>Ga0073928_10009784_pt1 | contig 11571 bp, 8 predicted proteins | sample PaiPotPPA55metaG_FD_76969 | JGI IMG/M metagenome (GOLD analysis project Ga0073928, IMG submission 76969) | Iron sulfur acid spring bacterial and archeal communities from Banff, Canada, to study Microbial Dark Matter (Phase II) - Paint Pots PPA... ...
GCCCATCTAGAACGCCGATCGAATTACAAGTGCGTTGTCGGCGTCGGGGCTAACGGTGCACAGCCCCGCCTCTTCGAGCAGCCGGACGAGCACCGATCGTTCGTTGTGGATGCCGAGTGACGCCAGATCGTCGACCAGCTCTCCAAGCGTACAGTGTCCGCGCGGTCGACCAGCGAGCAGGCTGCAAACGACGACCAGCCACTCGGGACCAGGCTCGAACCAGAAATTCCGCTGGTTGCTGCGCGCGAGGTAATAGAAGTCGGCCTGATAGGCCGTGTCATCATCGGATGTCCTCGGAATAAGGAGGTATCGCACGAATTCTCGGGTGTTCTTGGCCGTGTTGGCCTCGGGTTCAAGCCGCGCTTCTAGGGCCACGGCACCCAGGGTCGAAAATTCACCGATCCACGTGGCAAGCCGAGCAGGAAGGGTCCCCACCTGGACCGTGGAGAGGTCGAGATCCTGCGGCTGGTCCGCGAGCGCGTCTTCGAGCGCCTGTCGGGCCTTGTTGCCCTGCATGAGGAGCGCCTCGAGCGCTGGCCAAGCGTTCTTTTCCGAGGGAGGAACATTGACCGGCTCGATTGATGCCAGCCGCGCGCCGTCCTGTATGAAGCTGGTAACCGCCAAGACAGCGGCAGCAGCCTCGCCAGAGTTTTGCCGACTCTCGATCGCGGCGCGGTGAAGAAGACGGAAGAACTCGGCTTCCCAAAGGTAGGCAAACGCTAGTCCGGTCCGAAGCAGGCACAGCGACCAGTCGGTAAAGCGCCGGGCCGGCAGAGCATTGTGCCAGTTGTTTGCGGGATCACAGAGGTTGGACCACTTCGTCCAGAACCACCGGAACGGGGTAAATCGGGCAGCGGCCAACGGATGCGCCGAGCCGACTACGGGAGGAACAGGCCCGATGGCCGGCCAAGCCCGCCAGTTCTCTACGCCAGCTCCGAGTTCGCCCCACACGTGTCGCGCCATGGCCTGTAACGTGTTGGCCATCAGCCGGTGCAGGGCATCCCCCGAAGGTTCCGTGCGAAGCAAATTGAGAAGGGTCGACGCAACGTGCCCCTCGCCCGACGAGCCGCCGAGCCATCCAACCATCTCGATCGCGCGCGCTTGGTTTGCGGGGCTATCCTTGTTGACCATGCCGTGCAGTGTCTGCAGGCTGACGTCATCGGGCGTGATAGGTACGCATGCCAGGGACTTGTCGCCCCTCGCGCGTGGCGCGAGAAGCGAGTCGAGAACTACTGACATCGGGTTTAGCCCGGGCGGCACGCGGTCGACCAACCCCGCCAACGGTGTCCCCAGTGCGATCAAGTAGGTTTCCAGCGCCTTGGGCGACCCACCGTGCGTCTTTCGCGCTACGAGCCTTCGCGGGTCGTGGCCTGCTGCACGTTGGGCACGCGCCAGGTCGTCGAAGTACCCTTCGGTCGCGTTATCTCCGCTGAGGCTCGACCCTCGGGACCTCCAGAAAAGATCGGTGAGCAGCGCCTCGGTCTGCTTTGCGTATTCTGGCCGCGGTAGAGGGAGGAGATGATTGACCAACCAACTTCCGGTCATCGCCGACCTCCGCTTCGCGACTGCAACCGGAAAGGACTTGCTCCGGACGCCTGCGGCACGATTTCCCATGCCTGTCCTGCGGCATCAGAGAACAGCAGCCGTGCGCTCGCGAGGTAGCGCCCGCTGACAAGTGCGGCGCGCGCGCTCTCGATCCGCGCAAATGCCGCTTCTCCGATTTCGGTGAACGACCCCGACGGACCGTCAACGTTGAGCAGCGCCTCCCGGGCTATCCGCAGGTCGATCGGAAGCTTCGCCACGGTTTCTGCCGTGCCGCCTTGCACAGCTGCCAGCCGCAACTCCGCCGAAAGCGTGTCCCCGTCGGCCACGAGTTCCAGTCGAAGATCCCGCTCGAGCAGAGACACAGCCACGCAATTTGCGGGCAGAGAGCTTCCTAGCTCCATCGTGCGCGGACGGAACGGCGCCAGGTCGAGCTCGGCGTGGCTGGGGAGCACGAGGTTGTTTAGCCCCAGCCGAAGAGCACCAGAAGGCCTGTTGCCCAGGGCGGCTTGATGCTCGTTCAACCAGCTCTGGATTACGGCCTTGTGGGGCAACCAGCCCAACGCGAGGCCCGCCTGTCGCAACAGCAATACCGCGCGCCATTTTCGTAGGAGCTGGGCACGGCCTGAGGCTTCGCGACCCCGGCCGAGTTCCGCGAACACCTCTCCCGGGACCACCGCGTCCAGTTGCCGCTCGATTTCAGAGCTTGCCGCGTCGCTCCACCCCTGGAGGCCCTGGATTTCATTCGCCGGCGGCGAGACATCCATGGCCTCAACGATGTCCAAGATCGTTGCGCGGAGTCCGCCCCACGAGTCGGTATCGCGCGCCGGATCGATCAGGTTGAAGGCCTGCTCGAAGGCGCGCACGCGCGGCGCGTCATGAACAGCCCGCATCGTCGATGCCACGACGCGGTAAGCGCGCGGCTCGGCGAGAGGCTTTCTCTTCGGCCAAGCTGCGGCATCGGTAATTGGAAACAGGTTGGCATAGATTCGATGGCTCGCAAGTTCAGCGACGCTTTGGGCGTTTCCATTGCGCGCGTCGCGAACGGTACGTTCAACCCACCGGCAAGGATGTTCATCTGTGAGCCAGCTCTGCGCAGGAGTGCCGATGAATGCTAGCCCCAAGTGGCCCAGCAAGTCGCGATAAGTTAAGCGGCGCCCACCAGCGAGCTCAGCCGCCCGAAGTGCGTCGAGAAATCGTTCGCGGAGCTGCTGCTCACGAAGCCACCGTGCATTCTGTGCGAATGGGCATGACTCATGGGCCTCGCACAATGAGCCGGATCCATTCTCGCGACAGCCAGCTCCGCCCCAGCGCGCCGTGTCGGCTATCTGTCCAGTAATGCCGCCGGCGATCGTGCCAGAGCGCGACTCCGCATCGTCTGACAGCCCTCCCAATGGCTCGTATGGAGCGGGGATAGGCGGCGAAGTGGAGAAATCTACTGATCGACCATCATGCCCAGGCGTCGGTTCAAGCAGCGATAATGTATCAAGGAAGACCGCGTGCACGATGATGTCGCGCGTCACGCCGTGGTCTGTAACGCTAACGGCGAGTTGTCCGTAGTACGGCGATGCAGCGGTCAGCGGCACAGTCGTCTGCACGCGAACCGATGACTCGCCTTGCGTTGCTCTTGGATCCGCGAGCCAGTGAATGATTGCAGCGGCCGCCGATGTTGCCGGCTCGGCGCTCGTCAGGTTGTCGAGAACTCGGCATTCTTCCACGAGAATACCGCGGTTCACGTTGGCGAACACGACGAGCGCCGAGCTGGCATTGAAGAGGTGCTGAACACCGTCGCGAAGATCGAGAAACAGGGACCCGGTGCGTCGATCGCCGTGAGCGTCCTGCCTTGGAACAGAGGCGTCATTCACAAACGCGATGTCGAGTCCGGGAACAACGGCTGCTCCTTGGAGCGGCCAAGTTGGGTGATAATGTGAAGGAGCGCGGTTCAGCTCGCCCGTAGCGCGGAGTTTCTGCCCACGTCCTTCACATTATTTCAGAGCGCGTCGAGCCAAGCGAGCACGCTTGCATCCTGCTTCCAAGAAGGTGGCTTGTTGCCTGATGTGGGCACGCCCGCGCGTTCCAGCGCTTTTCGCTTCGTTTCGAGATCGGCCTGGGCATAGTGGTTCGTGGTGTCGAGGCTCACGTGGCCAAGCCAGCTGCGGATGACGGTGATGTCGACGCCCGCTGAGACGAGGTGCACCGCAGTTGCATGACGGAAGCTGTGCGGCGTCACATGCTTGGACCCGAGGGACGGTGTTGTTCGAGCCGCCGCCTCTACATAAGCAGTAAGCTTGAACCGGATACCCGAAGCACTGAGCGGTTTCCCGTAACGGTTGACGAACACCGGTTCGGCCGGAGCCCGCGGCTGTCGTTCCAGTAGCGTCTTCAGGAGCCGCACGGTTTCCGGCCAGAGCGGGCAGACGCGTTCCTTGCGCCCCTTGCCATAAAGGCGCACGCAGCTGGGCGCGTCGAACCGGATGGCCTCGGGACACAAATCGAGCGCCTCCTGTATCCGCGCCCCGCTGTTGTAGAGGAAGGATAGCAACGCATGGTCGCGCATTCCTTCCGGCGTTGACCGGTCCGGTTGTGCGAGGACCGCCTCCACCTCCATCGGCTCCAGATAGCAAGGTGCCGGGATCGGTGCCCGCTTGACCGGTATGCGGAGGATTTCGGCACACTGCGCGATGGACGCCGGTTCCTTGCCCGCCACGAAGTCGAAGAAGCTGCGGATCGCGGCGAGCCGGCAGTTGCGCGTGCCGATTGTGACATGGCGTTCGTGCTCGGCATGACTGAGGAACGCGCTGACCTCACAAGCGGTGAGGTCGGCCAACGCGATCTGCGCAACCTTGCCGCCCCGTCGCGCCGCGACGAACCGGAGGAACAGCCGCCAGGTATCGCGATAGGAGCGAACAGTATGGACGGATGCGTTGCGCTGCTCGGCCAGCCATTCATAAAAGAACGCGCGTAGCAGCGCCGGGAACGGATCGACCTTCCTCATGGCCGCACCTCCTGCGTCGCATTGAGACAGGGGGCGCCTACAACGCGGAACCGTTCGCTCGCTTGCTGCAACAGATCTTGCGTGACGGTGATATAGACCAGCGTGGAGTGGATATTCCGGTGGCCAAGATAGGTGGCCAGGAACGGTAGCCGATCCTGCGGATTGATGCCGGACCGGTACCATTCCAGGATCCGGTGAACGACCATCGAGTGGCGAAGATCATGGAGACGCGGCCCGGTTCGCCCGCGTTGTGGCTTGAGTTCGGCACGACGAAGGATATCGACGAGCAGCCAACCGATCGCTGACGAAGTATAGCGGGCATTCCCCTGGTCATGCCAGAACAGCCCGGACTGCGGCTCCTGTGGCGCTTTCGCATGCCGGCGGGCGTCCAGATAGACGCGAAGTTCCGTCATCACGGTGTCGGGCAGCGGCAGGATTCTGGTCTTGAAGAACTTCGTTTCGCGGATCGTGATGGTGCCGCATCGAAGGTCGACGTCGCCCAGATCGAGGCGCGCGAGCTCGCTCCGCCGCAGGCCCGCACAGTAGGCCAGCAACAGCATGGTATAGAGGCTCAAGGGCCGCAGCGACGCACGCGACGACGGATAGGAGCGTGCGATGTCGAGCATCCGCCGAACGTCGGCGGGGCTGTAGATATGCGGCCGTCGCCATTGTCGTGCTGCCTCCTGCTGAGGCCGTGAGTCCAGACGTTGCGGCGGAATGCTCGGATCGAGGTGGCGTCGCGCCTTGGTCAGGGCGCGACCCAGCTTTTCGCATTCGGCGTCGTGATTGCGGGAGGAACGCGCCGCCGACCAGCGCTCTAGCATGATCTCAACCGGCTCCCCCACAAGTTCCGGATGAGCCTGAAGGAACCGGTCGAACCGCAAGAACCATGCGGCCTGCGTCGTATATCGGTACCCACGGCTGCGCATCAGGGCGACATGATCGCGCATGAACTCGCCCAGCACACTGCCGAACGGCTTGGGCCGGCTGAGCGCCGCAAGGGCGTGGTCAGGAGATGGCGATGCCAACGCCCGCCAGATCGGCTTGCTCTGCTTAACACCATACTCGCTGCGCAGCACGGTAATGGGATTGCTGCGTATCGCTTCCATTTCGACCAGGTGATCGAGGAAGCGATCGACGATGCGGGTACGGTGCAACAGCGTCGATGGTTGCCATTGCGTGCGCCATTCTCGCAACCAGGCTTCTAGCGTCTGCCGGCTTATGTTCGGAGACCGCTCGGCAGTGTCCTGGAAGGCGCAAAGAACCTTCCGGTAATAGATGCGGCTGTTTGCGCTGCGGAGCCGCAGTTCCTCCAGGTAACGGACGATCACGGCGCGATCGGGGTCTGGCCACGGGTTCATGACAGCACCTCCGATCTGGGAACATCGAGGGCGATTGCCCGTAGGTCCTCGGTAGCAAGCTTGAGGTAAGGTATCGTCGCCTCCGTCGACCGATGCCCGAGCAGGTCGCCAATGACCTTTTGCGGAACCGACGCACGCAGCAGTTCGACCGCCCGAGCATGGCGGAAGATGTGAGGCCCGCATTTCCCCGGCGGGTTGATGCCTGCGGCCGCCAGCCGCCGGCGCACCTCACTGTAGATGTTTCGAAGTGGGCGGTACGGTGCGCGAGCCCGGATAAAGATCTCGCGCCTCTCGGTCTGTGGCCGCCCTCGGCGCAGATAATCGACCAGCGCCTCGCCGACCGGCGCCATTAAAGGCAAGGTCGAACAGGCGCCCGTCTTGGAGTGGCGTATCCGCAAGGATTCCGCGCGCCAGTCGATATCCTCGAGCTGCAGATGCCTGATCTCGCCCGCCCTCAGCCCGTAGGTGGCGAGGAGTTGCAGCATCGCATAGTCCCGCAGCCCCATAGGCGAGGTGTCGTTCCTCGTGGTCTCCGCCACGGCAGCGATCTGGCCGCGATCCAGTGTCGACGGAACCGCCTCATAGGCATAGAGGAGCGGTGCGATAACGTGTGGCGCGAGATCGGCCGAGACGCGCCGGTACATATAACGCAGCAGCGAGCGAAGCCGTTCGGCGACGTCTTTGAGCGATTTGCGCCGCAGGCTAGGCGATCGTCCTTCCATGTAGAGATCGATGTCCCGGACGCTCAGCCCCATGACGCCGGAAGCGCCACCGCGGTCGATTTGCCAGGCAAGAAAATATCGCGCCTCCCACATCAGTGCGTCGATGCTCGCGATGGCCAGGCCACGATCATCACGCAGCCAAGCCTCGTATTCACAGCAGATCGCGTGCCGAAGCGTCGCGTCAGGCCCGATCACGTCCGGCGCCGGTGGCCATTGTCCATGCACAAGCCGCAGCAATGCATGGATTCCCGCACGTGAAATCGCTTCCCACCGCGGGCCGGGCGGGCGGCCACGGTGCTTCCGAAAGGATCGGGATTGCATGGCGCAGATATCGCGCCACCAGTGGCGGCGTCACCGTCGCCGCAGGCACGTCCGGTTGCGCCAGATATTCGAGAAAGGCTTGCGCGTAACAACAATAGTTGCCCACGACTACAGGACTGTATTTCTGGCGGATCAGCACTTCTGCAAGTTTGGCGATTGGCTCGTAATCTGCATTCGACATCAATGGCTCCTCAGCCTGGTTGAACGACCGCCGAGGTTCGCCAGCAAAATAATGCGCAGCAACGCCGCGCATTCACCGCCCAAAGCTTAGAGAAAATCAGCGCAGATACCGCACTCCTTCACATTATCGCCCGCTCGCCATTACTGGAGGTGCTGCGCGAGGACAACCGCGCCATCGTTCGCGCAGCGTCGCAGGCGAGCAAGGCCGCCGACTTCCTCCTCGGCTTTCTTCCTGAGAATGACGCGCAGGCCGCCACCGCGAACGCGCAGGAGGCCGCGTGATCCGGCTTCTGTTGCGACAGTGAGCAAGCCATCACGCAAAGCCGGATTTGTGGGGATACGCATCTCCGGTTCGCCGGATGTCCGGCGGTCCAGAGGAAGAGGGCTGCGCCGGTCTTCGTGACGGGTTGGAAGCCGAGAGAGAGTCTTTCGGCGACCGTCGCGGAGACAATCCCGATGGCTACTGCCGTTCAGAAGATCACCCTGTCGTCGTCGCGCGACATCCCCTTCAACAAGCTCGTTCTCTCCCAGTCGAATGTCCGGCGCGTAAAGGCCGGCGTCTCGGTCGAGGAGCTGGCGGAGGACATCGCCCGCCGCACGCTCCTGCAAAGCCTCAACGTCCGGCCGATCCTTGACGCCGAGGGCATCGAGACCGGCATGTTCGAGGTCCCGGCTGGTGGCCGGCGCTACCGCGCGCTCCAGCTTCTCGTCAAGCAGAAGCGTCTCGCCAAGACAGCGCCAGTGCCCTGCGTCGTGCGCGCTTCGCACGTCGACATCTCCGCCGAAGAAGACTCGCTGGCCGAAAACATCCAGCGCGCATCGCTCCATCCCCTCGACCAGTTCCGCGCGTTCCAGGCATTGCGCCAGAAGGGCCAGTCCGAGGAAGAGATCGCCGCCGCCTTCTTCGTCGGGGTGAACGTCGTAAAGCAGCGGCTGCGCCTGGCGGCAGTATCTGAGAAGCTGCTCGACATCTACGCCGAGGACGGCATGTCGCTCGAACAGCTCATGGCGTTCACGGTGACGAACGATCACGCGCCAGGAGCAGGTCTGGGAGGCGCTTCAGCGCTCCTACAGCCAAGAGCCCTATCAGATCCGCCGCATGTTGACCGAACGCACCGTGCGCGCATCGGACAGGCGCGCCCTGTTCGTCGGCATCGATGCCTATGAGCAGGCCGGCGGCATCGTCATGCGCGATCTTTTTCAGCAGGACGACGGCGGATGGCTGGAGAATGTCGGCCTGCTCGATGCGCTGGTCGCCGAGAAGCTGAAAGCCGAAGCGGAGAAGATCGCGGCCGAAGGATGGAAGTGGATCGAAGTGAATGTCGATTTCCCGTTCGGCCATACGCATCATCTGCGCGAGCTCGAAGGCACGCCAACAGATCTCACAGCCGAGGAACAGGCGACGATCGAAGCCATGAAGGCCGAGTACGACAAGCTCGAAGCGGAATACGAGAACGCCGACGAGCTTCCCGACGACGTCGACGCTCGGCTCGGTGAAATCGAAACAGCGCTCGCCGCCTTCGAGGATCGGCCAGTGAGCTATGATCCCACCGCCGTCGCTCGCGCCGGTGCCTTCATCAGCATCGATTCGGATGGCAGCTTCTCGGTCGATCGCGGCTACGTCCGGCCGGAGGATGAGGTGCCTGCCAGCACGAATACGGACGGCGAAACCCGGAGCGACGGCAATGCGACCGAAGGTGGCGAGCCTTCCGCGCCCACCATCCAGCGTGCCGTCATCACGATCGGCGGCCAGCCCGAGGTCGAGGAGGACGAGGAGGATACCGTTAAGCCGCTCCCCGACAGGCTGGTGAGCGAGTTGACCGCCTATCGGACACTGGCGCTGCGAGATGCGGTGGCAAACAACCCCCATGTCGCGATGACGGCGCTGCTGCACAAGCTCTGCTTGGACACCTTCCAGCACGCGGCATCAGGCGCCTGTCTCGAAGCGTCCGTGCGGGAGGTCCACTTCTCGATTCAACCGACGGACCTTAAGGACAGCCCGCCCGCGAAGGCGGTCGCGGAACGGCATCAGGCCTGGAAGGCCGACCTGCCGAAGGACGAAGCCACTCTCTGGGACTGGCTCGCCGCTCTCGACGACGCCAGCCGCGCCGCATTGCTGGCGCACTGCGTTTCCTTCGGTGTCAATGCGCTCTACGAGAAGGGCGACCGCTATGGTGGCCCGGGCATCTCGGTTCATGGCGTCCAGCGCCGTCTCGTCCAGGCCGACCGTCTTGCGCGCGCAGTTGGGCTCGACATGGTCGAGGCCGGTTGGCGTCCGACCGTCGACAACTATCTTGGCCGCGTTACCAAGCCCCGCCTCCTCGAGGCGGTACGCGAGGCGAAGGGCGAACAGTCCGCGCAGCTCATTGACCACCTGAAGAAGGCCGACATGGCGAAGGAAGCTGAGCGGCTGCTGGAAGGCACCGGCTGGCTCCCCGAGCCGCTACGTGTAGCGGAGGCCGCAACCGCTGAGGCAACCGACGACAACGTTGCAGAGGACAACGAAGCACTGCCCGCATTTCTTTCCGACGACGAGGAAGCCGCCGGCGAAGAAGACTCGGACGAGCCTGCTGTAATCGCCGCCGAATAACACCAGGAGCGGGGCGGCATCGGCCGTCCCGCTCCATTCCCAATTCATTGCCCTCAGCGCCCGACCATCGTGTCGGGCGCTTTCGTTTTGAAGAACTAGCGACGTGAAGAAGAGAGCGAGAGGCCGGCCGGAAGGGGTTTGAGCCGATCGGGATCGAGAGAGAGCGCCCGGCGGCTCGGCCCGTACCCGCTCTCCTGAGGTTCCCTTCATGACGACTGTTTCCCGCGTCGCGGCCACCTGCGCGGCTGTGCCATCGCATACATCCACATCTGCCGGCATCCTCCAAGCCGCGCGAATTCTCCTTCTCGATCTCGAACGCGGGTGTGGCATCGATGCTGGCGTCCTGCGTTCCGCGATGGAGATGGCCTTCGGCGCTTCCGATGCCGTCGGCGCCTGGGATTGGAAGACAGCCTACGACGCCTGCGAAGCGGCTACCGTCCTGTTCTTGCGCAAATACGGCAAGGCGCTTTTCCGCAAAGCCGACTCTCCGGCTTCACGACTTGCCGCGCTGACGAAGATCGCCGGCCTTCTGCCCACCCACACACGCCGTTCCGAGGAGAGCCAGGCGCTCCAACAATTCTCGACACCAGTCGCGCTCGCTCTCGCGGCCTGCACCGCAGCCGCCATTACGTCGGCCGATTGCGTGCTGGAGCCTTCGGCCGGCACCGGCCTTCTCGCCGTCCTGGCCGAGATCGCCGGCGGCGCGCTCGTGTTGAACGAACTGGCGGACACTCGCGCCGCGCTCCTCGAGCACCTCATTCCCGGCGTCACCGTCACGCGCTTCGATGCGGCGCAGATCCACGACCATCTCGACCCGTCGATCACGCCGAGCGTCGTGCTGATGAACCCGCCCTTTTCGGCGATGGCGAATGTCAGCGGCCGGATGGCCGACGCTGCTTATCGCCATGTCGCTTCAGCGCTGGCGCGCCTCGTCGACGGCGGGCGGCTGGTGACGATCACCGGCACCAACTTCGGTCCCGAAACGCCGGCGTGGCGCGAGGCCTTCATCCGGCTGCAGGAACGCGGCTGTGTCGTGTTCACCGCGGCGATCGACCGCGCGGTCTACGCCAAGCATGGCACGACGACCGAGACGCGGCTCACGGTGATCGATCGCGTGCCGGCACCCGACCCGGCCCAGTTTCCGCCTTCCGCCGGGATCGCGCCCGACGTGGCGACCCTGCTTGCTTGGATCGCGGAGCACGTCCCGCCACGATGCCCGATCCCGACGACATTCCGCACGGCGCAGGTCGGAAGTCCTACAACGCCCCCCACCGTTCGCGGCTATCTCGCGCGCGCCGCGACGCCGCCAGCGGGGGCCGCGATCGCCGAGCCCGAAGGTGTCGAGCTTGCCTACGAGACCGTGGATTGGACGCCCCCCGAGAGTAGTCGTCTCACCGATGCGCTTTATGAAGAATACGGATTGCAGTCGATCCGGATTGCCGGTTCTCAGGCGCATCCGACCAGGCTCGTGCAGTCGGCGGCGATGGCCTCGGTTGCGCCGCCGAAGCCGTCCTATCGGCCGCACCTACCGGCGAACTTCGTCGCTCACGGCGTGCTGTCGGACGCCCAGCTCGAAAGCATCATCTATGCCGGCGAGGCTCATGTAGAGTTCCTCGCCGGCGCGTGGACCATCGATGAAACCTGCGACCTCGTCGCCGCCGCGCGCGACGACGCAGAGAACGCTGTCCGCTTTCGGCGCGGATGGTTTCTGGGCGATGGCACCGGCGCCGGCAAGGGCCGCCAGGTCGCGGGCATCCTGCTCGACAACTGGCTCAAGGGCCGGCGCCGCGCCGTCTGGATCAGCAAGTCCGACAAGCTGATCGAGGACGCGCAGCGCGACTGGTCCGCGCTCGGCATGGA
>Ga0073928_10009786_pt1 | contig 11570 bp, 11 predicted proteins | sample PaiPotPPA55metaG_FD_76969 | JGI IMG/M metagenome (GOLD analysis project Ga0073928, IMG submission 76969) | Iron sulfur acid spring bacterial and archeal communities from Banff, Canada, to study Microbial Dark Matter (Phase II) - Paint Pots PPA... ...
GTGCAGCGATATAATATTCAGACCGTAAAAGAGGTCTTCACTAAATCGGCGCGCCTTCACTTCCAGTAGGAGGTCGCGATGGGAGGACGCGATAATCCGCACGTCGATGCGTTTTTCTCCGTCAGTGGTTTGAATCGTGCGTTGTACCAGTCGAGCGAATCTGCTTTGCCACGCAGGATGGAGCTCATCCACGCTGGCTAGAAATACAGTGCCGCCATCCGCGGCGGCGACCAGTGCTTGTTCAATCGCTGTTGCGGTCGGCGGCGCCTCCAATCCCGAGTCGTCCTGTTGCTGAGAGAGCCTGGTGCAGTCGATAATCGAGAAGGGCTTCGCGCGGCGTGGACTCCAAAGATGGATTTGCCGGGCCAGCAGACTCTTGCCGGTACCACTTTCGCCAGTCAGCAAGATCGTCGCATTGGAGCCGGCAGCCTGCCTGGCATTCTCCAGCAAGCGCTGCATGACGGGACTACGCGCCTGTAGAAGCAGCGAGCCCTCTACCGCGTCATGCAAGATTCGTGTTTCGTAGCGCTTCCTGCCAGCTTTCAAGGCCCGCCCTACTAATGTCGAACAACATGCGGCACTGCTCTTTTACCTGTGCTTGGTTTAGAGAAACAGGCCCGTTTCACGCCATCCAATAACTTAAGCTGGTGGGGCGCCGTAACGGTTCCTCAGCTCGAGATTCAGTTCCAGCACGTTGACAATTTTCTCTCCCCAAATGCCATGCATAGGTACGATCTCGTGCTGCTGAAGCATCTGCTCGATCTCCTGGTGAACCTGCCCCGGGTCGCGCTTTAAGTCCTGCGCCCATTTGCTCGACACACGGTCAACCTGATACTCGGCATTTTCCAAGGTAATATGCGGGTCCAGGCCCGACCCCGACGTCGTCACCATATCGCCCGGTACATCTTGCAGATCGGCAGCCGGATGCTCCTGCCGCCACAGATCAAAGAAGTTAGACTGGATGTCCGTTCCATCCTTGACCGGCTCGATGGTGGTGATGGTCTTGCCACCTGCTTGATGGGTAACCGCAGACGGGAATCGCCCGGGATTCTCCTTGGAGAACGTCTCGAAAAATACAACGGCAAGATCGGGCGCCTTGGGCTGCGGAGTTCCGGGGTTATTTTTGATCCACTGCTGAACCACGCTTACATGCTTTTTTGCCCAGTCATCAACGTATTGCCCGTGAGTGGGATCCGCGGTTACCCACGCCTGCACGAGACCGTTATGGGCATCGGCCCACTGCGAAACGATATGAGGCTGGCCCATGTATTGGTCCTGCTGGAACCAGGCTTCGATGTCAGGTGCAACCAGTTGTCCGGCCTTCGGTCCGCTCTTGTACTTGACTATAGGTCCGAGCGTGGTGGCGACCCGATTGCGCAGCAGATAGTTCGAGGCGGCCAGGGTTGAAGAGGCGGACGCCGACCCGTCGTACGAAGCGGCTGAGGGGCGGGGCTGAAAGTATTCGTCCTTGGTAAACGGCTGAGCAATCAGCAGCGAACCGACTGGCTTGTGATCGGGACCCTCCACCATGCTGCCATTGGCCTGAAACGGGAAGATGTTCTGCCCGATTACCCACAGCACCGCTGGATAAATCCCACAGCAGATGACAACGCTGAAGAACAGCAGCATTAGGCTTTTCGAGATATATTGTCGCATGGCGCGATCTCCTCTATTTGAGCCGCACCCGGGTTCAGACCAGATGCAGGCCGACCATGAATAGATCGATCAGCTTGATGCCGATGAAGGGCAGGATTACCCCGCCGAGCCCCCAAACCAGCAAGTTTTTGCGCAGCAGTGCATCCGCGCCGAGCGGCCGGTGACTAACGCCTTTAAGCGCCACCGGGATCAAAGCCGGAATGATGAGGGCATTGAAGATGACCGCCGATAGGATAGCGGAGGTGGGTGAATGAAGATGCATCACGTCTAGCGTCTTGAGCCACGGCAATGTACCTGCGAAGAGGGCAGGCACGATGGCGAAATATTTTGCCACGTCGTTAGCTATCGAAAACGTGGTCAGCGAACCACGAGTCATCAGAAGCTGCTTGCCAATCTCGACGACTTCGATCAACTTGGTTGGGTTGCTATCAAGGTCGACCATATTGCCGGCTTCCTTGGCGGCCTGGGTGCCGGAGTTCATAGCCAAGCCGACGTCGGCCTGGGCCAGAGCGGGTGCGTCGTTGGTGCCATCGCCGACCATTGCCACCAATTTGCCCCCCTGCTGTTCCTGGCGGATATAATCCAGCTTGGATTCGGGCGTGCATTCCGCGACGTAGTCGTCGACCCCAGCCTGTTGGGCAATGAAGGCGGCGGTCAGCGGATTGTCGCCGGTGATCATGACCGTGCGCACCCCAGCTCTGCGTAATCGTTCCAGGCGCTCTCTGGTGCCGGTCTTCAAGATGTCTTCAAGTACAATTACGCCTGCTATTTTTGCACCCTCCGCAACGACCAGCGCCGTAGCGCCCTTCGCAGAAACCACCTCCACCAGCCGTTGGAGGTCGGCAGGTGCGGCGCCGTTGTGGCGTTCGGCAAACCGGATTACTGCGTCAGGCGCGCCTTTGCGAATCGATACTCCGGAGGGCAAGTCGAGCCCGCTCATCCGGGTCCGCGCGCTGAAAGGAACAAACTTCGCCCCGGGATCGATGGCGGCCAGACCGGGATGAGGGCGCTGCTGTTCGAACAGCTTTACAATGCTCTTGCCTTCGGGTGTCTCGTCAGCCACGGAGGACAGCGCAGCAAGACGTCCAACATCCTCAGCCGAGTAATTTCCTACAGGAATAAAATCGGTCGCGCGGCGATTGCCGACGGTTATGGTCCCGGTTTTATCCAGCAGCACCGTGTCGATGTCGCCCGCAGTCTCAACTGCTCTGCCACTCTTGGCAATGATGTTGGCTTGCAGTGCACGGTCCATTCCCGCGATTCCGAGGCTGCCAACAGCGCGCCGATTGTGGTCGGAATCAGGCACACCAGGAGCGCGACGAGGGTAGGTACGTCGGTGCCGAGGCTGTGCAGCGCCTGGCTGAGTCCGAGATAACTGGTCATGTACAGCTCGGCGTTGTAAGCCATCCACCACAGCGGCACGACCACAATCAGGAAGATAAGGGTTAAGGCGGACAGCACGAGCGTGAGCGCGATCTCGTTAGGCGTGCGCTGGCGCACCGCGCCTTCTACCAGTGCGATCATGCGATCCAAAAATGACTCGCCCCGCGACGCAGTTATTCGCACTACGATGCGGTCGGACAGGACTCGAGTACCGCCGGTGACTCCTGAGCGGTCGCCACCAGACTCCCGGATCACCGGCGCAGATTCGCCGGTAATTGCCGCTTCATCAACCGAGGCGATACCTTCGACGACCTCGCCGTCTCCTGGAATCACTTGCCCCGCCTCGACCACGACCAGGTCGCCGGGCAGAAGTGCGGTCGAGGATACCTCTTCAACGCTGTCCTTTCCGCGCAACCGGTAAGCAGGCGTGTCGAAGCGCGTCTTGCGCAGCGACTCGGCCTGTGCCTTGCCGCGAGCTTCGGCCAGCGCGGTCGCGAAATTCGCAAACAGTACGGTCAGGAACAGCCACACATCCAAAGCTATAAAGTAGCTGATTGGAACCTGGCTGGCTGAGTAGCCCATCGCTGCCCCGATAACGAACAGCAGCGTCAGGAAAGCACCCACCTCGACGACAAACATAACGGGATTGGCCCATTGAATATCTGGCCGCAGCATCACGAATGCTTGCCGGACCGCAGACCGCATTAACTCCGGCGCAAACAAAGCGATGCGGCGGGTACGGCGAGGCGGTGGAGACATCGCCGGCGTGGGCGAAGGCGTCTCTCGGCCAAGGGCTTCGGCATCCAAGGTCTTCATCAAATGTTCCTCGACAAAAGAAGCAAGGCGTCGATTCAGCCGCCAAAGGGAATTGGACCCAGGTGTTCGGCCAAGGGACCCAGCGCCGCCACCGGCAGGAATAACAAAGCTCCGATGATCACGATGGTGCCGAACAGTAGACAGCCGAAGGTAAATGTGTTGTCGCGCAAGGTTCCGAGACTGAAAGGTGTCTCCTTTTTGTATCCCAGCGCGGCGGCCATCGCGATCGGAGCGACGATTGGCAGATAGCGGCTGAACAGTATCACCAGGCCGGTAGCGACATCCCACTGGCGGGCTTCAGGCGCGGGACTCGAATTGTTGTTGAAGCCATAAGTCACTCCGAGACCGTCGAAGGCGGAGCCGTTGTTCGCGGACGCGGATGAAAACTGATAGACGATCTCAGAAAAGCCATGCGCCGCAGGGTTGTTCTCGGCCTTTATCCCCCAGTCGGTGGCCGCGAAAATCCCGCTCGGCCCCAGAATCATCAGCGGATGGACCAGCAGGGCAATTACCGCCAGCTTCATTTCTTTCCCGCCAATTTTCTTCCCCAGATATTCAGGCGTGCGCCCCACCATCTGGCCGGCCAGGAAGACCCCTATGATTAGGAACAGAAGCAGGTTGATCATGCCGACGCCCTTGCCGCCATAGATACAGTTGACCCACATTCCCCACATTGGTGACAAAGCCGCGATCGGATTTAAGCTATCGTGCTCGCAATTGACGGCGCCGCAGGTTACGTCGACCGTTACCGCCGCGAAGGTCGCACCGGCAGACGTCCCAAAACGCAGTTCCTTGCCTTCCAGATTGCCGAGATGCTGATCGACCGGCAGTCCGGCGACCGCCGGAAGCGTAACCGGCAGCTTGCCACCCGGTGCGGTGGCAGTTGGTATTTCGAACGTCTGACTGGTCCCGTGTGCAGTGAGGCCCGGATTGGGTTTCAACGTGTCATAGTAGATCACCCATACTATGGTGGCGGCCATCAGCACAAACATGACCGAAAAGATCACCCACGCATGGCGCATACGATTCAGCATCCGGCCATACATCAGGACCAGTGAGAATGGAAAAAGCATCATCGCGAAGGTTTCCAGGAAGTTGGTCCAGGCCGTTGGATTCTCCATTGGATGGGCCGAGTTCATCCCGTAGAATCCGCCGCCGTTGGTGCCGATCATCTTGATCGGAATTACCGCTGCGACCGGACCCACCACGATAGTCTGTTGCTTGGGCTGACCATTATCGGCGGTGCCCATCGCCGCCGGCTCCAGCGTCGAAACCTGGTGGGTAGATTCGTAGGTCATTGGCATCCCCTGTTGCATAAACAGGATGCCAATAACCAAAGCGACCGGCACAAACATGTATACAATCACCCGCCACATATCGAGGAAGTAGTTGCCGACGGTCTTCTCGGCGCGGAAGCAGCGGATGATCGCAGTCAGGGCGCAAAGTCCTACTGCAGCCGAGACGTATTGATTAAGGATAACGAAAAAAATCTAGCTCCAGTTCGAAAAGTGCACATCGCCGGAATAATGCTGAAGATTGGTGTTGGTCATGAACGATGCGACGCTGTTGAAGATCGTGGTTGGGGCGAGGATTCCCAAACCTCGAGGATTTAGCGGCGCGATCGGCTGGACGGCGAGAATGATAAACCCGTAAATGAACAGTGCGCCATTGAAAATCAGCAATGCCGCCGCATACTGTTGCCAGGTTTGCGGACCGCTGTCGAGGCGTTTTTCAAACCAGGCGAAGAATCGCGGCGGCGTATATTGACCGTTCATGATCCAGGCCATATACCGGCTCATCGGTATCGCCAGGAGCGTGGTTAAAACCATCACTGATATAGGAAGAGACCACATCGACTTTTACCTCGTTTGCCTTACTGGCGCGCCACCTAGAACCACTCAGGACGAATCAAGGCGACCAGCAAATATGCAAAGAGAAGGACAGTGACTATTTCGGTGACGAACATCATCGCGGATACCTCAGATCCTCTCGCAGGCCAGAAGAAACGCGTAACACAGACCCACCGCGGTCAGTCCCAGCACAAACATCGCGGGAAGCCAAATCTCAAGATTCATCGTTCTTCCTCTCCGGAGCGGAAGCAGGCCATCGAGCAGCCAACCTTCCAAGCGCGAGAGTCTCTCAAGGGCATTAAGCGTGCCACGGCACGCAAGTTCAGAAACATCTTGAGATTCGGTCACTCTGGATTTCGTCGATTATTTGATGCTGCAGGTTGCTGCAATGTTCTTGCATCTCGCAACAGGGTTCCAGGGAGGCAATGGGATGCGTTTTGACGCGGGTCCGCCGCTTGAGAGTGCTGTTATTCTTTCAGGGCACTCGGGTTCAGTGCTGGGATAGGTTCGACCGGTCTGACATTGAGTCGGAGCGAAAGCGGGCCTTAGGATTAACCGCCGTTGCCAGGCCCGGACGATGCCGGCGCGTGTGAGGTAGTCCCGTCTTGAGCAGAAAAGAACTCAGTCCCGGCAGAACAGGGATAAATCTCGGCTCCGCCGGCTCATTTGCCTCGCTACCTAACCGACTGTTCTGTCCAGAGATGAGATCGGTGTGCACCCGTCACTGTTGGCCGCAGTCGAGGTTAAGATCGTGTATTTCTCGCAATACCGGAGGTGTGGGCTTGCAGAAGAAAAGACATTCCCGTCGTTTACTCGCGGTGTTCTGCGCAACTATCGTGCTGCTTTGCTGCGTTCATGCGCGAGCCACCGAATCCGAAATCGATCATCTGGTTCAGATACTCCAGCTCAAGCCGGGTTCTATCGTCGCGGATGTGGGCGCGGGTTCTGGCGAGGTATCGATCGCGATAGCTGAGCGTGTGGGGCCGCTGGGGAGGGTATACTCAACTGAGATCAATCCACAATTAATCGATAAGCTTCGCCGTTTAGTTCAAAAGGAGAAGGTACGGAATGTAGTCCCGGTTACTGGCAGGGAAAACGATACCGAACTGTCGCCCGATTGCTGTGACGGGATCTTTTTGCGCCAAGTGTACCATCACCTGACCGACCCGTTCGCGATGGATCGCTCACTCTACCGGGCGTCGCGGCCTGGTGCACGGCTCGCGATTATCGACTTCGAACCGAATCAGCTACCAGGACAGCCGGCCCCACCCGGGGTGCCGGCGAATCGCGGTGGGCATGGAGTTCCCAAAAAAATTGTTGCAAAGGAATTAACTGAGGCCGGATTCGTGCTGGTGAAGACACTCGATTGGCCGATCAGCCGCGTTATCCGGCATTACTGCATGCTGTTCATAAAGCCGCCCCTTCCGCTGCCAGGACCGGCCGTCGAAATGCCGGCCAAGCCTTGAATTGAGAGCGGTACTCGATCCTATTGCCGAGGTGGAAACCGGTGCTCCACGATCCGTAGCGTAGATCTGCGCGCAGTCCCTGGTATAAGCGGGGCGGTGCCACCGCGGTGCGATCAAGCTTGAGGCGCCCCATACCGATTGCGCAATTCGAGGTTGAGCCGCAGCACATTGACCATCTCCTCGCCAAAGAACCGATGCATCGGCGCATATGCATCGGTTCGAATGAGCCTGTCGATCTCGGTGCGGACCTGGACCGGATCGCGCTTGAGATCCGCCGCCCATTTCGAAGCTACGCGATCGAGCTGATATTCCGCGTTCTCCACCGTGATGTCGGGATCGAGTCCGGAAGCTGAAGCCGTGACCATGTCGCCTTGGCACGTTTTGCAACTGGGCCTCCGGGTGGTCCTGGCGCCACATGTCGAAAAAGATCGACTGAATATCAGAGCCGCTCGCTAGCGGCTCGATGGAGGTCTGCGTTTTTCCCGCCGAGGTCTGCTTGGTCACAGCCGACGGGAATTTACCCGGATTGTCCTTCGAAAAATTCTCGAAGAACGGCACCGCCAGATCAGAGGCCTGAGGCTTAGGCGTTGCTGGATTTTGTTTTATCCAATCGGTCACGGCCGCCTTGTGGCTCTTGGCCCAATCGTTTACGTATTGCCCGTGCGTTGGATCAGCCGTGACCCACGCCTGTGCCAGCTCGTTATGGTTATCCGCCCATTGCGCGACTATATGAGACTGACCCTGGTAACGGTCGTGGCCGAACCACGCCTCGATATCGGGAGCAGCTAACTGGCCGGCCTTAGGACCACTGCTGTATTTGACAATGGGCCCGAGCATCCGCGCCACCCGATCGCGCAGCGCATAGTTCGAAGCGGCGAGTGCCGATGAAGCGGACGCGGAAGCGTCGTATGACGCCGCCGATGGCCGCGGCCAGAAGTATTCATCCTTGCTAAACGGTTGTGCAATCAGCAGCGAGCCTGTCAGCTTGCCGTCCGGTCCAGTGACCACGCTCCCGTTCGCGGTGAACGGAAAGAACGTCTGTCCGATTCCCCACACCACCAATGGATAGATCCCACAGCAAATGACCACCGTCCAGGCCAGCAACCATAGACTCTTGGTTATGTTTTTCATCCTAGTCGAAATCCTTGCACTCTCTGGTCTCAGGCCACGAGGCGCATTGCGCCCATGACGATATCGATAAGCTTGATCCCGGCGAACGGCATAATGACCCCGCCGATACCCCATATGAGCAAGTTTCGGCGGAGCAGCGCGTCAGCTCCAAGCGGTCGGTACCTCACTCCTCTCAGCGCAACCGGGATCAGCAACGGGATGATCAGAGCATTGAAAATTACCGCTGACAGAATCGCCGAGGTTGGTGAATGCAGATGCATCACATCCATCGCTTTCAACCAGGGCAAAGTGCCCGCAAACAGCGCCGGCACTATCGCGAAATACTTCGCCACGTCATTGGCAACCGAGAATGTCGTCAGTGCGCCGCGGGTCATAAGAAGCTGTTTCCCGATCTCGACGACCTCGATTAGCTTGGTGGGATCCGAGTCGAGATCGACCATGTTGCCGGCTTCCTTCGCCGCCTGAGTTCCCGAGTTCATGGCTAGGCCGACGTCAGCCTGCGCTAATGCCGGTGCGTCGTTAGTACCGTCCCCCATCATCGCTACCAGCTTGCCCTCGGCCTGCTCCTGGCGCAGGTAGCTGAGCTTCGACTCCGGCGTCGCCTGTGCGACGAAGTCATCGACACCCGCCTGCTTCGCGATGGCGGCGGCCGTGAGCGGGTTATCTCCGGTTATCATCACCGTCCGCAGTCCCATCCGGCGAAGGCGGTCGAAACGCCCGCTCATTGCCGGTTTCAGAACATCTTCCAGGATGATTACGCCGGCGATCTTTGCACCCTCAGCGACAACTAACGGCGTTGCCCCCTTGGAGGCGATCGAGTCGATGCTTTGCTGTAGTTTTGCAGGAACAGTTCCGCCCTTCTCTTGAACAAACGCGATCAGCGCATCGGGAGCGCCTTTCCGAAGGCACCCCCCGTCCGGCAGATCAACCCCGCTCATCCGCGTTTGCGCGCTGAAGGCAATGAACTCAGTGCCAAACGGCGCGATGAGATCCTTGGCCGCGACTCCCACCGTCTTCGCTGCAAGGACTATGCTCTTTCCTTCCGGCGTCTCGTCAGAGGTGGATGCCAACCCTGCTAGAAGTGCTAACCTGAGTTGCGAATAATTGGCCACCGGTTCAAACCCGGTGGCGTGCCGGTTGCCAACCGTAATTGTACCCGTCTTGTCAAGCAGCACAGTGTCGATGTCGCCCGCCGTTTCAACCGCCTTACCGCTTTTGGCAATGATGTTGGCCTGGAGGGCACGATCCATGCCGGCAATTCCGATCGCAGCAAGTAAGGCGCCGATCGTGGTAGGAATCAGGCATACCAATAACGCGACGAGGGTCGGCACGTCGGTGCCAAGGCTTTTGAGCGGCTCGGAAATGCCGAGATAGCCCATCATGTATTGCTCTGCATTCCAGGCCATCGGCCAGAGCGGAATCACCACGATCAAAAATGCGAGACTTAAGCCGGCTAGCGCCAGCGTTAGTGCAATCTCGTTTGGCGTCTTCTGGCGCGACGCGCCCTCGATGGTAATCATACGATCGAGAAAGGTGCGGCCCGGCAAAGCCGTAATCTTCACTACGATCCGATCGGAAATGACGCGAGTGCCCCCCGTGACCCCGGAGCGGTCACCTCCGGCTTCGCGAATTACCGGAGCTGACTCGCCGGTGATAGCGGATTCATCAACTGATGCGATTCCCTGTATTATTTCGCCGTCGCTCGGAATTACCTGACCGGCGGTTACTACCACCTCATCGCCAGGCCTGAGCTCGGTCGATGTAACCTCCTCCAGTCTGCCGGCCCTTAGGCGATACGCGGGGGTCTCACTGCGAGTTCTGCGCAGGGACTCAGCCTGAGCTTTCCCCCGTGTCTCTGCCAGAGCAGTCGCGAAGTTGGCGAACAGAACGGTCAAGAAAAGCCAGAGATCGAGTGCGATAAAATAGCTAATCGGAACCTGGCTGGCCGAGGTGCTGACCGCCGCTTGAATAATGAACAGTAGGGTCAGAACCGCACCGATCTCGACCACGAACATTACTGGATTACTCCACTGGATATCCGGACGGAGCATGACCAGCGAATACTTCAGCGCCTGCCCCAGCAGTTCAGGCTCAAACAGCCTGTGTGCCCTTGCTCGCCGGGGCGGGCGACGCTGTTCAGGCGGTTGAATTGTGGGTAGAGGTTTTGCGGCGGCTCCCATCTTTAGCTCTCCAAAATCCTTTCGGCCCGTGGAGTTAATTTTCCGAACTGGCGTAGACGGTCATGAGGTCAACCGCCAAAGGGAATCGGACCGACGTGCTCGGCCAACGGCCCAAGTGCAGCGACTGGCAGGAACAATAATGCTCCGACAATTACGATCGTCCCCAACAGTAAACATCCGAAGGTGACGGTATCATCACGGAGGGTACCCAGACCGAATGGCGTGCTCTTTTTCATTCCGAGAAAGCCAGCCATCGCGATCGGGGCTAAAATCGGCAAAAAGCGGCCAAACATGATCACAAAGCCTGCCGCAATGTCCCACGGCACAGCCTCCGGCGCAGGGCTTGGGTTGTTATTCAGACCATATGTGACACCGAGCCCATCGAAGGCAGAACCGTTGTTGGCCGAATCCGACGAAAATTGGTAAACGATTTGCGCGAAACCGTGCGCGCCGGGGTTGCTTTCAGCCTTGATCCCCCAACTCGTTGCAGCAAATAATCCCGCCGGACCGAGAATGACTAGTGGATGGACCAGCAGCGCGATGAGTGCGAGTTTAACTTCGCGGGCACCAATCTTCTTTCCGAGATACTCAGGCGTCCGGCCAACCATCTGCCCTACCACGAAGATTCCGATAATCAGAAAGAGCAGCATGTTAATCATTCCGACGCCCTTGCCGCCGTAAATGCAGTTCACCCACATCCCGAAGAACGGCGACAACGCTGCAACCGGATTAAGACTGTCGTGCTCACAGATGATCGCACCACAGGTAAAGTCGACGGTTGCCGCAGCAAAGGTCGAGCCCGCCGAAGTGCCAAAGCGCAGTTCCTTGCCTTCCAGATTGCCCAGATGTTGGTCGACCGGCAGGCCGGCCACCGCCGGCACCGTGATGAGTCGTTTGCCTCCCGGCGCGGTCGCGCTGGGAAACCTCGAACTTTGTAGCCTGTAAGTGCGGGGTCAAGCCCGGATTAGGCTTGAGGGTGTCGAAATAGTTTGTCCACAAAATAGTGCCTGCGAGCAGCACGAACATCACCGAGAATATCACCAGGGAATGGCGCCGCCTCCGCAACATACGCCCATACATAAACACCA
>Ga0073928_10009787_pt1 | contig 11570 bp, 10 predicted proteins | sample PaiPotPPA55metaG_FD_76969 | JGI IMG/M metagenome (GOLD analysis project Ga0073928, IMG submission 76969) | Iron sulfur acid spring bacterial and archeal communities from Banff, Canada, to study Microbial Dark Matter (Phase II) - Paint Pots PPA... ...
CGGCTCATCGAGCAGACGACACCGTGATCTGACATCAGCTTTTGGAACTGCTCGCTGGTGTACTGGCTGCCACGATCGGAGTGATGCAGCAGTGCATCGGGCTTGCCGCGGCGCCAGATCGCCATCACCAGCGCGTCGGTCACGAACTGTGCCGTCATCGCCGCGCTCATCGAGCACATCGGGCGCAAACAGGATTTGGCCAGCTTGATGCCAAAGCGAAGCTTCATATCCGCTCAGGCGATCGAGCGAAATTGGGCAGGTTGGCCAGCCGTAAAAAGCATTGCGCGAACTCGATAGCAGGACCGTCAGACTTAAGCTTGGTGGCCGCGGGTTAAAGAGCCAGTGGCGACCAATCAATGTCCTCTTTGAACGAGGAATCATATATAAGTGTTGTGACAATTTGACCACCTTTCGAGAGTTAATATTTAAAGAGGCTGTAGATGATTCGTGTTGCAGTCCTAATGGCCTGTCACAATCGAAGAAGTAAAACGATAGCTTTTCTTTCTTCGTTAGCGAAACAGATTGGCCAAACTGATTTTTCACTCACAACGTATCTTGTCGATGACGGCTCCACCGATGGAACTTTTGAAGCTGTCGCCAACTATGAAAATGTCCATATTATTCGTGGAGACGGGACCTGGTATTGGAATTATTCCATGTATGTCGCATTCGCTGCCGCGATGCGAGATGGGTACGACGGATATCTTTGGGTCAACGATGATATTGTTCTTGATGATGACGCCATAGTTCGCACCCTGCAAATGAGTGCACAATTCAACCCTGACTCGCCACGAGGCGCAATCATTGTTGGAGCTACGCGCGATCCCGATTCGGGTAAGATGACTTATGGCGGATTCGTCCGACTAAGCCGCTTCAAGCGGTTGAGTTTCACTAGAGTAGAACCGTGCGATCAGCCAGTCCCGTTGGAGACCGTGAACGGTAATTTCGTCTACATTCCCCATTGGGTAGCGAGACAGGTCGGAAATTTTGATCCTAAATTTATACAAACCAGTGGGGACATGGACTATGGTCTCAGGGCGCGTGCAATCGGCGTACAGATTTGGCTCATGCCAGGCACAATTGGTACTTGTGCCTCTAATCCCAAAGCTCGTTCCTGGACAGATCCGCGCATAGGACTTCGCCAACGCTGGGCCCAGGTAAACGATCCAAAGGCTCATGGTCTCCTCTGGAGCAACCAGCATCGATTTGCAAAGCGTCATGGGGGTCCCTTTTGGATATTTTTTGTATTTTGGCCCTATCGACATCTTATTTTTGCAAAATCAAAGTTGAAGGTGCCGTCGATACCCTCAGCCAAATTGTCAATACCAAGCGCTCAGTCAATGCCACGTGTAATTTTGCCCACAACCCTTGATTCAAACATAATTGAGGAGGAACTCGACCGCTGGCGAAGTCGACGCCTCATTGCTCCCTTTTGGTGGCGCGACGATGATGCGATGACTGATGGCGAGGCGTTTCAACGCCTGCTCGGTATTTCGAACAAATATACCGTGCCACTAATTCTGGCGGTATCGCCCAAATTAATAGACGGAGAGCTTTGTACAAAAATCAATCGAATGACGCATATTGGAGTAGCCGCTCATGGACTTTACCATGCAAATCATGGCTCCCCCTCACGGAAAGCAGAGTTTGGTCCAGACAGACCCCTTGCTGATATGCGAAGGGATATTGAAGCCTTGTCGACTGAATTCGCTTCTAGATTTCCTGAACGCGGACTTGCAATGTTTGTACCTCCATGGCACGCACTCGACCCGCGCTTGATTCCTGATTTGGAGCGTGCCGGCTTTAAGACTTTGTCGATGATGGACCGCCGACTGCGCCGAGCGACTAGCACGCTGGCGTCGTATCTTCGGAAAGCCGGCTTCAGTCGCGCTCGTACCGAAATTCAGCCTAATACCAACCGTGGCGCTGGAATTGCCCGTATTGACTGTTCGATTGATCTTTTACGTTATGATGGCCCAGCTGGAGCAAAGACGCAGCAACGCTTAGTCCAGTCCGTTGTCGGAGCTTTGGTTGCCCGTCGCTTTGGTCTTATTCCCATCAACCGCCCAATTGGTATTCTTACGCATCACCGACAGCATGATGAGCCGGCTTGGAATAACCTCAACGTTCTTATCCAGACCCTCAAACTTCATTCCTCCGTAAGGTTTATCGAGCCTGAAGAAATTTCTCTACGGTTTGTCGGCGGATCAAGAGCCTGATTAAAGTTACGCATGACCTAAATTGGCTAAAAGGTCAGGGATCCATCCGATTCACCGTCGGCTGTTTAAGGATTCTTTTTCATCTGATCCCAGCCAGGTGATTGCGCCATTGAACAAAGTCATTTGTTCGGATCCGAGGCGACCGGCACAGTTGAAACCGCGCACCGCGGCAATTAGATTGCGCGTAGCAACCCGCCGGTTGAATGAGGCTCGTCGTAGCGTGGAGCCCCCCGCAGAACCTAACACCTCATCGCTATTAATCGCGTTAAATATGCTGGACCGGCGAGAGATATGGATTTCTGGGTACTGCTTTGACGCGCAAGTGCGCTGTGCGCAAGGTTGCGGCTAGTTCTTCTGCACCACCGGCAGTCGGAACAAATATGACGCCCAATCCCGGGCTCATGAGGCGGCAGGCGGACAGGACATCCTGAACGCCAATACCCAGTTTAAGCTGACTTGGGCGAGCATCGAGCTTCGCTTCTTGTCTGCTAACCAGCGCAAATAGAAATCGTTGAACGTGCGGACCGCAAACCAATGTAATTGCATGGCCGTGAGCATCCGAAAAATGTCACGCTCTGACAGCCGATAAACATAGTTGCCACTCGGCTCAAATAAGTCCCATTCGGGGAGTCGTCGGCGAAGAAGCATTTTCGCGAGCGTACGAAGGATATCGAGTGGTCGCCTCATCGGTAGCTCTATAGGCTCGATCAAAACAACGCCTATACGCGCCACACGGATAAACTCAGCGGAGGGCGGCGCACATGATGGTATGCCTGGCGGCACAAGACGATGTCGAAAGAACCGTCCGGCAAGTTGAGGCGTTCGGCATTGAGGCTTAGCACGTCAATGCCACCCAGATGCCCCAGTTCCGCTGCTCGACGTAAGCGAATATCGGAAAGGGAGGAAGCCGTTACCGCTTTGGCGCCAAGTTGTCGCAGCAGCCATCCATCAATGCCGTTATCGCCGATGGTCAGCCAGTGTGCGTCGGGTTGCGCGATGACGAGCGGACGGACAAAATCGAGCATTCTCTCGTGCAGGAGGGCGTCAACCTTATCCCTGCGGGTAAAGAGGTCCTCAATACTGTCTAACCCAGATTCGGCCAAACGGATTTCCAAGTCATAACCTGCCACGTCCAAATCCTCTGATCCGCCTGTGCGCTAATTGAATCTCAAAACATCGCGAGAATATCAGTAACGCGTCCGGACAGTTTATTAAATCACAATCTACGGACGCTTTAAGCCGTGCGTGATCCCTTGCCGACCAACTTTGTTGGCCGATCGCGCCAGGGTGCGTTCCCAGGCGAGCGCGTGAGTGACGATGGTCGGAAGATCGTCGAACCGTGGACGCCAGCCGAACGTGCGACGGATCAACTGGCTGTCAGCCACGATCTGCGCCGAATCACCCGGCCGTCGTGGTGCATTGTCTACCCGGAAGTCGACGCCTGAGACCTGTTTGACGGCGTCCAGAACTTCGCGAACCGAAAATCCGCGACCATAACCGCAATTGAGTGTCAGTGAACGGCCACCACGGCGTAGATAACGCAGTGCGTCTAAATGTGCACTAACGAGATCGCTGACATGAATGTAATCACGAATGCAGGTGCCGTCCGGGGTGGGATAATCAGTGCCGAAAATTTCAACCTTTGGTCTTCGTCCTAAAGCGGCTTCGACTGCCACCTTGATCAACTGGGTTGCAGCTCTAGTTGATTGACCGGCGCGGCCCTTCGGATCGGCGCCAGCAACATTAAAATAGCGCAGTATTATGTAATTGAGACCATGGGCACCACCCGCGTCGCACAGGATGGTTTCGGTCATCAGCTTCGACGAGCCATACGGCGAAATCGGCAGTGTGGGTGCATCTTCCGATACCGGAACCTTCGCCGGATTGCCGTAGACTGCACAGGTGGACGAAAAGATGAAGTGTTTCACGCCGCCAGTGATGGCGGTTTCGATAAGCGCTCGCGAGTTCACGGTGTTGTTGCGATAATAGGCCAGCGGATTGCGGACCGAATCCGGAACGATGAGAGAGCCAGCAAAATGGATAATGGCTTGAATGCCATGTTCGCGGATCAAACGAGAAACAAGGACCTGATCGCCGCCGTCGCCAACGATGAGTGGCACGCCGTCTTGAACCGCCCGTTGGAAGCCGGTCGAAAGATTATCAAGTACGATGGCCTGCTCCCCGGCATCGAGAAGCTCGAAAACCATATGGCTGCCGATATAGCCGGCTCCGCCGGTGACCAACACACCCATGAGTATTAAGCCTATCCTTGTCGGCCTGAGTTAACCGCCCGCACATTTTGCACAATTGCCGGCAAGGTCAAGCTAGTGCGAACAGACTGGTTGTAAACGTGAGAAAGAAAACACGTCTTGCGGTTAGCACTCGGCCGCATCACGATTGACAGTTTAAGTCCTCTGTTGAATGCCCGTCTGACCATTATGATGCCTAAAGGTCATGGGCGAGGCGACAGAATGCCATGATCCCGAAGCGAGGTGTTCGTGAATCGCTGGAGAGCCTACGGTGAAGATGGAACATAGCAATAAACAGTTGTTGAGCCGCCGTGACTTTAACAGGCGTTGCGGGGCACTTAGCCTATCACTGCCGTCGGCAAGCGCCACGCTTGTGGCACTATCGAACGAACGCGCTTCGGCCGCGGCCACCAACGCGGAATTAAAGGCCGGGGGACGTACCGTAAAATTCCGCGACGGTACCATGGTTTCAGCCCTAGGGCAGGGTTCGTGGCATCTGGCAGAGGGCAGACACCCGGCGGCTCTTGAAGAAGAGGCGCTGCGCGCGGGCGTATCGTTAGGCATGACGTTGATCGATACGTCTGGAAATTACAGTGACGGCCATTCCGAGGAATTGATCAGTCACGTCATTGCTGGTCAGCGCGACCGCATATTCGTGGTCTCAAAGATTGAGAGGGACCAAGTGACTGGAGATGGCGTCGCGCGTGCTTGCGACGGCAGCCTGGCTCGTCTCGGCACTAACTATCTCGACCTCTATTTGCTGCACTGGCCAGTTCCGAGCGGCCAATTCTCCGGAATGGTGGCGGGATTTGAACATCTACGTGCAGCGGGAAAAATTCGTGCTTGGGGCGTGTCCAACTTCTCAGTCCACCAAATGGAAGATCTGTTCCGGGTTCCAAACGGCGATCGCTGTGCAACCAATCAGGTCCCATACAGCCTCAGCGACCGTAGTATTGAGCGCGATTTGTTGCCGTGGTGTGAACAACGCCACCTGCCGGTGATGGCTTACTCGCCACTTAGCGGCGACGGTGGCACCCTGGTGCGCGACCCAACGCTTATGCGAATTGGAGCAGCACACGATTGTTCGGCGGCCGCGGTGGCGCTGGCCTGGGCCATCCGCAGCGGCAATGTCATCGCGATTCCCGAATCCGGATCTGTGGCGCATGTAAAGGAAAACGCTGTCGCGTTTTCACTGACGCTTACACCAAAAGAACTCCAGACACTGAATGCAGCATTTCCAGGGCCATCCGGCGCGGAGTAACCGCAGATCATTGTTGTCTGCTTTTGATTCTGGCCTTCAGAAATAACACCTTCGCTCCTGGGGTTTGCGTCGATCTAACTTATCGAGCGCAAAGAGGATGGGCCGGCTTGATGCCAGAGGTTTGCTTCATACCGGCTGAGGCGATCGAGCGCGAAATCGGCAGATTGGCCAGACGCAAAAAGCATCGGGCGAACTCGACAGCGTCGGCTTGCATCCTGGAGTTGGGCATCGTTTCTATGTCGCCCACAGCATCGTGCGAAGCTGCGCGCGCTAATGGAATCAGCCCGCCGGAACACTGCATGAATAACATCATGAGAATCCTGGAGCAGTTGGCGTGTTTTGCCGATAGTCACGCAGGCGTTCGGCTTGAATTTCGAACAATCGCGAGCTCGTGCTGCGATTGGCGAGCCTATTGTGGGCGGCTGCACCGCGCCATGACCATGAAGCGGACATGAGCGCCTTCTCGTATTAAAACTGCCATAAAAGTTGATAGTCGTGTTTTATCTCCATGCCGATTTGATTGCAGACTAAAAAATGTTTTATCAGCGCACCTTTTCCGGGATATAATCCATAAAGCTCTTTAAATCTCTCAAAATCATTTAGATGTCTCGGTTGTACCTTGGTCATCACCAGGCTATCAAAGGGCGTATCGTCTACGAGAAGTAGTGATCGCTTATTGGCTTGGAGCGTTGGAAATATAGTCAGAAATTCATGAAAGCCGTGCAAGGCGGAAGGCAGTGGATCCCTCCAATTAACATCCCACGAATCCAAGTAAACTAGGTCAGCGTTATTGTTTACGCTGACATATTTCTTCAAAAAATGTACAGAATCGTCGCAAAAAAAGGTGCTATTGTGGGTACACAACGATCTTAAAGAAACACTTGGCTGTATCCTTATATCGACACTATAAAATTGGCCGCCAAAACTATTTACATATGAGTCAAACAATAACGAACTATTTGTACCCCAGGCTGACGATCCGGTCTCTATTATTGTCGCGGCTCTGTGTTCAAGTCTCTCTAGTGCCAACGATAGAGTGTCACGACAGGGATGAGTTTCTTCAGAATTACAACGAAAATGGTCACTAATTAATTTTGGCAGAGAATCATATTTATTTCTTTCACGCACCCCTTTGAGCCTTGTTCTGCCTTTTGCGACCCTTGAAAGAGCACTTAGTGCCGCGTTGAAAAGTGTTTGGTACATCTGCATCCTCCAAACGATCAGAGAAAAAGGCGTTGAGCACCTTTCGTTGAGTTCGTTGATGAGTATCGGCGTTGGCGCGCCGGGATCACGAAAGCGACCCGCTGGCGACCTAGGGCAGCAACGGGTGATCGTCGGCTAATTCAACTCCCTCCTTGCGCCGAAACATCTTGGCGAGTTGGTCGACCGCGTCGAAGCGCGCTCCGCCGGATGATGTCCAAAATGATCTGATCTTGATGCAGCACGATTGTGGGACTGCCAAAGTCAAGTGCCTGCCGAATGCTGTGTGTCCACCATCACGCTGGTATGGCAAAATCTTTCTTCACGATCGTCGTGGTCAAATTTATCACCAGCTCGGCTAGTTAAAAATCTCGCCAGAAGGCGCGAGAGGATGTGTCGTGGCAAACGACGGGTCCAATCAACCGACGTGCACGTCTAGACATGCTGGCACGTCAAACGCACGCTCGTGCCGAGAAATTTGCTTGCAGTTGCAAGTAATGTAGATACACGCTAACGTAGCGTATTCGAAAATTGAAATCAAAAACTATTTGGAGATCAGCGAATTACTCATTTGAAAAGATGTTGACCAAACCACGCTTTCTCAGCACCGACGAATTTACTTTTGTCGTCCGTCGTACTCCCTTGGTCTCCTTTGACATTATCATCAAAGATCCCGATGTAAATGTGTTGGTCTATTCTCCACTCGGCGGCGATAGTGGCACGCTGGTGCGTGATCCCACGCTTGCGCGTGTTGGCGCGGCACACGACTGTTCGGCGGCCGCGATTGCCTTAGCCTGGGCCACCCGTAGCGACAAGGTTATCGCGATTCCCGAATCCGGTTCTGTGGCGCATGTAAAAGAAAATGCTGTGGCGCAAGTTGCGTCAGTTTTCGACAGCAACTTAACCCTTCTTGGGGTGCCGCCCTCGAACCCACACGAATCAGGCGGTAACTTGAATTCCGCTAGCCAGCTTTAGGCCATTTGCAACGATTTCCCTGTAAACCTCCCTGTTAATTCTTGCGCGGCTATAAAACGAACCCAATTTGGTCGGGGGACCTAAGAGTGTTGATCAGAGTCGTTGCCTTCGTGTTCATGCTGGTCGCCTCTGCCCAGGCGTCGCAGGCGGCCACAGGGATGCCGGAAGATAACGCGCTGATCGACGCCGCCTTTGCTCTCAATCTAAAAGGTGTTCGCGCCGCCTTAGCTCAAGGGGCCAATCCCAACGTCAAAAGGTTGGGTAGGTCGCCGCTTGGCGGCACGACTTTAATACCAGTGCTTCTTTCGGTCGTGCTTGGCCAACCGGCAAGGGACACTTGGCTACAGGCCAGCGCGAATAAAGACGAATGGGTTGGCGTAGGTCAATCAATTGACCAAACCCGAACTGAAATCGCAAAAGCGTTGTTTGATGCGGGAACGACACTCGCCAGGCTTGACGCTACCAGTCGAGCGATTCTTTGGAATACTTCAATACGGATGGGCAATGTTGGTCTCATTCGGCTCCTCATCGATCATGGCGCCTCGGTTACCAACAAAATCTTTCCTGAAGATGTTACACCGACAGAATTGACTTTGATGGAAGGTCAGCAAAGCGCGTACCAGTTGCTGGTCTCTCGCGGCGGCGCTCCCGTCAATGATGCGTCATCGGCACAGTTCGCATTGCTTGCGGCGGCTGAACGCGGCGATTTAGCCGCAATGGAACAGGCCATGAAAGATGGTGCCCAAATCAACAAGGTGATCGATGATCAAACGGCACTGATGGTTGCGGTTGCTGGATATATTTATACAGAGGCACAATTAACCGCGATCAAATGGTTGTTGGAGCATGGGGCGGATCCGAATGTGGGAAGCAGATTCGATTTACCGCTCCATCGTTTCGTGATTGCGAGCTCGTTCACTTTGAACGAGGTTAGCAGATGGCGGGAAGAGGACCTCATAGCGTTGAGGCCGTCGACCCGACAGGACTTTGACGTCCACCGTGTGCGCGCATTAAATCGAGAAATACTCATTTGTCTGTTGAAAGCCGGGGCCAAGATGTCGACAAAAAATAATTATGGCTGGACACCCCTGCATTATGCAGCGCGGTTCGATAATTTAATGGCTGCCGAAATACTTATCTTGGAAGGCGCAAAGATTCTCCTGCGTGACGCCATCGACAAGGCGCCACTCGATTACGCGGTGTCGGGCACGATGATAAGGCTCCTCCAATCGAACGCGACTCCGGTACGATGACACCGGCGCGGAGTTTGCAACGAATCTCCAGCCTTCTGTTTTGCCGATCGACCGACAAGTCAACGAGGGCACCAGCACAATTTTGCCCCACAATTAGAATGTACTGCTTCTCGCGATTCGTTGGGGGTACGTCATGGGATCGTGGGGAATGTTTGCTTTGGGGTTTTTCGTTGGCTTGTTTGTTGGTCAGCTAGCTTTGGCTTTCTATGTAGGCCTCTGGCGCCAAAACAGTCCCGATAGTTTTCCAGCATTAGAGCGCGAATCTTAGTCATCCTCAGCGCCCTCGCGGGCGGCGCAATGCTCGAAAAACAGGGGAATGATAAACCGTTGTGAGCAGCGAGCCATCATGGTCGAGTTTATGGACGAAAGGTCGCGGAAGAACGAGGCTGCGGGAAGTGATAGGCGCGCAGGCCGGATAGCTTAGTCCGGGGTCTCCTAGAAAACGCATGATCCGCTATGAGCAAAGGCCGCTAGATGACATCGATTGATGCCGATCTGGACACACAGCTGGCTGCTTTTGCTTTTGTTTCAATATCAGTAAGCGCTCTCGCCACGTATCAGCGCAAACGGTGTTCGGGCTAAGATCAAAAAGTCGAACAAGATCGACCAGTTCTCGATGTAGTAGAGATCGTGTTCGACGCGGCGCTGGATTTTTTCTTTACTGTCGGTTCCACCGCGCCAGCCATTGATCTGGGCCCAGCCGGTGATGCCCGGCTTTATGCGATGCCGCGCAAAATAGCCATCGACTGCCTCATCATAAAGTATTCCTTCGGCCGTGCCGTAAATCGCGTGCGGCCGCGGCCCAACGAGGGACATGTTGCCAACAAAGACAACATTGAAGAGCTGAGGTAACTCGTCGAGGCTGGTTTTCCGGAGGAAACGGCCGACACGCGTCACTCGTGGATCATTCCTGACCACAACGTTGCGCGCCATTTCATCGGTGTGTTCCACATACATCGACCTAAACTTATAGACCTCGATAATCTCGTTGTTGAAACCGTGTCGCCGTTGTTTGAAGAAGATCGGCCCCTTGCTGTCCAATTTAATCGCCAGTGCGATCATCAACATGATCGGCGCGATGCAGATGAGGACCGCTGTTCCTACGATTTTATCGAATATCCATTTTGTGACCACGTCCCAATGCGCGATCGGGCGGTCGAAAACGTCAAAAACCGGCACATTGCCGATGTACGAATAGGACCTCGGTCGAAACTGCAGCTTGCTGCCATGGGCCGCAAGTCGGATATCGAGCGGCAACACCCAAAGCTTTTTTACCATCTGTAGGATGCGTGCTTCCGCTGTGGCCGGTAGGGCGACAATGACGAGGTCGACACGTGTATGGCGCGCGAATTCAACAAGATCATTAACTTTGCCAAGCTTTGGCACACCATTGCAGGAACCTGGACTGCGATCGCCGCCACGATCATCGAACATCCCGATGAGGCGCAGGTCAGAATCGCGCTGCTCGAGAAGTTTCGTGATCAGCGCCTCGCCCCGATCCCCACCGCCGACGACCACCGTGCGGCGGTCGAAGCGGCCTTGCCGTGTCCACCGGCAAACCAAGACAGATAGACCACCGCGGAACGCAATGAGTGCTAAAAGCGCGCTTAGATAATAGCCGCCTAACCAAATCCCGGAAAAAGATGCGCCATATCCGGTAAGCTGCAACACTGCAAGCGCGACCAGAAAAACAACCGACCAGGACAGACTGAGCCGAACACACGCCTTCGCGTAAGCGCGAAAGGCGCGCAGATGATAAATATCGGCAGACTCGAAGGCCAGAATCGCAAACAGCGAAACACCCGCCGTTGTACTGAAATACCGCGCCAGATCAGCGTCCGCCGGCAGACACCATCGGTAGCAGACCAATCCAATCAAGGACACGAGCGCCAGTTCAATAATGCGCACCATTCCGGCAAGTACGATCGGGGAGTAAACAGGCCTCAAGCGCTGAGCAGCGACTCGCCGTGCGGCAGCGGGAATGACCCGCGGTCTTGTGCCATTCGGGTGGTTGCCAGCAATCGCAGCGGAAAGTGCAGCGGCGGGCGCTTCGAAAGCCTGACGATGCCGGAGCTTTAGCATTGCGAGGTCCTACCGCAGCTCTCGACGAACCTAACGAGCGCTGGTTAAGCACCCAAACTAATGAACAAAATTCAACAAGCAGTTATGTGGAAAAGATCAAATTTTCAAAACTGCCATTACACATCATCAACCATTTCCATTGCACAGCGCGATGTGCAACTCCTTGGCTGCGGCAGTGCTTGAAAGCGCTCCCACCAGATAAAGATCGAAATTTTGCCAGGATGATCTAGTCATCTGGAACGCAAGTTCGCCACATTATAGAAGAGCGCTCGGAGCTTCGAAAGGAGAGCGCTTATGGCGAATGCAGGTGTGAGAGGCCGGCCGATCGCGC
>Ga0073928_10009788_pt1 | contig 11569 bp, 13 predicted proteins | sample PaiPotPPA55metaG_FD_76969 | JGI IMG/M metagenome (GOLD analysis project Ga0073928, IMG submission 76969) | Iron sulfur acid spring bacterial and archeal communities from Banff, Canada, to study Microbial Dark Matter (Phase II) - Paint Pots PPA... ...
CATACCCATTGCGCTGCGCTCTACCGAGCGAAAACTGGATGAACTCCTTCTGACCTCGACGTTCATTGCTCCGAATTACACTGAAACTGACTACTCACAGTGCTTTCTTCAACAACCTGCTAGCGTCATATGTCAAGGTAACTTTGCACTGTCGCCTGTTTTCACTGTGAATTCGCGCCGCTGTCACAAGTCCGCACTTTGCTAGCGGGCATAAAGGAGGCACGCATGGAGAATATTGCATCGCGGTCGGTTGAATTGAACCCGCAACAGCCACGTCGGGAATTCAATGAACAACTACAACAGGCAGTAACTCCATGCGGTTTGGTTCTCTCGCTAGTCTGGCGCTGGTCTTGCTCATTGCCGCGTCAGCGTCAGCGAATGCTAAGAACAAAGCCGTTACCTCTGATCTCATTCGTTCGCGCTGAAAGGGCGTCGTTGTTACATCCGAGCGTGGGGACGGCACGGCGTTCAAGAGGCGGGTTCGTGTTCAGACATTGAACGGACATGACTAATGGGACGGCACTCACTTTCAACAGCGAAGTTGATATTACCGTTAATAAAGGATGGCCACAGAGATGGATCGTTCGTGAGGATGCGCGTAGGAAGCGGTCTTTTCAACCCACGAACGCAAAGCGGACAATCTCGGCTCAAATTGTGGAGGCTTTATGAAGACATGCTCCAATGTGAACACGCGTCGAGGGCTCATGATATTGAGCGCTGCGCTGCTTATGACCGTTATGATGGCGACTTGGTACCCGGCCGCGGCCTTGGCCACTTGTAACGTCACCAGCAACGGCAGCGGGAGCGTCGGTCGCATAACGAAATTCACTCCATCTTCGTGCAACATAGCGAACTCGGTGATTTTCGAGTCCAGCGGCAAAGTCGGTATCGGGGCTCCCGCCTCAGGCGGCTTTGAGTTTCAGGTTTCGGCACCGAATCAAATCGGCCTCTTGGTTGAAGGCCCGGCTTCAGGGGTCGGAGCTGGCCTCGATTTCAAGACCACAGGCACGGGCGCATTACAATGGGAGATTTTAGACACCGGAGCCGCCGCCGCGCAGGGCCCTGATAAGCTTAATATCCGCAACGTCAACACGGCTCACGATGTTTTCACAATCAGGTCCCTTGACGGCGCCGTTGGCATCAACAGCACCAACCCTGGTCCCTTCCAATTAGATGTGGTCACCGCAGACGGCAATGGTGGCATCTCGGTGTCAGCTGCCGCTAGCACTGCTATCTTGGCAAAGAACAGCAACGGAGATGCTATGTTGGCGGAAAACAACAGCCCGGCTTCGACCGTAGGGGTGCAAAACTCAACCACCGACACGACCGCGCTGTTAGCGCAGTTCCTTGCGCCAAATACGCCTCCCCTCACAGGCCGCGAGAACGGTTGCGAGATTGACACAAATGGAAATCTGACGTGCACCGGTGCCATTACAGGCAACACTGCCATTGCGAGCGCCAGTCCCCTTGGCCCTCCCGGCAGCCGCCTAGCCAGCCGGGCACGCCCGAGCGCGCACTACGCGAGCCTTCGTTCGATGGAAGCTGCCAGCCAATGGTGCGAGGACTTTGGTTCGGCCAGGCTGGTGCATGGTGTGGCTAAGGTTGCACTCGACCCTGATTTCGCCCGGACCCTTGGTGCGGCCGAAGCTTACCATGTATTTTTCACTCCCAACGGCGACTGCAACGGGCTCTATATCGCGCGCAAGACAATGACCAGCTTCGAGGTGCGTGAACTGCGCGGGGGAGGGTCGAGCGTGGAGTTCGACTACCGTATTGTGGGTGATCGTAAGCTCTACAGCCCGATTCGCGTATCGGGCGGTGACCTTGCCAAAGCTGCCGTGAGCAGTCGGCCGGCTTCCTGAAAGTGCTTGGAGCGCGCCGATGGACGCATACGCGCCGAGGCGTTCCCGGCTTGGCATCTGGAGGTAGGAATCCGGCCGACAAAACTTCGCGTAGCATCGTGAGCCGCTTCAGCGGAGTTTGTTGATCCACGGGCTTAACGGCATGAGCCACGCACTAGAGAGAGGTAGCGCCCCATGCCGACTATCGCCAAATCGATTCGCATCGAGCCGGCATTCGATGACCCGGAGCTCGTCCGAGGAATGTTCGAGCGTCACGCTCCATACCGGACGATGGCAGGGTATCTTCCCGCAAAGTCGATGTGGGAAACCGCTCTCCTTTGGTTCTGAGGCAACTGGGCGACGTATGGTGAGCCGCTCGTGGCTGGTGCGGAAAAGGTCCTACATAACCAACGCTTCATCGATGCGGCGCGCGCGTTCTTTGATGGCTCACCCGTGCGCCCCACGTTTATCGTAGTAAACGTGAATGCCCCGATGCCCGCGGGTCCCACCCATGTCGATGTTCCAACCTTCCGCGGCGCGACGCGCGACCAGTATCCTCTACCCTTTCTGGTTGCCATGGGCCGGGCTCTTCGAGAGTTGGCGCGTGGTTCAAGCGGGCGCACTAACGTGGTTCTACGATGGACCCGGCGGCAACTTTGAATATTGGCCTGAAGGGCTTAACGGTCGAATGTTTAGCGAACGTCCGCCTTTCGGGAATGTCGCGATCATGGCCGACAACGATCAGATGTGTCATCGCATTGGGCGTGTTGGCGAGCCTGATGCCAGGCTCCCACGCATGACATCTGTTGCTGAGATCGGTCGAGTCGACGAGGCCTGGGAGATCGTAGAGAACGGCGAAACGCGAGCGACTTATCCGTCTACCACTATACGTCTCTCCCTCGTATGGAAAGCTATTCGCGAGTCCGATGCGGATTCTGAATTACTCACGCTCAACCGCGTAATGAGCGTTTTTATCGCCGACCTTCGCCGACGAAGCATCGATTTTCGCATCCCAGGCGACCCGTTGTCGGATAATGAATGGGTGGCGCTTCTCGACCGGGTCTATTATGCGCATCCGGTCTCAGAGAATGCGAAGTAGTGAGATCCAGCGAGCAGGGCGTGGTAGTTGGGATGACTTGTCCAATTTCCGTGAGCTGTCGCTCCCCCCGCGTAAAAGATGGCTTCCCTTTGGCCGTCTTCTCCCGCGCTTTTTCGCGGAGAGGAGAGAGAGGCAGGAGGCTGTGACTGATAAAGCTGGCTTTTCCTTTGTTCTCCGGCTCAGGTGGAGATGAGCTCGACAATATGGACGCACAAAAGCTGCTCGCTGCGATTCAGGACCTAACGCCGTCAGTCACTGCGCGCGCCGCTGAAATTGAAACCGCCCGTGAACTGCCTCGCGATCTGCTGCGCGATCTGGTGGCCGCGGGATGCTTCCGGATGTTTGTTCCGCGCAGCCATGGTGGATTGGAGATCGACCTGCCTTCGGGGCTCGAAGTCTTTGAAGCGTTTGCTCGCGCCGACGGGTCCACCGGCTGGACCGTAATGATCGGGGCTGAGGCTGTCATGCTGCTGGCTTTGCTTCCGCGCCAGCGCTTCGATGCGCTGTACGCAGACGAACCAGACCTCATTGGCGCCGGATCATTTACGCCGCGGGGCGAGGCCAAGGTTATTGATGGGGGATTCGAGGTGACTGGGCGCTGGCCGTTCGCGAGCGGCTGTCTGCATAGCAAGTGGCTGCTCGCAAACTGCGTGGTGACCGATAACGGTCACGCGCGTCCTGGTCCCGCCCCAGACGTTCCTGAGACTCGCTTTATGGTCTTCCGCACCGAGCAGGCACAGATTCTCGACACCTGGTTTGTTTCAGGCCTGCGAGGAACCGGCAGCAACGATATAGCCGTCGAGAGGATTCACGTCGCCTCCGATGACACCTTTGATCGCTTTTCGGGGGTGCCATCGGTGCCGGGCCCGCTCTATATTGCTGCGACCCCTCAATTCTCCTTTCATGTGGCGTCGGTCGGCGTGGGGATAGCCCAACACGCGGTCGACGACATCATCGCACTTGCCGGCAATCAAAAGCGTCGTCTTTTTGCCGCCTCCGCATTGGCCGATACTGCCGTGTTTCAGCACGCTCTCGCTCGCGCAGAGACCAGCCTCAGAGCGGCCCGTGCCCTGCTCAGAAGCGAGACGGAATGCTTCCGGGCCGGGGTAAGCGCCGGCCGAATACCAACTCCGACTGAGCAGGTTCGATGCTCCGCCACCGGAGCGTGGGTGGTTGCGACTGCTGCGGCGGTTGTTAATGTTTGCTACAACGGTGGCGGCGGCACCTCACTCTATGATTCATCACCACTCCAACGCCATCTGCGCGACATTCATACGCTTACGCAGCACATCAGCGTAGGCGACGGGTGGCTCACCCGCGCGGGCGCATTCCTGCTGGGAAAGGATCCTGGTTTTGGTGTCGCCTAGCACTCCGATGTCAGCGAGATTAATCGGCGCTGGGTCCATCATCGCGACCCGTGTAACCGCACGAATACCTGGGTCACCTTGTGCATCCGCTGCCATATACGCTTCGGCATCGGCTGGAGCCCTCCCCGTTTCCAGCCTTACATCAGCACATAAAGGAACTTATCCGACATAAATGCGAATCGGGTAGGCTGCGCTGAAGGCGACAGCGATCGCCGAGGAGGCACATTCATTGTGTGACGATCAGTATTTACCGCTAAGCTTGGTCTGGTCCCAACTGGCAATTTTGTATGGCGTAATTCTCAGAACGATACGTTTTAGAACGCTCGAAGCGGCCCCGGAAGGAAGTGCGGCCGTTGTGGCAGACTCACCGCGCAGCCGCATTGTCTCCTTCACGACCTGGGGATCTTCGATTACTTCGCAATGCCCACGAATCATGACGCCGCGGAAGTCGGCGTAGCGTTCGCCGACTTCGACCAATACGCCGATCTTCGGGTTGCGGCGAACGTTGATCACCTTCTGCGCCTTGCCGTAGGAGGTCATGTAGATCACGCCATCTTTGTAGCGATACACCATCGCCACGACGTGCGGGAAGCCTTCCTTATCGATCGTCGCGAGCGCGGCCTTGTGCGGTTGGCTGAGAAACGGGGCCTGTTCTTCCGGGGTGAATTGAATCTCATGTCGTCGGCTCATCGGTTGTCCTCTCTCTGCCGTCATGGATGGCGAATGATCGGCTGCCTACCCTGCCAAGAGCGTTGGCCTTGGGGTTGTCTGGCAGAGATACGAGGCTCTGCACCTGACCGCTCGAATTAGATTCAAATGTCGCTCCAGCGTAAGTTCTTCGCCCCAATGCCAAATAATAATGGTTATAAGCCTTTGTCGCCTCCAGCGTCCCGCCATTTCTGCAAATACGCCGTGATCCCGGTGGCCCGCAACGTACTGATCGGAAAGCGCGGAGCCATTCCATCCCTTCGCCGTGCGAAACGGCCAGCCCTTGAGATCGTCGCCGATGCCGGCAGTCGCGATGTAAGCGTGCAATGCCTCGGCCAGCGCGTGGTGACAGGGGATGACGTGATGCTTGCCCCTTTTCGCGCTTGCGTAGCCCTCAGCCCGCGCCGCGGGGACGGAGGGCCTCGACTTTCATTTTAGCGCCGCGGTAATGCGCGCGAAGCTGTAGATCAGCGTCGCGATCAACGCCCGGTCACGCAGATCGCGCAGCGGGTCGGTCGGTATCGCGTCGATCGTCAATTTTGAGTTGGGATAAATCGAACCTTGACGTCGCTGCCGTCGCGCCGGCCTTCGGCCAACGGGTAGAGCACCCTTGAACCAAGATTGTCGCAGCGCGATCCTGGCGGCTCGCACCGGATGTGATCGCGGCATACAATCGCTGTTTCTTGGAACAGGAAGCACCACGCGTTTCGCCCTGAATAGAAGGGCTCCATGCAAGTGAAGCAGCGGATGAGATTCTCGTTGTTTGCCCTGCTTACTCTATCGATGGTTTCTATTTCACCGATGCCGTCCGCGACGGCGCCAGGATGACACCAAGGTGGCCGCGCTTCAAGCGGCTATCATCGGACCGCAGCGTTCTGAGGCAAATAAGGCCCGCGACAAATATCGTCATCCCCTGGAAACGCTCACGTTCTTCGGGATTAAGCCTGACATGACCGTGGTCGAGATCTGGCCCGGCAACGGTTGGTATACCGAGATCCTGGCTCCATTTCTCAAAGACCACGGCAAACTTTACGAAGCGGTGGGAGGAGGAGCGGGCGCCAAGGCCTTCGAGGAGAAGCTCAAGGCCGATCGCGCGGTTTATGGTGAGGTGATCGTAACTGTGCTCCAGCCGCCGGCCGAAACCGAAATCGCCCCCGCAGGCGCGGCTGATATGATCTTGACGTTTCGCAACGTTCACGACTGGCTTCCCCGTGGCAACACGGAAGACTACTTCAAGGCTTTTTACCGCGCACTGAAACCTGGCGGTATCCTGGGAATAACCGACCATCGCGCCGATCCATCGCAGCCGCAGGATCCGAACGCCAAGAACGGATACGTGCGCCAGGACAATATGATCCAACTGGCGGAGCAGGCCGGCTTCAAGCAAATGGGGGACCTCGGAGATCAATGCAAATCCGAAGGACCAGCGGAACCAGCCGGTGTGGAATCTGCCCCCAACCTTGCGCCTGGGACAAAAGGATCGCGCCAAGTATCTGGCCATCGGCGAGAGCGACCGGATGACGCTCAAGTTCACCAAGCCGACGACCGAAGCCCAGGCGCATTAAGCGTGGCCAGGAAATCAATCTACCGCTGGTAGAAAGATCAGACCTTACGATCGCGTTTAAGCGTGATATCCGGAGACGTTCTGGATTCCTCCGGGTCGGCCAAAGCCCCAATGAGTTCCGGCGTGTGAGCATCCGGTAAAGCCAAAAGCGGCAGCACCTTCACACTCACCTCTTCAAGTACACCTTTCGAATGTTCCCTCTTCTCCGCTTTTCGAACAGGCAGCTGAAGTTGCACCGGATCGTTCGGATGGAATTCGCGCCATAATCTCACCAGCATTTCGGAAAACCAGTATCTCAATCCCGACGAGTGATGGATCCGTATATGGCAGCGGATGCACAAAGTGACCAGCAAATTTCGCCCGGTTGTGCCGGTCGCGATGATGGACCACCAGCGCCGAACGCTTGCCACAACCAAAAGCGGTCCCGCTCCATCACGCGCTCGCGCAGTCCACCGAAAAAGCGCAGCGAATGATGGCGCCGGTCATAACACGAGCGGCAGCAGCCGAGGGCTTTCGGCGCGATTCGCTTGCTGCACGGACAGAAAAACGACAATTGAACTGGCGGCCCGCGCCTTTCCGGTGAGTCCATCCACAGCTCGGATTCAGCGGAGTGCGCGGGCAGAAAAGCGGATTCCGCCATAACCCAAGCCTATCGCGCGGTATCCGAAACGGGCGCGAATCGAGGCGATCACCTGTTCAAAGGCTATAAGGTTCTGTTCCATGCGGGCGGTGGCACCGCGATGAAATACGCTATCGATCGCGAGGCCGACTTTCACGGAATGGGCTCCGGATGCGTCCGATGCTTTCCGGTACTGACCACTCGCGGACGCTTTCACGCCTGTCCGTTCGCCGCTGAGATCGACTCGCCGCATTATGACCTGGGCAGCGTCGGCACCGCCCCGGCGACCGTGCTGGGCAATTATCGGAAATTTCGCGCATGGATCGACGGCACGCTCGATCCAACAGCCACGGCCCGCGGCATCAGCAGTTGCGAGATGTGCCACAAGCACCTCCGCCGCTCTGCCGCTCCCGGATTACGAGCGCTAGCCCCCGCGAATTGGAACTTGGACACCCACGCGGAGCGGGCCAGCTCTTTGCGTCGCTCGACCCCTATGTCGGCAACCGTCTGGGTCGCTATACTCGCCCATTTGCGGAGCTCGGCACCCTTGGCCCACAAGCTTGCCGCCTTGGTGGAAGTCGCGCCGTCCAACCGCGACAGCGGCACATGCGTGGAACACCCGCAATCTGGCGCGGTCGCGCGCAGCTCCGCGCGGTGCTCTACATGTGCACGCGGGTAGCGACCCGATGCAATCCAGTGCTACAGGCCTTTTACATTCGGCTGCGCGCAGCGGGCAAGAAACCGAAAGTCGCACTCACCGCGTGCATGCGCAAGTTGCTAATCATGCTTAACGCCATGATTCGACATCAGACTACGTGGCATTCCGCGGCTGTAGGAGTTTCGACAGATCTGTCCTCCCCCTTTTTCGCCGCGTGCGCGGCGGCACGGTCATTACTGCCGATGTCGTCGGTACGGCTTAACATCGAAGACAGTCGCTCTCTACGAAGGGCTCCCAAAGCGCACCGCGGCACATAAAGCGGCTTATGTGCTACAAAATCCCAGAGCGGACCAGGGCAACGGCGCGAACTGAACTGAATCGCGCGGTGAGTAATGCCCGATTCAATTTCACGCTTTGGAAAACCGGTCGCATGAGCCGGTCAGCGGCATCGGCAGAATCGGATCCAGGTGGGTAGCTGACGGATGGCTGTGCCGCCTGGGCGATGGCGGCATCGACCCCATCCGCGTGCCACGTGATCGCACTCACGAATATCACGACCTAAACATTCGATAAGCACCAGGACCTTCCTCGTCAGCGACAGTCCCCTTCAGCTAGTCGCTGAGCGCGCCGCATTAGGTGTGGGACAATGCGTGAGCAACGGTGGCTAAGGGTTTCTTTAGACTTCGTCGCTGATCCGCTGCCTACACATCGCTTGTGCAGCATTTGAATCATCCTGCATGATCAACGCCTTTCAGCTCCTGCTAGCTGGAGCACGACGATTGTACTTTTGGAGAAGCAGTGCCAACCTGCGATGGAGCACCTCTGACTCCTGTCCGAGAACCCAACCGGAGGTGTGGCTGTGATGCGGGAAACCAAGACCGTCAGAAACTTGGTATCTTAAAGTCAAACCCGGAGGGAGCGATGGCAGAATTCGATAAAGTTATTAAAGGCGGGACGATTGTCGACGGGACAGGGTTGCCGCCGTACAAGGCCGACGTCGGCATCAAGGATGGTAAGATTGCGAAGATCGGCCATCTCAAGAGCAGTGACGCGAAGCAGGTGCTGGATGCGACCGGATTGATCGTCGCACCCGGGGTCATCGACCTACATTGTCACTACGATGCACCTGTACATTGGGATCCTTCCTGCTCAATCGGGAGCTGGCATGGCGTGACCTCCGTCACCAACGGAAACTGCGGCTTTGGGTTTGCTCCGGTCCGCCACAAAGATGCCGACCGCTCGATGTATTCGATGGAGCGGAACGAAGCCATCCCCTTCGAGGCGATGAAGGCAACCATGCCGTTTAACTGGGAAACCTTCCCTCAATGGATGGATCACATCGACAAACTGCCGAAAGCGGTCAACATGATTCAGCTGGTTCCCGTCACTCCGCTGGTGAGTTATGTGATGGGTGGCTGGGATGAAGCCAAGAGTCGGCAGCCGAACCAAAAGGAGATGGCCACAACCCTCCAGATCCTGGATGAAGCGATGGCGGACGGCGCCAATGGCTGGGCAGCCCAGCGCCTGACCGGCTATGGAGCATCGGTGCAGCGCGACTACGACGGCACGCTGATGGTCTCTGACCTGATGTCAGATGATTTCTATCTGGCCCTGGCCAAAGGCATGAGCAAGTATGACCGCGGCTATGCTCAGTTCGCGCAGGTATCCGGTGGCCTCGACGAAGGCGGGGGTCCGGCAAAGGATATGAGTTTCGCTGGACGGCTGGCCGAAGCGAGTGGACGGCCGCTGCTGTTCAATGCGGTCGCCGTGGTAGACGACCGGCCCAATACGTTCCGCAGCATGCTCAAGGTGGTGGACGAGTACAACAAGAAGGGCGTTCCGCTGATCGCGCATGCACTGACGATGCGCCTGAGTTTCCGTTTCTCGTTCGATGATTCGTGGAACTTCTTTGACAACGTAGAAGTTTGGCGCGATGCAACCCTGGGAAATCCCGAGGAAGTCAAGGCAAAGCTGAGCAACAAGGAACTGCGCCTGGAAATGAAGCGGGAGTACGATAAGAGCAAACAGCCCAAAGCGCTCGGCGATATCGCTGACTACATCTGCAGGAAAGCCTTCCGCGACGATCTGAGGATCAAGTACGGGGATCGGAGAATTGGTGACATTGCGAAGGAAGAGAACAAGCATATCATCGATGTATTACTGGACATCTCCGAGGCGGACGACTGGAAGACCCAATGGGCAACCCCGACCCGTAACCACAGCCCCGAGCTCTGCAAAGAAATGTTGACCCATCAGACGGTCGCTGGCTTTTCGGATGGCGGCGCGCACACCAAGTTCTCGCACTTGGGATCATTCCCCACGGATCTGCTGACGTGGATGGTGCGGGACACCAACACAATCAAGTTGGAGGAAGCCCATTACAAGTTGAGCTTCGTGCCGGCTTGGGTCGCCGGATTCAAGGACCGTGGTGCTATCCGTGAAGGGCTCGCCGCGGATCTTATGATATACGATCTTGAGAAACTGGGAGTTAATCCGCCTGAGGTCGCGAACGATATTCCACCGAACAACAATACGCGGTTAGTGCAAAGGCCCACCGGTTATCGCTGGATCATGTGCAATGGCGACGTGACCTTCGAAAACGGTAGCGCCACCGGAGCCAATCCCGGCAAACTCTTGCGCTGCTCGGACGTGAGATAGTCGATGGTTGGACGGGGAGAAGGCGATCGCCTTCTCCCCTTTTTGCCCATCCCCCTCGACAATCAGAATGTCCCGCATCCCCAGAACCTTGCAACATTGATGCGAAGGGAGATCGATATGAAAAGCCGGTGGCTGAAGCCAGGCCCATTAGTTGTTCCGGTGCTAGTTCTGGCCGTGTCGCACGCGTATGCGGCCGGGCCGTTTTTGCCGAACAGTTTTGGCGCTTTGTTGATCGGCTACGAAGAAGTTCCAGCTGTTTTTACAAGTGGCAGCGGTAGTGTCCAGCTAGAAATAAGTAACCAGCGTACTTCTATCTTTTACAAATTGAGTTACTTTGGGCTGTCGAGTAGTGTCACTCAAGCCCACATCCATTTTGCCGCGCGCCCGGGCAATGGCGGAATTATCGTGTTCCTGTGTGACAACACCGGGAAAGCACCCCCGGGGGTACCAGCTTGCCCGAACTCCGGTACCGTTACCGGCACTCTAACTGCGGCCGATGTGAACCCGCCCAATGATCCTGAACCAGTAACCGCCCAGGGAATTGCAGCGGCACATTTTGCCGGCCTTCTTGGGGCGATCGAACACGGCGACGCCTATGGCAACGTTCATACGGCGAATTTCCCTGCAGGAGAGATCCGCGGCTGGCTGCGCTAATCCTCGGGCACAACGTTAGTCGTCGGTTCAACCGCGAGACTCCCAGTGGCGGATGCCGTTGGCTCCGCGTAGGTAGTCGAGCCTCATATCGCCTAGCTCGGTGACGTTGACGAGAGCGCCAAGGTTGAGGCGCAACCCAAGGCGGCAACACTCCTGGCAGCACAACGGAGTGGAACGTCGGAAACGGGTGGGAAGCAGGCTTCAACCGCCGCGGAAAACCCGCCTCTATTCTGTTGCCGTCCGGATCGAACACGAAGGCGGCGTAGTAGCCCGGCGGGTAGCCTTCGGAGGTATCGCGAAGCCTGGGCGGGCCGTTATCGGTCCCGCCTGCCTTCACTGCGGCCGCATGGAAGGCGTCGACCTCAGCGCGGTTCCTGGCCGCGAAGGCCGTATGCTGCTTC
>Ga0073928_10009789_pt1 | contig 11569 bp, 8 predicted proteins | sample PaiPotPPA55metaG_FD_76969 | JGI IMG/M metagenome (GOLD analysis project Ga0073928, IMG submission 76969) | Iron sulfur acid spring bacterial and archeal communities from Banff, Canada, to study Microbial Dark Matter (Phase II) - Paint Pots PPA... ...
AACGTTTCAGGCCAGCCTTCGGGCGCTTGCTGCGACGCCCGCGCCGCTGGAAGAGATTGTCGTGGGCCTCGATCGATATGCTCGTGCGCATAGTCTCGAAGGCAGGCGCTTCACCACTGCGTTCCTGGCGGAAGTGGACCCGGACACGCGCGAGATGCGCTACGTCAACGCCGGCCACAACGATCCCATTCTTCTCCGCGCTTCCGGACAAATCGAACGCCTTTCAACAGGCGGCCCGCCGTTTGGGTTGCCGCTTTTCACCGATGCGGAGAATGCGTACCCCTCCGGGCGCGTGCAGTTGCAGCCCGGCGACCTGCTGTTTGTTTTCACAGATGGAGTGATCGAAGCCGTCAACGATGCAGGAGAAGAATACGGCGAAGCGCGGCTCATTCCCTCCGTTCGATCGGCGCCGCGGGTGAGCGCTCCGGATATATTGAATCGCGTGATGGCGGAGGTAAACGCGTTTGTTGGTTACGCGCGCCAGCACGATGACATCACGTATCTCGTATTCCGCGTTGTTTCCTAGGTTCTCAGCTGCCATCTTCCAACCAATACTCTTTTACCTCATAATCCGGCCATGAGCGCTCGCTCACTCGCGGACCACGTCTGCAGCACGTTACGCGCGGCAGGCCATCAGGCTTATCTAGTGGGCGGATGTGTCAGAGATCTTCTTCTTAAGCGCGAACCGGCAGACTACGACGTCTCCACCGACGCCACGCCCGACCAAGTGCAGAAGATTTTTCCGGACAGCCTCGCGGTGGGAGCGCGATTTGGCGTCATCATTGTAATGCGGGAGTCGGAGCAGGTTGAAGTGGCCACCTTCCGCTCGGATGTAGGCTACTCCGATGGCCGGCATCCCGATAAGGTGATTTTCTCGCGCAAGCCGCAAGAGGACGTTCAGCGGCGCGATTTCACGATCAATGCCTTGTTGATGGATCCGGAGACGAACGCGGTGCTGGACTACGTCGGCGGGCAGAAAGATCTTGGCGCGGGAATCATCCGAGCCATCGGCGATCCGCGCCAGCGGTTCGAGGAAGATAAGCTGCGGATGATTCGAGCTATTCGCTTCGCCGGGCGATTTCGATATGCAATCGAATCCGCCACGTTTGGCGCGATTCAGAAATTTGCGGCTGAAATATCTCAGGTGTCGGCCGAACGGATTCGCGATGAGCTGACTAAGTTGCTTACGGAAGGCGCCGCCCGCCGCGGCTTCGAACTCCTCGATGAAAGTGGCTTGCTCACACAGGTGCTTCCGGAAATCGCGCGAATGAAAGGTGTGGAGCAGCCGCCCCAGTTTCATCCGGAAGGCGACGTGTGGACGCACACGCTTCTGATGCTCGAACAATTGAAAGCCAGTGGCTCGCACACGCTGGCATGGGGGGTTCTGCTGCACGACGTTGGCAAGCCTCCAACGTTTACTCCACCCTCGGGCCCAGGCGACCGCATCCGCTTTAACGAACACGTTGAGGTAGGCACTCGGATGGCGGAGGACATCTGCCGCCGATTGCGATTTTCGAACGAAGACACCGAGCAGATTGCGGCGTTGGTTGCGAACCACCTGAGATTCAAGGATGTGCCACAGATGAAAGCGTCGACTCTAAAGCGTTTTGTCCGACTCGAACGCTTTGACGAACATCTCGAGCTGCACCGATTGGATTGCCTATCGAGTCATAGAAACCTTGAGAATTATGAATTCGTCCGCCGCTTCTTGAAGGATACGCCGCCCGAGCAGGTTCGCCCCGCTCGCCTTCTCACCGGGGAGGATCTTAAGGAGATGGGATTCAACCCCAGCCCTCGTTTCAAAGAGATCCTCGACTCTCTAGAAGAGGCGCAGTTGAACGGTACGATTTCTACCCACGAAGATGCCGTCCGGTTCGTACAATCGACTTTTCCCACGATTTCTAACTAGTTTATTGTATGTACTTTATAAGTCCACCGGGCAATCCTAAGGTAGTCGTCGCGATGCGTGCAGTAGCCTTGTCTCAAATACCTTAGCGCGTTATACTAAATGCACCTTATGGTTAAGCACTAAAGCACATAAATCCTTTTCTGATTCGACGCATCTAAGCTTGCAGGCGGCCGATTAGCCTCCTAAGGGGTAGGCGTTTATGGCTTCGGGTTCAAGGGGGACAAGGTGAATAAGGTTAACAGGGTTACACCCAAGGAAGTCGCCATACTTCCCGTTCGCGACACGGTGTTGTTTCCCGGGGCGGTGATGCCGCTTCCCGTGGGACGTGAGAGTTCTTTGGCCTTGCTCGATTCGCTGGAGGGAGCGGAAAAACTCCTCGGCGTTGTAGCGCAACTCGATCCGCGCGTCGAGAATCCGACAGGTTCGGACCTCCATAGCGTCGGCACGTTGGCGAAGGTCCACAAAATGGTGCGCATGCCCAATGGAAACGTGGTCGCATTTCTGGAGGGCTTGGAACGCATCCGCGTGACTGAAATAGTCTCACTCACACCGTTCTTGCGTGCACGCATCGAAGAACAGCCCGATCTGGAAGCCCAGAAGGATGCCGCGTTGACAGCGCTGGAACGCAACGCGCAGGAACTGTTCCGCGAGGTAGTCTCGCGCTCTCCGCAGCTTTCCGACGACTTGCAGGGCGAAGTGATGAACATGGACTCCGCGGGGCAACTCGCCGATTTCGTGGCGTCCACGCTTCCTTCACTGAACACGATGGTGCGACAAGAACTGCTCGAGACCTTCAATGTTCGCAAGCGACTCGAAACGCTGATTAACGAACTAACCAAAGAGCGGGAAGTGCTTGAGTTGCGCAACAAAATTCACGAACAGGTTCAAGAGCAAGTTAGCCAGAGCCAGCGCGAATTTCTATTGCGCGAGCAGATGAAAGCGATTCAAAAAGAGCTTGGCGAATCCGACGATGGTCAGGCGGAGATCGAAGAGCTGCGCAAGAAGGTGGAAGAATCAGGAATGTCCGCTGATGCAAAAAAGGAATGTGAGCGCGAATTGAAGCGGCTCGCAAAAATGACCCCGGCCTCGGCCGAGTACATGGTGGCTCGTACGTACCTGGAATGGATGACGTCGCTGCCCTGGAACAAATCGTCCGGCTCCAACACCGAGGAAATCGTTATTTCCAAGGCGCAGGAAATTCTGGACGAGGATCATTACGACCTGGAGAAGGTGAAGGAGCGCATCCTCGATTACCTCGCAGTGAAAAAACTGCAGCCGGGAATGAAGGGTCCGATACTTTGCTTCCTGGGGCCTCCTGGGGTCGGGAAGACTTCGCTCGGTAAATCAATTGCACGGGCAATGGGGCGCAAGTTCGTCCGCATCTCGCTTGGAGGTATGCACGACGAAGCCGAAATCCGAGGACATCGCCGGACTTACATCGGCGCTCTTCCCGGGCAGATCATTCAGGGACTCCGCCGCGCGGAAACGCTCGATCCGGTCTTCATGCTGGACGAAGTGGACAAGCTCGGCCGCGATTTCCGCGGCGATCCGTCCGCAGCGTTGATGGAGGTGCTCGATCCGGAGCAGAACTCCAGTTTCCGCGATCATTATCTCGATGTGCCGTTCGATCTTTCGAAGGTTCTCTTTCTCGCGACGGCCAACTGGATGGACCCAATTCCGGAACCGTTGCGCGACCGTATGGAGATCATCGAACTTCCGGGCTACACGGAAGAGGAAAAAGTCCACATCGCGAAGATGTTTCTGATTCCTCGCCAGACAAAAGAACACGGCCTGGAGCTTGGAACGCAGATTGAATTCACGGACGAGTCGTTACACGACTTGATCCACCACTACACGCGCGAAGCGGGAGTTCGCAATCTCGAGCGAGAAATCGCTACTCTCGTGCGGAAGCAGGCGCGACGCCTCGCCGAAGGCAAAACGGAAAAACTCATTGTCACGCCGGAAGTGGTTCGCGAAGCGCTCGGCATTCCCAAGGTCCGGCTCGAAAAGGAAGTAGAAGAGCGTGTGGGCAAGCCGGGCGTTTCGATCGGGTTGGTTTGGACGCCTGCGGGCGGCGACATCGTCTTCATCGAAGCAAGCAAGATGCGCGGCGGCAAGCAGTTCACAATGACCGGGCATCTCGGTGAAGTGATGCAGGAATCGATGCGTGCAGCGTTGAGCTGGGTGCGTTCAAACTCGGAGCGTTACGGCATCGATCCTGACTTCTTCCGCAAGCTCGATCTGCACATCCACGTTCCATCGGGCGCGATACCGAAGGACGGTCCGTCAGCGGGCGTCGCGATGGTTACGGCGCTCGTCAGTCTGCTCACCGGCAGGCCGATCCGGCCTCGGGTGGCGATGACCGGCGAGATCTCCCTTTCCGGAATCGTTCTGCCAGTGGGTGGAATTAAAGAAAAGGTGCTGGGTGCGAAACGCGCCGGCATCCGCGAGGTGATTCTGCCTTCGGAGAATGAGCCGAACGTGAAGGAAGATTTGCCGGCCCACATGCTTGACGGGATGGAAATTCACTTCGTTCGCACTGCCGAGCAGGCCCTGGAAATTGCCCTGGGCAAATTCGAGAAACCGGCTCGGCCCCTGACGGCAACCCATAACGAAGATATGCCGGCAACTGGTCCCGTACACTGAAGAAGCGGAAATCGAAGCCTGAAAACAGGAACAGGATCGAAGGCCCGGAAGAAGCTTTCCGGGCCTTTTCTTTTGAGCGCATGTCGCGCCTTTGCAGTTGCGGCGCACGGCGGATTCGCGTACAGCTAGGAATTTCCATATGCCCTACCGCCCCCGAGAACTGGTCGTACGCGCGCGAGAAGCGGCCACGCTCTTGTTGGCTACTCTTGATCACAATGAAATGGTGCAGCGTTTCCTGGATATCTACGCAGCGGAGAATCGTCGGCCCGGGCGCGCGGATCAGCCGTCACGCTACCGCGAACAGCTCGAGATGATTCGCCGCGAGTCGATTCTTGCAATGGTGTTGCGAGTGGAAGCGGCACTGCCGACGCGATTGAAAGTGCGCGTGGCTGTTCGCGACACGCCGCGCCGCAAGAAGCAAAAAAGGGGAAAGAAGCGCACGAAGGCGAGGAAGACGCTGAGGCCGTCACTCGAACTCGCAATCCCCTTGCTCGATCTCTTTCGCGAGGAATTTTTTGTGGCGTTGGGCCAGGCGCTTCGCTGGAGCGACGACGACGCGAATGAATTCTGGCACGACCTGGAGGTTTGCGAAAGGCTTACACCCGTTGCTCGACGTTCGGCCGCGCGTTCGGCCCAAGGCTCCGCGTCGGGGCCTTTTGTCGATCGCACCGCACTTTTGCTCGATCCCTCGCTGATGGAGCAGGCGCGCCGATCCGCCGGAAAATTTCAACTTGAGCTGAACGCCGCCTCCGATCGAGTGCTTCGCCGCGTGTTTTCGCGCCGCCGGGAGAACTGACCATGGACGCACGCCTGAATTCTAGGGTCGTGCTTCGAGAACGATGTTGAACGGTGTTTCGGCAGCGCGGCGCACACTCTTGAAACCGGCGGCACGCAAGATCTTTGCCAGACGACCTTCGCCGGCCTGTGCTCCCAGCGCCAGTCCCACCTCCTGAGAAAGCGAAGCGGGAGTGCAGAGCATCGTCGAGGCCGCGTAAAACACCCGCCCAATGGGATTCAAATTGTCTTCGAGCTTATCGTGCGCGAACGGCTCGACAATCATCCAAGCGCCGTCAGGAGCGAGCGTTTCCAGGACGTGACGCGACGCACCTTCCGGGTCGCCCATGTCGTGCAAGCAATCGAAGAACGCGACGAGTTGATAACCCTTGCCCGAGTAATCCTTCGCTTTCGCCACTTCGAACTTGACGCGATCCGACACACCGGCCTTTTCCGCGGCATCCCGCGCCATTTCGATCGACTTGGGATGGTAGTCGGAACCGACAAATGTGGATTTCGGATAGGCCTGGGCCATTAGAATCGTTGAGGTACCGAGGCCGCAGCCAACGTCGGCCACTTTTGCTCCCGCCTTCAATTTCGCTTCCGTGTTGCCAAGAGCTGGAATCCATTCTTTAACCAGGTGCGCGCGATAGTTCGGCCGGAAAAAGCGTTCAGTGCCCGCGAAAAGACCTGAATCGTGCTCATGCCAGCCCACTCCTTTGCCGCTGCGGAAGGCTTCGGAGATTTTCGGCTCGTCTTTCATGCAGGCGGCGACGACCTGGAAAAAACCAGGCAAGAACACGGGGCTGGATTCATCGGCCATGGCGAACGCTTGCTCAGGTGGCAGCGTGTAGCGACCGCTTGCGGCGTCGTAGGTGACAAGTCCTCCCGCAGCTTGTGCGGAAAGCCACTCGCGGACATACCTCTCGCTAGTTTGCGTCCTCGCCGCAACCTCTGCGGACGTTAGTGGACCGGCGCCAGCCATGGCCTTGTACAGGCCGAGCTTGTCGCCGATGACAATGAGCGCCGCATTCATTGCGGCTCCCATTTCACCAACAGATTTCATCACGAATTCGTGCAGCTTTGCTTCGTTCAACGGTTGAGGCGCGGGTGCGGACATGGATTTTCCTCCGGATCAGTAGGAGCTGGGAAGAAGCCATAAATTGGGAGGAGTCTATCGCTTGCAAGTCGGACAAGTCAATTTTCGCCGGTGTGCCGCTGCAGTGCAGTTTTTGTTATTCTCGCGACGTGCAGGAACTCTTCTACGTTCTCGTTCTAATCCAACTTGCCTTCGGCGCCTACTCGCTCTGGGACGGCGTCGTCTGGCTTCAGATGGTGAGGCGGCGGCTCGGGTCGCACGCCGGGTTCTACGCGCCGGTTGCGGCAGTTCTATGCCCTTGCAAGGGTAATGAACCGGGACTCGAAGAAAATCTCACTGCGCTGACGCGCTTCGAATATGCGAACTACGAGATTTATTTTTCGCTAGCGACAAGTCTCGATCCCGCGCTGAAAATTATCGAGCGCGTAAAAGCAGCCAGCCAGCGCCCGGTTCACATCGTGATTGCGGGGCCTCCGGAGGATTGCAGCGAAAAGGTTTACAACCTGCGTCGTTCTGTCGAAGCACTGCCCGATAAATATGAAGTACTCGTGTTCACGGATTCGGACGTGCGGCTCACACGCGGTTGGCTGGGGAAGCTCGTGGCGCCTCTCCAGGATCCGCGCATCGGGGCAACCACGGCCTATCGTTGGTTTATTCCTAGTGGGAAGGGCATGGACGGGCTTGCCAGCGCTCTTGCTTCCACGTGGAACGCTGCCATTGCCACGATGCTGGGACGACCGCGCGAGAATTTCTGCTGGGGCGGGGGCACTGCCATCCGCCGTAAGACGTTCGACGACGTGGGGGTACTCGAAGCCTGGACGGGTGCGGTGAGCGACGATCTGGCGATGACGCGCGCGCTTGTGTTGGAGCACAAGCCCATTGTTTTCTGCCCCGAATGCCTTGCCGCGACTCTGCACCCTTGGAAATTTGACGGGCTTCTCGAATTCACAAACCGCCAGATTCTCATCACACGTGTGAATTCGCAAAGGCGGTGGCTCTTCGGTCTTATCGCGCACGTGAGTTACTCTCTCACGCTGATTTACGCTGCGTATGTGATTTTGAGCGTAATGATCGATGGCGACCCGTGGGTACAGTTGGTGCTTTGCACGCTGGCGATTCCGCTGCTGGCAGCCTTGAAGGGAGCTTTGCGCACGGTTGCAGTAGGCGAGCTGTTGACGGAATGGAAAGCCCCGCTGCGCGAATGGAGCTGGGTATATCCGGCGCTTGCGCCCCTCGTCCCATTTCTGTTCACGTGGAATTTTATTTCGTCGCTGCTTTCAAGGCGCACGCGGTGGCGCGGTATTCGTTACGAACTCGTGGGGCCGAACTCAACGCGCATTCTCAAGCGCTAGGCGGCGCAAATCTGCGTTCGATGCGACACAGAAGGTACGCCGTTGCCGCGCCCGCTGGAATTGCAAGCCACCAACCCTTCTCCAGTAGCATTTCTGTGCCCGCAAACAGGAACAACCCTGGAAGTCCCATCAGGAATTTTGCAAACCATAGGTCCCGTGGGACGGCTTCCCCTAGATATCTCCCGGTCCATCCAAATGACAGCACGAGCGCGGGTGCGGTAACCCCTCCAACCAGAGTCCAATAGAGAAAATTGTCTGAGTTCAGGGCCCGCATGATTCTTCGCAGAAGAAAACCTCCGAGAAAGGCAAGCGGCGCACCGAACAGAAGAGCGTAGGAATAGACACCGATGAGTGCGAACGTATAGTTGGTTGGCCCCACTTGAAATTCGCGTCCGAATAGCTCCTTCGTCCAAACTGCCAGCGTAATTGAAAAACAACCAACGGCCCACGCTGTGAGGTAATAAATCAAGCTGCCGCGTCGAGTCATATGCGGCGTTGAATGTTGGGGAAATCCACCCACACCTTCACGCCGCAGAAGTGCGAGCCTTCGGTGCAGATCGGAGTGGAAATCCCGGCACGGAGATGACAAGGGGGACCGGCATAGCGCGCGAGTTCGGGGAAAACTGCGCGCACCTGCTCCACTTCGTCCATTGATGCTTGATAAATTTCTTCCTGTGCGTTGAAACACGTCCGCATCGTCCACTTGTGCAGCAGATGCAAAAGCGATCCGGTTTCGACCAAACGGATCGACTTAGCATTCGGCAGCAGGTAAAGCGCGAACTCAAGTGGCACGCCGCGATCGAGCAATTCATTCTTTGCCCGCCAGGCTTCGTTCATCGCGCACTGGTAGATTTCCATCGCGCGCGGATTTTCGCGAATCAACATGGGTGCGATGTAATCAGGCGAGCGCGTATCGGCTAGCGTCAGGAGCGGACGCGAGCCCGGCACCATGCGGTGCCGCTGGTCCTGGCTGTCGGCTGTGTGGCTGATTTTCTTCGCGAACGTGAAATTCCCGTGCTGCAGCGCTCGCATGATCGGCGCGTGGACTCCGATATTCAAAGTTTCGCGCCGGTACGCATTCCGCGCGGGATTCAGGACGCGGTCGAGCGCTTCCGCGTCCGAACATTCTGCGGCCGTTAGACCCAGCACTGCGCGATAGGACTCCGCCATCGCCGGAATCGCTCGCGGCGAGAAATCGATCAGACGTGACGTCAAGCCCGCGAGATGATCGTCGAACTCCCGGTTGAACGCTTCGCCGTCATGACGCGGATCATTCCATTCAAGCGGTTCCTCCAAAGGTTCATTGTCGAAACGATCAAAAAACTGCGGGTCGATTTCGCGGACGCGAGCCACCATTTCGCCGATCACTACACGCGCCTCGCCGGGTGTGTCGCTCGCAGCCTGCATGCGCCACAATCGGTGCAGCACGATGCCGGACAGCGTGTGCACCATGGTGGTAAAGGCCGCCACAGGCAGGACGTACCTCGCGACCTCGATAGCACGTTTCTCCGACTGCCTGCTCACCTTTTGCACGCGCTTCGGATGCGACATCTCGCTTATGTGCCAGATGTCTCCCAGAATTTCGCGTGCCGTCGGCTCCAGCACCTGCGTTAATTTTCGGTAGAAGCCCCACGCGCGCGAAATAGCGGTTTCATAAATAACGCGTTCATCTGGTCCGAAATGAAGGCCCACAGGCGGGAGGTAGGCTTGGGCACGATCGAGACGAACGTAGCGTTGGCTCTGCTGCTCGGAGTTATAAAAAGGATGCGCGTGAAGAAACGACCAGACGAATTGCCGGCTGATGTTTTCGAGCCCGAACTCGAAATGCGCGTGCTGGTAGACAGTGTGATGTCCGCCGTAATAAGTGCCAGAGCCGATCGTTACGCGTTGTTTGTCTGTGATTTCTTCGGGACCGATGAGGCGCGGAGCATAACAAGTTCGCGCCGCGGCAATCGCCGAGTCAAACGGATGCGCAAAGGAGTTTCGCAGTGTAACGCGAGGAGCGGCTGTTTCAATCTGCGATTCGGGTGACGCGCCGGGCACAGGAGATAATTGCGTGGCCATTTCCTGCGGCATTGTACACCGTTGTCAGCGTTTGATTCACGGGGGTCATGAAACATAAAAAAAAGTCCCCAAGCTCTGGCCTGGGGACCTGTGTTCCGTCCATTTGAAAAGGCAGTTACTTCTTGGCGGTCGCCGCGGCTTTATCCGCATATTTCTTCTGGAAGCGCTCGACCCGCCCAGCCGTATCGATTAGCTTCTGCTTACCCGTGAAGAAAGGATGGCAGTTCGAGCAAATTTCCACGCGGATCATGTCGCCTTTGAAGGTCGACCGCGTATCAAAAACGTTCCCACAGGCACAATGCACCTTTATGGGATGGTAGTCGGGATGAATTCCTTCTTTCATGGGAGGCTCCTATTGCCGGCCGGTCTGCGCAAAAGAGAAGCTGCACTGCACAGTCGCGTCGCTAGGCCAGCGTTGAAACCTCTATTATACGACGTATGTTTGGATATTCCAAACAGGTGTGGGGCAGCGAATGGAGTGTCAATCGGCGGCGCGGCGCTAGGAAACGAACGAACAGCCAACGCGGGAGCGGCCGCTTTTCATTCGCTGCACGTAGGTCTTTTTCAGACTCACGCGCACGGGCGGAAGAATCGGGACGTGCAGTACGGCATTGAACTGATCGGCGATATCGTCGGGCTTCTCGATCAACAAAGCCACGCCGCCGTAACTGAGATCGATTACGTTCGCAGTTTTTTGGTTGCTCTCGCTCAGCACGGCGTACGCCTTCGTACCTGCCAGCGAGACGCGCTCCCACTTCCGATGTTCAGAATGTGCAGTTTGAGGTGGCGCCGGCTCGGGGCTGGGGCGGTGCGTCGCCTCCCGCGGATCAAAAGGCTGACGAGCCGACGCTGCAGATACGTCTTGCCCCGGATGCGCAGTCGTTTGGCGCGGAGGTTTTTGTGCCTCTCGCGCAGGGTGCGATTCCAAGGGAATCACGCGGGAACTTCCACGGCCGGCTTCCTTGAGTTTGTAGAGCCGTCCGTCTGCCAGACTCATCAGCGCGCTTTTCTGATCGCCATCCTGCGGATGGACCGCAACACCAAAATCCAGCGTCACTGGAATATCCAGTTTTAGCAGTCGGATTTCGCCCTCATATTGTGTCCGCACGCGACGGCAAAGAGTGTTTGCTTGCTCAGGATCCGTCTGCGGCAGCAACATCGCGAATTCATCCCCACCGATGCGAAACGCAAAGTCGGAAGCGCGGAGCGTTTTCCGCAGCGTGGCGGCAGCGAGTTGCAATACCTGGTCGCCTTGCAAATGCCCGTGACGGTCGTTTACTTCCTTGAGCTTGTGTAGATCGAGAATCACAATCGCCAGATGCTGGCCATATCGTTTCGCGCGGTTCAGTTCTTTGTCGGAGTATTCATCGAAGAGACGGCGATTGTAGAGACCCGTAAGAGCATCAGTGGCCGCGTTGATCTGCAACTTCTTAAAATCGTCGTACTCCATCAGAATCGGCACGCGCAGAAAGTCTGTGGAAGCCAGGATGTCTATGATGGCGGTCTTGAGTGAAACACGTTTGCCTAGACTGTCCGAAAGTTCACGGCGCCGCTCGAGGATTCGCTGCCAATACTCATTGCTCTGCGCCTCGCTCACATCGATTTGCGCGATGTTGCGAAAAAATTGGCGCAGAAACTGCCCACGAACAGCTTCTTCGAGTCCTTCGAGGGTCTCCACGAGGAGATCCAGGAACGACTCTTCTGCCGAGGGCTGCGGACGCACTT
>Ga0073928_10009790_pt1 | contig 11569 bp, 6 predicted proteins | sample PaiPotPPA55metaG_FD_76969 | JGI IMG/M metagenome (GOLD analysis project Ga0073928, IMG submission 76969) | Iron sulfur acid spring bacterial and archeal communities from Banff, Canada, to study Microbial Dark Matter (Phase II) - Paint Pots PPA... ...
ACGACGAACCCGGTCGTGAGCTGGCTCGCGGGCGGGCTCAACCATCACATCGTCCATCATCTGTGCCCCTTTGTGTGCCACACCCACTATGCTCCACTGACCCGGATTGTGAAGAAGACCGCCGAAGAGTTCGGCGTTCCTTATCGGCAACACCCCACCATGACGCGCGCGATCTGGCATCATCTGATACTTTTGAAGCAACTGGGCAACGAAAACTGATTGCGAGCGTTTGTCCTTTATCTATGACTACCCTTCCGCTTCCTGCAAACCACCGGACATCTCTCACCGTTCTGGGCCAGCAGTCCGGCCGCGAGGTGTGACGTTGCCCTCACCTGTGCGCTCTGTCTCCCGCCTTCGCTCCTTTGCGGATTCGCCTGCGATGGCCCGCAACCCCGTACAAGTTTTGTCGAACTACACGGAACGCCTCGGCGACACATTCCGGTTCTACTTGGGTGGTCTCAAAGAGGTCATCATTACGACCAATCCAGCGGTCATACAGCATGTATTGAAGACCAACGCGGAAAATTACCAGAAATCCGAGATTCAGGTAAAACGGATGGGCCACTTCCTGGGGAAGGGGCTTCTGACGACCCACGCCGAAGCCTGGCGCACGCAGCGACGGCTTATCCAGAAGGGCTTCGATCGAAAGCAACTTGATGCTCTGTCCTCCATCATGCAGGACTCTCTCACCGAGTCCCTGCGGGATTTCGACAGGCAAATCAGTTCCGGTCCCGTCGATATCTACCCCCACCTGATGAAGATGACCTTCGCGATGGTCGCCCGTTCGCTGTTTGGCGCCAAACTGAAGGACGAAGACATCGACCTCGTCAGCCATACCATCTGCACTGTCCAGGAATTTATCGTTCGCCAAACCCTTCAGCCCTACTTGAATCCCTGGTTTGCCGCTTCGGGCGAGCTGCGCAAACACGAAGAGATGCGAGTCCGCGCTGACAGCATTCTGATGGCTTACATCAAGCAGCGCCGCAACCAGGAGCCCGGCCACGATCTGTTGCAGACCTTGATGGATGCGCGCTACAGCGATGGCCAAGGCATGAGCGATGAGTTGGTGCTGAGCGAGAGTATGCAGCTTCTGGTCGCCGGCCATGAAACATCGTCGAATGGTCTATCGTGGCTTCTCTATCTTTTGAGCTCGCGTCCTGATTGCCTGGAAAGGGTGCGGCAGGAGTTTGATTTCGTGCTGGGCGAAGCGCCTCTGAGTCACGGCGACGTTCCCAAACTCGAATTCACTACGCAAGTCATTCAGGAGGGGCTCCGCCTCTATCCGCCGTTTTGGATGATCGACCGCATGGCTGTCGCGGACGACCGCGCAGGCGACATCGACATACCCCGCGGATCGACGGTCATTGTCTATGTTTATGGCGCGCACCACGCACCGCGCTACTGGGAGAGTCCGGAGAGTTTCGACCCGGAGCGTTTCATCAAAACCAACGACAAGCTGCGGACGCCCTTCACCTATCTGCCCTTCGGAGGCGGACCACGGGGCTGTATCGGCGGTAACTATGCGATGCTGCAAATCCTCATGATTCTCAGCGTTCTGCTCAGAAGATACGATTTCCAGGTGATTCCGGGCCAGACGATCGAAGCGCGCCCGATGGTCATCCTGCGACCGAAGCATGGAATCCGCATGGCCTTCAGCAAGGCAATCGCACGCGACCTGCCTTCGCCAAAATACCATCCGGTGGGGAACTGGCCTGAGTTTTTAAAGTCGTGAGGGGTTTCGGAGGGTCAAGCGACCAATACACGACCACCGTACGGTCTACATCAGCCCAAACAGTCCTAAATGGGTCCTAGAGGGGCAGGCCATAACCTTCATCACATCAATCGTTTCCGCTATTCCAGACCACTTAGTTAGCTTGCTAGCTGCCCTGACGAGGGCCGGCGTCGGCGGGTTTGATCCCTTCTCTGGCCACCACTTGCATTACACACTTTTTCCCGCCCGACGGCCGATAGAAGCCTCCACCGCCAGGCCCATCCCCTCCCGATCCCCGCCAAACAGATCAATATTCCGGAAACACTTCGTCAAGTACGTAGTGACCAATTGCGATACGCTTCTGCGCGCAAGACCCAAAGACTAGAGGAACAGTTGTGCATGAAATCGAGACATTTCCAGGCCAGAAAGCCTCCTGTGGCGCGTAGCGAGCACTCGACCGCGCATGATCAAATCTCGTCTTGCCGTTCGCCAATGCCACTTTGATGTGACGGAGCAGTTCACAACCTTCTCCAGTGATACCTTTTAGCCTTGTTATGCCAGGTTCTTATGCTCTCATCCGACACAAAATTCAACGGGTACTTCCTAGGCTTGCACGCACGAACAAGAACGGGAGTATGATGGAACCAAATTCAGGTGACTGGCAGATGGGTTCGCGCTGTGTCTACCGATAAGACCGCTTCAACCCTCTGCCACGGAACTGCTAACGATCGACATCGTCTATTGCGGTACGGACTGGGTCTCGCCGCACGCGCCGAAGCCGGCTCGCAACATCCCTTCGCCATTGCGATCATGAACCGGAATGTACGCACCCAATACGAACTCGACGGAGAAAGCGAGTTCGAGTTGCTAACGGGGCGTGGCGTCCGCCATGTATGGGGTGAGCACGAAGTTCTGGTTGGTGGTCGCCGGCTGCTGGAAGAGTTTAAGGTGCCCTTGGCGGCCGAAGACGAGCGCCTGATCAAGTCTCGGATCCGCGAGGGCGAAAGCGTTGTTTACGTCGCGCATCAAAATTGCCTTATCGGAGTAGTCGGGATTTCGGTGCGAGTACGGCCTGAAGCGGTTTGCGCGCTGGACAGGTTGAGGCAGGCCGGGGTGGGCAACTTCATTATGCTCACCGGCGATTGTGATGAATCAGCCATTCAGGTCACATCCTCTGTGGGAATGAAGGAATGGCGAGCCCGTCTTTTGCCGCAGGATAAATTCGAAGTGATTCAAGCCCTGCGGATTTCTGGGCGGCGAGTGGCCATGGTGGGCGATGGCATTAACGACGCTGCCGCACTGGCAATCGCCGATGTCGGGATTGCGATGGGAGCTTCGGGGTCTGATGTGGCAATTGAGACGGCGGACGTCGCGCTGGCTTCGGATGATCTACGGCATTTGGCTGATATTGTTCAGATTAGCCGGTGGACGATGCGTGCGATTCGCCAGAACTACGGAATAGCGCTGGGGGTTAACTCCGTCGGTCTGCTCATGGCTGCTGCCGGAAAGATCAACCCGATCATCGCAGCGGTGCTGCATAACCTCAGCACGATGCTCGTTATCTGATGGCCGAGGTTTTGGAAGACCATATACGACTTCACCTTCTTTCTCCTGATAAGATTTCGAGTTCGCCTCATGAACTGGCCGAAGACCTGATCGATCTTGTTAGGGCGTACCTCAAGTAAGGGGAACATCCCCGTTCCGCCGGCACAGTCAGACCAGACGCCGCCGTAATCTCGGCTAGATCCGGGTGCACCAGCGGAAGTGCCGTGATGTAAAAGGCCCAGAGTTCTTTGGGCTCTAATTAAGATGAAGGACTCCTGATTCCGCTTTAGGTGCACCGTGATTTCAGAGTTGGAGACATCAAATTGGTCACAGAAGCAGTATCCGCACTGGAAGCGCTGCGAGTGCGTGAAGTACATCTAGCTGTTGAGACCTAGAGAATCATGATGACCCGACGCGGGCACTTCCACTATGGAAGCAGGCCCATCGCGGTCAGGCTGCACGAACAGTTGCCGGTGATGAAAGGGCCGAAGCGTCGTGCGGTGACCCACGCTGAACAAAGTCGTCCGTGGGAGCCGATCATGCACCAAGCGGTAGAGGCGCGCTTCCGTTGTCTCGTCTACCGCCGAGGTTGCTTCGTCGAGGAAAAGCCAATCGGGCTCCTGCACGAGAGCGCGGGCAAACGCAATGCGCTGCTGCTCACCGGGAGAGAGTTGAAGTGCCCAGTGGCAGGTCTCGTCGAGCCTAACGGCTAGCTCGGCCAGCCCCACCGCGTTCAGCACCTCGCGTAGAGTGGTCTCGTCCACACCTCCAGTCCGCATCGGATAGCTCACCGCCTCCCGTAGCGTTCCGATCGGGAGGTAGGGTTTTTGTGGGAGAAAGAGAACACGCGTGTTTGACGGCACACGGATCTCGCCACGACCGAAGGGCCAGATTCCGGCGATGGCACGGAGGAGGGTGCTTTTGCCCACGCCCGACGGTCCGGAAAGGAGCGCACTCTCGCCGCGCCTGAGCGAGAGGTTCACGCCCGCGATGAGCGGCTGACCACCTGGAAGGTCAAGCTCCAGGTCGTTCACAATTACACTCCCACCAGTCCCGTCGGCGTGGTGAATGCCGGCCTTCGTCGCCGCTTGGATGTGCGCAAGTTCGAGGGCGCTCCGGAAACCCGCGAGTCGTTCCACCACGGCGCGCCACGCAGCGATATCTGTGTAAGACGAGACGATGAAGCTTAACGAATCCTGAACCTGGCCGAAGGCTGCTGCAGTCTGCATAAGGCCGCCAAGGAGAATCTGGTCACGGAAGTAGCGCGGCGCCACGACGATGAGAGGGAAAATGACCGCTGCCTGCCCGTATCCAGCCGTCAACCATGTGAGCCGCTTCTGCTGGCGCATGATGCTCCACCAGTTACGCACGATGCTGCCGAAACGTTCGCGGAAGCTACGGAACTCGTCGGTTTCACCGTGGTAGAGTGCCACCCCCTCCGCGTTCTCACGGAAACGGACAAGGTTGAAGCGGAAGTCGGCTTCGTAGCGTTGCTGGTCGAAGTTCAGCCGGACCAGGGGACGCCCGATCCAATCGGTGAGCAAGGTACCGGCGAGGGCGTACAAAAGAGCCGCCCATACGAGGTAGCCCGGCAGCCGCATCGAAGATCCAGGAATTGTGAGTGTCCCAGAGAGGCCCCAGAGAATTGCGACGAACGAGATCAAGGTCACCACGGCGCGCATTCCGCCGATGCCGAGATTCAAGGTGCTGGCGATAAACTGGGGCACGTCCTCAGCAACGCGTTGGTCGGGGTTGTCAGCCGCGCCGGCAACGAGCTGCATCCGATAGTAGGCTCCTTCGGTCAGCCATTCGCGAAGGTAGTGGTCGGTGAGCCAGCGTCGCCAGCGTATCTGGAGCATCTGGTTGAGGTAGAACTGGTACACGGCGAAGATAATGAAAAGACCGGCGAGCCAGGAGAAGCGAATCACCAGGTGGAGAAAGACCGTGTAGTCCTTGTCCTGGAGTGCGTCATAGAACGTGTTATTCCACTTATTCAGCAGGACATTGATATAAACGATCCCGAGGTTGAGCGCGATGACGGCAAGCAGAAGCCCACGGGCCGCCCAGCGGTCCTCCGAGAACCAGAATGGGTAAGTCATGGCCCAAGCATCGCGCAGGACTTGGCGCAGCCCGGAGATGGCGAAGGGTCTCTGGGGATCAGGGCCACTCAGCGGAGTTGTTTGAGTCAAATCAGCACTTCCGAGTTCGTGTGGGTGCAACGTTGATGCGCGTGTGGACCTCCTCCCAAGAGTCAGTCTCACCCTGACATATCCGCCGCCCCCTTAACCAGACACGTGCACTTGGTGTGCCAAAATCGAGTGGACGGCGGATCGCCGCAAGTGACTGAAGCTGGGAAAGACAGGAAGGCGAGAATAGCAATTCGGGGTCGGCTGATAAGCTTGCGTCCGTCTGTCGACACCGCTGTCGATTGTTGAACTCACGACTAGACCCACCTTAAGGAAAGTTTGCGAACGCGCAAATACCTACACGATGCCGGTTAGCCCGCCGCTTCCGTGTGTCGACAAACCGGGCATGGAGCAGTCCGGAGAACACTATTCGGTCAGGCGGGAGTAGCGGCGTGGAGTGTGGCGGATAGAGTACGCAGCCTCAAGCCAACACTCTCGGTCCCCGGCGAGTGGAGATTTCTGCGGTATGATGGTCCCCTTCGGGAAAGCGGGGTGCGGAACCGACCTCTAACGCGATCCAGGCGAGGTAAACCATGGCTCGGCCAAACCTCCAAGCCTTCTTGTGCATCCCAGGATTGCGGTCTTCTCCGCGAAGCTGCGAAGACGTGTAGACATGCTAGATACCTTCATGGACATGTAGCGGACGAGATGCAGCCATTCTACTTGTGCCCGAACAGCTCCACACCGAATACGATTCGCCATTGTGCCGCTCCGAAGTTCTGCACAAGAGCATGGCCGACGCCCAGCTTTATCCGCAAATTCCGTTCTGTACCGGTCTGTTCTAAACGCCCAGTTAAGAGAGCCTCCGTACCCGTCTCCCCGCTGAAAAAAGAACGAAAAGCGGTTTCCCCGAAAATCTCAGGCCCGGCAATAACGGCCCAACCACTCGGCCCGGCAAACCTGCGCCCCCCACTGATACCATAGAGGAATTCGCTCCCGTTTGGACTGTCGGGCACGGGCGCCTCATTGAGCGGACGAACATGGACACCGAGCTGGCCCGCATACTTGAAGGCACCAGCATCCCCGGCAGCGAGAAATCGAAACATCCCGCGATAACGCGCATCGGTCACGTAATCGGCGCGGCTTCCGGAGGGAATGATAAGTTGTGCACCCGCACCCAAGCGAAGCAAGCTTCCCGGTTCTCCAAGCAACCGAACGTCGACGCCGATACGAGGATCCGACACGGTATCGGGATTGGTCCCGAGGCTCACTGACGGGGCGGTGAACTGATACGGACCAAGCGTCCCGCTCGTTCCGCTGCGCAGAAGGGGCATGGGAAAATCAATGTAACCCCGAACGCGATCATGAGTAATCGCGGCGCCGATATCGAGGAAAGCCTCCTGCGACACAACCGCGAGCTTCTGCTTGCCATCCGGACCTGTAATTACCAGCGGGTTTCGCCCGTAGCCGGAGGTGAGTGTGAGTGCGCCCCCGAGCCGGCCGCTGATGTCGAGGTCGTCCATGATGAACCACCCGCCGCCGGGAGCTGACTGATAGAAACGCCCGACTGCGAAACCGGCCTGCTGCTGCGCATCCGCGAGCCGAGGCCAGAGGCTTAAGATAACCAATCCAGCAAGCAACGCGCAGGCACAGCTACGATGTGATTCAAAACTCGCCATGGATTCTCACGGTAAAGATGTTGACGGGGCCACGAGCGGCATTGAAGCCGGGACTCGCGATGTGCTCATAATCGCCGGTGAGCCAATACACTTTGCCGAAATTGGCACTGTAGAACAGATCAAGGGATTTTTCCGTGGCAGCCTTGATGGCGCCGTCACCAACAAAACCATCTACGCCGCCCATGCCGAGGTATTTCGCATGCACATTGGAGATCCATCCGAAGTTGCCTCCAATGCCCGCGACGTCCTGTGGGCGCGACCATGCGGAACCTTTCGTCAGAACTCCCACGACTGCAGAGCGATCATCCGATGTGTAGGAGTACACTTCGGTCTGTCCGTCCGAGTACATTGCGCGGGTGAACACGCCAATGTCGTGTCCGATGTACTGCTCTACGAACCCGCCGATGCCCTTCTTCACGTTCGGTTTTCGGGCCCAGCAAAGATCCGGGGCGCCGACGTTTTGCGATCCGTAGTTGAATCCCGTGCAGGTGGTAGCGTTCTTTGCGGGGTCTGCTTCGAACGTTGCTATGGCGTCATTGAAGCGTCCCATATTCTCGCGGTTGCGGAAGGCCAGTACGCGAACCATGCCTTCCTGCCCGCGAATCTTGTGTTTGTGCTCTACTTCCATCTGGTCTCCGTGGTATTTGAAGAGCCTGAAGTCGACGGGGAGCTGGTTGGGATCTTTCGGGGGAGTGATGCGACCCAGGCGCACCGCCCAATCGTCCCAATGGAACTCCCCAAGGCCCCCGTACGAATAACCGCGCGCGTCGGATGCAAAGTCATAGGCAGCGTAAGTGAGAAATCCCAGACTGAGAAATCCCTGGCGAGGGTCGACGTCAAAAGCGTTGGTGTCGAAAAAGTCTAAGATACTAAAATTGCCGACAACAAAGACCAGTCTCCTGCTGTCGTAATGGGTTGCCAATCGCAGGGGACCGGATTCCGCCACAATGCTTTTGCCGCCGAGTCCGACCGTCTGCTTAACGAAGAGTCGGGATCGATAAATTTCAGGTATACTTGTTCCGCCCTTTTGGAGCTCGAAATTCTGGATAGCGCCGCCCAACCCCCTTAGCTGTGACAGCGGTTGTTCCGAAATAACCTCAGGGACCAGATAACCTTCTGCGCCTTTCCAGAGCCGTAGACCCAGGTAAAGAGTCGCAGTCCCTGTAAAGCTCCTTTCCGCAGTGGGAAGGAGGGAATTAATGCTGCCATTCAAGTTGGTGTAGGGAGCGGGGAACGACGGCTTCCAGCTCGAAATATAAGTGAATTGCCCGTACGCATTCCAGCTTTCGTTCTCAATGTCATGCAGGCCTTTGTCCGCCAGCAGTTGCATGAAACTAAATTGATCGCTCGTTCGAGGGGCTGGGGCGCCATTTTGGGCACTGGCGAGCGATGATGCAAGCAGAAGACCTGTCAACACCCGCACGATAGATCTTGCGATATCGAAGACCCTCATGAGACTCGTTTGCCCAAGGGCCAGGCTGAGAACGTCGCACCCACATCTGTACAGATTGCTGCGCACCACGCGCGGTTGTTGATGCACAACAACACCACGGCAGGGATCAACGGCCAGAGACGCATCCAACCTCCGAAAGGAAATGAAAGACCTTCGCACGAGCATAATTGACACTACCGTAACAAATGTCACGGATTCTTGAATTCTGCCGTTTTCGAGCGCAGAAAGGTCCCGGGTCCCTTATCACCGTGCTAGGCATAATCTTTATTCGCTTACTCCATTGCCGATTCAGCGAATCGACCCGCTCATGCCTCTGTCGAAAAACAGTCACGCATTGACGCTATATCGACACATACGACATTCGAGCTGCCACTGAACCTGTCTGAGGGAGAGAGGCCCAAAGCAGATTTTGCCGGGAAATGTCGATAAAGACATAGTTTAAGTGTCCCAATCCTGCGGCTGACTCAAGTTCATAGTGATTGGCTCTCCGATTGCTTTCCCTATAGAAGACGCATTCGTTGAATCCGGCTATTCGTCAGGTTGAAAAGAGTCAGGATAGAAGACAATGAGTGATCCAAAAAGACGATCGAGCTAGAAGAGAACCAGCCGCCGTTTTTGCCCCAGACGTTGAATCACTTCCACTGATTCTAGACTACTTAATACCTTCTGCCTAGGTGCCCTGAAGCCCAACGTTTCGCGAAATTCCGTCAGCGAGAACACAGCCTATGACGATTCGCTGTCAATTGACATTCTTGGCCGGGCCCCAACTTCTTCTTGCCATTTTGCTTAATCAATGGATTCGCTATTTGTAAAACTGATTTGATAACATTCCAATTTTTAAGAAGCCGGTACTCCCGGTAACAGCTGTTCGCCTGAGAAGTTGTCTTTATCACGTGAGCCGATATGGCACCGCGTGACCGAACGAGGGTAGGTTTCACTGGTCTCGAGCAGTCGTAAGTAGCGTGCTGCAGGACAGCACGTGGAGAAGGGCATATGTGGATCGTTCGCTTCGCCCTGAAAAGGCCGTATACATTCGTCATTGTCGCGGTGCTGATCGCGATCTTCGGCGTGGCCTCGATCGTGACAACGCCGACCGACATCTTGCCGGACATCGCTATTCCGATCGTTAGCGTGATCTGGACGTACAGCGGGATGGACGCGGATGACATGTCCAAGCGAATCGTTGGGGTGTGCGAGCGGGCACTTCCGACCACAGTGAATAACATTCAATACACGGAGTCGCAGTCGTACAGCGGCGTCGGTGTCATCAAGATCCATTTTCAGCCGAGCGTGCAGATAGACCTCGCGATTGCGCAGGTTACGGCGCTGGCGCAGGACCTCTTGCGCCTGATGCCCACGGGGATTCTGCCGCCGTACGTGCTCAAATACGACGCCTCCAGCGTTCCAATTGTGCAGGTGAGCCTGGGCGGGCAGGGGCTTTCGCAAACCGAGCTCTACGATCTGGGGCAGAACTTTGTTCGCGGGCAACTGGCGACCATCAATGGCGCCGCGGTGCCACTACCCTATGGCGGTAAGCAGCGCTCGATCATGGTGGACGTGGAGCCGGTGCAGTTGGCGGCCAATCACCTGACCGCTTCAGACCTTTCACTCGCGCTGAGTAAGCAGAACCTGGTCACGCCCTCGGGCACCGAGAAGATCGGCGACCGTGAGTACCTTGTTGGAACCAACAGCAGCCCGGGCACGATCGCGGAGCTGAACGCACTGCCGATCAAAACAGTAAATGGCGCGGTCGTGCAAATGAAGGATGTCGCGTGGATTCATAACGGGTACCAGCCGCAAACAAGCTATGTGAGCGAGAACGGGCAAGCGTCGGCGCTGCTGACAGTGATCAAGAGCGGCGCTTCTTCGACGCTGACGATCGTAGACCAGGTGAAGGCCGCGATTCCAAGGATCAAGGCCGGACTACCGAGCGCGCTGACGCTGACTCCGATTTTTGATCAGTCAGTGCTCGTGCGGGCTTCGATTAAGGATGTGGTGCAGGAGGCAATCACGGCAGCCTTTCTGACGGCCTTAATGGTTCTCGTGTTCCTGGGCAGCTGGCGAAGCACGCTGATTGTGAGCGCATCGATTCCGCTTGCTTGTTTGTTCGCGATCGCGGTCTCTTCGGCGCTGGGCCAGACGATCAATGTCATGTCGTTAGGCGGTCTGGCGCTGGCGGTGGGCATGCTGGTCGATGATGCAACGGTGGAGATCGAGAACACGCACCGAAACCTTGGGTTGGAGCAAAAGAAGCCGCTGGCCTCCGCGATTCTTGACAGTGCGGAACAGGTGGCGGTGCCGGCGCTGATCTCGACGATGTCCATTTGCATCGTATTCGTGCCAGTGACCCTGCTTTCGGGCTCGGCCAAATACATCTTTACGCCGTTGGCACTGAATGTAGTCCTCGCGCTGGTGGCATCGTATGGGCTGTCGCGTACGCTGGTGCCGACGATGATGCACTTCCTCTTGCCAAAGGAGGCGCCGCTGTACCAGGGTCACGAAGGGGAGTCGCCACTCAGCCGAAGCTTCATCTGGCGATTCCACCAAAAGTTCGAGCATGGATTTGACCGGTTTGCGGAGAAGTACAAAGGCGGACTGGAGTGGGCTCTGGAGCACCGGGCAGTCACGCTCACCGCGTTCGCCGTAGTGGTGCTGGGCTCGTTTGCGTTGATCCCGATAATCGGCCGGGACTTTTTTCCGTACGTGGACTCGGGGCAGATGGAGTTTCATGTACGGCCACCGGCGGGAACGCGGATCGAAACGGCTACTGAGGTGTTCAAGCAGGTGAACGAGGAGATTCGGCGCGTCATTCCGCCGGAGCAGCTCCAAATGGTGGTGAACAACATCGGGCTGCCGCCTGGGGGTGTAAACCTGGCATACTCGGCGAGTGACACGACAAGCAACGGGGATGGGGATGTGCTGGTTCTGCTCGCGGACAAGCATCGTCCAACGCAAGAGTGGATGCAGATCCTGCGGCAGGATTTCGCCCAGACGTTTCCCCAGGAGACCTTCTTTTTCGAACCGGCGGATATCACCAATCAAACGCTGAACTTTG
>Ga0073928_10009791_pt1 | contig 11569 bp, 11 predicted proteins | sample PaiPotPPA55metaG_FD_76969 | JGI IMG/M metagenome (GOLD analysis project Ga0073928, IMG submission 76969) | Iron sulfur acid spring bacterial and archeal communities from Banff, Canada, to study Microbial Dark Matter (Phase II) - Paint Pots PPA... ...
ATGGGACCGCTCTGACCCCGATCATTCAGAGCATTCCCCCATGCCTTCAAAAACGCACCGTCCGATGGCTGGAGTGCATTAGGCGCGAGCACTCATTCTCCAATTCCGGCTGAACCAATACAGGACTCTATCACCATATCAAGAGCGCGATCCACTACGCGGCGGGCCTGAAGGGGCGATTCAACAATGATGTTCAGTACAACATCGAGACTCTTGTGACGACGTTGTACGAGCTTGAGCGCAACGAGGAACATCCACTTTACCCGTTCATCGCGGCTTGGAACTCCCGCATTGTGGCGATGTCGGGGGATGGTTTTGGGAGACTGAAAGAATTCCGTCGGATGATCCTGAAGGCGCTCAAGACGTGGGTATCTCCCGATGACAGTTCACACGCGGACTACTATAAGGGGTTGGTACAGTTGCAGCGCGACCTGACCTATCCCCTCCGGGTTTTCTCGCTCAACTATGATCTATGCGTGGAACGGCTCGGATCAAATGACTTCCGCGTAGAAGCGGGATTCCCAGGCGTGGGACCAAAATGCCCGTGGGATTGGGAGCGGTTCGAGGACACCGACGCGGGGCCGACGCCGCTGCCACAGGTCTACTTGTACAAACTTCACGGCTCGATCAACTGGAAGCGGGAGGAGACGACCAAGAACCTTTTCAGTGTGGAGCAGACCGAGAGCATCGAGCCCGAGCGCATGGAAGTGATCTTCGGGCGGGACTTCAAGTTGGAGGCCGCCGATCCGTACCTTTTCTACGCCTATGAATTCCGCAAATTCACGCTGATTGCCAAGTTGATCGTGGTCATCGGGTACGGGTTTGGCGACAACCATATCAATAAGATGTTGACGCAGGCGATACGCGACGACAAGGACCGACGCCTCTTTGTTGTCGCAAACTGCCCCACAGACAAGGCCGAAGCGAGGTGCCAGGAAATCTGCAAGGGGCTGGAAGTCTCGAACGAGCAGATCATCGTAAATCAGGGCACGGCCAAGCAGTTTCTTGAGTCTACTGACTTACGTGACAAACTGCTTGGCGCGATCCCGAAGAGCGATGAAGCACCGTTCTGACCGGGGGAGGAATCTTCGCAGAGGATGAAAGGGGACACGGACACGGCTACTTCTGTTTTGCCGGGGCCGGAGATAGCTAAAACGAAAACCGCCGATGAGTCTGCATGACCCAGCGGCGGCTCGCCTGTGTGCATGAGGCAGGAAGATCAGTGCGCGTCCGCGGATGCGTGCGCGGCGGCAGCTCCCAGTCGCGTCTGTAGTTCATCCAGCAGTTCCGCGTCCCCCTTGAACACTCGGTCGAAGGACACCCAATGTCCGTCGGCGGTGGACCGTTCCGCGACGATCTTGACCTTGTAGACCAGTGGGGATCGGGACGACACTGCCCCCAGGAACTGCGTGCGGATTGAAAAGTCGCCGCTCGTCGGGTGCTTGAAGGTGCGGGCGATTGGCACGCTTCGCATGTACCCGGAGGTGTTGTCCATCTGCTCGATACTTGAATAACGGCTCGTCACCGCATCGACTAATTTCTGCCACACATCGTCTTGCTTCATCGAGTCGGCGACCTGGATGCGCACCCAGCGGTTTGCGGCTTCGGCGGTGGTGGTCTGTGTGAATGACTCGTCAGCCTTGAGCGCTAGCGCGAGCACGCCATTGTTTATCCCCGAACCGTTGGACGTGAGCGTGATGGTTGAATCGAAGAAGCCCGGCTTGGATGCGGTCACCTGGTAAGCCTGCTGCTTGCCAAAGTCGAACGTGTACTTCAGCGGCGACGTGCCGGCGCCGGTTCCATCCACTGCAACGAAGGCGCCCGCCGGATCGGTCGTCACGGTTGTCGGCTGCGTCGCGCATCCCACAGCGCCCAGAACCACGCACATGCCGCCCACAACCGCCAGTAGTCCTCGTCCCATAGCGTTACCTCTTGCTGCTTCAATCCATGTCGAACCTTGCGATACGGTCCTTGTTATCGACCGGGTCGCGTCAGCCTTTAACTGGTTGGCCAAGGTCAAGTAAACGTCGCCATTGCCGTACTGGAAACCATGTTGTTCAGGGCGCTGGGGGAGCAACGCCGTGAGGCGTTTGATCGCGACTTGGACAGGGCCGCGGCCGCGGAATTGGAGGAAGTGTTAGGGGTGTCGATCCCCCGCCGCCTTTTGCTATGTGGTCGCCCTCAGAGTACGCATATGCAAAAAGGGATCGTCGCGCTCTGGCGTTGAAAGGGGCCGTATGTCATTTGCGCAGACCATTCTGGGGTCGAAGCGGCCGGACTCGGTTCGTCCGGTGGCGTTGCCGCGGCGGGAATCGTTCTTTCCCTCGCCGGTGGACTGGCGGGACGAGGTCATCTATTTCCTGCTGCCGGATCGATTCAGCGACGGCAACGAGGCCGCTCGACCGTTGCTCGACCCCGCCAATGCCTCTGCCGCCCGGCCGGCGGGGTTTGCGTTCAACCAGTGGTCCGACTCGGGGGGGAATCGGTATCAGGGCGGGTCCATCAGCGGCGTCCGCTCCAAGCTCGATTACATCAGGAGCCTCGGGGCCACGACGCTTTGGGTCGGGCCGGTGTTCAAGCAGCGGACCTACGCCAATGACTTTCACGGATATGCCATTCAGGATTTCCTGGAAGTCGAGCCCCGGCTGGGCACGCGCAAGGACCTGGTGGATCTGGTCGCGGCGGCGCATCAAAAGGGAATGCGCGTCCTGCTGGACGTGGTGTTCAACCATACCGCCGATACCTGGATCTATCAGAACGGCCAGGACCAGCCCCCTTTCCTTCAGTTTCCGCAGTTCTATCAGAAGGGCCTGTGGCGAAGCGGGACCGGGGGCCTGACGCGAACGATTGCCGGTGACGACGACGGGGTGTACCCCAGCGAACTGCAGGTCGATGAGTATTACACCCGCGCCGGTGAGGGTGATCTCGGGGCCGGTGACATCCGGGACCCGCACGCCGAATTTCGACGTACCGATTTCGACGGCGATCGAAAAATCAACTACGACGGCAACGCCGCCCTGGACGACGTGGCCCGCTGCTACAAGTATTGGATTGCATTGACCGATTGCGATGGGCTGCGGCTGGACACCTTGAAGCACGTGCCCCAGGACGTGGGGCGGAACTTCTGCGGAACGATCAAGGAGTTCGCGGCCAACCTGGGGAAGAAGAACTTCTTCCTGGTCGGCGAGGTCGCGGGCGCGGACACCGACGCCGATTACTACCTGCAGATCCTGGGGAGCAATCTGGACGCGACGCTGGGCATCGGCGAGATTCGGCCGACGCTCACCGCCGTCGCCAAGGGGCTGGCGGCCCCCAATCAATACTTCGACATCGTGCGGCTTTGGGATGACGCGCTGGGGTCCCATCGGGACGCCGGCAAACATCGCGTCTCGATCCTCGACGACCACGATTGCGTGTCAGGGGCCAAGCTCCGCTTCTCGACCGACGCCTCCAGCGATCGTCAGGTCGTCGCGGGGGTGGCCATCCAATTGTTTTCGCTGGGGATTCCATGCATCTACTACGGAACCGAGCAGGCGTTTGCGGGACCGGAGAAGCCGCTGCGTGACCAGTTTCTGTCGGCTGAGGGTTTTGGAAACTCGGACCGGTTTCTGCGGGAGGCGATGTTCGGACCGGTGAACCCCCGTCGGGACGGCACGGCCGGTATCGGCCCCGCGTCCACCAGCGTTGACAAGAGCCTGCCGGGCTTTGGGGCGTTCGGCACGGTTGGAGCGCACTGCTTTAACCCCAAGTCGGCGGCGTACACGCGCATCGCCGCTCTGGTGGCGGTACGCGCGGCTCTTCCGGCGCTGCGGTACGGGCGGCAATACCAGCGGCCCATTTCCAATTTCGGCGCTCCGTTCGCATTGGCGGCGGCTGGAGAGCTGATCACCTGGTCTCGAATCCTGGACGACGAGGAAACGCTCTGCGTGGTGAACGGCAACGGGGCGCAGAACCGGGGCGCCGATGTGTTGGTCGATGCATCGTTGAATTCTCCCGCAGCGCCGGGACGGACACCGGGCGGCGCCCCGTTCATGCAGGTGGTGGTCAATTCCGCGCAGGCGGCGGCCGTTGCGTCAGGATCGCCCTATACGAGGGTCCATCCGGCCGGCCAGAAGCTCCCGGTGCTGAATTCCAACGGCACGAGCTTCGTTCAAATCCGGGATTTGCCGCCGGCGGAGGTCTTGGTCTTAACCAATCGGCCGTGACGCGCCGGCCTTTCGACGCCTGATGCCCAGGCGAAGCCCCCACCCCAACCCTCCCCCGGCGTACCGGAGGGCCGCTGCGCAGCATCATGGATAACGTCGGGGACGGTATCAGGGAGAAATGCGTCCGCCGATAGTTTCACGCACCGTCATCGCGGCGCGCGGCAAACGACAAGGCTACCCAGTAGTCTTCAGTTCCCCCGCGCCGCGCGTTATAGAGACGGGCGCCAAGCGAGGCTTTTGGCGGTGAAACAGGAACCGAGGCGATGTCTTCTCTTCCGCATTTCATGAACGTCTGGGGCGCGCTGGCTGCGGCGGCGGTCGTCATTCCGGCGCTCTTGATCCTGTATTTCCTGAAGCTCCGCCGGCGGGAGATGCTCGTCCCCTCGACCCTGCTGTGGCGCAAGGCCATCCAGGACCTCCAGGTCAACGCGCCGTTCCAGAAGCTCAGGCGAAACCTGCTGCTGTTCCTCCAACTGCTGATCCTGCTGGCGCTGCTGCTGGCGCTTTCGCGGCCGGTCAGCAGTTATCGGCCGCCGCCGGGCGAGCGCTGCGTCCTGCTGATCGACCGCTCCGCCTCCATGTCCGCGCGCGACATGAACGGCCGCACGCGTCTGGATGAGGCCAAGCGCCGCGCCATGGACCTGGTTGACGCGATGAGCAAGGATTCCTCGGCCATGGTCGTCGCCTTCGACGAGACGGCCGAGACGCTGCAATCGTTCACCAGCGACTCGGTGGCCCTCAAGCGGGCCATCGACTCGATCCAGCCGACCGACCGCAAAACCAGCGTGCGCCTGTCGTACGAGCTGGCGGATGCGTCGATGGCGTTCAATCCCGATCAGGAGCGGCCCAGCGTCGCGCAGTCCGATGTATACCTGTTCTCCGACGGGCGGGCCGCCGACGCCAACGATGTCGGGCTGCACGGCAAGCTCCATTTCGAGCGCGTCGGCACTGACAACGCGCCCAACGTGGGCATCGTCGCGCTGTCGGCCAAGCGCAACTACGAGCGGCCGACCGAAGTGCAGGTCTTCGCGCGGCTGGAGAACTTCGGCTCCGAGCCGGTCGAGGCGCCGGTGCGGCTCAGCGCCGACGGGCAGGTCGTCGAGGCCGAGGGGGCCGGCACGCAGACCGTTTTCCTGCTGCCGGACCGCTGGGACAAATCGCAGCGCGAGAAATGGGAATCCGAGAACAGCCGCAGGCCCACGGAGAGTGTCACCTTCAAGCTCGATCTGACCACCGGCGTGACGCTGAGGCTGGAGCAGATGCATCGGCAGGACGACGTGCTCGCCGCGGATGATGTCGCCCAGATCATTGTCCCGCCGCCCAAGCAACTGGACGTGCTGCTGGTCACGGACGGCAACTATTTTCTGGAGTTGGCCCTCCAGAGCATGCACCTCAAGTCTCCCGACGTCATGCGCACCGAGGCCTACGAGGAGCGCCAACCGGCGAAATACGACGTGATCATCTTCGACCGGTACTCGCCCAAGTGGCTGCCGGAGGCGGGCAACTTCATTTACTTCGGCGCCGTTCCGCCACCCTCCGCGCAGCCGGGCCAGAAGGTCACCGTCGCCACCGATCCCTCCGGCCAACCGGTGGTGATTCAGAACCAGCAGGTGCTGGACTGGGGCCGCGATCATCCGATTTTCAAGGACATTCAACTCAGCCGCCTGTACGTCGAGAAGTCGCTGAAGCTGAACGTGCCTCTGGACGCGCAGACTCTGGTGGATGGCCTCAGGGGACCGCTTGTCGTGCTGACGCACGATGGGAAGCGGACCAACCTGATCGTCGCATTTGACGTGCTGGAGACGAACTGGCCGTTCGAGCAGAGCTTCCCGATTTTCATGTACCACGCACTTCAATTCATGGCCGTTGGCACGGACATGGACGTGCGGCAGTCGTATCAGCCGGGCGCCTCGCCGGTGGTCCCTCGGGCCAACCTCCAGAAGGCCGGGGCGATCGACACGCTTAAGTTGACCGGGCCGCAAGGCACGCAGACGCTGAAGATCCCTCCGGCCGGCGACTTCGCATTGCCGCCGCTGGACCATGTGGGCGTCTACAGCACCGACCCGCCGGTCCCGCAGTTCGAGAAGATCGCGGTGAACCTGCTGGACGCCAACGAGAGCAACACCCTCCCCGCTGCCACCGCCCCCGGCGACACGCAGGCCAAGGTCACCGACGAGAAGGACGTCAAAGCCCGCCGCGAATGGTGGTGGTATCTGGTCGCCTTCGTGGGCCTGCCGCTGCTGTTCGTGGAGTGGTGGGTGTATACGAGAAGGATACACCTGTAGCCCGTCAGGAGCCTTTCGGCGGCGGGACGTTAAGCCGCCAGCAGATGCTTCGCGCGGTACCCTTCTTCAGTTCGCTATGGCGCGGAACGGACACCTGGGCCAGTGTGCGTCCGTTGACCCAGACGTCGTGTCGGCCGCCGTGGTGGTGCAGGAAGCAACCGTGTGCGCTGAGATGCTGTTCAAGCTTTCGTCGGTTCACGCCGGCACACTTGTTCAGGGGGCAACCGACAGTTTTCTGAGAAGCTTGGCTCGGGACTGCTTGATCGCCTTGAGCGCATCGCGGGCGTTCTCGAAGGCTTCGCCTACGCTCTCGGCTTCCGTGACCAGTTCCGGATCTAGCGGGGAGGTAACTACGAAGCCCCCCTCCGGCGCCTCCTCGAGAGTCAGGACCAGTTTTCCGTCACTTATGGTGTAGCGCTTGTGCATATGAGCCACCGTAGATTAACCTTCTTTCCACACCAGCACCACTTTCCCCGACTGGCCGGCGCGCATCACGTCGAACCCCTTCTCAAATTCCTGATACGCAAACCGGTGGGTGATCACCGGGCTGATGTCGAGCCCGGACTGGAGCATCACCGTCATCTTGTACCAGGTCTCATACATTTCGCGGCCATAGATCCCGCGGATGGTGAGCATGTTGAAGACGACCGTGTTCCAGTCGACGGCCATTTCTTTGGAAGGGATGCCGAGCATGGCGATCCTGCCGCCGTGGCACGTGTTGGCCAGCATTTCGCGAAAGGCGTCGGGGCTGCCGGACATTTCCAGGCCGACGTCGAAGCCTTCCTTCATGCCGAGCTTCTTCTGCGCGTCAGCGATCCGCTCGTGCCGCACGTCAACGGCAAGCGTCGCGCCCATCTTGCGGGCCAGGTCGAGTCGATACGGGTTCACGTCGGTAGTGACGACGTACCGCGCCCCGGCGTGCTTCACGATGGCGACTGCCATGACGCCGATCGGCCCGGCGCCGGTGATCAGCACGTCCTCCCCCAGCACGTCGAACTGCAACGCGGTGTGCACGGCGTTGCCGAACGGGTCGAAGATCGCCTGGACGTCGCGGATGCCGGCGTCCTTCGGCTCCGGCAGGTGTTTGTCATGGACCCAGACATTGGTCTGCGGCAAGGCGAGGTACTCGGCGAACGCGCCCGGGCGGTTCACGCCGATCCCTTTGGTGTCCTTACATAGATGCCGCCGACCGGCCAGGCAGTTGCGGCAGTGCCCGCAGACCACGTGCCCCTCGCCGCTGACAATCTCGCCGGGGTGGAAGTCCTTGACGTTCGATCCGACCTCGACGATGCGGCCGACGAACTCATGCCCGACCACCATCGGCACGGGGATCGTCTTCTGGGCCCAGGCGTCCCAGTTGTAGATGTGCACGTCGGTGCCGCAAATGCCGGTGCGCAGCACCTCGATCAGCACGTCGTTGGTCCCGACCTGGGGCGCCGGCATTTCATCCAGCCAGAGCCCCTGTTCCCGCTTCTTCTTAACCAGTGCCTTCATTGTTTTCATGCGCTTCTTGCCATGTTGATCCGCCATGGCCTACTTCGCGGTAAATAATTCGAGCGTGCTTCCGTGCCTCCGTGGTGATCCTTTTCAGTGCGGCAGCGATGATACGGCGGTCCGGGAGGGTGGATCGCTGGCGGGGAACGACTCCATCGACTGCTCGTCCACCACGTCCGCCGGCAGTTGCGAGGCGCGGCCGATGAAATCGTTCTGGTAGGAAGGCGACTGGCTGGGATCGCCGCTCGGGCCATTGCGCCCAAGCCAGTCGAGCACCATCGACAGCGGGTTGCTTCCCAGCGCGCCGCGGACCACCAAGCCGCAGCCCGCCGCCAGAACGGCCAACCCCAGCCACCCCCGCCGCATCAGTCCCGCGTACCCCAGCAACGCCCCGCCGCCGATGTACGCGGTTCGCGCCAATTCGGAGTTCGAGCCCCGCAAGACGGGAACGTAGCGGTCGCCGATCCGTTGGACGACGTAGGTGGGGGTTGCCATGGCTCTCGTATAGTAGCATCAAAAAGCAAATCACCTGCGCGGCGCGGTGGCCCCGTCAATGGCTGCGCGGCGCCGTCGCGGCTCCCACCGCAAGCCGCTTGTTCAGCTTGCAAATGCCCCAGGTGCATGGTGTGTCGGCCGACATTGGGGGCACGCCGCGCAAGACATCAGAGTAGATTCGAGCATAGGCGCCAGACGGCGGATATGCGGTGCGATAGACACTGACCGCCTGGAGGCACCGCACCGCGGACGGGTCGGGTCGGCTTGGCGCGACATGGCTCATCGAATGCAGCCAGGAAATCGTCCCGTCCATTCGTGTCTCAAGAAAGTCGATCGCACGGTCTGCTTCCCGCTGTCGCAGCCGCGCCAGGGTTTCGGCATCACCGCTCGCGAGCATCGCGTTCTGGATCCGCTGCTCGTCTACAACCCAGCGATAGGCCACATATGCGGTCACACCTGCGCCGACGACACCGCCGAGCAGCAGCAGGCTCGTCCAAATCATTAGTCGCTTCATATGTATCTCCAATGAGACGCGCGGAGAATAGCTCCGAGCGACCGCGACAGGCTCCTAGAAAAACCAGTGAATTGCATAAGCCCCGTCGCCGCCCGTGCGGCGGGCGCCCGTGAGACACTCTCCGGATCGGGATCGTGATATACTTCCCCTGCTCGCAGGAGCGGTATAGGCGCAGCCACGTGAGGAAAATGAAAACGACACTATCCGTCAGCGTCGACCTTGCCATGGAGCCGCAGGCGGCATTCGAGGCGCTGGTGGACGAGCTTTCGCTGGCGCTGGAGCGCGACGGGATCACGCTGGAGGCGGGGCCGACGGGGCAAGTGCGCGACAGCGGGCGGGAAGTCGGCCGGATCGTCGGCTGGGAGCCGGGGAAGATGTTCTCGCTGCGATGGCATCCGGCCGACTGGAATTCACAAGAGACCGGCGAGGCCGAATTGCGACTTGAACCGCTCGATGGCGGCACGCACGTGACGCTGGCCCTTAGCGGATGGGCCGGCTTGATCGGAGGGTCGGGCGAGCTGGCCGGCTGGTTCGCCGGTGAAGTGGCGGCGCCGCTGCTGCGGGCGACTACCCCGGGAAGGCTCGGGGACTGGTTGACCGACAGAAGGGCACGGCGGCCGTCGGGCGCGGCGGCACGCGGCGTGTACCGCGATCCGCTGTATCACTATCCCAACTTCAAAGTGATCCTGGCGGAGCTGGCGCTGACGCCGGACGATTTCCTCATCGAGGTCGGCTCAGGGGGCGGAGCGATGCTGAAGGAGGCGCTCAAGAGCGGCTGCCGGGCGGCGGCGGTCGATCACAGTCTCGACATGGTCCGACTGGCGCGCCAAGTGAACAGCGACGCCGTCGCCGCCGGACGGCTGGTCGTCCAACACGCCAGCGCAGATCGCTTGCCATTCACCGACGGGACGTTCACTTGTGCGGCAATGACCGGCGTGCTTGGTTTCCTTCCAAACGCCCTTGCCGTATTGCGGGAACTGTGGCGCGTGCTTCGCCCAAACGGCCGGCTGGTCGTGCTTGGCGCCGACCCGGCGCTGCGCGGAACGCCCGCCGCCCCGGAGCCCATCGCGTCGCGTCTGCGCTTCTATACTGATGAGCAGCTCAGACAGTTGGGGATCGACGCGGGCTTTGACGGCGTATCGGTAGTCCGGCGCGACCTTCTCCCCTTCGCCCGCGAAGCCGGCGTGCCGCAGGAACATCTGGCGCTGTTCGCCGGGGCGGGCGCGCCGTTTTTGCTTGCTCGCAAGAGATGAGCGCACGTTGCGTTGACCCGTCACCGAAGGTCCGGTCCCTGAGCGTCCCGTTCACCATGGCCACTGGTCTCTCGCTGCTGCTGTGCCTGTCGATTTTGGCATTCTGGGTTCGGAGCCTCGGGCTACCGTCTCAACGAATGAGCCGGGACCATCGATGGCTGGCTCATGGATGGCGGATGGGTCAAGATGCACGTGCGCGATGGTCCGGCGCAGACGCTGTCCGCGTCCCCGACGCCGCTGCCATTCATCGGTGGGAAATGGGGCAATTCATCGCTATCGAAAGTAACGCGGTAACCTGCGGCCATGCTCATCGGGCCGCGGTCGGCCGGCCATGCCGTTCGTCCCACGCCTCTTGCCTCGCCTGCTCGATCAGCGCGTCGAATTCCTCATCGGATATCCCGCTCGCCTGGACCGCCCGCGCGATCGGCTCCGCGGCCTGGGCGATCGAGGGCGGCGATTCGATGTCACGCCGCACCAACTGATGCACGAACTCCGACACGTCCTTCCCCGCCGCCGCGGCACGCTGGGAGAGCTTTTTCTGTTCCTCCGGACGCAATGAGATCGTGACTGTCATCGCTACACCTCGGCTGCATTCTATCCGGCCTTCGCGGCCACCGTCGACAAACCATCGCCGTCGCGTTCTTCACGATCTGTGGTATAAAATCGTTACGGCCACGATCACCATGGACCTCGAAGCACCTCCCGCCCGGCCACGTTATCGATGATTCCCGCGCTTCCATCTACGAGGGGCGCGGCGAATGAGGACCCTGCTTCTGGCAAGTGTTTGATTTCGGCACCGAGTGGCGACGAGACCGCACCTGGCTTGTACAATACCGTGCCATGGAACCCATCGTGACCGCCAATCCCAACGTCATGCACGGCACGCCTCGTTTTGCGGGGACGCGCGTGGCGGTGAAGACGTTCTTCGATCACCTGGAAGCCGGGTACACCATCGATGGCTTCCTCGAACAATTCCCCTCCGTCCGCCGCGACCAGGTGGTCGGCCTCCTCGAAATCCTGCGCAAGGATGCCGCCAGCGCGGGGTTCGACGCGGTGATTACGAATGATCGCGGGATAGAGTACGAGCAAAACCTGGATGCTCTGCCGACTGCGACAGCTGGCGAGAAAGACCCGTCGATTTCGGCAAGCTGGCAATTGACGACGCTTCACCTATCGGGCTCAGCCGCCTCTGAATAAAAAGGCTCTCCGCGAAACCCGCTGATCCCGGCTGGGAATCTACCACCGGTTGGGGTATGAGTGAACGGAGTTGATTACGGAGGATGATGCATGGATGCGGACGTCGAACTGGCGACGCTCACGTCG
>Ga0073928_10009792_pt1 | contig 11568 bp, 11 predicted proteins | sample PaiPotPPA55metaG_FD_76969 | JGI IMG/M metagenome (GOLD analysis project Ga0073928, IMG submission 76969) | Iron sulfur acid spring bacterial and archeal communities from Banff, Canada, to study Microbial Dark Matter (Phase II) - Paint Pots PPA... ...
CCGGGACCGGTGGTGACCAGCGCCACGCCGAGGCCATTCACGGCCTTGGCATAGCTCTCCGCGCACATCGCGGAGGCCTGCTCGTGCGAGTTGCAGATAGGTGTGATCCGCTTTTCCGCGGCAAGAGAGGCGTTGAGATGCATTGCGCCGCCGCCGGTGACGAGGAAGACGTGCTGGACGCCTTGATCGGCGACGAACTGGAAGACGTAGTCGGAGAGTTTCATTTTCATCTATCGTAATGCAGGAGTCCTGTTACTTCGGCGGACGAAGTTGAAAGACGTCCCGCCCGCGGAGATTGCGCGCTGCAAGGATGGCGTCGGCGAAGGAGCGAACCGCGCCATGGCCGTCAGGAAGCTGCGAAAGATAGCCACGCTTTGTAACGTGGGCGAGCACTTCAGCGGCTGCGTTCGATGGGCAGGCGCAAAGGCCGGCGATTTCCATTGCGGACAGATCGTTGACGTCGTCGCCGAAGAAACAGGTTTGTTCAAGTGGGATTTCGAACTTTGTCGTGAAGTCGCGCAATGCCGCGGCTTTGTCGCGCGTGCCTTTCACCACGAAAGGAATGTGCATCTTTTCGGCGTAACGATCGACTAACGGCGACGGTTCACCGGAGACTAGCGCCATCTTGATTTCAAGACGTCGGAGCAGGGAGATACCCATGATGTCGGCAAAAGAGAAGCGCTTGGACTCTTCGCCTGCAGGCGACCAGACGAACGTGCCGTCGGTTAGGACGCCATCGACATCGAAGGCGATCGCCCGCAACGTCACTAGTTGTTGAGGATCGAAGGGCATGCTCCCTTTCAGGGTCTTCCTACACAAAAGAGAGCACCCCACCCTGCGACGGCAAAGCCGTTTAGAGGGTAGGGCGCCCGGTTCCTGTTGATTCCACGTAGTTCAAACAACTAGACGGCAGCCCCGACACGGCGGAGTTTCTTCATGACGGGGATCTCTTCTTCGTAGACGCGTTTGATGCCGTCGCCCATCGACTGTTCGCAGAGACGGATGTCTCGCACCAGACGGCTGATACCGTTGGGTTCCAGCGATGCGGCCTGATCCGAACCCCACATGGCACGGTCCATCGTGATATGGCGCTCGACACAGCAGGCACCGAGGGCACTGGCAGCGACCGAGGTGGGGATGCCAGTCTCGTGGCCAGAGTAGCCCACTGGGACACCATAGCGCTCGGCCATCGTCGGGATGGCGCGCAGGTTCAACTGCTCGTATTTAGCTGGGTAGGTGCTGGTGGTATGCATCAGGATGAGGTCTTCCTTGCCGAGAACGTCGACGGCATGGTCGATCTCGGCGTAGGTGCTCATGCCGGTCGAAGCGATTACCGGCTTGCCGGTTTTGCGGATGTGGCGAAGCAGATGGTCGTCGGTGAGCGACGCCGACGCGATCTTGTAAACCGGAATATTGAACTGCTCCATGAAGTCGACCGCGCCCTCGTCCCAGGGCGAGGCGAACCATGGAATCTTGATCGACTTGCAGAAGTCCGAGATCTCGGCATAATCCTCGGCTTCAAACTCGAGACCGTATTTAAGATCGCCATTTGTCGGTCCAAAGGGGTTTTCGCGGGGCGTGGCAAGTTCCTTGGCCGTATAAACCACGTCGACCGTGCGCTTCTGGAACTTGACGGCGTCGCATCCGGCGGCGACAGCAACGCTGATGAGCCGCTTGGCGAGATCGACATCGCCGTTGTGATTGATGCCGATTTCCGCAATAACGTAGCAAGGTTGGCCTGGGCCGACAAGCTTGTTACCGATCTTAACAGTTCTCATTTATGCGTCTCCTGCTCGCCGCCCGGGGATTGCCCAAACTAAGTTTGAGCAGAACAGCGCGCGCGTTATTGTTTCAGAATATCGGTAAATCCGTCCACCCGTTTGTGGAGAAGTAGCCACAACAGGGAGAAGTCATAGCGGAGCAGCGACAGGAGTCGAAAACAGCTCAACAGAAACATCGCGGCTTATCCCCAAAATACCACCAACCGTCGCAGTTCGAGAAAACTCATGCCTTCCATGTCATCGGAAACTCTTAATACAGATGCAGTGCTGGCCCTGACCGTTTGACGAAGCGGCGAATCAAAGCTCTAGCCTCTGGGAGGAGATGAAGGTGAAGATCGCATCAATATCACTGAGAGGTTATCCGAATAGACCTCTTTCCAGCCGGGCAATAAACGCAGAACAACTACCATGGGGGACTCGCGGGATAGGACACAAAAACTGATCCCATATTTATTGAGTAGAGTATTGGGATCAGTTTGGACCAGCGCCCAGTTCCCAAATTCGCCGGTGACACCGGTCTCCCCGAAAGGATCGCCGCGACCGTCGATAAAAACCGGATGTTCGGGCGCTGCCCAGAGCAGATATCCGCCGAAGACCCATTCGTTCAGCATTGGCCCCGAGAGATGGTGGGTTTTGATGAACTCCACCGCTTTTACCGGACTCTGCTCCTCCACCTGTGTTGCGAGGTTCTGGCGATTTGGAAAGGCCAGGAACACGAGCAGCAGGGATGCTGCGATGAGCACCGCATTGGGCAACGGGCGGTCCCGTTCGGCGTTGTAGCCGTCCCAGGTATCGGAGAGCAGCCGCGACAGAATAGGTGCGGCTAATATGCCAAAGACGAAGAGCATGCGCACATGACTGGCGGCCAGCCACGTACCGACGGCCAAAACCACCAGCTCCTGCCAGAGCAGCTCTGTCCGGCGAACGATCACGAGGAGGAAGATGCACCCAAGAATTCCCAGAAATGCGAAGCTGCGCCCATCAATAAACTGAAGTGGCTGCCACTCGCTTACCGGGCTGAAACCCATAGACGGATCCAGCATGGTGTTCAACGGGTATAGGACCTGCTTCGCACCAACTGGATTTAAGAACAACGCGGCGATCGACAGGACCCATGCCAGGATAAGAGTACGGCGGCTGCGCGGGTTCCAGGGTGTGGCTACGAGTGAGCCGCTGTGAAAATTGAACCAGGAACTGAATAAAAAGACTCCCACCAGAGCGATCCCGAAAAAGAAGGACCCGTGGCAGTTTATCCAGATTGCAAACAGCGGCGGTAGTCCAAGGAACCAGCGCCGGTTGCGAGTCTGCCCCAGGTGCAGCAGCAGCAACTCGACAATTAACAGCAGATAGCCAATCATGTGAGGCCGAATAGCAAAGCCGATGGTCCCAAACAGCCAGATGGTCACGCCTCCCACGAAAGCCACCTTTGCGTTTCCGGAATAGAGCGAACACACGGCGTACCCGGCGATGAGCATGGCTATGGTAAAGAAGCAAAGCCAAAGCATCAGGCCGGAGTAGCCGCCCAATCTGTAAGCGCCATAGATCAGCAGCTCCGAGAGCCACTCGTGTGGAATTGAGGCATGGTGGTTGGTAGTGTAGGAAAACAGATCGGTGGTGGGGATGGTGTGGGTTGTCCAGATGACCTCGCCTATCTTGAGATGCCACCACATGTCGGGGTCGTCGAACCGCTGTCGGACCGTCAGCACAGCGAGCAGGGCCAAAAGGCCGGCTAACATCACCGGAAACGAAAAAATTCGTCGCAGAGCATGAATATTTGAGCTTGTGCGGTTCGCGGCGGAAAGGGCAGTGTTCAAGCCGACTCCATATCAAGACCTTCTTGTCCGATAGGCGGACCTTTGCAGCAGAGCCATTGCACCCGGTCGAATGTCCAGACCAGTCTTGATATATAGATCTCTCAGTTCAGTGAAATTACTATAGGCCGCAGCAGGACTTCCGTCCAGCCTCAACTCGATCCTGGGGCATGGATACCGAAGAAGTCACGCCAGCCTTCGTCTCGCCTACGACTCCGCATCCGTGCTCGCAAGGCCTTGGTTGTCGACTCCGTCTGGCCGTACCGTCCAGACATCTGCGAGAATAGCCAAATTAAGCCTATGGCACAGCAGCCTTTGCACATCTCCGATCTCGACCATATCCTCAACGAAACAAGACCGCTCTGGGAGGAGATGCGAACCAAACACATCTTCATTACAGGGGGCACGGGCTTTTTCGGTTGCTGGTTGCTGGAGAGCTTTTCCTACATCAATCGGCAGCTCAATCTCAACGCTCGCGTCACGGTTCTCACGCGCGATCCCGCGGCCTTCGCGATGAAGTGCCCGCATCTTGCCGCCGATCCTGCCCTCGCTTTTCTTGCGGGAGATGTTCGCAGCTTCTCTTTTCCTGACGGCGACTTCCACTACATCATCCACGCCGCTACCGAGGCCGGCGGCAGACAAGCCGCGGAAAAGCCGATCGATAGGCTCACTACCATCATTGACGGCACTGCGCGCGTGCTCAACTTTGCCCAGACCCACGCGACCCGCAAGCTTCTTCTCACCAGTTCTGGCGCCGTCTACGGCAAACAGCCCGCCAGCCTCACGCACGTTCCAGAGGATTATCTCGGCGGGCCTGACCCGCTCGATCCCGCCAGCGTCTACGCCGAAGGCAAGCGTATCTCCGAACAGATGTGTGCGCTTCAGTCGATGGATAGTTCCATCGAGATCAAAATTGCGCGCTGTTTTGCCTTTGTCGGTCCCCACCTTCCTTTGGACACTCACTTCGCCATCGGCAATTTCATTGGAGATGTTCTCGCGGGCAGACCGATCCGGATCAACGGCGACGGGACGCCCACGCGGTCCTACCTTTATGCTTCTGATCTCGCTATCTGGCTTTGGACGATGCTCTTTCAGTCTCCTCATCTCACCGCAGTCAATGTTGGGTCGGCCCATGATTTGAGCATTCTCGAGCTGGCCCGGACAGTCATCCACAGCCTCAATGCGTCCGTCGATGTTCAGGTTGCGAAAGAGGCTATTCCTGGAGCTGACATAGCCCGGTATGTTCCATCCGTCGATCGCGCAAGACGTCTGCTGGGCCTGAACGAGACGGTTGACCTGCAGGAAGCCATTCGCCGGACGGCAGCGTGGTACGTTGCAGAAGGGAAGGGAGGGGCATGAAGCCTCTCAAGGTCCCTCCAAAGGCCTCGTAAGTTCACCCCCGCCGACTCCCTTGTGTCCTGGGCGAGCGCGAGTGCAGGGAAGAAAAGAGGACTGGTCAATCCAATAACCAGTCCAACAGCAAGTATCGGCTTACGCCAGGGAAGTAAAAATGTCCGCAGTCTGAAGGAGGAAAAGATTCCTTCAGCCTGACCAGCTGTGAAGTCGCCCTCGGAACAGGATTCAATGCAATTCAGTGAATTGGACGGTAGCGAAGTTGAGCGACCCAGTCGTGTTCTTCGGGAACCTCTCCTATACCGCCAACCTGCCGGCGGACCATACTGTCCCGGCGAACGACCCGACGAACCCGGACGCGAAGACAATAGGACATTTCACTCCGGGCGGCTCCACAGGGTTTCAGCTTGGATCGATTCTTGCGTTGAATCCAGAGGTCTCGATGACGGTAGGCTGGGACCAGCGTTTCACCCGCTCCACCCAACTGAATGGAGTGGACATTCCGGCGTCATACCTTGTAGAGGGCACGCTACGCCTCGGCACAAGCTACGTGTACGCGCCCGGCAAGATCGTCGATCTGAGCTTTGGGGTGGGACTCACTCCGGATACGCCGAACCTGCAGTTCTCCGTCGGTGTGCCGTTCCGGACGAGCTTGTGGGGACCAAAACCGAAGAAGCTGACGAAGTAAAGAATGCGCTACCGCTACGAGCGGCCGCAAGTATTACTTAACTCTTACCTGGACTCTCTGGCCATGGGCTGCGCATCGCGCTAGTTTTTAAGCCGAGGCAGGAATGCCATGGCAAGTGTCGTAGCACAACCGCAAATCACAGAAGTAGTACAGGCCAGATCGCCTGAGTTCAACTGGGTGTTTTTCATCGTGGTTGCGGCGTTTCATCTCGGAGCCGTGGCGGCGATATTCACTCCATTCCGCTGGTCCTCGGTCGCCGTATTTGCCGTGATGTGGCTCTTCGGGCAGAACGTGGGCGTTGCTATCAGTTATCACCGCCAGCTCACCCATCGAAGTTTTACTACGCCGAAGTGGCTGGAATATGCCATGGCGGTCTGCGGCACGATGGCGCTCCAGGGCAGTCCTATCTACTGGGTGGCTGTGCATCGTATGCACCATCAGTACACGGACAAGCCCGGTGACCCGCACTCGCCCCGCGATGGCAAATGGTGGTCGCACATGGGCTGGATACTGCATGGCTCCCTTCACAGTGAGACGGCCATGCTCTCCCACTACGCGCCGGACTTACAGCATGACCGTTTCTACCAGTGGCTCGCCGTATGGCACTGGCTGCCGCTCACGCTGACGGGTGTTGCCTTGTTTGGCGGCGGCACCGCCCTGGGCGGGTGGAAGCTGGGACTCTCCTGGGTGCTCTGGGGGGTGTTTCTGCGGATAACCATTGGCTTTCACACCACCTGGCTGGTCAATTCGGCAACTCACCTGTGGGGCACGCGGCGTTTCAAGACCCGCGACGACTCAACGAACAACTGGTGGGTCGCGCTGTTGACCGGAGGGGAAGGCTGGCACAACAATCACCACGCGCACCCGGTCTCAGCCAGCCATGGCATGGCCTGGTGGGAGTTGGATTTCAATTACTGGGGAATCCAATTGCTGGCGCTGCTCGGATTGGCGAGGAACATTCGAGTGATGCGTCCCAAGGGCACACCCGGTGAGCGGAAAAACCCGCTCTGATTTTTCGTGCCGGCATCATTGCACTGAAGTATCGGCATATCATGAATGCCAGATGAGTCTCCGCAAAATCATCCACGTGGACATGGACGCGTTCTATGCCTCCGTCGAGCAGCGGGATGATCCGCAACTGCGCGGCAAACCCGTGGTCGTAGCGTGGCGGGGAAATCGCTCCGTCGTTTGCGCTGCTTCTTACGAAGCCCGGCGCTTCGGCGTTCACTCGGCCATGGCGGCAGTTCGCGCAGAACGCCTTTGTCCGCAGGCCATCTTTGTGCCTCCTGATTTCCCGCGATACCGGGCCGCTTCTCAGATGGCGCGGGCGATCTTTCAACAGCACACCGACCTGATCGAGCCGTTATCTCTCGACGAGGCATACCTGGATGTAACGGAGAACAAAATTGGATTGCCAACGGCAACTCGCGTGGCAAAGACCATCCGTGAACAAATCCGTGAAGAGTTGCGCTTGACCGCTTCAGCCGGCGTGGCGCCAAACAAGTTTCTGGCGAAGATTGCTTCCGATTGGCGCAAGCCAGATGGGCTCTTCGTGATTCAACCGGAGGATGTAGACACATTTCTGCCTCCGCTGCCCGTTGGACGTATTCCAGGCGTAGGCAAAGTAACTGAGGCCAGGCTGAAGCAGTCAGGGATCCGAACTGTGGGCGACCTGCAGCTTCTGAAAATGGCCGCGCTCGAAGGCCAATTTGGCCGCTACGGTGCGCGCCTCTATGAACTTGCCCGAGGCATCGATCACAGCAAGGTCGTGCCGAACCGGCCGACTCAGTCCATCTCGGCCGAGGACACCTTCGAGCGCGATATGCCCTTAATAGAAACTGAGTCGTTGATTCGTCGTCTCGCGGAAAAGGTGTGGGCGGCCTCGCGCAAGGAGTCGCGGATGGCGCGCACCGTCGTGTTGAAGCTGAAGACCAGCGAGTTCAACATCCTCACCCGCAGCTATACTCCTCCGCTGCCTCCTGCGACCTGCGAGGAGCTGGCGCAGATCGCTCTCTCACTGCGCGAGCGAATTGACCTGGGAGCGCAGCAGCACTTTCGACTGGTCGGCGTTGGGTTGAGCAACTTTCGCGACGCCGAGGAGGACGGGCAATCACCACTCTTCGGCGAAAGCACTTGCCTCTGTCCAGCGAATGAGACGGGCGCCAGCGTGGATTAATCGCTGGATTAATCGAAGGAACTATCGAATTCCTGGACCCCAGGATGGGGATTTTCGAGTGGCAGGAAGATAGACATCTTGGTGCCGTGGGAGGCCGGGTCCGTGCTGCTTTCGACGTAGATCTTTCCGCCATGGCCTTCGACGAACTGTTTCGCGACAAACAGCCCTATTCCCGTCCCGATCGTGCCCCGAGTGGTAAAGAATGCCTCAAAAATCTTTGGCAATTGTTCCGATGGAATGCCGACGCCGCTGTCCTTTACAGTCAAAACGACACCGGAGCCATTGGACGTATCGCGATCTTCTATTGAAATCGAGAGTGTACCCCCTCCGGGCATCGCGTAAATTGCATTTGCAATCAAGTTGGAGATTACCTGCATGATCTCGCCCTTGCGGAGCACAACCTGCCGCGTCGAATTCAGATTCACCTCGAGGTCTATTCCAGCATCTTTACATTTTGGACCATAGACGCGGATAGCGTGGCTCGCGAGTTCAGAGAGCGAGGCCCCGATTGGCGAGTCATTTTCTCGATAGAAGCCAAGGGTCTGTCTCGCGATATGCGAAACTCGAGCTACCTCGCTCTCGGCTGCGGTGAGGAATGTCCTGACCTCGTCTGAATCTTTTGCATTCGACTTAGCCAAATAGATCAGGTTCATCACCGCTTCGAGCGGATTGTTTACCTCATGTGCAATCGTAGCTGCCATCCTGCCGGCGGCAGCGATCTTTTCAGCCTGGAGCAGGGAAGCCTCCGTCCGCTTTTTGCCAGAAATGTCACGGAGAATCTTCGATGCACCGACAATCGTCCCTGAGTCATCCCGTATCGGAGAGATGCTGAGCGATACATCGAGCCGCTCGCCGCTCTTCGTGAGACGAACGGTCTCATAATGGTCGATGCGCTCTCCTGCCCGAATCTTTGCAAGGATCGTCTTCTCCTCGTGATGCAGTTCCTTAGGAATGAGAAGAAGGATGGACTGCCCAATCATTTCTTCGCGGGAGTAGCCGAAGATCCGAGACGCCGCCTGATTCCAACTCAGGATGTGACCTGTGAGATCTTTGCTCAAAATGGCGTCATCGGAAGATTCAACGATGGCTGCCACTTCACTGAGGCGTTTGGCCGACTCACGCTGGTACTGTTCAGCTTTTTCAGACTCTTCAAACTTTCGAGTCAATTGTTCCCGAAGCCGGAGGTTCTCCATTGCGATGCCTGCCTGAGCCGCAATCGTCGCAACAAAGTCCTCCGCGTCCTGATCGAATACATCGGTCTTTTCGTGGCCATAGAACAAGCCTCCAAGAACCTCTCCCGTTTGCCCCTTTACCGAAACAGCCAGATAACTGCGGACGGGCAGATGGCCGTCGGGCATTCCATGATGCGGAGGATGGTGGCCATATCGCGGGTCTTTGGTGATATCTCCCGAGCGTACGATGCCGCTCCCTTCAAACGTGGGAGCGAACACCTCTGTATTGCGTGGCATGGGAAACTGGGCAAACTTTTCGCGATCGACGCCCGACAGCGTGTAAAGCTGATAACTCTCTCCTGCAGCGTCGATCACGTTATAGAAAAACGCTCCGAACTGGGCTTCGCAAAGCTGCAACCCCGCATCGGTTGCCGCTTGCACCAGGGTCGGCAGATCGAGGTGCTTCGCAAGCAATAAGCCGGTCTGAACGACAAGTTTGAGATTCCGCTGTGTCCTGCTCGACTGATCTCTATCGTCAATCATCGAACTTTCAAATGTCGTCATAAACCAAGAAAATTCCGAGACACGCTCTGTATATCTTCAAGATTTCGTGCAGATAGGCGTTCACAAAGGATGATATCTCAGTTAGGCAGGTTTCCGAGAAAACGCAAGAAACCAGCCCTGCAGGCGGTGATTGCATCTGAATGGGGAGCCGGAGAGCAAAAATTTGGCTGGAAACATGCAGCCCTACGCCAACATTTATGCAGAAATCAGTGACCAGCGCGGAACCATATCTTCCTGAAGATCGGACGCTCCCCGTGCTGCGCAAAGCGGTACAACAGTGCCGCGGCTGCGATCTCTATCGCAATGCAACCCAGGCGGTCTTCGGGGAGATAGAGGAGAAGCCGAAGCCGGGACAGCACGGGGTCGCCGTCATGATGATCGGCGAGCAGCCCGGTGATAGAGAGGATATTGAAGGTCGTCCGTTTGTCGGCCCGGCGGGTAAACTACTGGACCAGTGCCTGGAGGAAGCCAACATCGAACGCAGCCAGGTTTATGTGACCAATGCCGTTAAACACTTCAAGTGGGAGCCGCGAGGCAAACGCCGGATCCACGAGAAGCCGACCATGAGAGAAATCAAAGCGTGCAGGCCATGGCTCGATGCAGAAATGGAAACTCTCGCGCCTAAACTGATCGTCTGTCTTGGAGCAACCGCCGCGCAGGCGTTGTTGGGATCGAGTTTTAAAGTGACCAAACAGCGCGGAACGCTGCAGCATGTTGAGGGTCTGGCTCCCGTCATAGCGACCGTTCATCCATCTTCAATCCTGAGAGCGCAAACCGACGAGGATCGTCAGAAGGAGATGGCGAGTTTTATCACGGATCTGAAGCGTGTAGCGAAGTACCTAAAAGAAACCGCTCCAAGCTAAGTATCTATTTTTACTTGGGTTTATCGGGGAAATCACAAGTTTTCCTTTGTTGGGGTTTGACAGCAGAGGGTGGTTATAGGCGAACATAAGGCGAATACGGTTTCGCCATGCCCTCGACCCTCGCACTCCGCCAACAGATCGAAGCTGCACTCGCTGACCGCATTCCCTCAGCGCTCACGCCAACGCCGCGCCTCCTTCGGCCCGTGGCAAGTACCGGCATCCCTGCCATAGATGAACTCCTGGAGGGAGGTTTGCCCCTCGGAGCGATTACGGAGATGGTTGGTCCAGAATGTTCCGGGCGAACTTCGTTGGCGCTGTCGTTTGTGAGCCAGATGACTCAGACGAGGAAGGTCTGCGCCTGGGTCGATGTCTCGAACGCCTTGCATCCCGAGTCAGCAGCAGCCACAGGGGTCGATCTGTCCCGTTTGCTCTGGGTTCGCTGCGGAGTTCCCCCGTCAACGAGCACACAGTCCATCTCAACCTCTACGGATGGCTTTGCGCTTCCGGAAAAATACCTCATCCCTCCGCCTGTCAAGAAAGGTCTGCACGGTGGCGGCTTCGGTCCGCATCCGCGCAATGAGGTCAAGGGACTCTCTGATGCAGTCAGTGGTCTTCTGAGACCGGAGGTGACGGCACCACGATGCGCGGAGCCGCAACGCAGGATAAAGCCCGAGCGAGAGGTCTTCGAGCCCAATCCTCCGCGGCGATTGATCCCTCCTAAAAAACAGGTTGTCTCCGGAAAACCCTGGTCTCGTCTTGAGCAGGCGTTGCGGGTGACAGACCTGCTGCTGCAAGCCGGAGGCTTCAGTGCAATCGTGCTGGATATGGGCAGCATCGCTCCGGAATATGCTTCGCGTGTGCCGCTGGCGACGTGGTTTCGTTACCGCGCGGCCGCTGAAAAAAGCCAGGCGAGCATTCTGCTTCTTAGCCAACATGCGTGCGCAAAGAGCAGCGCGGGTCTGGTTCTACGTTTACAGCCTGGCAACGCACTTCAAGAAGAGAAGACCGTGTTTACAGGAGTTGAGTATCGCGTTGAAGTAGCGCGAGAACGATTCAAACCCGTATCGACTAATGTCATCCCCTTACGCAAGCCGCCGCAAAGGGCGACGGATGCAAGCTGGCAAAGCCGAACTCCATGGGCAGGTGCGCGATGAACCAAC
>Ga0073928_10009793_pt1 | contig 11567 bp, 8 predicted proteins | sample PaiPotPPA55metaG_FD_76969 | JGI IMG/M metagenome (GOLD analysis project Ga0073928, IMG submission 76969) | Iron sulfur acid spring bacterial and archeal communities from Banff, Canada, to study Microbial Dark Matter (Phase II) - Paint Pots PPA... ...
CTGGGATAAAAGGTCCGCTCCAGCTGACTGCAAATACTTTCCCCGCGGGAGAAATGAACTCCTTCACAACCGTCCCGCTCTCCTGGTGGAGTTCATGAACTGTGTATGCTTGTGCAGTTCGAATCTGAAGCGCCGCTTTCATGTGAGCCTGATCTTCTTGAACAGAGGAGACGTCGCCACCCAACGCTGCCATAGCAGGAAGGCTGATTGCCCCAACCGTCAGCAGTCCAATAAGAATCTTCCAAAGTACCGGTCTCATGAATCCCTCACTTTCAGGAGTGCAGGTCGGAAGTACAAACCCAGGGAAAGATCAACAGTTGTTACTGTAATTCTAATTTTCTTTTGGATGCCCGGGAAGGGCCGTGAGATGCTGGCCGATCGTAACGAAGTGTAATGCGGGGTTAGAATGCTCAATCAGGGCGGAGAATTTCGTCGAGTGGGAGGGCCCGATTTTATTCGGGCCCCCCTACGGTATCTAGTGAAGAAGATTCAGAGTATTACTGGCATCGTCGACGTAGTAAATGCCTTGCCCTTTCACAGGTACCAGCCCGAATAGGGCTCCTGCGCCCGGCGGAGTTCCGGTGCTATCCAGAAGGACCGTTGCGATCTGCAATCCTGCTGGTGTGGTCTCAACCAGGAAACCATTATTTCCGTTGACCGTGAGAATGTTGCCGTCTGTCCCCACGGCGAGACCCAGAGGATCGTTCAAATGTCTGCCTTTTGTAACCGTAGTTCCCTTACCGTCAGAGGAATTTCTAGTGAGAGGATCTGAAATAGAAGCGATTCGGTTGCTGAGGCTGTCGGCGACATAAAGGGTGCTTCCATCCGGGCTAAGACCCAACCCAGTAGGACCGATCACCAGGGCGGCGGGATCTGAGCGCTCGGGGAACCCGGACCCTACAACCGTGATTGACTGCAGGCTTGGCATTGTCGACTGAGAAAGAGCGAGGACCATGCGAACGACGGTACCGCCGTGAACGACTTTGCCATTCGCTGCGATAGTGCCATTCAACACGTTTGTCACAAACAATTCCGCAGTGTTGCCGCCGTCGAGAGCGGTCATATCCCAAGGTCCGTTGATCAGCGAGCCGTAGAATGTTTCAACCACTTGCCCTTGATTGTTCAACACCAACAGGCATCCGGCCTGAGCCGTCGCTGATGTCCCATCCGTTGTCGGCAGGCTTCCTACGATGACCCACCCATCGCGCAACACCGAGAGAGCGGTGGTCAACCCGATTCCGCCGGGACACGGTCCAGGCAGAGCGTTCGCATCAATCTGCGCAAACAAAGTCACTGTGCCATTGGGAGTAATTTGGACGATTGTCGTCCCAGTACCCTGCTGATTCTGACTGTTGTTGAAATTGCTGACAAGAATATTTCCTTTGACCAACGATCCGGTTGTCCGGGGTACACGAGCGATGCCGTAAGGGTTGACGTCTCCATTGCTGGGAACGGTGGAGGCAACTGTCACAATATTGGTTCCCAAGGCAAACGAATGTGTCTGCAAGAACAGAAATGCCAGCGAAAGGATTGGGGTGACCAAGAAAGAGCGGCAAATGTGACGAACCGTCAACGGTGTCATTTTTTTCTCCTTAAAATGCTGCAAGGGAATCATCCGTAATTTCTGCGGTACATAAGACGCCATCAGCCGCGTGGTGAATGTCAATAAATTGTCAAAACTTGGTCACAACGAGGTCAATCCATCTTTGTGAAAATCCGTTACGGACGCGGATAGGCGGGATTGTCGGGCACGGGAGGTTCGTAGTCTTTCCCATACTTATTCTGGTGAGTAGGGGGAAGACTACTTGCGGGAATGTTAAACAGTCCCAAGGAGGTGGTGTCCTCGGAAATTGTAATCTCCCGAGTCATGGAGTTCAGCGCATCGGGCAAACCGGTTTCGTACCACACATGAAGCGCGTAGCGGCCAAATGGAACGCGAGGAATAACCAACTCGCCGCGCTGATTGGAAATTCCATAGTAGGGGGTGTTTAAAGCGATGACTACCGCGCTCATTTGGGCATGAATATTACAGAAGATATACGAAATTCCTGGCTTGTCGAAACGTACCATGCGAGTGCTTCCGGCTTCATAGAGACCTAGGTCAAAGCGCTTCCCGTCGAATAGAGAAAACACGTTGTGAAAAAAAGGATCGCGGTTCGGGAATTCTACTTCCGAACCGACCGGGACCACCAACAAGTGAGGTTCGAAACTCTTGTTGTGTTGAGTGAGCCTGGGATTCGCCATATTCGGCGTAAGCGCGGGTAGTGACGACGCGGGAATCCCGACTGGACTGAGCCAAAAAACAACATTGCCAGACTGAAGCGCCTTTCCGTGGATGCCTTCCCTCGTCAACTTGACACGCGCTGAGACTGTGGCCTCTTTCGCAAAAGCCAGAGAACTAAACAGCAGCGACAGGCAAATCCATTTTCGATGTAAAGCTGCCGTCCCGGTCACTAGAACAAAACTCCCATCATCAGGTTGAACTGCTCGGCCGTGTATGCGTTTCCGTAGGTCTCAAGCGTCCTAAAATGACGGTATTCCGCTGAAAACAGCAAATTCGACCTGGGTCGAAGAATAAAGTTTAAGAGCGCGCTTCGATTCTGTTCGAGTGCGGTGCCATATATGGTCACGCCTTGAGGAAACGCCTCCAAGTCTTGTGCGTATGGATTATCCAAGCCGAATGCTCCATTGAATTCAAGTTTCGGAATTGGCTTGAATTTCAATTGTGACCAGCCGCCCGCGGAGTTGAGGGCCCGGATTCGAGTCGCAGGATCCCTGGGATCGCCGCTATAAAGAACGCTTTGGCCGATACCTCCTCCTAAGCCTCCCACCGCACGCCCGCGATACAACTCTCCCGAAAGATCGAACCGCGAAGACAGGGGAATATTCCAGTCCATTATCCCTGACCAACCATCGACGCGGCGGCTGAACCCCCAGTTCTGTGGGCTGTAATATCCAGCGACACCGAAACTCAAGGGTTCGTCGCCAATGCTTTGGGACCACGCGACCCGAGTCGCGTAAGCGGGTTGACCTGAGCTTTCCCCAGCTTGAGGTAGACGGTCGAATTGGGAGTAGGGCGGCTGGCCGGTAAGGTTGTCGAGGATGCCTCCCTGCACGCTGATGGATCTCCCTTCCTCCAGATTGAACCGATGCTCTACTCGAACTTGCGGGGTCCACCCCCAAAGATTGCCGGCGTAGCCGAAGGCCGGAATTGATAAGGATGCGAACGAAGTCGGGGACAATGGCGAGAAAAACAAATTGTCCTGCCCGACGACCACAGACGTGTTCGTCCAATCCAACCGCATATTGGCTGTGCGCAAACGCATTGTCCCGAAGTTGACTCCGTTGAGCGTATTTGGCAATCCTCCCGAGAAATCGAATTGCACCGAACCGCTCGTCCGCGCTCCTGCCAGCTGAGGGCCGAATACTTCCAAGCCGAGTTCGGACTGTCTCAGAGTTGCCCCGAAATTGGAATTGGATCCATAGGCTGCAGTGGGGGCGGCGTAACTGGGGATATCGAGGCTGTCCACGGATCCGCGATTGCCGAAAAGATTCATCAGGACGATTCCCGACAGCCGGACACGATACTTTGAGCCGCTTTCCACCTTCACCTGGTGCTGTTCGTCGACTTTGCCAGTCAATACCGTCGACGTATCTTCGAGCGACGAGACGCGGTCCTCCAGCGAGGCCGCCGGGGGCGCCGAGGCATCATGACTTAGGTTGGAATTATTGGAAGACCGAGCGCCCTGATTTGGCATCGTTTGCAGCTCTCGCCGGAGCTCAAGAGTCTCGGCGCGATATTGCGCTGCTTCAGATCGCATTTCGGCGACAGCCGAGCCTAACTCGCTGACTTGCTGCTGAAGTTCCTGAATTGCGACAGTCATTTCTTGGTTTTGGCTTTGGTTCTCGCCTCCGGCACCTTGCTGGGGAGAGGGAGCCGAGACCTTTTGCTGAGCCCATCCGCGTGTGGCTGGGCACAATAGAAGCGAAAGCACCGCCAAACAATTCGAAATTACATGTAGGATCGGCCGGGGCAAACCATTTGGCTGGTTCACGGGTACCCTCCAGAGTTGAGAATCACGATCGGTATTATTTCAGTTGGCCAGAATTCGCGCTGAACCCCTCCGGCTGTTCGCAGCTATTCCCGATCGCTACGAATAATTGGGCCGACCTGAGGAGGCGACAGCTTTCTCTCTGTTGTACCACCCAGAGGACGTTCTGAGAGCGAGATAAGCGGAAGCGAGAGCTTGAAAACAGTGCCTTGGTCCGATGTGCGTTCGATTGCTACATCACCACCATGATCTTGGATAATTTTCTGAACGACTGTCAACCCCAATCCTGTGCCGTTCTCCTTGCCGCAACTTACAAATGGCTCGAAAAGTGTCTTCTGGATGGAGTCTGGGACCCCACGTCCATTGTCCGATACCCGAATCTCTGCTCCCCCGGGAAGTTGAGTTATTTCAACTTCGACCCAGCCGCTGGCTCGCGATACCGCTTCGCATGCATTGAGCACAAGGTTCGAAAGAGCGCGCTCCAATTTCTTTTGGTCAAACCACCCAGCGCTGTTGCCGTTTTCGCGCACCACGATACGAATCTCGTGAAATTCCGGGTGAGCTTTTACGGTTTGCGCCGCACGATCCACCGAAGCTCTAACGGTTCCGAATGCAGGCCGCAACGACTCACGGGTTCGAGAAAACTCCAACAATGAGTCGATTAGATCCGTCATCTGGTCAACCGCAGTTCGAACTTCCTGGTAGAGCTCTTCGCGTTCATGCGAGGAAAGTCTGCTTTCGCAGAGAAACTCTGCATTGGCCACAATTGCCGCAAGAGAATGGCGCAGGTCGTGCGAAACGGAACTCGCCATCCGGCCAATGGTGGCGAGGCGTTCCGCGTCCAGCAATTGTTGTTGGGTCTTAAGGAGACTTGTCCGCATCCGGTTAAATGCAGCTGTGACCTCAGCCACTTCATCTCCACCATGAGGATCCAGTTCGTAGTGGAAATCGCCTTTTTCCAGAGCGCGCACTCCAGAAACCAGATTCCCCAACGGCCGAGTGAACGTGTGTGAAATCAAAAATACCAATCCACTTCCGCCTAGGACCGCAGCCAGCCCTAAAGCCAGCAGCAGGTGGTTGAGGTTATCGAGAAATGCCGTTGCTTGATCGTAAGACTTGAGAACCGTAAGCCGGACTGACGGGGCGTTATGTTCGGCAAGTTCGAGAGACGTCCCCAAAAAATGTTCGTCACCCAAATGAATCTCTTCGGCGTAGGGAACTGCGGGCGTAGAACGGAGCGAGGATTGCGCCAGTTCCGCTTGATGCAGAGGAGTGAGGGTACTCCTGACAATCGTATCTCCATAGTAAAAAGCCACCTGACTGGCGGCGATGCGGCTCACCTGGTTGGCAACGCCATCATCGATCTCATACCCAATTACCAGGAATCCGAGCAATCGATTTTCAACGGCCGGGCCGAAGTAGACTGGCTTCAAAAACACCTGGTAAAGATGTTGCGCGCCATACCACCAGCCGCTCTGATCTTGACTCTTCAAAGAAGCGGCCAGTGATTGTTGGGCCATTTGCCGAGTGAGACCAGGGGACGACGCATGCAGAGCCATAACCGCGCCCGTGTTGTCCGCAAGCAAAAATAAATCGCTCCCCGCCAGTTGCCAAAGTGGAGTGGAAGCATCCTGGATAGTGGCTTCGTCGTGCGTGGTCATCAGCGCGCGGAGGTTGGGCAGATCAGCGAGAAGATCCGCCGAATGGCTCAGCGTAAGTTCGCGTTCACGCTGGAAATTTTTGAAGGTGCTTACCGAATTCTGCAGATCCGCAGAAATCTCGTTCTTCTCTTGATGCTGCACACTGCGCCGGACCAGCAGGAGGCTCGTGCATGTCAAGCCGGCGGAAATCAGCAGCATGGACAGCAGAAACTTGGTCCGAAGCCGAAGTTTCATGTGACCCTTCTTACGACGACACTTTGTATTGACTTGAACGTATGTGCACGCTAAGGCACGAACTTGTATCCGGTTCCGTGAACTGTCCGAAAATGTACGGGATTAGCGGGATCGGTTTCAAGTTTCTGGCGCAGCTTGAGTATGTGATTGTCCACAGTGCGGGTGGATGGGTAATTCTGATAGCCCCAAACTACATTCAAAAGCTCGTCGCGAGTAATCACGCGCTCGGCATTTTGAAGCAAAAATTTCAAGGTCTTAAATTCCTGCGCAGTAAGCGAGATGGGTTCTCCATCGCGGACAACTTCCATCTTTGTGAAATCCACAGAAATCCCGTCGAATGTGGCCGAGTCGCCCGTCGCGGTGCGAGTAGAAGCGCGACGCAAAGCCGCTCGCACTCGCGCCAGAAGCTCGCGCGGACTGAACGGTTTGGTAACGTAATCGTCCGCACCTAACTCGAGCAGCAGCACCTTGTCTGAGACGTCACTGGCTGCGCTCAACACAATGATGGGAAGTGCGGGGGAGTGCTGCTTAATTTCCTGGCAAACATCGCGTCCGGAAAGGGCGGACAGACGCAGATCAAGAACAACAGCTGCCGGAGCCGCCAATCGGAACGCTTCCAAAGCGGATCGGCCATCGGCGGTGATTTGCACGACAAAGCCTTCCGCCTCGAACAAACGCTTTAGCGCCTTTTGCACCGCGCGGTCATCTTCCACCACCAGAATTCGATCCATCGAGAGCGCCCCCGGATCAACAGTTAATGGCCGGACCAGCGGGTTCTGGAACCGCTGAGGGACAGAACCACGACCTACATCTATCCGCATCATATTTACTCCACGGAGAGGATCTGTGGTGTTTGATGACAAGATTACTAGCTCAGATTGGAAAAACGCGGCAAATGTCGTTATATTTGACATTTTCTTGACAAATGCGGCGCAAAGAAATGAAGAATGTGGGCCTATATGTGAGCTTACTTGTGTTGTCCCTCGTCCCGCCAGCTCGGGCTGCGGATGGGCTGGTTATTGCCGCGGCTGCTGACTTGCAATTTGCAATGCCGGAGGTCGTGCATCAGTTCGAGAATCAGACGGGACAGAGGGTAAGGGTCACTTTCGGGTCTTCGGGAAATTTTGCCAGCCAAATCCAAAACGGCGCGCCATTCGATATTTTCTTTTCGGCTGACTTAAAGTATCCAAAGCAGTTGGACGCGGCGGGACTAATCGAGCCTGGCTCCATTTGCCACTATGCGGATGGGAAAATCGTTCTTTGGACGTTGAAGAGTTCGGGAGTTGATGTCAGCCGCGGCCTGTCCATTCTGTCGGATCCAAAGATCCACAAAATCGCGATCGCTAATCCGGAGCATGCTCCATACGGCCGCGCTGCGGTCGCGGCGCTCAAGCATGAAAACCTTTATGACGCGGTTCAGAATCGGATCGTTCTGGCGGAAAATATTTCGCAGGCGGCGCAGTTTGTCGACACAGGGAGCGCCGAGGTTGGCATTGTCGCGCTTGCTCTAGTTGTGGCACCGACGGTTCGCGATCGCGGCACGTATTTCGCGATTCCGGCGTCGGAGTATCCTCCGATCGAGCAGGGCTCCGCTATTCTTAAGTCTTCACAGAACAAACAAGCCGCAAAGCAGTTTCTGGAATTCATCAAGACGCCAGCAATAGTGACCTTGCTGCACAAATTTGGGTTTGAGCTCCCAAAGAATTAAGTAACATCACCTCAACAATAAGCTTCCGACTGTTGGGATAAGCGACGCGATGAGAGCTGACATCCCAATAACCGCCACAATCGCGCCGCCCTTATGCCTGGCTGTAAACTTACGCGCGCGGTATGCGAGGGTATTTCTCGTCACTGAAACTGGCCGGCGGTCCAAATAACGCTGAACATCTCCACAAAATTGCTCGACGGTGGAATAACGTTTCGAGGCATCCCTCTGAATCGCCTTGAGAAGGATGCGATCGAGATCTCCCGCGAGCCTTCTACGAACGGTAGCGGCTCTCTCATTTCTACATTTGCTTAGATGTTGAGGATTAATTGTGATTTTGCTTCCGTCGTGTCTTACGTCCTCGGAGATCTGCCTAATTGCTTCGCTCGGTCTGGCCGCTTCGTACAGGTCTGGCAAAATTTCATCGGTACCGTTTCCCTTGATCCGATAAGGCGAATGACCGGTCAGAAGTTGGTAGAGCAAGATGCCCAACGAATACACATCGTCGTGTGCGGTGATTGGTTCGCCGCGAATCCGTTCAGGACTTATGTATTCCAAAACTTTCGGCTTGGCAGAGCCAGTAGTCTGAAGCGAGAATTCGCGATGGAGCAAATTTGTGATTCCGAGGTTAAGTACCTTAGCGGTCGCATCCTTGTTGACAAGAACGCTTTTGGAATCTAATGACCCGTGCGCAATCAAGTGCTGATGTGCGTACTGAATCGCGCCGCAGACTTCCAAAAACAATGCGATTCGAGCCTTTGTATTGAGCTTCTTCGAATCACAATACTCGGCAATCGGCACGCCCTCGACGTACTCCGAAACTAAGTATGGCTCGCCGTTTCGATCGAGACCCGTGTCCAGAAGACTCGCGACATTCGCATGCCGAAGTTTCATCAGGATCAGCCGGTCTTGGTTAATCCAGCGTAGATACGCTCCGTTGCCGGCAATCACTTTCAACAGCCTGATGGCTACATTCTGATCGGGAGCATCGATAGGAATCGCACGGTACACGCCTGCCTGTCCCGGTCCGCCAATTTTGCAGGCGATCTGATAGCGATCGATAAAAGTCTCGGCGAGGGACTCAGCCTGCGAAGTTCCAGCCGTGTTTATCTCCTCCACACTTCGTTCGTTGATCAAATCACTGACGCTCGCCACTCCACTTCTCTGCGCTGGTTCATTCTCCTTTCCGGTATAGCAACCCAAGAGCGATTCCACCTCCTTCCTGAAAGAGGCGTCCGCACATACGCGGTCCAGATAGGCGGACCGCTGTTCAACGCGAAGATCGAGAGCGGCTTGAAATACCTCTTTGAACAGCTGCCAATTGTCTGTCGTCATGAAGATATGGAACGATGCCTCTAGGTCGGCAAGTCAGGCTTGGGGGAACCGAGTTGGATCATGAGCTCCACAAAAAAACTAGGCGGGGGAAGGTCCGAAGCGTTTAGTCTCCTTAAAGATCAAAATGCATTTACCGCGAAAGATATTCATCACTACTTCCGGTTTAGCATTCTCTCTAAACCTGGCTTGCGCGCAGTCCGTTCAAGTTAAAGGAATTGTTCGCGATACCACCGGAGCCGCGGTAGAAGGCGCGACAGTAACCATTCACACTTCGAGCTTCTCCGGCAGTACAAAGTCCCATTCGAACGGAGAATTTGCGCTTGCGCAAGTTCCGAACGGCCCTGGCACTTTGGAGGTTATTGCGGATGGGTTTGCCGCAGCACACATTGACTGGAGCGTCCCGCCCAGTTCCACGATCGATCTCGTGCTAAAGCCCTTGACCGTTAGTCAGCAAGTGGTGGTATCGGCAACGCGGTCTGAAATCCGACTGTCGGAAGCGCCCGGCAGCACCGTCCGGCTGTCAGGGACGGATATCGCCGCCAATCCAGCCCCGGTTGTGGACGACATTTTGCGGCAGGTCCCGGGATTTTCTTTGTTCCGGCGTTCGGGTAGTCGCACGGCTAACCCCACGTCGCAGGGGGTTTCACTGCGAGGCTTGGGGGCTAGCGGACCCAGCCGCGCCCTTGTACTTGAAGATGGCATTCCCATACTCGACCCGTTCGGAGGCTGGGTCTACTGGGATCGGATTCCGCCAATCGAATTGGCTGACGTCGAAGTGTTTCGCGGTGGCGCATCGGACTTGTACGGTAGCGATGCCTTGGGAGGCGTGGTGCAATTCGTTACTCGCGAGGCCGAGGGTCCGGCGTTTTCGTTGCAGGGTACCTACGGAAATGAAGAGACACCCGACCTTTCATTCTGGGGCGGTGACGTGATTGGAAAATGGGACTTCCAGGTCGCGACCGGCCTTTATCGCAGCGACGGCTACATTCTGGTTCCAAATTCTCAGCGCGGCACCGTGGACACTCCGGCGAATTCGGAGCATGCAACCGTAGATGCTGAAATTGGTCGCAAACTCGGAGCCGCGGGAAGAATTTTCGTACGTGGGAATTTCTACGACGAGTCTCGCAACAACGGCACGCCCATTCAGGTCAACGCCACGACAATCGGTGAGGGCGCGGCCGGATTAGATTCCCCGCTAGGCGCAAATGATTCGCTTAGCGCGCGTTTATATGGAGATGTGCAGGGATATGATCAGACCTTCTCGTCGATTGCTCCCGATCGAAATAGTGAGTCACTCACTGATATCCAACACGTCCCGGCGCAGCAGCTCGGCGGAACAGCGCAGTGGACGCATGTTCTCGGTAAGAGTCAGACCTTGATCTTCGGAACCGATGTGCAGCAGGTAATGGGCGCGAGTGATGAGCAGCTCTTTACTTCCGGGACGCATACCGCAAACAACGTCGCGGGAGGTCGCCAGACAGACTTCGGGATATTTGGGGAAGATGTATTTCGTTTTTCGAAGAAGTGGACAGTGATCCTGGGTGCTCGTTTTGATGAATGGTGGAATTTGGATGGTTCCACAGTTCGCACTCCGATATCCAAACCCGGCCCGCCGGTCGCAGTACATTTCCCGGACAGAAGCGACACAGCTTTTAATCCCCGGCTGTCCGTTCTCCGTTCTTTGACACAAAACCTTTCTATTACTGCGTCGGTCTACCGTTCTTTTAGAGCGCCGACGTTGAACGAGCTGTACAGGAGCTTTCGGCAGGGAAATACGCTAACGCTAAGCAACGCTGCACTCAATGCGGAGCGATTGACGGGCGCGGAAGCTGGTGCCAACGTGGCGGCGCTAAATCACAGATTAGTGCTTCAGGGCACATTTTTCTGGAGCGATATTGTTAACCCGGTTGAGAACGTGACACTATCCACTACCCCACTTCTGATCACTAGACAACGCCAGAATTTGGGACGCACTCGATCTTTCGGCGTCGAACTGGATTCCGTGACTAATCTGACAAAGAACATTCAGATTTCTGCCGGCTACATTTACACCAATGCCACGGTGGTGAGTTCTCCGGGTACATCTCTGCTGGGACTCGACATTCCCCAGGTACCACGCAACGCGTTCACTTTTCAAGCGCGCTACTGGAATCCGAAGATCCTACTGCTGAGCGTTCAAGGAAGATTCGTCGGCCAGCAGTATGATGACGACCAGAATCAGTTTCCACTAAACAGCTTCTATGTCATGGACCTACTTGCGGGAAGGACGCTGACCAAGAATCTTCAGGTGTTTGGAGCAGTGGAGAATATCTTGAATCAGCAATACATGGTTGCACGTACCCCGGTCACTAATTTGGGTCCACCCATACTTTTTAGAGTAGGTCTGAGAATGGATTTTCCCTCCGCAAATAAATAATCCCCGCGTAGTATCATCAGCGTTAACAGGCAATCGAATATGAATCGGGAGAGCGAACAACCGGTTGCAACCGCGGACGCCTCGACGCGACCGATTCTTGAACGTTCTGGGACTGGCCTGCATGGCTCGGTTTTGGTCCTCATTCAATTCGATGTTTGTGAAGA
>Ga0073928_10009794_pt1 | contig 11566 bp, 9 predicted proteins | sample PaiPotPPA55metaG_FD_76969 | JGI IMG/M metagenome (GOLD analysis project Ga0073928, IMG submission 76969) | Iron sulfur acid spring bacterial and archeal communities from Banff, Canada, to study Microbial Dark Matter (Phase II) - Paint Pots PPA... ...
CGATGAAGGCGGTCACCGAATCGCGCAGGTCGGCTTCGCTGCCGGCCAGCGCGTTTTCGACGGCCGCGAAGCAGCCGAGGGCGGCCTTGCCGAGTTCCGGGGCGCAGAGTCCGAGGCGGGCCGCGCGCTCCCACAACTGCGGCGGCGGGACCAGCCCGCCCGAGCACAGCGGCTCGGTCGCCTCCCACGCCGCCTGCGCCGCGGCCGGGTCGTCGAGCAGGGTGGCGGCGACGACCAGCGGCACCGTCCAGCTCGGACCGTGCTGCGCGTCGATCATGCGCAGCTCGAGCCAGCCACGCGGACGTACCGGCGGGAACAGCGTGGTCAGGTGGTAGTCCAGGTCCTCCGTGGTCGGCGGGCGCAGTCCGCGGCTGCCGTTCAGACCGCAGTCGCCGGCCAGCCAGGAGCGCAGGGTCAAGCCCGCGGGCGCCTCCCAGCCCTCGGGCTCTTCCCGCCGGACGCACAGCACCTCGGCGTCCAGGGCGTAGTCCGCCCAGGCGAAGCGGGGGTCATCCGCGTGGTCGTCATCGGGAGGCCTGGTCCGGCCCGGGTCGAGCCTGGTCCACAGCGCTTGCCGGCTCGAGCGCCAGCCGGTGGGCCTGCCGTGCCACAGCGGGGAGTTCGCGAAGGCGGCCACCAGCACCGGACCGATCCGGTGGGCCAGCCGCCAGCGTCGGCGCCACCCGGAGATCCCGTCCCCGTCGTCGCCCGCATCCACGTTGACCTGCACCCCGGCGGTCGCCCGCATCATCCAACGGCCCCATGGCCCGCCGCGATCGAAGTACGTCTCCATGGCCAGGTACCTGGGGTGCTCCAGTATCCGGGCCGGATCGAGGAAGGGTTCGAGGCCCCAGCCGGTCAGCGTGAGGCCGTGGCCGGCCAGCGTCTCGCGGAGCGCCGCGGTGTCCGCGGCGGCCTCGTTCAGGCAGCTGCGCAGCGGGCCGGGCCGGGAGCTGAGCTCCACCTGGCCTCCGGGCTCGCGGGTCAACCTGCTCCCACCTGGGAGCGCGCCCGGCACGGCCAGGCCGTCGAGGGCCTGCTCCACCCGGGCGGCGGCCACCGGCCGCAACGGGTCGGCGGCGTCGTGCACCAGCCATTCGAGTTCCACGCCCACCTGCGCGGGCGGGCCGGTCTTGAAGCACACGCCGCGTATGTGCGCGCCGGCATCCTGCAGCGTCAGCAGCTGTTTCATCGCATACCTCCCGGGGTGCACCGGGGTAGGCGCCCGACGCGGGATCGCGTCGCTCCCATCAGCACCTTAAACACACCCGGTACCGGCCGCATCGCGGCCGGAGGCTGCACAGTGTCGTGGGCAGTCATCGCGACAACTCATGCCCGTCTCTCCGCAGCGCAATCGCCCAAGAACATTACGTGCGTACGCCGGTCGGATCGCCGCAGGTGAGAGCGGGTGTGTGCCGCATTTGTTCACCTCGTCCACACGGGATGATCACCTGACGGCGCCAGTCAGGTCAGGCCGGCGCGGAGGGCCCGTTCCTTTGCTTCCGACCGAGAGAGCGTCGTGAGGCCGTCGAGGAGGTACTTCTTGGCGTTGAACGCGCGGATCCAGGTACCAGCGGCCCAGGTCTCTTCGAGACGCTGCGGGGAGAAGCTGTGCCCGCGAGCGTGTTGGTATGCGTCGAGGAACTGTTCACTCTGCTCGATGCCGGCCCCGAAGCAATCGCCCTCAGCGGGCCACATCGCGGCGGCGACCCCGACGATCACTGTTTCGGCGGCGCGCACGACGCTGTCCCAGTCATGCACGGCCCACGGCTCGCCCTCGCGGAACTCGAGGTTGTGCGACTCCCAGTCGCAGTGTCCGATGACGGGTGGGGCCGTGCGGGTCGTGGCAAGACGTGTGCGTACCGCGTGCCCCAGCTCGTCGAGCCACGCCGTGGCCGGTAGCTGGTTGAGGTCGACGTCCCGATCATCAGGCGGAGGCCAAACTCCCGGGTATGGATGGTCCCAGTGAACCCACGCCGGCGTCGGCGCAAGGTCGGAGACGGCGTCCGGAGCTGGGGCTAGAGCGATCATTCTGGCAAGGAGGCGCGCAAAGGCCTCCGCTCCGGCAGGTCCCTTGGTAGCCGGATACGGCGCACCGCCGGTGATGAGGTTTTCCGCGTTGACCGCGTACCCGGTCGCAGCCAACGGCAGCGGCCCGGCCAGTGGCTCCGGGCAGGGAAACCCAGCCTGCCACAGGTGCCGCTGCACCTCGGTGCAGCCCGCAAGCCGCGGTTCGGCGGGGCGTACCTTGACCACTACCGCCCGGCCGTCGCGCAGCCGGAGCCCAAAGACCCTGGAGAGATTGCCTGCGGAAAAGAGCGTCTCCTCGCTCTCGCTGCCGAGGTGCCGCGCGCACCACGCAGACAGTTCCGCTCCGTCGATCTCAATACCGGCCATGCCGCTCCCGCCCTCCACCGCCAATACCTGTACCTAGTCGGACGCACCGCCGAGTCGCGCGACGAACAGTTCCGCGCGGGCTCTGATCTCCTCGTGGCCGCCGACCGCGACGATGTTCGGCTGCACCACCTCGCTGCCGCAGCACACTGCGAACGCTCCGTGCTCCAGGAACGATCGCGCGTTGGTCGAGTCGACGCCCCCGGAGGGCACCAGGCGAGCGTCGGGGAACGGACCCCGCAGGTCTTTGATGTATCGGGGACCCAGCGTCGCCGCCGGAAAGATCTTCACCGCCGCGGACCCGAGCTCCATGGCTTGGACCACCTCGGTCGGGGTGAACGCGCCCATCAGGACGGGAATGCCCGCTCGCGCTGCCACTTCGGCCACCTCGAAGCGGATCGCCGGAGTCACGAGGAACTCGGCTCCCGCGTCGATCGCCTCGGCAGCCTGGGCCGCGGTCAGGACCGTGCCGGCGCCGATGTGCAGGTCGGGTCCACGGGTTGCCGCGGCCTCGGCGAGGACCTTGGCCACTCCGGGCGTGGTGAAGGTGAACTCGACTGTGCGTATGCCGCCCGCGACGAGGGCCGCGCACAGCGAGGCCGGGTCCGGGATGCGCGGCGCTCGGACCACGGCTAGGACGCGGTCGGCGGCGATGGCGTGCAGCGCGTCGGATGTCAGGGTGGGTATCAAGTCTGGTGTCGGGGCGTCCGAGTCGGTCATCTGCCAGGTCTCCCTACGGTTCCGTCTTCGGCCCGGCGCAGCGCACGCCCGGGCAGTGCTCCGGTGTGCCGCCCGGCCGCCAGCACTGCGACGCCGTTGACGTACACGTATTCGATGCCTTCCGCCTGACGACGGGGCTCGTCGAAGGTGGCCGTGTCGCGGATCTTCTCCGGGTCGAAGAGCACGAGGTCGGCGGCGTATCCGACGCGGATCAGGCCTCGGTCCCGCAGTCGCAGGCGCCGTGCCGCATTGCCGGTCAGGTGTGCGACGCACTCTTCGAGGCCGAGCACACCCAGATCTCGGCTGTAGTGGCCGAGATAGCGCGGGAAGGTCCCCCAGGCGCGCGGGTGCGGTCGGGTGCCGACCAGCAGTCCGTCGCTGCCCGCGGTGTGCCGGGGGTGTCGCATGATCGCCTGGACGTTCTCCTCGTGCCCGACCAGGTGCAGGATCGTGGTCGCAAGGCCGTCGGCGATCAGCAGGTCGCAGAAGACGTCGAACGGCTCGCGTCCGGCGCGGACAGCCAGCTCGGCCACGGTATACCCGACCCGGTCGGTCAGGTCGGGATCCCCGACGCCGGAGATCTGGACCGTGTTCCAGTCCGTCGGCACGTTGTGGCAGCCGTCGGAGCCGTGGACTTCCATCTGCTCGCGGATTCTCTTGCCGGCGACCGGATCCGCGAGCAGGCGCAGCACGCCGTCCGGCCCGTCGGCCGAGGTCCAGCTCGGCAGCAGCGCCGCCAGCGTGGTGGAGCCGGGGAGGTACGGGTACGTGTCGAGCGTGATGTCACAGCCCTCTGCGATGGCCGCGTCGAGCAGGGCGGTCAGCTCTCCGGCTCGGCCCTCGTTGACGCCGAAGTTCATGGTCGCGTGGGACAGGTGCAGCGCGCAGCCGGACGCTCGGGACACCTCGATCATCTCCGCGTACGCCTCGAGCGCGCCCGCGCCGTACGAGCGGTGATGCGGCGCGAGGAAACCGCCGAGCTCTGCGACGGTGCCGCACAGGTCTGTCAGTTCGGCGGAGTCCGCGTACATGCCAGGCGTATAGCCGAGGCCGCAGGACATGCCGACCGCGCCCTGCAGCATGCCGTCGTAAATCAGGGTCTGCATTCGCCCGAGCTCCTCGGGCGACGGCACGCGGTCGTCGTATCCGAGCACGAGCATGCGTACCGAGCCGTGCGGCACGAGGTAGCAGGCGTTCACCGCGATGCCGGAGGAGTCCAGGCGGTCCAGATACTCCCCCACTGTGCGCCAGTTCCAGTCGAAGCCGGCCGGATCCCCGTTCCATCCGGCGATCTGGCGTCGGATGCCGGCAAGCGTGCCGTCGTCGACGGGAGCGTACGACAGTCCATCCTGGCCGAGGAGTTCCAGCGTCACGCCTTGGCTCACTTTGGCCAAGTGCTCGGGCTCGGTGAGTAGGGCGAGGTCGGAGTGCGCGTGCATGTCGATGAAGCCGGGCGCGAGGACGAGCCCGGTGGCGTCAATGGTCTGACGAGGGCTGACCGCCGCACCGTCCGGCGCGATCTCGACGATACGGCCCTCGGCAACGAGGACGTCGGCCCGGTATCCGGGCGCGCCGGTGCCGTCGACCACCGTCGCGCCGCGGAATCCGACCTCTGCGCCAGCCGCCGCGCCCGCCCTCGCCTCTGCCATGGCATCCGCCATCAGAAGTACGTCCTGACCAGGTCGACAACGATCGGATCCGGGCTCGAAGCGTCGTCGAGGACCGGGACCAGCGACCACTTGTCGAGGGCCGTGCACGGGTGCGAGAGGCCGAGGCGGACCACGTCGCCGACGGAGACCGGCGTGCGCTGGTCGAGCCGCAAAAACGTGTGCTGGTCTGCGAGCGCACTGATCCACGCCGTACTGATCGGCTCCCCCGGCTTGCCGCGGAGGTGCTGCGGCTCGGGCAGCCCTTCGTCGAACGGGAAGTCGCGCTTGCCGCCGTCAAGCAGGGCCAGTTCGGGTTCGGGGCGCGAGAGGACGCGGGCCCAGCCGTGCATGGCCGAAGTCAGGGGGCTGCCGAGCTTACGGGCGAACGCGGAGACGCCGCGGTAGTAGCCGTCATCGTGTACGACGTAGGCCCCGGACCGCAGCAGGATATTGACGCCGAGACTGCGGCGCCCGCCCAGGATGTCGATGACTTGGTCGAAGTAGGCGCTGCCGCCCGCGCTGATGAACACCTCAGTGGCCTGGTCGTAAAGCCCTGCGATCAGTATGCGGTCGTGCAGTTCGCCGAGTCGGCGCAGGAAGGCGTCGACAGTCGCCAGGCTGTCCGCTGAGGCACCGTGGGCCAAGGCGCCCTCGAAGCCGGCGACCCCGGTCAAGCGCAGAGTCGGCGCGGCGGCCACGGCGCGGGCAACGTCCACGGCCTCGTCGAGGTCGCGCGCTCCTGCGCGACCGCCCGGGCCGCCCAACTCCACGAAGACGTCGAGCGGACGCTGCGCACCGTGCGCCCGCAGCACCTCGTCCATCAGCTCGACAGCGCGCCGCGAGTCGACCCAGCAGGTGAATTCGAAGTCGGGGTCGGCGTCGAGCTCGCCGGAGATCCAGCGCAGCCCGTCCGGATCCACCAACTCGTTGGCGAGCAGCAGACGTCGAATACCGAAGGCCCGGGCGACGCGCAGTTGGGGCAGGTTCGCCAGCGTGATGCCGCGCGCGCCGGCCTCGAGCTGACGGGCCCAGAGCGCGGGAGCCATCGTCGTCTTGCCATGCGGCGAGAGCTCGACCCCGGCGTCGGCGCAGAAGGTCGACATGGTCGCCACGTTGCCCGCCAGCGCCTGCGCGTCGAGGGTGAGCAGCGGCGTGCCGAAGTCGGTCAGGCGCGGGCCGGTGGCCAGGAATTCGCCGACTGTCATACCCCACGCGGTGGGCGGGATCGCCTTGAACCGCCAGTCCAGGGTCTCGTCGGCGAGCGCGCTGAGAGCGGACCGGTCGATCGGGGCAAGCATCGGAGTCATGCTGCGAAGGCCTCCCGGCACGATTGCAAAATACGCAACGCTCATTGCGCACTGTGTAGAGAACTTGTAGCATCACGGCTCGGCGAAGGTCAATGACGTCTGTTCTGGAGGAGTTTCCCGCTGGTGACGAGCCTGCCGAGCGAGCCCGATGACGGGCCGACCGCCGTCTGCGTCGGCGAGTCGATGGCGGTCCTGCTGCCCGAGCAGCCGGGGCCGCTGGAGGACGTTGCGCGTTTCCAGCGCGGTGTAGGCGGCGCCGAGTCCAACGTGGCGTGCGGGCTGGCGGCGCTCGGCGTGTCGTCTGCCTGGATCAGCCGGGTGGGCGATGACGGCTTCGGCCGGCTGCTACTGTCCGAGCTCGCGCAGCGCGGGGTGGACACGTCAGCCGTGGAGATCGATCCGCGGCGGGCCACCGGCCTGTACGTCAAGGAAGTCGGCGGACGCACCGGCTCGCCGTACGATCTCGGCCCGGAAGTCAGCAGGCTGCACTACTACCGCATCGGCTCCGCCGCCTCGGCCCTGAGCCCAGACACGCTGGACACGCCGGCGGCCGCCCAGATGCTGGCGTCGACTCGCCTGGTCCACTTGTCGGGGATCACCGCGGCGATGGGACGGCTGAGCGGCCACGACGGCGGGCGGCGGCTCGTCGAGGCGGTGCTGGATCGGCGACGGCCGGGGCAGCTCGTGAGCTTCGACCTGAATTGGCGACCGCGCGTATGGCAGGAACCTGAATCGGCGGCTGCCGTCCGGGCTGGGACCGACTCCACGGAGCCAGCTCGGATACTTTCCGAGCTCGCCAACCGGGCCGACGTCGTCCTCCTCGGCGTCGACGAGGCCGAGGAGGTGTTCGGCACCGGCAACCCGTACCGTCTCCGGGCTCTGCTTCCGAATCCGCGGATCCTGGTGGTGAAGGACGCTGGCCGAGGCGCGATCGCGTTCGACAAGATCGACGGGGGCGCGGCGATCGTAGAGCCGGCGCTGCAAGTCGACGTCGTCGAATCGATCGGCGCGGGTGACGCGTTCGCGGCCGGGTATCTGACCGGGCTGCTGCGCGGCCACGACCAGTCGGAACGCCTGCGGCTCGGACACATTTGCGCCGCAGCCGCACTCATGGTCCACGGCGACCACGGAGCACCGCCGAGTTCCGAGGTTATCGACGCATTGCTGAAGTCTTCCTCGTCGCAATGGGCTGCGACGGGCGCGAGTGCCGGCACGTTCACCTCACCGGCCTTGGCCGTGGGTACGTCGTGAGCCAGAGCCTTGGGCGCGCGCTGCGCCTGCTGTCCGAGCTCGCCGAAGGCCCGCATTCGCTCGACGAGCTGGCCGCGACGCTCGACGTACACAAGACCACCGTGTTGCGCCTGCTGCGAACCCTCGAATCTGACAAGATCGTCTACCGGGACGCGGCGTTCCGATACCACTTGGGAGCAGGCCTGTTCGCGCTCTCCAGCCGGGCTCTCGAGCAGCGGCCGGTCCGCGCAACTGCGGCAAAGCACCTGGCAGAGTTCAATCGCGACACCGGCCAAACAGTGCACCTGGCGGCGTACGAAGGCGGCGACGTCGTCTACATCGACAAGTACGACTCCCGTCATCCGGTACGGATGTACTCGCGGATCGGACTGCGCGCACGCCTGCATTGCACCGCAGTGGCCAAGGTCCTGCTCGCCGGTCTGCCGCTCAGAGAGCGCAAGGCGGTCGCGGAGTCGATCCAATACGACGTCCTGACGCCGCGCACGATCACCACCCCGGCCGCGCTTCTCGCCGAGCTCGCGCGCGTGGCCGAGCAGGGCTACGCGGTGGACCGGGGCGAGCACGAGACCTTCATCAACTGCATCGGCGCACCGATTCGCGACGCCAGCGGAAGGGTCGTCGCAGCCGTGTCCGTCTCAGTACCCGATGTAGTTTTCGACTTCGACAATGTCCTGGCGCTGCTGCCCGAACTACTCAGCGTCGCGGCAGCGATCTCCGCCGACTGCGGCTGGAATGACCATCCGAACCAGGACGCCCAAGAGCGTCCCTGACCGAGAGCAGACGAACCTCAATGACAGATCAGAAGGCCGCGATCCGGACCGATTCCGCACCGGCTCCCGCACACACCTTCTCGCAAGCGGTCCGCAAGGGCCCGATGCTGCAGGTGGCTGGGCAAGGGCCGATGGACCCGGAGCTCGGTCAGTACATCGGCCTCGGCGACGTCAAGGCGCAGACGCTGCGGACGCTGGAGAACGTGCGAGCGATCCTGGAGGCAGGCGGCGCGAGCGTCGAGGACGTGATCATGTTCCGGGTGTATCTGACGAAGCGGGAGGACTTCGGCACGATGAACGAGGCTTACGGCGAGTTCGTGTCCAAGCACGTGCCGAGCGGAGTCCTGCCTGCGCGGACCACCGTATTCACCGGCCTGCCGCACGAAGACATGCTAGTTGAGATCGACGCGCTCGCGGTCCTCGGCTAGGCGACACTGAGACTGTGCAAAATCGAATCGAACTCACCATCGGCACTTATACGCACGGCTCTGACCCGGCGCGTGGAATCGTTCGGGCGTGGGTCGCCCCCGACGGCTCGCGGGCGCAGGCGCTCGGCGTCACGGCGTTTCCCGACCCCTCGTGGATCGTGCGCAGCGCGGACGGCAAGTTCGTCTACGCGGTGTCCGAGGCGGAAGAGGGCCAGGCAGCGGCGTTCGCCGTCACTGATTCGGCCGAGGGTATCGTCGGCGGAGGCGCTGAGCTCCAGCCACTCGACAGCGCCCTGCCGACCGGCGGCTCCGAGCCCTGCCACGCGACGCTCGTTGCCGACGGCGCGTACCTCGCGATCGCGAACTACAGCGACACCCACGACGCCGGCTCGGTCGCGATTCACCCGATCGGCGCAGACGGTTCACTCGGGGAGCGCGCGTGGCTCGAGTCGCACACCGGATCGGGTCCCCATGCCGACCGGCAGACCGGGCCGCACGCGCACATGGTCACCGAGGATCCGGCCGGGCGGTTCCTGCTCGCGGCAGATCTGGGCACCGACTCGATCTATACCTACGAAGTCGACGCTTCGAACGGCCGCCTGAGCCAGGCAGCGCGCACGCAGTTCCGTCCCGGCTTCGGGCCACGCCACTTCGTGTTCCACCCCGACGGCCAGCTTGCGTACGTCGTCGGAGAGCTGGGGTGCGTGGTGGCCACGTGCGCATACGACGCGGCGACCGGAGAGTTGCGCGAGCTCATGGAAACGCCCCTCCTCGAAGACTTCATCACAGGAGAGGACCTTCCTTCGTCCATCCGAGTGTCCCCGGACGGCCGCTTCCTCTACACGGCCATCCGCGGCCGCAACACTATCTGCGTGCTCGCCCTCGGCGCGGATCCGGCGAAGCCCGAGCTCATCGCCCGGGTGCCGACGGAAGGGGACTGGCCGCGCGACATCGCTCTGTCCCCCGACGGATCGCTGCTGCTGTGCGCCAATCAGAGTTCGGGCTCGGTGATCGTGTTCCGGATCGATCCGGAGTCAGGCCTCCCGACGCCGACCGGAGCCGAGTTGGCGGTCCCCGCTCCTGCGTGCCTAGTGATGTCGTGAAGCCGGAGACGAAAGGTCGGGTCGCTTCTTAAGTCGCAGTTTATTGACGAAGGGCGTGGGTGTTTCCATACTCAGAGCCAAACGGGTACCGGAAACGTTTCCGGCAGCGCGTGGCGACCCACCGTCGGCCGCGCGGCCCGCTCCGAAGGAGACCCACGCCCATGATCAACCGCAGAAAACTGCTCTCCGTCTCGGCCGTCGCGATCGGCGGCTCGGCGTTCGGCATCGGCGCGGGCGCGCTCGGCTCACGCGCCTCGGCCACCCCCTCGACGCTGCAGATCGACCTGCAGAACACCACGACGTCGAGCTCGGTGTACGCCTTCGTCACCGGACAGGCCATCGGCAACGGCAACGCCCTGATGCTGCTGGAGTCGGACGGGCACACCGTCTACTACCCGTCCTCGCCCGGCTCCCCCGGCGCCGCGCTCGGCGCGAACTGCGCGATCCCGCTCGGCGCACCGGGCTCGACCACCTCGATCACCATCCCGCAGATCGCCGGCGGCCGGCTCTGGTTCTCGATCGGCTCGCCGATCACCTTCCTGCTCAACCCCGGGCCCGCACTGGTCGAGCCCTCGGTGAGCAACGCCTCCGACCCGAACATCAACCTGATGTGGGACTTCTGCGAGTTCACCTTCAACAGCTCGCAGATCTACGTCAACATCAGCTACGTCGACTTCGTCTCGATCCCCGTCTCGCTCGCCCTCACCAACGCGTCCGGCGCCGTGCAGACCGTCAGCGGCATGCCGTCCTCCGGCCTCAACACCGTCTGCTCGAATCTGATCGCGCAGAACTCCGCCGACGGAGCCGGCTGGAACAAGCTCGTGGTGCCGTCTTCGAGCGGTGGCAACCTGCGCGCGCTGAGCCCGAACAACGGCATCGTGATGAACTCTTCGCTGTTCTCCGGGTACTACCAGCCGTACGTGAACGAGGTCTGGTCGAAGTACGCGAGCCAATCGCTGACCGTGGACACCCAGGCCTCCTGGGGCAGTGTGTCCGGCACGGTGTCCGGCGGCGTGCTCAACTTCCCCGGCGTCGGCACGTTCGCCCAGCCGTCCGCCGCCGACATCTTCAGCTGCAGCACCGGTCCGTTCGCGAACGCCTCCGGGGAGATGGGCGCACTCATCGCGCGGATCAGCGCCGCGTTCAACCGGACGACCCTGCTGACCGACACGGACCAGCCGGACAGCGAGAAGCCGGCGAACTACTACACGAACTCGATCACCAACCACTACGCCCGGATCGTGCACGCCGCGAACCTGGACGGCCGCGGCTACGCCTTCCCCTACGACGACGTGGCCCCCGCCGGCGGCGTCGACCAGTCCGGCTACGTGGCCGACCCGAACCCGACACTGTTGACCGTGGCCGTCGGCGGCGGCACGGCTACCGGGGGCTCGGGCCCGTCGGCGTCGGCATCGGCATCGGCCTCGGCGACCTCGGGCGGCGGAGGAGGCACCGTGAGCGCCTATTCGACGCTGCAGGCCGAGAGCTACAACGCGCACAACGGCACCCAGACCGAGACGACGACGGACTCCGGCGGCGGCCAGGACGTGGGCTGGATCGCGAACGGGTGTTGGCTTGCCTTTGACAACGTTGCCTTCGGCTCCGTCGGCGCGAACCAGTTCGTCGCCCGGGTCGCCTCCGGCGCGGCCGCGGGAATCAGCGGCCTGGTCCAGGTGGCGCTGGACAGTCCCACCGCGACGCCGGTCGGCGGCTTCTCCATCGCGAGCACCGGCGGCTGGCAGAGCTGGGAGACGGTGCCGGCGAACATCAGCACCGTCACCGGCACGCACACGGTGTACCTGGTGTTCAGCAGCGGCCAGCCGGCCGACTTCCTCAATGTGAACTGGTTTACCTTCGAGCAGGCCTGAGCACCGCCCTGGTACGCTTCGGCCGACGCTGAACTGAGACTGTAGGAAGCAGCATTCTTAGTTCCTCGGAGGTGAA
>Ga0073928_10009795_pt1 | contig 11566 bp, 11 predicted proteins | sample PaiPotPPA55metaG_FD_76969 | JGI IMG/M metagenome (GOLD analysis project Ga0073928, IMG submission 76969) | Iron sulfur acid spring bacterial and archeal communities from Banff, Canada, to study Microbial Dark Matter (Phase II) - Paint Pots PPA... ...
GACGATCGGATGGAGGCGGGTATTTTCGGCGTACGCTTCCATGACAGCCTCCGCTATCGGATTGGTGATGGGTAAAGTAGCTACTGCTGACAATTCTGTCAACACTGCGGATCGCGGATCGATCCGCCGCCAGCGACGCACCCCGGAAGAGGCCCGCCGGCTGATCCTCGATACCGCGCAGCAGCTGATCGCGCGCACCGGACCCGAGGGGCTGCGGCTGCAGGAGATCGCCGCCGCCGCCGGGATTTCGCATCCGCTGATCCTGCACCATTTCGGCAGCCGCGAAGGGCTGGTGCGGGCGCTGACCGAGCGGGCCGTCACCGAATTGCGCGACAAGCTGATCGCGGCGCTGGGATCGGCCGAATATTCGCTGGACGAGCAGCTCAACAAGGTTTTCGACGCCTATCGCGACGGGCTGGCGCAGCGCCTCGCCTGGCTTGCCACCGTCGATCGGGAAAGGCACGAGGCGGGCAACGCGATGGTGATGCGGGACATCGCCGACAGCCTGCATGCCCGCCGCCTGGCGGCTGCGCCGCCCGGGGCGGCAATTGATCGCGCCGACACCGAATCGGTGGTCCACCTGATCGCGGCCACGGCATTCGGCGATGCGATTTTCGGCGCGCAACTGCGCCGCAGCGCCGGATTGGAGCAAGGCTACGAAACCGAGCAACGCTTCCGCTGCTGGCTCGCCTCTTTGATCCGCGAGCACACGGCAAAGATATCGAAATAAAACTGCTTGCATTACCAGGGCAGTTTCCTATCTAACCGCTCCGACGCAAATCGCACGTGCCTAGAACCCCGCTTCGTAAGCCGATTCCCCGGGGTGCTGCTACGACGTAACGCGTCTCTTTCGGTCGAGCCGGTCAACAGTGGGCCGGTGTCCTTGAGGGATACGGATATGGTCCGGCACCGCGATGCGAAGTCCTCGCACGATTGTCTGATTTCCTGGTGTTTGACGCGCCGGAGCGATTCGCTCCGACCGCGTCATTCACCCTGACTTGTCGCTGACACGCAGCCGTTGAGGCTGCGGCCGGCGTCGCCTCCTTGCCAGGGAGGATCGTGTCATGGCGAAAGCCCGTCTTGTTTCCGTGCGTCCGTTCGGGCGCGCCGCACTGCCCACCGTCGATGCCGTCGTCGCCCGCGACCGGCCGGCGGAGCCGCTCGTCTGCTTGCGTCCAACGGCAACCGCCGCGGCCGCCCGGCGCTTCGTCGAGGCGTTCCCCGGCGACGTGCTCTATGCGGTCAAGTGCAACCCGGAGCCGCGCGTATTGCGCGCGGTCGCCGCCGGCGGCGTCATGCATTTCGACTGCGCCTCGCTGCCTGAGGTCGCGCTCTTGCGCGAGGTTCTGCCGCAGGCCGAGGTCCATTTCATGCACCCGGTCAAGGCGCGCAACGCAATCGCCGCGGCGTACCACGATTACGGCGTCGCCGACTTCGCGCTCGATAGCGCCGACGAGCTCGAAAAGATCCTGCAGGAGACGGTGCCCGTCGCGGCCGTCGATGCGCCGCCGACGCTCGGCCTCTTCGTCCGGCTCGCGGTGCCGCAGGGCGGCTCCTACGATCTGTCGCGCAAGTTCGGCGCCTCGGTCGAGGAGGCGGCGATGCTGCTGCGCGTGGCGCGGCCGCATGCGGCGCGGCTCGGCATCGCCTTTCATGTCGGCTCGCAGTGCCTCGATCCGGCCGCATATTCGGCGGCGCTGGCGCTCGCCGCCGAGGCGGTGGCCCGGTCCGGCGTCGCGGTCGAGGTCGTCGATGTCGGCGGCGGCTTTCCGGTCGGCTACCCGGACGTCGCGCCGCCGCCGCTCGGCTGCTTCATCGACACGATCGAGGCGGCCGCGGTGTTGTTCCCCTCTGGCACCCGGCTGTGGGCCGAGCCCGGCCGCGCCCTCGTGGCCGGCGGCGGCTCGGTTGTCGTGCAGGTGCAGCTGCGCCGGGGCGCGACGCTCTACATCAATGACGGCGTCTACGGCAGCCTCAGCGACGCCGGCGGGCCGGGCTTCCGCTTTCCGTCGCGCCGCGTCCCGGTCGACGGGCGCGGCGAGGAGGGGCCGTTTGCCGCGTTCGAGCTGTACGGGCCGACCTGCGACAGCGCCGATCATATGGCCGGGCCGTTTCTGCTGCCGGCCGATATCGACGAGGGCGACTGGATCGAGCTTGGCCAGCTCGGCGCCTACGGCGCCTGCCTGCGCACCCGGTTCAACGGCTTCGACGGCGGCGGTCTCGCCGAGGTCGCCGACCCACCGATGCTGCCGACGCCCGGCTACGAGGGATAGCCGGGCTCGGTTGCCTTATGTCGCCCCGACGTTATAACATCGTAGGAACCAACATCGTAGGAACCAGGAGCGGACGATGCGGGTGGCGGTGCGCAGGCTCGGTAACTCGTCGGGCGTGATCATCCCGAAATCGGTGCTGGCCGAAGCGGGGGTCGCGGTCGGCGACACGGTCGACATGAGCCTGGAGGAGGGGCGCATCGTCCTTGCTCCGCTACAGACCCACGCGCGCGCCGGTTGGGCAGAGCAATCCAAGGCGATAGCGGAGGCGGGTGACGATGCGCTGGTGTGGCCGGAGTTTCCGAACAGCGACGACGACCGCCTCGACTGGTGAGTCGGTCCGTGCCGGCGCGCCAGCCGAACCCGCGGCCAGACCGCGTCGAGATTGTACGTGGTGAGATTTGGCTGGCGGTTCTCGACCCGACCGTCGGGTCCGAAATTCAGAAGACGCGGCCGTGCATCGTTGTGTCGCCGCCGGAACTGCACAATTTCTTGCGAACCGTGACCGTGGCTCCGATGACGACCGGCAGCCGTCCTGCTTCTTTTCGGATCCCGATCCGGTTCGCCGAACGTGACGGGCTGATCCTGCTCGACCAGTTGCGTACGCTCGACCGGCAGCGTCTTGTCCGGCGTCTCGGCGCCGCAAGCAGGATCACTCTCCGGCAGACGCTCGCCGCACTGCGCGAAATGTTCGAGGAATAGCCGCCATGCCCGCGATCATTCTTTCCAATTGCGCGCTCCTCGACGGCACACGCGAGGAGCGTGGAGAGGGGCATCACGTGCTGATCGAGGGCGACCGCATCCGCGAGGTCTCCGACCGGCCCCTGAAGAGTGCGACTGCCGAAACGATCGACTTGCGCGGCCGCACCTTGATGCCCGGGTTGATCGACGCGCATGTCCATGTGATCGCGGTCGATGCCGCACTCGCCCGCCTCGCCGAGCAGCCGCTGACCCTGACCAGCCTGCAGGCGGCACAGGTCATGGAGGGCATGCTGCGACGCGGCTTCACCACGGTGCGCGATACCGGCGGCGCCGATGGCGGCCTCGCCGACGCGGTCGCCCAAGGCCTGATCGCCGGACCGCGGCTGTTTCCGTCCGGCCAGGCGCTGAGCCAGACCGGCGGCCACGGCGATCTGCGTCCGCGCACCCGTTCCGTCGTGACCTGCGCTTGCTGCGAATACGGCGCCGGCCTCGCCCGCATCGCCGACGGCGTCGACGAATGCCGCCGCGCCGCCCGCGACGAGCTGCGCAAGGGCGCGACCCAGATCAAGATCATGGCTTCGGGCGGGGTGGCCTCGCCCTACGATCCGATCGGCAATCTGCAATACAGCAACGAGGAGATGCGGGCCATCGTCGAGGAGGCGCGCGGCTGGCACACATACGTCCTTGCGCACGCCTATTCGCCGGACGCGATTCGCCGCGCCATCGATAATGGCGTGCGCTCGATCGAACACGCAAACTTGATCGACCGGGACACCGCCGAGCAGGTAAAGGCCGCCGGCGGCTATGTCGTGCCGACGCTGGTCACCTACGACGCGCTGCACCGGTTCGGCCGTGAGTTCGGCCTGTCCGAGATCAGCCTCGGCAAACTCGCGGAAGTGCGCGAAGCCGGGCTGCACTCGTTGGAAATTCTGCAATCGGCAGGCGTGCCGATCGGCTACGGCACCGACCTGCTCGGCCCGATGCACCGCCACCAATGCCGCGAATTCGTGCTCCGCGCCGAAGCGATGAAACCGATCGACGTGATTCGCTCGGCAACGACCGTCAACGCCGCGCTCCTGAACCGCGAGAGCGAACTGGGCGTGATCGCGCCCGGTGCCCGCGCTGACCTGATCGCGCTTGACGGCGACCCGCTCGCCGACATTGCGCTGCTCGACGGCGAAGGCGAGCACCTTGCATTGATCATGAAAGACGGCGTGCTGCACAAACGCATGTATTAAGATCGGCGCCATGAACGTTTTGCAGCGCCGGGCCGTCGAGCGCCGTCTGGCCGCGATCCTCGCGGCCGACATCGCCGGATATGCCCGGCTGATCGGCGAAGACGAGGAGGGGACGCTCGCAGCGCTGCGGTTGTGGCGGCAGCAGATTGCCGAGCCGCGCATTCGCGCGTATCGCGGCCGTATCGTCAAATCGACCGGGGACGGATTTCTCGTCGAGTTCGCCAGCGTCGTCGACGCGGTGCGCTGCGCGGTCGAGATGCAGCGCGCGATGGCGGAGCACAATGCCGCCATTCCGGCAGAGCGCCGCGTCGAGTTCCGCATCGGCATCAATCTCGGCGATATCGTCGCCGAGGAGCACGACATCTTCGGCGACGGTGTCAATATCGCGGCCCGGCTGGAAGCCCTTGCCGAGCCGGCCGGGATCTGCATCTCCGGCGTCGTCCGCGACCAGATTCGCGACAAGCTCCCGTACGAGTTCGAAGACCGGGGCGAACATCAGGTCAAGAACATCGCCCGCCCGGTGCAGATGTTCGCGATGGGTCCTGCGGCGATCGCCACTGCGGCGCAGGCCAGCGCACCGCTACTTCGCTCGGGCGGTACCGTATGGCGGATCGCGATCACGGTCGTCGCCCTCGCCCTTGTCGCGATCGTCGCTGGCTGGTGGGCGCGGCCGCTGTTATGGCCTCAACCGGGCATTGCAATAACGCCGGCGCGCCTTGCCGCATCGCAAGCGGCGCCCCGGTTGTCGATCGTTGTCTTGCCGTTCGAGAATCTGTCGCACGATCCCGACCAGGATTATTTCGCCGACGGGATCACCGAGGATTTGACCACCGACCTGTCGCGGATCGCCGGCAGCTTCGTCATCGCCCGCAACACCGCCTTCACCTACAAGGGCAAATCGGTCGACGTGCGACAGCTCGGGCGCGAGCTTGGCATCCATTACGCGCTCGAAGGCAGCGTGCGTCGGCTCGGCGGGCAGGTGCAGGTCAACGTCCAGCTGATCGACGCCGAAACCGGTGCGCATGTGTGGGCCGACCGGTTCGAGACCGACATGCGCAACCTTGTCGAGGCGCAGAGCGAGATCACCGGTCGGCTCGCACGCACCCTGAACCTCGAACTGATACAGGCCGAGGCGCGCCGTCTGGAACAGGAGCGCGCGACCGATCCGAATGCCCGCGACCTCGTGATGCGCGCGTCGGCAATCTTTCAGCGGGCCCCGGGCGCGGCCAACCGCAAGGAGGCGCAACGCGATTTCGAGCAGGCGCTGAAGATCGATCCGAACTTGGTCGACGCGAAGATCGGGCTGGCCACGGTGCTGGTCGTGAACATCAACGATGGCGGCAGCGAGTCGCCGCCAGCCGACGAGGAGCGCGCCGAGCGGTTGCTGAACGAGGCGCTGCAGCAAGACCCGAACCGCTCGCCGCTACACGGCACGATCGCGCTGCTGCGGCGCTTGCAGAACCGCCTGCCGGAGTCCCGCAGCGAATGGGAGCGGGCGATCCAGCTCGACCCGAACAACGCGATCGCCTATGGCCAGCTCGGCGTCACGCTGCTCTATCTCGGCGAGCCGGATGCGACGGTCCCGCTCGAGGAAAAGCGCATCCGCCTCAACCCGAACGACCCCAACATCGCGGTCGCCTACTGGTCGATGGGACTTGCCTACCTGTTGCAGGGCAAGGCGCAGGAGGCGACCCAATGGCTGACCCGTGCGCGGGCCGCCAATCCGCGGCTCTATTACTACTGTCTCGATCTGGCGGCGGCGCTGGCCTTGGTCAACGATCTCGACGGGGCCCATGCCGCGCTCGCCGAGGCGTTGCGCCTGAAACCCGAAATCAACTCGATCAAGCGTCAGCACGCCCGCTGGGCCTACACCAACAACCCGGCCTACCGGACCCTCGCGGCGAAGACCGTCGACGCCGGGCTGCGCCTCGCCGGCATGCCGGAGGAGTAACCTCTAAGTTTCGTCTAGCTAGCCGGCCAGGCCCATGACGAACGCAAGCGCCGCGTTCAGTCGCTCGATCTCTTGCGGCCGGCCGACGCCGCGGCCGATCCGCTCGCGCCGGATCTCACGGCGGCTGTTCAGGTCGGCCTGGTCCCTTGTGCCCTTGCGCTCGATTATGCTGCCCGGGCGTCGCTGATCCAGACGACGAGATTGATCCGGTCGGCGGGGATATTGCTCAGCAAGCCTTGCGCAACTGAAAGCCACTCGCTCGGGAGATCGCGCAGCTTTCCGGTATCTTCGAAATAGATATGCGCACGATGGCTGGGGTCGGAATCGTAAAACTGCTTGGGCCGCCCGAAGAATACGCGCTGCACCAAGCCGCGCTTTGCCAGGGTCTCCAACGTGTTGTAGCAGGTAGCCAGCGATACGTTGGCGCCATTGGAGCAAGCCACGGAATGAAGCTGTTCAGGGGTGACGAAATGCAAATCTGCGCCCTTCAGCAGGCGTGCCAGAAGTAGCCGAGGGCGGGTCGGGAGCAGGCCGGCGAGCCTCAGTTCATCCTTCAGCAACTGCAACTCCGCGTCCACGGAAGCTTGACCCTTTTCCCCGAGGCAGCCGCCGTCAGGCCCACGGCGACGAGGTATTCCACCCGTCATCGGCTGTTCCCTTTCCCCAATCCTCTTGCGGCGGCGGGCGGCGCTGCAAAATCGATTTTTGAAACGCCGCCCCGATTTGATTCCGGCAGCGTCAGGCTTTCCGCAGGTTTCGCGGAAGCCCTTCGCGGAGGTCAGCGGAGGTCGAAGCGGTCGAGTTCCATCACCTTGGTCCACGCCGCGACGAAGTCCTTCACGAATTTCTGCTGCGAATCGGCGCACGCATAGACTTCCGCGAGGGCTCGCAGCTGCGAGTGCGAACCGAAGATCAGATCGACGCGGGTGCCGGTCCACTTGACCTCGCCGGTCTTCCGGTCGCGAGCCTCGTACACGCCTTCAGCTCCCGCGGCCGGGTGCCATTCCGCGCTCATGTCGAGCAGGTTGACGGAAAAGTCGTTCGTCAGCGTCCGCGGCCGGTCGGTGAAGACGCCGTGCGGGGAGTTCCCGGTGTTGGCGCCGAGCACACGCAGTCCGGCGACGAGAACGGTCATCTCGGGAGCCGTCAGCGTCAGCGATTGTGCCCGGTCGACCAAAAGCTCCTCGGGCGAGAGACGCTGCCCGCCGCGGTGATAGTTGCGGAACCCGTCGGCGGCAGGTTCGAGCGGCGCGAACGAGTCGGCGGCGGTTTGTTCTTGCGACGCGTCCATGCGCCCTGGCGTGAACGGGACCTTCAAATCGTGCCCGGCATCTTTCGCGGCCTTCTCGATCGCCGCACAGCCGCCGAGGACAATCAGGTCGGCAAGCGAGACCTTCTTCGCGCCTGATTGTGCCGCGTTGAAATCGCGTTGGATCGCTTCCAGCGTCTGCAGCACCTTGGCCAATACAGCCGGCTGGTTGACGGCCCAGTCCTTTTGCGGCGCGAGGCGAACGCGCGCGCCGTTCGCTCCGCCGCGCTTATCCGAGCCGCGGAACGTCGAGGCCGATGCCCAAGCCGCCGCGACCAGCTCGGAAACGGAGAGACCCGGGGTGAGGATTTCTGCCTTCAGAGCGGCAATGTCCTGTTCCCCGATCAGCTGATGATCGACAGCAGGGATCGGGTCTTGCCAGGGCAGCGCCTCTTTCGGCACGAGCGGGCCGAGATAACGGGCGATCGGGCCCATGTCGCGGTGCGTCAGCTTGAACCACGCCCGGGCGAACGCGTCGGCAAACTGGTCCGGATTCTCGTAGAAGCGCCTTGAGATCTTTTCGTAAGCCGGGTCGACCCGCAAGGCGAGGTCGGTGGTCAGCATTGCTGGCGCGTGACGCTTCGACCGGTCGTGCGCATCCGGCATCAGGCCGGCGCCGGCGCCATCCTTCGGTTTCCACTGATGCGCACCGGCCGGGCTCTTGGTCAGCTCCCATTCGTAGCCGAACAGGTTCTCGAAGAAGTTGTTGCTCCACCTCGTCGGCGTCGTCGTCCAGATGACTTCGATGCCGCTGGTGATCGCGTCACCGCCTTTGCCGGTGCCGAACTTGCTCTTCCAGCCAAGGCCCTGGTCCTCGATGCTGGCGCCCTCCGGCTCCGGGCCGACCAGCGACGCATCGCCCGCGCCGTGGGTCTTGCCGAAGCTGTGACCGCCGGCAATCAGCGCGACCGTTTCTTCGTCATCCATCGCCATGCGTGCGAACGTCTCGCGGATGTCGCGCGCGGCCGCGACCGGATCCGGATTGCCGTTCGGCCCTTCCGGATTGACGTAGATCAGGCCCATTTGCACGGCCCCGAGGGGATGCTGAAGATCGCGATCGCCGGTGTAGCGCTCGTCCGCCAGCCACTTGCCTTCGGGCCCCCAGTAAATCTCCTGTTCCGGCTCCCAGGTATCGACGCGCCCGCCGCCGAAACCGAACGTCTTGAAGCCCATCGACTCGAAGGCGACGTTGCCGGCGAGGATCATCAGGTCGCCCCAGGAAATTTTCCGGCCGTATTTCTGCTTGATCGGCCACAACAGCCGGCGCGCCTTGTCGAGGTTGGCGTTGTCCGGCCAACTGTTGAGCGGCGCAAACCGTTGCTGGCCGGCGCCGGCGCCGCCACGGCCATCGCCGATGCGGTAGGTGCCGGCACTATGCCACGCCATCCGAATGAACAGCGGCCCATAGTGGCCATAGTCGGCGGGCCACCAATCCTGCGAGTCCGTCATCAAGGCGTGCAGGTCCTTGATCACGGCATTCAGGTCGAGACTCTTGAATTCCTTGGCGTAATCGAACGCCTCGTCCATCGGGCTGGAGAGGGCGGAGTGCTGGTGGAGCACCTGAAGGTTCAGCTGGTTCGGCCACCAGTCGCGGTTTGTGTGCGCGCGGGTCGCGCCCGTGAACGGGCATTTGCCTTCATTCGCCATGATCGTCTCCGGTCCATGCCGTTTGTTAGAATAATTCTATTTAAGAGGGATGCGGCCTGCCGTCAATTAGATTTTAGAACGACTCCAAACTGTCGGATCGACGGCAGTCGTGGCGACTGCCGGCCCGGCTACTCCGCCGCGTTCCTGCCGCCGTAGCGGCGGACGCGCAGATCGGCCTGTTCCCTTGTGGCCCCCAGAAGTGCTCGATCGCGCAGAGCCGGCTGCAATATTTCCCGACGAGACCCGCTGTTGAATGACCATCCGTAGTTTGGCTCGGATCTCTTCAAACGTTTCGCTGGGCAGAATCCCGAAGGTCCACACACCCGGCTTGGCCGGCGACACGGGTCGAAGGTCCACACCGGGCCAGACGAATTCGTTGACCTCGTCGAGCACGATCCATGATGCGTCGGCATCGAGACCGAGGTGGCGCTTAACCCTGGCCGGGATCGCGACGCTGCGGGCTGGTTCGGCGGGACGATGCGTGATCGGCAGCACCCGAACCCGGAAGCGCGCGTCAGGCATGCGTTTCACCGCCGTGACAATGACGCAGGGGCGATCCTTGCGGCCTTCCGTCTCGCCGGCTCGGGCCTCGGAACTCCACAGAAACGAGTAGCGCACCACCATGCCCGGAAAGGGCGTCTTCGGCAGTGCCACTAGGTGTTACTCGGGAATGTCCGAAATACTGTAGCGGTAGGCCGCCGGGATTTCGCCATCGGCCATCTCTTCGACCTCGGCATCCGACATCTCGTCGAGACGGATGACGCGGCGGTCCAGTTCCTTCAAGCGCTCGTATTCGCGCGCGGCGATGATGACAACCGAAGGCTTGCCGTATTGGGTAACGACCACCGGCTCTCCAAGCGCCTGCTCGCGACAGCGGCCGAAATTCTTCTGAGCCTCGGCAGAGGTGACGACGGCCATCCAGCGACTCCGTAAGATCAATGAAATGTTACGTAAGATGCCCAGGGGAGGCGGTCAAGAGGCCGGCTTATTCCACCGCGTTCCTGCCGCCATAGCGGCGGACGCGCAGATCGGCCTGTTCCTTGTGGCCCCAGAAGCGCTCGATCGCGCAGAGCCGGCTGCAATACTCGCCGATCATCGCGCTGGCCTCCGGTGTCTTGACTTCCTGATAGGTGCAGGTCTTCAGGAACTTGCCGACCCACAGCCCGCCGGTGTAGCGCGCCGCGCCCTTGGTCGGCAGCGTGTGGTTGGTGCCGATGACCTTGTCGCCGAAGGACACGTTGGTCTCGGGCCCGAGGAACAGTGCGCCGTAATTCTTGAGCCGGTCGAGCCACCGGCGCGGCTCGCGGCACAGCACCTCGACATGTTCGGCGGCGATGCGGTCGGCCGCGGCGATCATCTCGTTGTCGTCGGCGCACAGGATCACCTCGCCGTAGTCGCGCCAGGCGATTCCAGCGACATCGGCGGTGGGCAATACCGTCAGCTGCCGCTCGACCTCGGCAATCGTCTCGTGCGCCAGCTTCTCGGATGTGGTCAGCAAAATCGCCGGCGAGGTCGGGCCGTGCTCGGCCTGGCCCAACAGGTCGGTCGCGCACATCTCGGCGTCGGCCGTCTCGTCGGCGATGACCAGGATCTCGGTGGGTCCGGCGAACAGGTCGATGCCGACGCGCCCGTAGAGCTGGCGCTTCGCCTCGGCGACATACGCATTGCCTGGCCCGACCAGCATGTCGACCGGCTTGAACGTCTCGGTGCCGAGCGCCATCGCCGCCACCGCCTGGACGCCGCCGAGCACGTAGATTTCGTCGGCGCCGCCGAGATGCATCGCCGCGATCGTCTCCGGGTGCGGCCCGCCCTGGTTCGGCGGGGTGCAGGCGGCGATATGTCCGACACCGGCGACCCGCGCGGTGACAACAGACATATGCGCCGAGGCGACCATTGGATAGCGCCCGCCCGGCACATAGCAACCGACCCGCCCGACCGGGATATGGCGATGACCGAGCACGACACCCGGCAGCGTCTCGACCTCGACATCCTTGATCGAGGCGCGCTGGATCTCGGCGAAGTTGCGGATCTGCTGCTGGGCGAACTTGATGTCGTCGATCGTCTGCTGCGGCACTTTCGACACCAGCGACCGGATGTCGTCGTTGGACAAGCGGAAGCTGGCTGGTGACCATTTGTCGAATTTCTCGCTGAGTTCGCGCACCGCCGCGTCGCCATGCGCCTTTACATCCGCGAGGATGTCTTCGACGATCTGGCCGGTCTTGGCGTCGGCCTCATCCTGTTGGCCGGCGAGCCCAGCGGTCTTGACGTGGCGCGGCATTGTTTTCTCCTATTCGATGACCAGGTTGGCGCGGTCAGAACCCGAACGGCAATATAAGCGGCGCACCGGTCCGTTCCCGCCGCGAGCCATATGCTGCCGTAACGCGCGATTGATACTGGTCTGATAACCCTCTCCGGCGCGCACGCGCGATCGAAACCATTCGATCACATC
>Ga0073928_10009796_pt1 | contig 11566 bp, 10 predicted proteins | sample PaiPotPPA55metaG_FD_76969 | JGI IMG/M metagenome (GOLD analysis project Ga0073928, IMG submission 76969) | Iron sulfur acid spring bacterial and archeal communities from Banff, Canada, to study Microbial Dark Matter (Phase II) - Paint Pots PPA... ...
ATCCTGATCGCCGGGGGCGGTATCCCGATCGATGCCGTGGTGTCCGACTTTGCTGCGGGCGCCGCGGAACTGCTGAGCCCCAATGCTGCGGCCGACCACTGGGACATCGTCGAAGGTCAAGGCTCCATCTTTCATCCGGCCTATTCCGGCGTGTCCTTGGCGCTCCTCCATGGGACCCAGCCCGACGTCATCGTCATGTGCCACGAGGTCGGTCGAGATTACATTTTGGGTTTCCCTGACTATCCGACCCCAAGCTTGCCGGACGCGATTCAGCTCACACTCGTGCTAGCCCGGCGCACAAACCCGCAAGTGCGCTGTGGCGGCGTCTCACTGAATACATCCGCGCTCGACGACTCCTCAGCGCAGTCGGTCCTCGCCGAGTATGCCAAGACCCTTCGCTTGCCGGTGGCCGATCCGATTCGCGGCGGCCCCGCCTTCGATCAGCTGATCAGCGAGTGTGTGAGCGCTCGATGACCAGCTCGCGACATCGTGCGGTGGGAGTTACCGTTGAGGTCGAGGCGTTTCGGCTGAAGGAGCCGTTCCGGATTACCGGGCACACGATGCATCAGGCGGACGTACTGACCGTGACACTGGAACGGGATGGGTGTGTCGGCCGCGGAGAAGCGGCTGGGGTCTACTATCGACCCTCCGAGGATGTCACGAGCAACGCAAAGAGGATCGAATCGATCCGTGCGGCGCTCGAATCAGACATCCGCTGCAAAGCGCTGCAGCCCCTACTCGCTGCAGGTGGCGCGCGCAATGCCGTCGATTGCGCGCTTTGGGACCTCGAAGCCAAACTCACGCGACGGGCCGCGTGGCAAATCGCGGGACTCGAGCGGCCGCGACCGCTCCTGACGACCTTTACGGTGAGTGCGAAGACCCCGGAGGAGATGGCGGCCGGCGCTCGCCGGTACCGCGACGCCAGAGCCATCAAACTAAAGTTGACTGGCGAGCCGCAGGACGTGGACCGCGTTCGCGCCGTGCGCGACGCGCGCCCCGATGTTTGGCTGGGCGTCGATGCCAATCAAGGCTTTACGCGGCCATTCCTCGAGACCTTGATGCCAGTGCTTCTCGCGGCGAATGTCGCGCTCGTTGAGCAACCGTTCCCCATCGGACATGAATCGCTCCTTGATGGCTTCGCCTCACCGATTCCAATCGCGGCCGATGAGAGCGCGCAGTCCTTCGCCGACCTTGCAAGCCTGGTCGGTCGGTTCCAAACTGTGAATATCAAACTCGACAAGTGCGGTGGGCTCACCGAAGGGCTCGCGATGGCGCGCGAGGCGACCCGACTCGGCCTTGAGGTCATGGTCGGCAACATGCTAGGCACGTCGCTCGCGATGGCTCCCTCCTTTCTGCTTGGGCAACTGTGCAGCGTTGTTGACCTCGACGGCCCCATCTTTCTCGCGGAGGACCGGACGCCGGCCGTCTGCTACCGAGACGGAATGATCGAATGCCCCGAGGCTCTCTGGGGCGCGCCGACGTGAGTGACCATGAGACTTTGCGATCGACGTGGTTTCAGCGCTTTATATTGCCAGGCTTCGCGTTTAAAGCGGTCGTCATCGGTGGTGGCTACTCGACAGGTCGAGAGCTCGCCGAATTCTTCATTCCGAGCGCGCCGTGGGGTGGGCTTGCCGGCATGATTCTTGCGATGCTGATCTGGAGCGCCGTCTGCGTGACCACGTTCCTTTTCGCCCGCGCCACGCGGTCGCTTGACTATCGACAGTTCTTCCAACATCTGCTCGGGCCGTTCGCGATTCTTTTCGAGCTGTCCTACTTCCCGTACATCGTTATCGTGCTCGCGGTCTTTGGGGCCGCCTCGGCCGGTCTTGGCACCGCCCTCTTCGGCTGGCCGCCGCTCGCCGGAACGTTGTGCCTGATCGCCGGTATCGTCCTCTTCACCACGTTCGGGAATGCCTCTGTCGAGCGTCTCTTCAAGTGGGTATCGATCTTCCTCTATGGCACATACTTCGCATTCCTCGTTCTGGCAGCAATCAGCTTTGGCGGTCGGATCGCACCCAGCTTTGCGACGCCCGCGTTCGCCGATGGATGGGCGTTTCGAGGCGTGACCTATGCAGGCTACAACATCATCGGTGCAGTTGTAGTACTTCCGATCGTGCGCCATATGAGGAGCGATGCGGATGCCATCAAAGCAGGCCTCCTAGCCGGGCCCCTCGCTATGCTACCGGCCATGGTCTTCTTTATTTGCATGTGCGCTTTTTACCCGCAGATCGGCGATGCCGCATTGCCGTCGCAGTTCATGCTACGAGAGATGCACCGGCCGACCTTTGCGGTCGTGTTTCAGCTGATGATTTTCGCAGCGCTTCTCGAAAGCGGGACGGGCTCAGTACACGCTGTGAACGAGCGCATCGCCTTTGCCTACCATCGGATGCGCTCGAAGCCATTGCCGAACACTGCTCGTCTCGGAGGCGCCGCGATCATACTTGTCACCTCGATATTTCTCGCCCAGCGCTTCGGGATCGTCACCTTGATCGCGCGGGGCTATCGCGGGCTGTCTTACGCGATGTTACTGATCTACGTCATCCCGTTGATGACGTACGGTCTGTGGTGGCTGTGGCGGCGCAAGGATCGCCCTGACTCCACGCCGCTCGTCAGCAGCGAAGCGCGGTGAACGTATGAACGACTCATTTGACTTTGCCGTGATCGGGGGCGGAATCGCCGGCGTATCCATCGCGAGCCACCTTGCAGAACACGCCCGTGTAGCGCTAGTGGAGATGGAGCCCCAAACGGGATATCACTCCACCGGAAGGTCCGTCTCGCTGTTCTGCGAAACCTATGGAGCGCCAGTCGTTCGCACGCTGACACGGGCTAGTCGCCGCTTTTACTTCGAGCCGCCGAGCGCATTCTGTACCGCGCCGCTGGTCACGCCGCGTCCGATATTGATGATTGCGAGTAGCAGTCAGGCCGATGCATTGCAGGAGTTCTTTGCCTCCGCCACGCCCAGAGACCGGGTTGAGCGCCTGTCGCGCCGCGAAGCTATCGAGGCGTTCCCATTGCTGGCACGGAGCGACCTGGTGGGTGCCGCGCTCCTTCGCGAGACGGCCGATATCGACGTACACGAATTGCTGCAGGGATTCCTACGGCTCTTCAGGACGCGAGGTGGGATCCTGAGTGCCCATACAACACTCACACAACTGGCGCGGCATGGAGATGCGTGGACGCTATCCACGTCGCGTGGTGATATCCGTGCGGCGACCGTTGTGAACGCGGCGGGCGCCTGGGCCGGAGAAATTGGCAAGCTTGCGGGAGCGATGAATATCGGCCTGCGGCCCCTGAAGCGATCGGTGGCCCTTATCGAGCAGCCGCCAGATCACAACATGAACGACTGGCCCCTGCTCGTTGATGCAGAAGAGCGATTTTACGCAAAGCCATCGCCCGGGAGACTATTCCTCTCCCCGGCGGATGAAACCTTGAGTGCTCCCTGCGATGCGCAGGCGGACGATATCGACCTTGCGGAAGCAGTCGATCGATTCGAGCGCGCAACAACGATCGAAGTCAAACGCCCTGTGGGGCGGTGGGCGGGGCTCCGATCGTTCGTCGCCGATCGGGAACCGGTTGTAGGCTTCGATCCGGTCGTGCCCGGGTTCTTCTGGCTGGCCGCACTCGGTGGCTACGGCATTCAGATCTCGCCAGCACTCAGCTTTCTCGCCGCATCGTGGGTGCGGGGTTGCCCCATCGATGCCGATCGAGTGGCACACGGCTTCCAGGGCGTCGACGAGATCGTCGAATCCCAATTGTCACCGTGCCGACTCAAGTCATCCGATGAAATTACGACAGCCAGAGGCCCCGCTGTGAGTTTCACGAGTGCCCGTCAAAATTCCACTAATGAGTGTCATTGACAGACATAAAGGGAGCGGTACCGAAGTGGGGGGTGTGGCTATTCACGGCGGGTTCATTTTGAGGAGCGAAATGCATGAATCGGCACCTTGAAGACGGCGTAGGATCACGCGCTCGCTTCACAGCGGCAGTATCTCTGGTAGAGCTTTCGCGTGATCCGTACCCGATCTATGAGGCGCTCCGCTCTCTGCAGCCGGTTGCTTGGATTCCCGAACTGGATAGTTGGATCGTGACGCGCTACCACGACGTTCGTGCGGTGCTGCTTGATTCAGTGACTTTTGTCACCGGGACTCCGCGGTCCCTGATCTACGAGACTTTCGGCGAGCAGATGCTGACCGTCGAAGGCGACCTGCATCGGCGTTACCGGGACTCACAAACACAGGCGGCATTCATGCCAAAGGGCGTGCGCGATGCATTCGAGGGAACCATCGCCCGGCGCGTTAACGATCTCCTTGACGGCTTCATCGATCTCGGTACGGCAGACATCCGCACAGCGCTGGCGGCGAGACTTCCCGTACTCGTAATGCTTGACGTATTCGGTCTGCCGCAAACCGACGAGGTCCGTTTCCGGCGATGGTACGACTCGTTCGAGGGGTCACTGGCAAATCATGCCCGCGACCCTGCGGTCTTCGAGGAGGCGGCTTCGAACGTGCGCGAGTTTCACGAGTACTTTCAGCGACGTATCGAGGAACATCGGGTGCGGCCGGGTACGTCCTTCCTCGACGGCTTGCTGGCGCGACCGGAAACTGGCCGCCTTACGGACGAAGAACTGCGCCGGAATGCACTGATAATCTTCTTCGGGGGCATCTCTACCGTCGAAGCGCTCATCCTGAACACACTGTGGGCGCTCTTGACACATCCCCGAGAGATTGCCCGGGTTGTTGCGGACCGGGGCCTTCTAGACAGAGCGCTCGACGAGACGATGCGCTGGGTGTCGCCGGTCCAGTCCGCGATGCGACACCCTCTCCGGGACTGTGTGATAGCCGGCGTCAGCATTCCGGCCGGTGCAACCGTCAATTGTATGCTTGGCTCCGCAAACCGCGACGAAACGGTGTTCGTCGATCCCGACACATTCTTGCTGGATCGAGGGAACGTACAACAGCACCTCGGGTTCGCAACCGGCCCGCACGCCTGCCTCGGACGAAATCTTGCGAAGGCTGAGGCCCGCGCGGCCATCGGCACTCTCCTCGACCGCGTGAGCACTATCGAGATTGTTGAGGCGACGGAGCCAGTGGGGCACGAGTTTCGACAGCCTAGGGCGCTGATGCTTAGGTGGCGCTCCGTTTGACCAATCGAGCCAGCCTCGTGATCTGATCTGTCCATATGCTGAACGATGTGAGGGTCCGCCCAGGTCTGGACGCACCACATAGTGATGCGGCCCATCAGCAATCTTCTCGCAGTGTTGCCGTATCTCGCGAATGAACGAGACAGCGCGCCTAGGATTGTCGAGCGCGTTGTAGTCGCCGACCTCCTCCAAGTCAATTTCGGCTTGCGGTGTGAAGTGCGCGCGCATTCACTTCGCGCGTTCTTTGGCCATTTTGGAGTACTTGCGCTCCAGACGGTCAAGTACGTCGGCGGGGTTTCGGTTTGCCGCTGCGGCGGGCCCTTTCGATTTCGCCACGCAGACCGTCGATTACCGCCTGGCGACGCTGCTGATCTTCTTTCCAGAAGTCGCAGCCCATCCCGAATGACCTCGCTAGCGGAAGCGTAACTTCCGCCCTCCACCTGTTCCTCGCTGCTTTGGCCAATGGCTCGAAATCCACAACGCTCAAGACGTCGTCCACGCTGATGGCCTGCGGACCCGTCGCCCCGAGAGACTCGCTCCACCCGACTCTGGAACCGACGGAAAATTGGGAAAACGCCGATAGATACCGCAGCAGCCGCCTTCTGCCGGGCGATGTGCTCTGGAGAGGTTGCATGCGATCTTCGCCTTACATTCAGATCTATCCTTTGCCGGAGAGGAAACTTATGCGACTCACTCCCACTCAATAATCTCCTGGCGCAGTAACCTTTTGATGCAATGGATGTTCAAGAGACGCGCTGCTCACAATACCGTCGGAAATACCGTCGGATTTTTTCCCAATGCGGGAAAATTCAGGCGAGCAATTGTTTCGCAATCTGCGCCTCCCCATGCTCGAAAGCTGGGTCAAAGGCCTCCAACTCTTGGATGGTCATTCCCACCGCAACATTCCTCGCCACCTGTCTCCACTGCGAAACCGCACAATGAACTTCGCCCAGAATCTTAGAGGCGTGCTCGTCCGTGAGATGGAAGTACGCCGAGGCATGCATAGCGTCTTTTATCTTTCCCGTGGGTCCAGTCTCTTCCGTCAGCCAGGTTTTATGATCTCGTCCCTTATCCGGAAACGGATTCAGATCGAACGCCGGCGCCAATCGCCACTGTCCATGTCCCACGTGCAGGAATCCGTGATTATTGAGGTGATCATCAACATTCGTAATCAACATGTTGAAAACGATGCGCCGCCATAATTCAGCAAGATCCCTATTGGCGTCAGGCGAGACGCTCAAAATGCGCTCGGCGATCTCACTATAAGTATGCTCATCTTCCCGCGAAGCCTGCAGCATCGACGTCGCTGAAAGATACGGAATCCGCCCGGCTTCCACGCGGTCGAAACGCCGTATCAAGGCGATGGGTATTCCATCCGAATACACGATGCGCCCCTGCGCAGCTTCAATACCAGCCGCGGCCGCAAGCTTGAGCGCCAATACTTCAGCCTTGGTTACCGCGCGATCGTCGCTCACGCTCGGAAACTTCCCGATCGCGAGATGCCCGTCATTATCAACTACGGTGCATTTTGGGCGCATACCTCCCAATGATGTCGCGCGTCCTCGAAGATAATCGAGATCCTTCGCTGTCTCCGTGCCCCGCTCCACCGCGTGCGCAGCACCTACGATTTCGGTCAGCTCCAGCAAGGGCGGTATTCCGCGTTCACCATCCACCGGCGTACGCATGAATTCTCGAGTGGCATTTCGGAACCTCAGCGCACCGGCGCGACCGACGTCATCCACTCCTAATAAATAATCCATCTCAGTCAGAGCAGTGCCCTCGCCCACCTTCCCGCTTTTTTTTCGCTTGGCGTGATCACGCGCGATAACTTTGCAGCCCCAGCCGTCTGGCTCTGTGTCCGCAATGCCAAAGTGGAAAATCGAGTCGCTGCGAGTCGCAGCCTTGTGAAAATATCGTTCCCTTGTCAGCGGCAGGTCCGGAGAGATTTCAAATCGATTGCCGCTTTCAAGCCAGGTGTCGTCATAGACAAATGACGTGTTCTCCCGCGTTCCCTGACGAGAGTAAGTAAGCGTGCCGACGGGTATCGCCTGCTCGCCAAGGCAGATCTGCATTGTTTGAGTAACGGCGTCCGTTCTCATAGAGCCTTAGGTCCGCGCTGGCTGGATTTCCTGACAATACGTTTAGGCAAGGCTTCATCCATGAGTTGCAAGCCCAGATCGTCGGCGCCGGTATCGAGCAGACCGGAAAAACGCTCAAGCGCATTGAGCACCAGCAACGCTTTGGCCAAAGTGCCCACCGACAAAGACGGATCGCCCCGTTCCAACCGACGCAAGGTCGCCGTTGAGATTTGCAGGCGCTCCGCCATGGAGCGGGTCGAAATCCGCCTACGCCGCCTGGCAAGAGCCAGGTCCCCGCCGAGCTGCCCCAGAGCTCGACGCACGGGAAGAGGCAGCGCAGATCGATTGCCTTTAACGCTCATATGGATTCCATATTAGCACAAAAGCGCTCATATATGAGCGATAATCACTCCCACTCCAATAATCTTCTTAGGTCTTGCATCTTGATCTCTGTCGGCGGAGCGATCCTGAGGGCCATGTGTCGCTTCGCGACCCGCAGCAGTCCCTAACAACCTCGCGCTTTGTGGCGGTCTCTTCGCTTTGCGGTCATTCAATTTGGCCGAACCGGACATCGGGCTGCCCCCTGCATCGACGTCCGCCAGGGCCCTTCTGGGTGCTGGCTTTTCGCTTTTTGGCGCCGCCGCATGTCACAAACGGCCGGGCTGTTCCGTCCGCAGGAGGTATGTGATTCACTTCCTGCACCGGAAGAACCCAGCCATCATGACAGCTCTTGCCGAACGCGCCCTGCGATACGACCGTGAACATGCGCGCAGTCTGCGCGCGCTGGCCTACCGCATGCTCGGCTCGCGCACCGAGGCTGAGGACATCGTGCAGGAGGGCTGGCTGCGCTGGGCCCAAGTGGACGAAAGCACCGTCCAGCATGCTGGCGCCTACCTCTCGCGCCTGGTGACCAACCTGTGCCTGGACAAACTGGGCTCGGCCGCCGCGAAACGCGAGCAGTATGTCGGCGTCTGGCTGCCCGAACCGCTGCTGAACGAGGAGGCCGGCTGGTCGCCCGGCCCGGAGGTGCAGGCCGAGTTCGCGCAGGACGTGTCCGTGGCCTTCATGCTCGCACTGGAGCGGCTGTCGCCGCTGGAGCGCGCGGCCTTCCTGCTGCACGATGTGTTCGACGTGGACTTCGATGAGATCGGACAGCGCCTGGGGCGCAGCCCGGCCGCCTGCCGCCAGCTGGCCAGCCGTGCGCGCAACCAAGTAAAGACCGACTACGCACGCCGCGAAGTGGAGCAGGAGGAACGCGAGCTCCTGTTCGGCGCCTTCAGCGAGGCGGTGCGCAATTTCGACGTGGATGCCCTGGCCAAGGTGCTGACCGAAGACGCGGTGATGCTGGCCGACGGCGGTGGCAAGGTCAGTGCGTTGCCGCGTCCGCTGCGGGGCGGCGTGCTGATCGCCAAGACTTTCATCGGCTTCGCCAGGCTGCCGACAAGCCGCGCCTGGCGCCTGGAACCGGCGCGCATCAACGGCCTGCCGGGCTGTCTGATCTTCGACGACGCGACCGGCCGACTGGTGCAGACCATCGCGCTGGCGCCCTCGGCCACCGAGCCGGGACGCATCGGCGCGCTCTACATCCAGCGCAATCCCGACAAGCTACAGGGCGTGCTTACCGCGCTGGGCCGCAGCGGCGTCGCCAGCTGAAGAAAACATAGCAAGTACGGCGGACGCGAACGAACGAAGTTTTTTCGGCGACGATGTCACAAGGTGAGAGGCCGGATCGTCTTGAGGGTGTGATCACAAGCAATGCATCAACCCAAACATCCTCATCATCCACAGGAAAAACAACGATCATGAACCACACCAACGACCAATCCCGCCTGAACTACCTTGAGCAGTCGCCCGAGCTGGTCAAGAAGCTCCAGGACTTCAGCATGGCCATCGCGAAGAGCGGTCAGATTGAGCCACTGCTGTCCCACCTGGTGGATATCCGAGCCTCGCAGATGAACGGCTGCGCCTTCTGTCTGGACATGCACGTCAAGGAGGCCAAGCTGCACGGCGAGCGCGAGCTGCGCCTGTACCACGTGGCGATCTGGCGCGAGTCGCCGCTGTTCTCCCCCAAGGAACGCGCCGCGCTGGCCTTGACCGAGGCGCTGACCCAGATCGCGCCGACCGGCATCTCCGACGAGCTCTATGCCGAGGTAAGCGAGCAGTTCAGCGAGAAGGAACTCTCGACGCTGGTCTTCCGCGCGATGGGCATCAACGCCTGGAACCGCGCCAACGTGGCCTTCCGCACCACGCCCGGCGCGAGCGACAAGACCTTCGGTCTGGATAAGGCCGGGCTTGCCTAAGCGGGCGGGCGAGCCGCCAATGCCGCTTTCCGGAAATCGACGTAGCCAACCATTTGGCCAAAACATGGAGATGCGACCGTACAGCAAATATCAAACTTGCGAAGCAGGAATCCTATTCCGGTCTTGGCCGCATTGCCGTCGCAGTTCGCTGTGCCGATAATGTGCGAGGTGGAGAGCCTCCTCTCGGATGCGCCGCTACGTATCCGCGTCGACGGACTGGAATCTCGGAGGTCATATGTCGAAACGTGAGGCTCGGAACCCCATCCGAGCGTCATGGCGGTGCTGAGAGCTCTCGAGCGCGCGAAGCACTCCCAAGTCTCGGATCTCGTCACGCGCCCGTGCGTGTTCCCGCTCGAGTATGTCGCGAATAAAGGGAACATCGAGGGTAAACTCCATGGCCCAATCTTAATCCCAATCCTGCAGGCGGCCCAGCGCGATATACTTTCGGACATGACCGAAGTGCCCATTCTGTCGATCATTCCGCCGATGACGCAGCTCAACACGCCGTATCCGTCTACGGCGTATCTCACGGGGTTCCTGCGCTCGCGCGGGTTCAAAGCAGAACAGGCAGATCTCTCCATCGCCCTGGCGCTCAAGTTGCTGTCGGTGCAGGGCGTGCAGGCGATCCACGGGCAAGTGAGCGCGCTGCCTCGCAAACAACACACGGTAGCCACGCGCTTTTTCGCCGAGCATTTCGAGTCCTACCGCACTACAATCTCGCCCGCCATTCGATTTCTGCAAGGCCGTGATCCCAGCTTGGCTCATCGTATCGCTTCGAGGCATTACCTACCCGAAGGCCCGAGGTTTGCATCGCTCGAGCACTACATTGACAACCAGCAACACGAAGGCGACGCGCTCGACTGGGCCTTTGGTGCACTGGGACTGCAGGATCGCGCCAAACACATTGCCACCCTTTATCTCAATGACCTCGCGGACGTCATCCGTGATGCCATCGACCCGCGCTTCGAGTTCGTACGCTATGCAGAATCGCTGGCGGCGAGCCAACCGACGTTCGATCAGCTGCAAACGGCGCTCAGTGCGCCGCACAATTTGGTAGATGCATCCCTGCATGCACTGACGCTCGAAGCGCTGTCGCAGTATCAACCGACCCTGGTGCTCATCACTGCGCCTTTTCCCGGCAACGTTTACGGCGCGTTTCGCATCGCGCAAACCACCAAGCAAACCCACCCGTCCATCGTCACGGTATTGGGCGGCGGTTATTGTAATACCGAGCTGCGTGCCATGAACGAGCCGCGTGTTTTCGACTACTTCGATTTCATAACGCTCGACGCCGGCGAACGTCCGCTGCTTGCTCTCATCGAACACCTACAGCACAAGCGACCGCTCGATCAGTTGGTGCGCACGTATACGCGCAAACATCACTACGTCGACTTCAGAGAACCCGATATCGCTTTCTCCGAAAGCGGCACGCCCACCTATGCGGGCCTGCCGCTGCACGACTATCTGTCACTGCTGGACATGCTCAACCCCATGCACCGTCTCTGGTCGGACGGCCGCTGGAACAAGCTGACGGTCGCACACGGCTGCTATTGGAAGAAATGCAGCTTCTGCGATGTAAACCTTGATTACATTTCGCGCTACGACCTGGCGACTACCGATGTGCTGATCGGTCGAATCGAATCGCTAATTCGCGAGACCGGACAAACTGGATTTCACTTCGTCGACGAAGCCGCGCCGCCCAAGGCACTCAAATCGCTTGCATACGCACTGCTGCAACGGAAACTGGATATCTCGTGGTGGGGCAACATTCGTTTCGAGAAGTGATTCGATGCCGGTCTTTGCCGGCTCCTGGCCGAAAGCGGCTGCATCGCCGTCACCGGTGGATTGGAGGTGGCATCGGATCGGCTGCTCAAACTCATGAAGAAAGGCGTGTCGATCGAGCAGGTGGCCCGGGTCACACGTGCCTTTTCTGACGCGGGGATCCTCGTACATGCCTATCTGATGTACGGCTTCCCCACTCAAACCTCGCAAGACACCGTCGACGCCCTGGAATACGTTCGCCAATTGTTCGCGGCCGGTTGCATACA
>Ga0073928_10009799_pt1 | contig 11564 bp, 9 predicted proteins | sample PaiPotPPA55metaG_FD_76969 | JGI IMG/M metagenome (GOLD analysis project Ga0073928, IMG submission 76969) | Iron sulfur acid spring bacterial and archeal communities from Banff, Canada, to study Microbial Dark Matter (Phase II) - Paint Pots PPA... ...
CCGGAAATCTGACGTTGGCGTCAATTCAGGGGAGCCGATTGCTGGCCGTATGATCTGACCGGACGGCTTCGGTATCAGCGCATTCAGGCGTCGGGGCCGCCCGGCGGCCGGTCAGGCGCATATGGCGTTCTCGACCGACGAGCGCCGCAAGTGTCAGTTGCCGGTAGCGGCGGGCTTATGGTCCGGAAACCTGCTCAATGTTGCAGTCTTCAGAAACTTGAAATGCGTGATCGCGGTGGCGAGCTCCTTGAGGCGACGTTGCCCGTTGGAAATCTCGGCGCCGAACAGGTCCTGATGATGGCTGTCGAGCGCCTCGCGCTCAAGGTATTCGTCGGTTCCATTTCCCAGGGTCACCGCCGCGCGCGCCAGCACATCCTCGACCCGTCGGTTAAGGCCCGATTGTTCCTGCTCTGCCGCCTGCAGCGCATGTTCGATTGCCTCCAGAATGGAGCCGACGCGCGACTGGTCGGTTTCAGCATCCCGGTCGGCCGAGCGGGCCTTGAAACTCTGATCGCCTAGACGGGTTCTGAGGTAGTTGTGCGCGCGGGCCCGCAAAAAAAGCTGAATCATCGCTGTATGTCCGGTCCAAGCCGCGGTTGTAGACGCCGTCTACTCCAAATCACGCCATCTTGGTTAAGATATCCTAAACTTCCGCACCGGCCAGCCGCTGGAAATAGATTTAACGAACAGCCCCGGGACCAGGAGCCTGGTGACGTCCGGGGTGACGAACGCGCTCCCGTTCCTGGGCCGGTTGTTCGGGAAGCAGCCGCCAGGCGTCCCGGGAAATCGTTCGCTCCTGACCGTTCACGCTCACGACAAAGAGTTCACCTTCTGAGCGAACGAAGCATGCGGCCTGCCCGTCCAGAAGCTTAGCCAACAAGATTCCCACCACTGTAATGTCCTTGCAACGCGCACACATCTTGGCCCGATAACGCCCGGCCCGGCAGCATATTCAAAATGCCCGGCGAGCATGCCCGAACGTCGTGGTGTGGGATCGAGCATTTTGAGGCGGGTAGGTCAAGTGTCGGGCACGACGCCTGTGCGACCGCCATGCGCATGCGGCGTATCCAAGACAAAAACCCACGATAAAGATCGACGACTGGATAAGGAGAGTCAGCATTGAATTCGTCCGGTTGTCACTCCAGCAATATTTTCATTCCTCAGTTGTGACGACATCATGAATCTGAGCGCCGAAATTTTTGCCACTCACGGAAAAGTTTTGAGCAGCGCAGCGCCGCCGAAATGGTCAACGCATACTTTTCAGATGCCCTCACGCCGTCATGATGCGCGGTTCTCTATTCAGGAAAAACACCAAACCACGAACTTGAGAAAAATCGAACCGAGCAAATACACCCATGCGATCGTCGCCAGCATCGCCAGTCCGAAGAAGGATCCAAAAAACGCCAACTCCTTTGCCTTCAAAAGCAACGGGACTTTCTCTGGCCTGGAGAGCATTGATGTTCGTTTCGGGCAAGCGATTGCAAAATTCAGCGACGATCAAAGCTAGCTCGCAATTTCGATGATCTGATGGCGCAATTGTAACAACTGTAACAACATCGCTCATCAGCTCGGATTTTTTTCTTCTGCAGAACCTGCGATGCCGCAAGGTGTTGCATTGAACGATCGCGATTGACACGATTTGGTGCGCCGATTGGGAGCGTCATCGGACAAATCACGATGACGTGCATTAAGCGGCAACATCGCCGCAAAACCATCAACACCGATCCAACCCGGTCCTCCGACGACTCTCGGATTTCTGTCCCCCGCGGCAATGACGGACGCCGCGAAGGAAGTCGTGTCGCGAACCGCATTCTCGATCTTCAGGTGCGGAAGAACACGAACCAGAGCACGGCCAAAATCAATACGGCAAGGCCGGTAGAGACAACGAGCAGAGCGAGCACCGACGGCCCAGGCCCGGCCTGCCGCGCTTCGGTCGGGGTTTCGACGGTCTGACGTTGCTGTCGCGTTGCCATGCCGGCCTCGATTTCCTTGACGTCGCGCCGGATTTCTGGCGCGAGATGCCGGGGCAACGCGTGATTTTAGTCGATGTTCCGGCTTTTGCGGCGATCTGTTGCCGCATCGCATGAGGAAGCATGCGTTCCCGGCCACCCGGTTTGGCCTGTTGCCCTGCCGGCGACAGGCGGCACCCCGCCACGGTTAACGCCGTTGGGAGATTCCCCACCCGGCTTGCTTGAAACCCGGTTCCCGCGTGGTATCCTCGCCTTTTCGGCTGTTGCGTTCCCGGAGTATCCCATGGCCCCCCGCGCCAACTGGAAGGGTTTCCTGCGCCTTTCGCTCGTGACCTGCCCGGTCGCCCTTTATCCGGCGACCTCGGACACCGAAAAGGTCAGCTTCAACCAGATCAACCGCAAGACCGGCCATCGCATCAAATACGCCAAGGTCGACGCCGACACCGGCGAGGAAGTCGCCTCCGAAGACATCATGAAGGGCTACAAGATCGACACCGATACCTACATCGAGGTGTCGAAAGAGGAACTCGACGACATTGCTCTCGAATCGACCCACACGATCGAGATCGACGAGTTCGTGCCTAAATCCGATATCGACGGCCGCTACCTGATCCGCCCGTATTACCTCGTGCCCGACGGCAAGGTCGGCCATGACGCTTTCGCGGTGATCCGCGAGACCGTTCGCAGCATGAACAAGGTCGCGATCGGCCGCGTGGTGCTGACCAACCGCGAGCATATCATCGCACTGGAGCCGCTCGGCAAGGGCCTGATGGGCACGCTGTTGCGCTATCCCTACGAGGTGCGCAGCGAGAAGGAATATTTCGACGATATCCAGGACGTGAAAGTCACCAAGGACATGCTGGATCTCGCCAGGCACATCGTCGAGAAGAAGTCCGGATCGTTCGAGCCCGAGCGGTTCGAGGATCACTACGAATCCGCGCTGACCGAACTCATCGACAGAAAACGCAGCGGTATTCGCACCACCGCGAAAGCCGCGCCGAAAACCGGCGGCAACGTCATCAATCTGATGGACGCGCTGAAACGCAGCCTAGCCAACGAGCGGCAGTCGCCTCCTCCCGCCAAGGCAAAGGGCAAAAAACCGCGCAAGGCCGTCGCCGGCCAACGCGAGATGTTGCTGCCGATCAGCGGCAAGCGCGTTGCAAAGGAAGAAGCAAAGGCGCCGGCGCCCAAGAAAGCTGAAAAGCCGGTACGCGCGCCCGCTCGATCGAAAAAGGCCGGGTAGCGCCGCTACTTCAGCGACGAATTCACCGCGGAGAATTTGGTGTTGAGTTGGGGGCCGATACCCTGAACCGTCGCGATGATCGCGAATGCGATGCCGGTTGCGATCAGGCAATATTCGATGGCCGTGGCGCCGGACTGATCCGCCAGGAATCTTGAAATCAGCTGCTGCATTCAAAACTCCTGTCGACGCCCCATAAAATTCTTTCCGATCCAACGCCGTGCCGAAATCTAGTTATCATTGGTTGCGAGTACATTGACGAACGCGCTGAAGGATAGGTTAACCGGATCGGCCGCTTTCGAGCATCTTTCGCCCGTCTTGGTTCGCCCGTTATGCGACCCGCGGACCATGATCTTCTCGCACGAGCGCCAGCGCAGACCGAAGAGCCGGCAAACCGTGCCGCTCTCCCGATCGCCGGGATCGGCCTGCGAAGCGCTGATTTCCCGCCTTTGCCCGCGTCGCGCCCGACGGGAAAACTGGCCTGATGGCGCTGGTCCTGATGCAGCCGAGATGGAATAGTCGGACATTGATCAATTGGATGCTCGGTGAGCTCCCGCGCCGCCGGACACCGGATATACTGGATTTCATTGGATGACCGCGCTCCCCCCGGCCGTGCAGACCGATCTCAGCGAGGAGAATGCCCGGCTGAGGGACGAATTGCGTGCGGCCGGGGATCGCCAGGCCGCCGGCGCCGAGATCCTGCGCGCCATCGCCGGCGCGCCAGGCGATGCCGAGCGCTCGTTGCAGCGGATCGTTGAGATCACCGAGCGGCTGTTCGCTGCGTCGAGCGTCTCGCTGCTGATCGCCGACGGCGAGCGCTGGGGCCGGACGATCAGCGTCGGCGCCGGCTCGAAGCGGATCGCTGCTGCGATCCCGCTGGCGCATGTCGCGATCACGCCGCAGTTCATGCCTGGGGCGGTCTATCTGGAAAACCGCCAGGTCCATGTTTCCGACATCGATGATCCGGCAGCGATGGCGCGGTGGCCGGGGCTGGCTCCGGCACGGGCGGCCGGCAGCCGCACCATGGCCGGCACGCCGCTTCGGCGCGAGGGACGAGCCATTGGCGCGCTGATCGTGCACCGCGACCACCCCGTGCCCTTCACGGAGGATGAACTCGCATTGCTGCAGAGCTTTGCCGACCAGGCCGCGATCGCGACCGAGAATGCCCGGCTGTTCAACGAGACCAAGGAGGCGCTGGAGCGGCAGACCGCCACGGCTGAAATCCTCAAGGTGATCGCCAGCTCGCCCAATGACGTGCAGCCGGTGTTCGACGTGATCGTCGAGAGCGCCGTGCGGCTGTGCGGGGCGCGCATGGGGCGCGTCTATCGCTACGACGACGGCGTTATTCACATGGTCGCCGGGCATGGCTTGAGCGCGCCGGGTCTCAGCACGGTGCAGCAGGTGTTTCCAAGGCCGGCGGCTGACGACACGACGGCGGGGCGGGCCATTCGGTCGCGCCGGCCTTATTTTGTCACCGACATAGAAACCGATGAATCGGTGCCGACGCTGTCGCGGCAAATGATCGAAGCGCTGGGAACGCGCAGCCAGGTCACGGTGCCGATGTTGCGCACCGGGGATCCGATTGGGGCGATCACGGTAGGATGGGCCGACCCCGGCGCCTACGGAGACCAGCAGGTCGCCCTGCTGCAGACCTTCGCCGACCAGGCCGTGATCGCCATCGAGAACGTGCGACTTTTCAACGAGACGCGCGAGGCGCTGGAGCGACAGACCGCGACCGCCGATATCCTGAAGGTGATCGCCAGTTCGCCCTCCGACGTACAGCCGGTGTTCGAGGCCATCGCGGCAAGTGCTAAAAGGCTGATCGGCGGCTTTTCGGCCACCGTCGTGCGCTTCGTCGGTGACGCGCTTCACCTGGTGGCGTTCACACCGACAAATGCAAGAGCGGATGAAGCGTTGCAGGCTTCGTTCCCGATGCCCCTCGCCGGGTTTTCGGCTTTCGAACTGGTTCGCGGCGGCGAGACCGTAGAGTTCACCGATACCGAGTCAGAGGATGTGCCGCCCGTGAACAGGGAGATGGCACGGCTGCGCGGTTATCGCAGCATGGTGTTCACGCCCCTGATGAGCAGCGGAACACCGATCGGCATGATCAGCGTCACACGAAAGGAGCCCGGCTCGTTCAGCGCCCATTACGTCCAGCTGCTGCAAACCTTCGCCGACCAGGCGGTCATCGCCATCGAGAATGTCCGGCTGTTCGATGAGGTGCAGGCGCGCACAGCCGATTTGAGCGAATCCCTGCAGCAGCAGACGGCGGTCGGTGACGTTCTCAAGACCATCAGCCGATCGACCTTTGATCTGCAGCCGGTTCTCGATACGCTGGTGCAAACAGCCGCGCAGCTGTGCGATGCAGAAATGGCCTTCATCATGCGCCGTGAAGGCGATGTATATCGCGCCGGCGCCGCCATTGGCTACTCCGACCAATACATCGAGTTTCTCAGAAATCACCCGCTCAAGGTCGACCGGGGCACCATCACCGGCCGCGCTGTACTCGAGCGGCGCACGGTACAGATCCTCGATACCGCGACCGACCCGGAATATAAGTTGCCGGAGTCGACCACGCTTGGCAATCAGCACACCGCGCTCTGCGTTCCGCTGTTGCGCGAGAGCGAACCGATCGGAACCATCGTGCTGGCGCGCCAGCGGGTCGAACCGTTTACCCAGAAACAGATCGATCTCGTCACTACATTCGCCGACCAGGCGGTCATTGCGATCGAGAATGTGCGGCTGTTCAAGCAACTGGAGGCGCGCACGCAGGAATTGTCGCAGTCGCTCGACGACCTGCGCACCGCGCAGGGTCGCCTGGTGCAAACCGAGAAGTTGGCCTCGCTCGGCCAGCTCACGGCGGGCATCGCGCACGAAATCAAGAACCCGCTCAACTTCGTCAATAATTTTGCAGCGCTTTCCGCGGAACTAACCGATGAATTGAACGACATGCTGAAATCCGCCGCGCTCGGCGAAAAGCTGCGGGAAGAAGCCGACGAATTGACGGGCTTGCTGAAAGCCAATCTCGAGAAGGTTGTGCAGCACGGCAAACGCGCTGACTCCATCGTCAAGAACATGCTGCTGCATTCGCGCGAGGGTTCCGGCGAGCATCGGCCGGCGGATATTAACGCGCTCCTCGATGAAAGCCTTAATCTCGCCTATCACGGTGCGCGCGCCGAGAAGCCGCAATTCAATGTCACCCTGCAGCGGGACTTCGATGAGACGGCCGGCACGATCGAAGTGTTCCCGCAGGAAATCACCCGCGTATTCCTCAACCTGATCTCGAACGGATTTTATGCGGTGACCAGGCGCAAGATGGAGATCGGCCATTCGGACTTCGACCCGACCGTCAGCGCAACCACGAGAAACCTCGGCCACGCCGTGGAAATCCGCATTCGCGACAATGGCACCGGCATCCCCGCCGAGGTGAAGGAGAAAATGTTCAACCCGTTCTTCACGACCAAGCCGGCGGGAGAAGGCACCGGGCTTGGCCTGTCGATGAGCCACGACATCATCGTGAAACAACACGGTGGCAGGATCGATGTCGATACCGAACCGGGGCAGTTCACCGAGTTCAGAATCGTATTGCCGCGAACCAGCAATCTTTCAAATAAAACCAGAGGTTAGACGTGAGCATTTTAGTTCTAGTGGTGGATGACGAGCCTGACATCGAGGCGCTATTCCGCCAGCAGTTCCGGCGCGATTTGCGCGCGCAGCGTTTTGTGATGGATTTTGCCATTTCGGCGGCGGACGCGCTGGCGCGCATTGCCGGCACCATCGAGCAGACGCTGATACTGATCCTCTCGGACATCAACATGCCGGGAATGACCGGCCTTGAAATGCTGCCCAAGGTCAGGGAATTGCGGCCCCAGGTTCCCGTCATCATGATTACCGCCTACGGCGACGCCGAAACCAAACGCAAGGCGATGGAGGGCGGCGCCAGCGGTTTGCTGACCAAGCCAATCGACTTCACCCTGCTGCGCGAGGAAATCGACACCAGGCTGCAGCAGGCAAGTTGAAACCCAATCTTACGGCTTGAAGAACGCGGGATCGTTCAGCGCCTTGATCATGGTGTCCACCATGTCGGCGGCGCCGTGATCTTCGCGCTCCTCCAGAAGCTCCCACATCTTGCGCAGGTTGGCGCGCATCGGGGCCTTCAGCGAGGGATCGCGCTCGATCAGGGTCCGCGCGATGCAGAAGGCAATGCCTTCGGTGCCCATCCGGGCCTGCTCAACGGTGGGTTTGCTCATGGCCGCTCCTTGCAGATTTCAATGTCAAACTGGGTTCCGGCCGCTGATAGAGGAATTTCGCGCCGATGTGTAGGCCGCCCCGCAGACGGAACAGGCAGAACTCCGCGTTCGCGTGCCCTACTCCGCCATTTCGATTGGTCTGGCGGGACCGGCGAGCGGCTTTTCTTCCATCAGGACCATGCACAGCGATGCACCGACCATCAGCACCACGGCAGCGCCGAACACATAGTGGAATGCGGCGACCATGTCGGCGACCGGGATCGAACTCACCGGACCGCGATGTTCGCCGGCCAGTGAAATATCCGCGCCAAGCGCCATCAGCAGGATCGCGCTGAACAGGGCCACCATGAACGACGCCATCAGTGCGCGGAAGAAGTTGGTCGCCCCGGTGATGGTGCCGATCTGCGACCGCGCCACCGCATTCTGCGCCGAAACCGTGCTGACCGGAAACGCGGTGCCCAGGCCTAACGCGAATACCGACAGCAGCACCAGCAACACCCATAGCGGCATCGCAAAAAGCGCCAGCGCGCTTGCCGCCGCCGCGGCGCATAACGTCCCTATGATGGCTACCCGCTTATAATGTTTTGCCCGCGCCATGGCGCGGCCGGCAATCGCGGCACCGCCGGTCGAAACGGCCGCCAGCGGGATCAGTGCAAGCCCTGCCTCGCTGGCGCTGAGATGATAGACCACCTCGTAGTACAGCGGCAGATGCACGGTCAGTCCGAGCATCGCGCCCATTGCAAAGCCGCCGCAAGCCATCGCGTAGGGCACGACCTTTCCGCCCATAAGCGGCAGCGGCAGGAAAGGCTCTTCGGCATTTCTGACATGCCACACGAATGTGAGCGCGAGCGCGACCGCTGCACCGACCATCGCCACGATCACGGGTGACAGCCAGAGATAGCGGTTGCCACCCCACGTCAGCACCAACATGAAGACCACGGCGGAGGCCATCAGCAGCACGCCGCCGAGCCAGTCGACTTTGCGCTTTCTGTGGAATACCGGGATCTTGCCCATTTTCGGCAGCAGCATCGCCAGCGATGCAAGCCCCAGCGGCACGTTGATCCAGAAGATCATCGACCAGTGCAGATGTTCGGCAAACACACCACCCAGGATCGGTCCGCCAATACCGGCCGCCATCCATACGCCGCTGAAATAGGCCTGATACTGGCCGCGCTCGCGCGGCGTAACGATGTCCGCAATCACGGTCTGCACGAGCGGCAGAATGCCGCCGCCGCCGAGCCCCTGCAGGCCGCGCGCCAGGATCAGCGCCGGCATGTTCGGCGCCACTGCGCACAATAAAGAGCCCAGGATGAACAGGCTCATCGCGGTGATAATCATGGCGCGGCGGCCGTAGATGTCGCTCAGCGTACCGAACACCGGTGCTACCGCGGTCGATGCCAGAAGATAGGCAGTGATCACCCATGACAGGGTGGAGACATCCCGAAATTGGCGGCCGATGGTCGGCAATGCCGTGGCGACGATGGTCTGGTCAAGGGCGGCCAGAAACATCGTCAGCATCAGGCTCGTCAGGATGGTGCGGACTTCGCCCGGCGTCAGCGGCGCGCGCGGCTGAATCGGCGGCGCGTCGCTGATATCGATGATTTCCACAGACGCCTGCGCAAGCTCGCCCGCGATCGCTTCGGGCAATGTTTGTTGGTCGGCCGGCGGAGGGCTCTGTCGTTCGAACTTGTTCATATGGAGCGGTATTTGTGCGATGCGACCGAAGGCCGCCCGGGATTCGTTGTCAATTTAGGCGGCAAACCGGGGTGGCGACAGCGGGTTGCGCGCATGGGTGCGTCCCGCGAGAGGACCAGCCAACCGTTTGATGGATAACGGGACTGATAGATAACGAGACCCGGCTTCAGGATTGTGGCCGCTTTTTGAGTCGGGCGCGCTTCGGCAACAGCGCCGGCCATTGCACGATGTGGTCTTCGAGGTCGGTATCCGCGATCTCGTTCTCGGTTCCCTGCACCCGCCCGCGCACCGAGACGCCGGCTTCGTGAACCGTATTGGGATCGCCCGAAATCAGCGGGTGCCACCAATAAAGGTCGCGGCCGTCGGCTACCAGCTTGTAACCGCAACTGGGCGGCAGCCAATTCAGGGTACGGACGTTCGCCGGCGTGAGCCGGACACAGTCCGGAACCCGGTCGGAGCGGTGCGCATAATCCTTGCAGGCGCACAGCCCGGCATCCAGCAGTTTGCAGGAAACGTGGGTGAAATAGATTTTGCCGGTATCCTCGTCCTCAAGCTTCTCCAGACAGCAGCGCGCGCAGCCGTCGCACAGGCTTTCCCATTCGGCGCTGGACATCTCCTCCAACGTCTTGGTTTTCCAAAAGAATCCCTCCTGACCGGAGGGCGGCTTGGGCTTGGCGGTCATGTGTCCTGAGGTTTTCCGGACGGCGGCTTGAACCCCTTCTAGGGGCTGCGACGGCACAGGTGCAAGCGGGATGGTTCGCCGGCACCGGAAAGGCCGGGACAACCTTATCCCTGCCGGCTGAAATCGTGAGCCCGACCATTGGTTTATGGCCCCCGCTCGGTTAGATAAGGACAGAGTCCCCGGGAGCACAAATGCGCCTTGGGTTTGCCGCAACATTCCCGCAAGACGTCTCGACGGCCCCCACCTGCTGCGAGCGCTGCGAACTGACCAAGGGTCCGGGCATTAGTGCGCAAGATCGTGCCAAAGGAATGGACGAAGAAAATCCGGCACTGGATGCTGGATCTCGACGCGCGCATCGATTCCACGCTGTTTTCGTCGGGCAAGGGTGCGCGCGAACTCTATGAGCGGTTCTCGACCTTCATGGACCGGTTTTATGTCGGGCGCTGGAAACGCTGGGTCTTCATCGAGCCCTTGTCGGAAGCCGCCACCATCGGGCTCGGCGGCCTGATCCTGATGCTGGCGCTGGCGGTGCCGGCCTTTCGCGAAACGGCCGATGAAGACTGGCTGAAGAAATCCGATCTCGCGGTGAGCTTCCTCGATCGCTACGGCAATCCGATCGGCAGCCGCGGCATCAAGCACAATGATTCGATCCCGCTCGAGGATTTTCCGGACAATCTGATCAAGGCAACGCTGGCGACCGAGGACCGGCGCTTCTACGATCATTTCGGCATCGATATCGCCGGCACCGCGCGCGCGCTGTTGACCAATGCGCAGGCCGGCGGGGTCCGACAGGGCGGTTCTTCCATCACCCAGCAGCTTGCCAAGAACCTGTTCCTGAGCAACGAGCGCACCATCGAGCGCAAGGTCAACGAGGCGTTTCTCGCGATCTGGCTGGAGACGCGGCTGACCAAGAACGAAATTCTCAAGCTCTATCTCGATCGCGCCTATATGGGCGGCGGCACATTCGGCGTCGACGGTGCGGCGCATTTCTATTTCAACAAGTCGGCGCGCGACGTCAATCTCGCGGAAGCCGCGATGCTCGCGGGATTGTTCAAGGCGCCGACCAAATATGCGCCCCACATCAACCTGCCCGCCGCGCGTGCCCGCGCCAACGTGGTGCTGGATAACCTCGTCGACGCCGGCTTCATGACCGAAGGCCAGGTGTTCGGCGCGCGGCGCAATCCGGCTACCGCGGTTGATCGCCGCGACGAGAACTCGCCGAACTATTATCTCGACTGGGCGTTCGACGAGATGCGCAAGCTCGTCGATACCTTTCCGAAATCCTATAATGAGCGCGTTTTCGTCGTCCGCACCGCAATCGACATGAATGTGCAGCGCGCCGCGGAAGACGCCATCGAGAACCAGTTGCGCCAGTTCGGCCGTGACTATCACGCCACGCAGGCCGCCACCGTGGTCGCCGATCTCGACGGCGGCGTGCGCGCGATGGTCGGAGGCCGCGACTATGGCGCCAGCCAGTTCAACCGCGCCGTCGATGCCTACCGGCAACCCGGTTCGTCGTTCAAGCCCTATGTCTACTCGACCGCGCTGATGAACGGCTTCACGCCGACCTCGATCGTGGTCGACGGCCCGGTCTGCCTCGGCAACTGGTGTCCGCAGAATTATGGCCACTCCTACTCCGGCAATGTGACATTGACGCAGGCGATTACCCGCTCGATCAACGTGGTGCCGGTAAAGCTGTCGATCGCGATCGGCAGCAGGCTCAGCAA
>Ga0073928_10009800_pt1 | contig 11563 bp, 13 predicted proteins | sample PaiPotPPA55metaG_FD_76969 | JGI IMG/M metagenome (GOLD analysis project Ga0073928, IMG submission 76969) | Iron sulfur acid spring bacterial and archeal communities from Banff, Canada, to study Microbial Dark Matter (Phase II) - Paint Pots PPA... ...
GATGGGCACCTTGAACACAGCCGCCGCGGTGGCGGTGTGAATGTCCTGTCCGGCCGCGAACGCGGCCAGCATCTTCGGGTCGCCGCTCAGGTGCGCGGCGATGCGCAGCTCGATCTGCGAGTAGTCGGCGGAGATCATCACGTGCCCGGGCCGGCTCGCCTTGAAGGCGCGCCGGATGCGCTGCCCCAGCTCGGTGCGGATGGGAATGTTCATTAGGTTCGGGTTGGATGACGAGAGCCGCCCCGTGGCGGTGCTCGCCTGGCCGAACGACGTGTGCACGCGGCCGCTCAGCGGATCGACCAGCTGCGGCAGCGCGTCGACGTAGGTCGACTTCAGCTTGGAGAGCTGGCGGTGCTCGAGGATGAGACCGACGATCGGGTGCTTGTCGCGCAGCGCCTCGAGCGTGTCGGCGTCCGTCGAGTAGCCGGTCTTCGTGCGCTTGCCCACGGGCAGCCGCAGGTCTTCGAAAAGGACCTTGGCCAGCTACTACGGCGCGCTGAGGTTGAACTTCTGGCCCGCGACCTCGGTGACCTCCGCCTCGATGGCGGCGAGCTGCCCGCCCAGCTCGTCCTGCATGTCCTTTAGATATGGGACGTCGATAGCGACGCCCTCCGACTCCATATCGGCCAGCACGCCCGCCAGCGGCAGCTCGATCTCGTGGAAGAGGTAGTCGACGCCGAGGTTGCGCATCTCCGCCTCCAGCCGCGGCCGCAGGTTGAGGATGGCCTCGGCCCTGCGCGCCGCAAACTCCGCGGCCTCCTCTACGGCGACGGTGGACGGGTTGCGCGCGGCGCGCCCCGTGCCCAACAGCTGCTCGCTGCTCACGAGCGTCATGTCGAGAAACTCCTTCGCGAGATCCTCCAGGCGCGGGTCGCGCGAGCCCGCGCCCAGCAGGTAGGCGGCGAGGAACGTGCTGAAGTCCCAGTCACGCTTGCCGCCGCCGAGAGAGCGCATGGCCAGCTCGGTCTCCTTCGCGTCGTGGCCGCTGACGGTGCGGTCCGCAAGCGTGCTCGCGACCGCGTCCATGGCCTCGGGGCGCGCGGCATAGAAGGTGTTGCGATCGGTGGACACGCCGACGCCGAGCACGCGCGCCGCGCGGCCGGCGCCCTCGGTGAACATGAACACGCCCACGTGGTCGGAGCCGTCGAGCAGGCTCGCCGCCTCGACCGGGTCGTCGACGACCCTCAGCCCGCCCGGCGCCGGCGCGGGCTCGAAGGCGAGGCTGGGCTGCACGGGCACCTGGTCCGGCGGCGGGAAGCGACTCAGCAGCTGTCGGAACTCCATGCGGTCGAAGACCTCGCGCGCCTTGTCGTAGTCGTAGCGAGTCCACCTCGCCTTCTCGAGGTCCAGCTCCACCGGCACGTCGCGGACGATCGTGACCATGCGCTTGCCCAGGCGCACGCGATCCTCATTTGCCTTCAACGACGTTTTCAGCCGTCCTTCCGGGAGCTCGTCGATGCGCGCGAGCAGCGCCTCGACATTGCCGAAGTCCTGCACCAGCTTGGCGGCGGTCTTGTCGCCGACCCCGGGCACGCCAGGGATGTTGTCGGACGTGTCGCCGCGCAGGGCTTTGAAGTCGATGAGCTGCGACGGCTCGAAGCCGTAGCGCTGCCGCACCTGGTCGGGGCCGTACACGAACGTGTCGGTGATGCCGCGCCGGGGCACGAGCGCCTCGACCGACTCCGAGACGAGCTGCAGGCAGTCGAGGTCGCCGGAGACGATCGTCACCGCATGCCCTCTTTCCTCGGCGATGCGCGCGAATGTGCCGATGACGTCGTCGGCCTCGAAGCCCGGCACGCCGTAGATCGGGATCGTGAAGGCGGTCAGCACCTCGCGCACCTTCTCGATCTGTGGCTTGAGGTCTTCCGGCATCGCCCGCCGGCCTGCCTTGTACTCCTCGTACTCCTTCGAGCGGAAGGTCGGCGCCGCGAGGTCGAAGGCCGCGACCGCAAACTCCGGTCGCGACGCGAGCACGATGGCGAGCATCGACGTGAAGCCGTAGACCGCGTTGGTCACCTCGCCCGCCGACGTGCTCATCGGAGGGAGGGCGAAGAAGGCTCGATAGATGAGGCTGTGGGCGTCGATCAGGATCACCCGCCCGCGCTTGCCTTTGGCCACCTTTGAATTCTAGGAACCCTTGGAGGGGATACCGGTTCCGACGAGGGAAAGCCAAGGACCACTGGCTAGAATGGCCCTGAGGATGAAAAACCTCATCGAGGTATCGGTAGACAGCATTCGGATCCATATGCCGACGGCGCAGCACCTGGTGATCCTCAAAGAGAAGGAGGCTGACCGGTATCTGCCGATCTGGATCGGATCCTTCGAGGCGCAGGCCATCGCGGCCAAGATCTCGGGCAACTCGGTGGGCCGTCCTCTCACCCACGACCTCATGGCCAGCGCGTTCGGCGACCTCGGCGTGAGCATCAAGCGCATCGTGGTGACGCGCCTTGCGGACCAGGTGTTCTACGCGCGCCTGTACGTGAAGCAGGACGGGCGCGACCTCGACTTCGACGCGCGGCCGTCGGACGCGATCGCGCTGGCGGTGCGGGCGGAGTGCCCGATCTTCGTCGCGGCCGAGGTGATGGACTCGGCGGGGATCATCCCCGACGCCGACGAGGCCGCCGACGACAAGGACAAGGGCGAGATCCAGGTCGATGACGAGCGGCTGGCTGTCTTTCGCGACTTCGTCAACAGTCTCGACCTCCCGGAGCTGCCGGACGAGCCGGACAAGGGCGAGCCTGGCGGCCACCGCGGCCGAGGCTGAGACCTGCCGCTCAACACCGACATCGAGTTCGGAATCCGCGTTCTTATCGCGCTGGCGCTCGGCGTTGCCCTCGGCATCGAGCGCGAGTATCACGGCCACCCCGCCGGCATTCGCACGATGGCGCTCATCGCGGTCGGTTCGTGCATGTTCACCGGGCTTGGGCTGGAGCCGGCCTTCGGGGCGCGCGTGGACCCGACGAGGATTGCCGCCCAGATCGTGACCGGCGTGGGCTTTCTCGGCGCCGGTTCGATCCTGCGCCAGGGTGAGTACGTCAGGGGGCTGACGACCGCCGCGTCGATCTGGGTCGTGGCCTCGCTCGGCATGGCGGTGGGCTTTGGCTACTACTCGATCGCGGTGTTCACTGGGATCGTCGTGCTCCTCACCCTCGTCCTCATCAGGCCGCTCGAGGACCGTTTCTTCAAAGGCCGCCACAACCGCCGCCATGGCGACCCGCACCACGACGATCCTCACCCGGACGAACCGATCCAGCAATGACCGATCGGCGGGTGGCCATAGTCACAGACTCGACTTCCGACCTGCCGCCGGCGCTTGCCGCGGCCCGCTCGATCAGCATCGTGCCGCTGACCCTCAACTTTGATGGGCAGGCGCTGCTGGACGGCGTCGACATCACGCCGAGCGAGTTCTATCGCAGACTGCCGAACGCGACCTCGCACCCGACGACATCGCAGCCGTCGCCTGGACAGTTCGCCGAGCTATACGGGGCGCTGCTGGCGGACCACGACGCCATCGTCTCGATTCACATCTCGGAGAAGTTGAGCGGCACCTTCGAGTCGGCGCAGCAGGCCGCGGACATGACGGACGCAACACGTGTCCACGTCATCGATTCGCAGGTCGTGTCGATGTCGCTGGGCCTCGTCACGCTGGGCGCCGCGACTCTCGCGGCCAAAGGCGCGGAGGCCGAGGCGATCGTCGAAAAGGTCACGTCGATGCGCGGGCTGGTGGAGACGTACTTCTCGGTGGCGACGCTCGAATTCCTGCGCCGCGGAGGCCGGATCGGCCGCGCGAGCGCGCTGCTCGGGTCGGTGCTGCAGGTCAAGCCGGTGCTGTGCATCCGCGACGGCCTGGTGACGCCGCTGGAGCGCGTGCGCACGTTCGAGCGGGCGCTCAGCCGCGTCGTCGAGCTCGCGCGCGCGGTCGACCGGGGTCAGGGCATCTGCGCGATCGTCGGCCACGCCGGCGCGGAGGCCGACGCGGAGCGGGTGGCCCGAGAGCTGGAGCCGATCGCCGAAACCCTGATGATCCAGCCCCTGGGCCCGGTGGTCGGCGCGCACGCAGGCCCAGGAGTGGTAGGAGTGGGCTGCTACGCAGCAGACCTGCTGCCGCTGGGCATCAAAAACGCGAAGTCAACCTCAAGGGAGAGGTAGAGGCCGTTTACGCACGTTTGGTGCCAACCGTGCGTCTCGTCGCTGAGCGGAAGGAACGTTCGGCACCAGACGTGCGGAATTTCCGCGGCAGCTTAGGGCAGCCGCCACCTCACCGAGCCTGGTTCCACCAGCTTTTCCAGGATGCCTTCCACCGCCAGGGCTTGCAGGTGGGCCAGTCCCTCCTGTAGGGCCAGGCGCTTTTCGTACAGGTTGTCGCGCGGTCCCCACAGCTCCAGGGCCACCTGCCATCCCGTCAGCTCGCCCCCGGCCAGGATCGCCGTCACCCGCTCCATCCGCCGGCGGTGGTGCGCGGCCAGGATCTCCACCCGGCCCTCCGCGTCCGTGAACGGCCGGCCGTGGCTGGGCAGGATGAGCTTCGGCCGGAGGGCGGCCATCCGGCGCAGTCCGTCCAGGTACTCGTGCAGCGGGTCCGGAGTGCTCTGCGGGTGCAGGCCGATGTTCGGCGACAGGTCGGGCAGCATGTGGTCGCCCGCGAACAGCAGCCCTGGACCGGCGGCGTACAGGCAGATGTGGCCTGGCGAGTGGCCCGGCGTCCACTCGACGCGCATCGGTATCCGCCCCATCACCAGCGTCTCGGCCCCGTCCAGCTGAACCGACGGCTCGGCCGGCGCGACCACCTGGCTCAGGGCTCGCTGCGAGTTGCTGAGCACCTCCGCCTCGCCGGCCGGCACGCCGTTCACCAGCAGGTAGTTGCGGACCTCGATCACGAGCTGCTCGAGCTCGACGTAGCGCGGATGCACCAGCGGCACCTCCAGCCGGTGCAGGTACAGGTCGGCCAGCCCCGGGCCCGCGAGGATGCCGGCCGCGCCGTAATGGTCCGGATGGATGTGCGTGACCACCAGCTTGCGAAGCCGCTTGCCGCCCAGCTCGCTGAGCGTCGAGCGGATGAGGTCGAGCGACTCCTGCGAGTTCATCCCGCAGTCGAGCAGGTCGAACTCGTCTCCATCCTCGAACAGGAAGCAGTTGATCAAACCGTCTTCGAACGGGATCGGCAGCCGGAGCTCGAACACCCCCTCCGCAACCTCCGCCTTCGCTACCACTGCGCAGATTGTCGCGGACCACCGATCTCGCCGCGAAAACGGCTCCACCAGGTCGGGCTAAGATGAGGGGTCAGAGCCCGGTGTTCGTTGCTGCGGGCCTAATGTCAGGTAGGAGGAGCCGATGTCCGACGTCCAGGTCACTCCCCAGCAGGTTTTTGACCAGATGCCCAACGCCATCGTTCCGGAGAAGGCGGGCACCACCAAGGCGATGATCCAGTTCGACCTCTCAGGCGACCAGGGCGGCAAGTGGTGGGTGAAGATCCACGACGGTACCGCCGAGTCGGGGAAGGGAGACGCGCCCGAGCCCGCCCAGCTGACCCTGATGGCGTCCGCCGAGGACTACGTGAAGATCTCGCTCGGCCAGCTCGACGCCACCGCGGCTTTCATGCAGGGCAAGGTGAAGATCAAGGGCGACATGGGCCTGGCCATGAAGATGGGCAGCCTGTTCAAGCGCCCCAGCTAGACAGCCTCCCGTTCCGCACGTTTGGTGCCGGCGGCGCGTCTCGCGCCCTGAGGTAGCGAACGTTTGGCGCCCGACGTACGGAATCCCGCGCCTTAGACCGTGAACTTCCAGGTGCCGAGGCGCGTCGACATCGCGGCCTCGAGGTCCAGGTTCCCGGGGTGCAGCGTGAGGATCACCACCTGCTGGGGCGTCAAAGCGATGCGCCTCCCATCGGACAGCTGCGCGGCCTCCGCGGCGTTGCCCCACGCGATGGCCTGCATGCTCGTCCGCTCCGGGCTCGCGCTCTGGTTCTCCTGGAACCACGCGGCCAGGCTGGGCGCCCCGTTGCGCGTGTAGGTCGAAACGATCATCACGCCAAAGAGGCCCGCCCCCTGCCCGCATACCGGCCTCGGGGAGCCCTGGCCCGCGATCGGCGATGGGGTCGTGCAGGGGACGTTGGTGATGTCGAAGATCAGGTCCACCTCCGGGATCGGGTTGGTGTTCGACTGGCTCCGGAGCGTGTACTGCCAGGTTCCCGGGTAGCAAAAGCCCCAACCGACCTGGTCTTCGTAGCCGTGATCCCCCGATGGGCACTTGAGATCTGCGCCGATCTGCCTGACACTAGGCACCGGGCGAGTATCTTGGGGCCCAATCTGGCAGGCGGCCAGCATGACGGCTAGCAGGGGAACGGTTAGAAATCGCATGCGGGGAGTCATTTTGGCGAACCCGAGTATGCCGGTAGGGGTGGACGTTCTGTCTCCAAGAATCGAAACGTAGCCTCGGGCGGTATTAACGGCAAAAGGGGGGAAAACCATGGCATCACGGAAGCGACCTGAAGACGAACCAGAAGCTCAGCTAGAGGCGAGCAAGCGGCAGTTGGAGCACCTCGTGCTCCATTTCGGCGAGGACGGCCACAAGCCGCTCGCGGACAGCGTCGGCGGAGTGATCGCTGCGATTCCTGAGGACGTGGACCTGGCACAGGCCCTGTCGGAGCGCGAGACGACCGACATCCTCGTGCACCTGCTGGACCAGAACCGCGCCCAGGTGGAGCGCGCTCTCGCCCGGGTCAGGGAAGGCGCCTATGGCATGTGCGAGGACTGCGCGCGCAAGATCCCCGCGGAGCGCCTCCGCTACCAGCCGGCCGCCACGCGCTGCGTCGAGTGCCAGGGCCGCTGGGACCGAGTCAACGGCCGCACCGCGTAGCTAACCCAAGGATGTAACAAAGCCTTCCCCCGCGTGGGGGAGGGCTTTCTTTATGGCTCCCTCTCCCACGGGAGCGATCAATAGGTCCCATCCTGCCCGCGCTTGGCGCGCAGGGCCAGGGTGAGGGGTGAGAGTCTCACCTATCGGGTCGGGTGCGTGGTGAGGGCTACGCCCGCTTGTAGAAGAGCGCGCCGCCCCCGACCACCAGCCCGGCGATGGCCATCCCACCGCCGATCCAGAACCACTTGATGTCCCCGGTCATGATGCTGCCGGGGATGTATCCGAGCCCCTGGCCCGCGAACGTGCCGCCGACCAACACCAGCAAGACCGCTATAACCACCGCTCCAACTTTCATCGGTGTTGGTTACCTCGCACGGTTACTCAAACCCCGCCGAACACGATCGACTTCTGCTCCGTATACGAGTAGAAGGCCTCCAGGCCATGCTCCTTGCCGAAGCCCGACTGCTTGGTGCCGCCGAACGGCAGCTCGTCATGCGCGATCTGCAGCGCGTTGACCCACGTGTAGCCGGCCTCGAGCTCGGTCACGCCCCGCTGCGCCGCGGCCATGCTGGCGGTCCAGATCGATGAGCCAAGCCCAAACGGCGTGTCGTTGGCAAGCCGCAGGCCCTCATCCAGGTCCTTGATCCTGCGCACCGGAAGCGCGGGCCCGAAAACCTCCTCGGTCCACATGCGCGCGCCGTCGGGCACGTTCTCGAGGATGGTCGGCTCGATGAACCAGCCCTTGTCGTAGTCGCCGCCCTGCGGCCGCCCGCCGCCGAACAGCACCTTGGCGCCCCGGTCGATCGCGTCCTTGATCTGCGCCTCGACCTCGGCGCGCTGAGTCTCGGTGTGCATCGGGCCCATGCGGCTGTCCTTCTCCATCCCGTTGCCGGGCTTGAGCTTGGCCGCGCGCGCCAGTAGCTTCTCCATGAGCGCGTCGTAGACGCCCTCCTGGACGTAGAGGCGCTTCACGGCGAGACACGCCTGGCCGCAGTTGAAGAAGCGTCCGACCGAGATCGCCCGCGCGGCGAGCTCGAGGTCCGCGTCGTCCAGGACGATGCACGGGTCGCTGCCCCCAAGCTCGAGGGTGATCTTCTTGAGCCCCTCGGCCGCGCGCGCCATCACCTTCTTGCCGGTAGGCGTGGAGCCGGTGAGCGCGATCTTGCGGATGAGCGGATGGGCCACGATCGCATCGCCTGTCGCCGGACCGAGCACGACGTTGACGACGCCCTCGGGCAGGCCCCCCTCGATCAGCGCCTCGATGCAGGCGAGCGTCGACAGCGGCGTGGTGCTGGCGGGCTTGAGCACGACCGTGTTGCCGGCCGCGATCGCCGGCGCGACCTTGTTGGCGGCCAGCGTCAGCGGGAAGTTCCAGGGCACGATGGCGCCGGTCACGCCAATCGGGCGCCGGATGACAAGCCCATAGGTGGTGGTGTCCGGCAGCGATACATGCTCGCCGTGGATCTTGTCCGCAAGGTCGGCGAACCACGCGATGTTCTCGCCGAACCGCTGCGCCTCGAGTCGCGACTCGAGCAGCGTCTTGCCCTGCTCCCTGGTGAGCAGCGGCGCGATCTCCTCGACCTTGCCCAGCATGTGATGCGCGGCCTTGTGGAGGATCTCGGCCCTCTTGTTGGGCGCGAGCTTCGACCAGGCGGGAAACGCCTTGGCTGCGGCCTGCGCGGCTCGATCGACATCGGCGGGCCCGCCCGCGGGCACCTCGTCGACGACCTCGCCGGTCGCCGGGTTGCGAACCTCGTAGGTCTCGCCCGACGCGGCCTTGGTCCGTTCGCCCTCGATGATCATCGTCGCCATCAGCTAGCCACCCACCTTCGTTCTACCGGGTTTTCAGTACTTCGATAATTATCTGCGTCGGCGTCACACCGCCGTTTGGAGGTCAGAGCATGCCAGTACGACTCGAGAAGGAAGGCAAGGTCGGCGTGATCGTGCTCGACCGCCCGCCCGCCAACAGCTACGACTACGCGTTCCTGCGCGAGTTCGCGAGTGCCATCGACGACGCGCGCCTCGACGGCGACGTGCGCAACGTGGTCGTGACCAGCGCGTCTGAGAAGTTCTTCTCCGCGGGCGCGGACGTTGGCGCCTTCGCCGCCGGCACGCCCCGCAGCCGCTTCATGACCGCGCTGCTCGCGCACGAGGCGTTTCGGAAGATGGAGAACTCGCCGCTCGTCTTCATCGCGGCCATCGCGGGCCACTGCCTCGGCGGCGGCTTCGAGCTCGCGCTCGCGTGCGACCTTCGCTTCGCGGCCGAGGGCTCATACCAGATCGGCCTCCCTGAGGTGAACCTCGGATTGTTCCCCGGCTCGGGTGGAACGCAGCGGCTGCCACGCCTCGTGGGCTTGTCCAGGGGCATCGACCTCATCGCCAACGCTACGACCATGAAGCCCGCCGAGGCGAAAGAGCTCGGCCTGGTCGACCGCCTCTTCCCCGACGCCGCCGCCTGCCGCGCCGGCGCGATCGAGTACGCGGCCAAGCTCGGCGAGGGCCCGAGCGTCGCCATCGGGCACGCCAAGATCGCGATCACGCAGGGCTACGGGGCGCCCCTCGACCTGGGCCTGGCGATGGAGCGCGAAGCCATCGGCCGCATCTTCGTCTCCGACGACGCCGACGAAGGCATAAAGGCCTTCGGGGAAAAACGGAAAGCAAACTTCAAGGGGCACTAAATGACGGTTCCCTCTCCCGCAAAGCGGGAGAGGGTCAGGGTGAGGGCTGATCTTTAGTCGCCACACGAGACCCAAGGCGTGATAAATTCACCGGATTACAAACAAGGAGGTGTCGCCGCATGCGTGAAGTTGTGATTGAAATGACGACCAGGCCGTCGGCCGCCTCCGGAGCCGCTCACTAAACCGAGCCGGCGCCCCTCCGGGACGGACCGATACCGTCCACTCGTTGATTCCCCGGAGGATTTTCGCGTTGCCTCTTCGAGACGATCCTCAGCTCGGCTCGCTGGGCTGGGACAGCTGGTTCGAAACACGTTTCGCGCCGTTCGCCGACGACGGCGTGCCCGCGCGCGTGGTCGCGGACTACGGCATGGAGTACATGGTTCGCGACGGCATCGAATCTCTGCGCGCGGTGGCGGATCGCCGCCTGAGGGACGTGGTTGCGTCCGCGCCGGCCGTCGGCGACTGGGTCGCCCTGTCCTACCGCGAGCCCACCTGCGTGATCCTCGGCATCGTCGAGCGGCGCACTTCTTTCTCGCGCAAGGCCGCGTCGGTCGAAACGAAGGAGCAGCTGCTGGCCGCCAACGTCGACGTTGCGTTCGTGGTCGCCTCAGCCCAGGACGTGAGCGTGCGCCGCATCGAGCGCTACCTCACCATGGCCTGGCAGAGCGGCGCGTCTCCCGTCGTCCTGCTGACCAAGGCCGACATGGCCGCGTCGGTGGACGACCTGAAGGCCGAGCTCGAATCCGTGTCGATGGGTTCACCCGTGCTCGTGACAAGCGGCCTCACGGGCCAGGGCGTGGAGGAGATAGCGGCGGCGCTCAGGCCCGCGCGCACCGGCGTCCTGCTAGGGCCGTCGGGCGCGGGCAAATCGACGCTGATCAACCGGATGCTGGGCACCGACCAGATGAAGACCCGCGCGGTCCACAGATCCGGCGAGGGCCGGCACATGACCAGCCACCGCGAGCTGTTCGAGCTCCCGGGCGGAGGGCTCATCATCGACACGCCCGGGCTGCGCGAGGCCCAGCTGTGGGAGGGCGAAGAGGGTCTCGGCAATCTCTTCGAGGACATCGAGGAGATCGCCCTCACCTGCCGGTTCGTGGACTGCGAGCACCGCACGGAGCCAGGCTGCGCGGTCAAGGCCGCCATCGCCAGCGGACTCCTGGACGAAGCGCGCCACGAGAGCTACCGCAAGCTGCAGCGCGAGCTGCGAGCGGTGGCGGCGCGGAGCGACGCCCGCCTGAGAGCAGACGAGCGCCGCAAGTGGAAGCAAATGGCGGTCCAGAACAAAATCAGAGACCGCCTGACGACCTAACCCTAAATTCCCTCCCCCTCTGAGGGGGAGGGCCAGGGTGGGGGTGCGTCAGGGTGGGGGTGCCTTACTTCTTCCGATGCACCCCATCCCAGAAGGGCACGTGCCCCTTCGAGATGCGGTCGATGATCCGATCCGCCCGCGCCTGCGTGATCTGCTTGTGGGCGACGAGCTGCTCCAGCCGAGGCTTGAGCGCCGCGATCAACCTGGTCTCGAACTGCTCCTTGGTCATGCCCTTGTCGCGAGCCAGGTCCGAGACCTTCTGACCCGCCTTCAGGTCGGCGCGAAGCTGCTCCGGCTTGATCCCGAGCACGTCCGCCTCGGACTCGACCACGGCGAGCCTCACCGCGCGCCTGTCGGCGCGTGCCTCTGCACTGGTCGGACTGGTGGACGTCGTCGGACTCGGATTCGGGCTCGGGCTGGCGGCCTGAGCGAGGCCCCCGGCCACCCCCAGGCTGAGGATGGTGGCCGCGGCCCCACCCCCCACGATCTTGACTGCCATCGCTGCGAACGGGTTCATGTGAATCACTCCTCTTCGTTTTGGTTCGGCTGAATGAGCCGAGCCTCACGATGAGGAGCCGCTGTCAGACGGCGGTCTTGATCAGATCAGCCTTGTGTAAGGGCGCAGCCAGCCTGTCTGCTCGGCCGCGACGTCGGCGCCATAGCCGGCCGTGCGCACGGCAGGGTGTCGTGAAGGGACGCGCATCGGAGGCGCGGTCGA
>Ga0073928_10009801_pt1 | contig 11563 bp, 7 predicted proteins | sample PaiPotPPA55metaG_FD_76969 | JGI IMG/M metagenome (GOLD analysis project Ga0073928, IMG submission 76969) | Iron sulfur acid spring bacterial and archeal communities from Banff, Canada, to study Microbial Dark Matter (Phase II) - Paint Pots PPA... ...
ATTGGAACAAGACGCGGGTAATACCCCTGAAGGAGTGTAATTTCGAGATGGACTGAGCCGTCGCTGCGTGCCGCTCGCCGGGATTCAGGCTGCCCGCTGGGTGGCGTTCCCGGCAATGCGGGCCACGCATATCTCGCATCCAGCAATGGCCTGGCCGAGATTACACCCGTAATCATTTCGGCGGATCACGCAATAGCTGCGAAATCGAGCGCGCGCAAGCTCCTGACATGCGCCAAAGTATCGTCGTATACGAACAAGATGACCTGATGCGCGCCCTGCTCGTGGAATGGCTGAGGAACGCCGGCTATCGAGTTCAGGGCGTCGCGCCGCACTGCGCACCTACGGATAATGTGGATCTTGTGATCGTCAGTCTTTATATGCCCAAACATGCGGGCGGACGCCTGGTCGATGAAATTCGTGCCGCGTATCCGGGAACACCGGTGGTGGCGATCTCCGGACAATTCCGCTCCGGCCTCTCGAGTGCCGGTGCGACGGCGCAGACGCTCGGCGTGGCCCAGGTCATCGCCAAGCCGCTGACCCGCGATGCTCTGCTCGCGACCGTTCGCGCTATGATCGGTCCACCGAATTAAGGCCGTGCGAGGCGCATGCCCCCATCCGACGATCTCATTTCGCAACCCACCGCCCCCGTCCGGTTCAAGCGCCTGCGGCTCGGGATCGCGGTACTTGGCTTGCTTGTCATATTTGCGTTTGCGGCCTCCTCCGCTTACGACGCTTCGCGTGCCTACCACAATTCGCTCGCTGCGACCGATCGCGAAATCAGCAATGTCGCGGCGGCGCTCGCCGAGCAAACCGCGTGGACTTGGCAGGGCATCGATTTGTTGCTCCGAGATACGGCGCGTTGGTACCAGAACGACAGCCGCAAGATCGCGCCCGAGCGTCTCAATGAAATCCTCGCGAATCGCAGCGCCGGAGTACCGCAGCTGCGGATGATCACCATCGACGATCCCCAGGGTATACAGCGGCACCGCTCGCGCGGCTCCGTACCGCCGAATTTCGACGTGTCCGACCGGGCTTACTTCATCGCTCAGCGCGACAGCGCTGCGACGGGACTCTTCATCAGCGAACCGCTGATCACCCGGAGCGAGAACCGGATGGGAATAGTCCTGTCGCGGCGCATCGAGGGCGACCATGGGGAGTTCGCAGGGGTCGTTACCGCCATCGTCGACCTCGCGGATCTCGAGAGGTTCTACAGCTCAGTCACCCTCGGGAAGGGCAGCGCCGTCCAGCTCCTGCGCGACAATGGCACGCTGCTCATACACAATCCGCCGGCGCCGGAGGCGATCAACAGAAAATTCCCGGAACTCGCCGCCATACCGAGTGCACCGGCAAGCCGCGTGGTGAACCCGATCGATGGCCGGCGAGACTTCATCGCGGTGGCGCGCGTACGGGACACTCCACTGGTGCTGACGGTCACTCGCGACGAGGCTGTTGCCATGCACCCGTGGCGCGATGAAGCGATTCGCCTGGCCGCGCGCACCATCGTAGTTACCCTTCTGGGTTTGGCCGCCATCGCCGCGCTGTGGCGCCAGCTACGGCGCATTGAAACGGGTGAGCGCGCACTGCGGGACAGTGAGGAACGCTACGCACTGGCGATGGAGGGAGCGAACGAAGGGCACTGGGACTGGAACCTCGAGACCGATCACCTCTTCCTGTCGTCGAAGATGAAAATGCTCGAGGGTAAAGACGAAGACCATGCCGCGACTACCCGCGCCGCGTGGAATGCAACCACTCTCGTCCACGTGGATGACCGCGCACGGCTCGACGCTGCGGTCAAGGATCACCTGGAGGGTCGCACGCCGAGCTTTGAATGCGAATACCGCGTGGAGCAACGGAACGGCGACTGGCACTGGCTGCTCTCGCGCGGCCGCTGTCTGCGGGACACGGCGGGCGTACCGTACCGGTTCGTCGGTTCGGCCATCGACGTGACGGATCAAAAACAAGCGCAGGCCGACAAAGAGCATCTGGAGGCGCAACTGCGGCAATCGCAGAAAATGGAGGCGATCGGCACGCTGGCAGGCGGCATCGCCCACGATTTCAACAATATCTTGGGAGCGATCTTAGGATACGGCGAGCTTGCACAAGAACTCTCCGTTCACGACAGTGCCTTACGGCGTTACCTTGACAACGTGATGCACGCGGCCGGGCGTGCCAAGATGCTCGTCGATCGCATCCTCGGATTCAGCCGCAGCGGGTTGGGTGAACGCGCACATGTGCATGTCCAGTCGGTCATCGAAGAATCCCTGGAACTGATCGCGGCATCCCTGCCCGCCAACGTACGTCTGGAAAAAAAGCTCGATGCCGGCCATGCCGCTTTGATCGGCGATTCGACGCAATTGCATCAAGTCGCCATGAATCTCTGTACCAATGCGGTACATGCCATGGAGCGCGGCGGCACGCTCACCGTGCTTCTCGAACGCATTCGATTGAGCGAGGGCCGTTCTCTTTCGCGCGGCGCGCTCTCCCCGGGGAACTACGCGCGGCTCGTCATCCGGGACACGGGAACCGGCATTCCGCCCGCCGTGCTCGAGCGGATATTCGATCCATTCTTCACGACCAAAGGTATCGGCGAAGGAACCGGTCTGGGTCTATCGCTGGTGCATGGGATCGTGACCGATCTCGGCGGTGCGATCGATGTCAAAACGACCGCCGGAAAGGGAACGAGCTTTGAGATCTGGCTGCCGATCTCGGCCGAAGCCGGGAAGCCCGCCGTTGAAACGGTGCGCGAGCTGCCGCGCGGGCACGGTGAGACCGTGATGATCGTCGACGACGAACCGATGCTGGTGGCGCTCGCCGAGGAAATGCTTGCCGAACTCGGCTACGAGCCGGTGGGTTTCGGTTCAAGCAACGCGGCGCTTCAGGCATTCCGGGCCGACCCGACGCGTTTCCAACTGGTGCTTACCGATGAAGCGATGCCGGATCTCGCGGGTAGCGAGCTGGCACGCGAGATCCGGCGCGTTCGGCCCGATGTACCCATCATTCTCATGAGCGGCCACGGGGGCGCGCGGCTTGCGGATCGTGCGGCCGGAATCGGCGTGAATGAGGTATTGCACAAGCCGCTGCAGCGCAGTGACCTCGCCGAGTCGTTCGCGCGCAATCTGAGATCCGCGCCATGAAGGTGGGCGGAGAATCCCTGCTGATCTGGTGATACATTATTGAGGCCCGGCCTCGGAGACTTTCGTCATGCCTGAGACTGTTCAGCCGCACATCTTGGTCGTCGACGACGATCCGCAGATCCGCGACTTGCTGCGGGAATACCTTACCCAGAACGAGTTGCGCGTCAGCGTGACGTCGACCGGCAGGGAAATGTTGGCGATCCTTGCCGACCACGCCATCGATCTCGTGGTGCTCGACCTGCGCCTGGCAGGCGAGGATGGCATGGCGATTGCGCGCAAGCTGCGCGAGGAATCGGCGATACCCGTCATCATCCTCACCGGCGTCCGCGACGAAGCCGATCGCATCATGGGCCTTGAACTCGGCGCCGACGATTACCTGACCAAGCCCTTCAGCCCCCGCGAGCTGCTGGCTCGCATCCGCACCGTGCTTCGGCGAACCAAGGGGGCGGCGTTGACTGAAGCGAGGCAAAGAGACGTCCGCGCCTACCGCTTTGCCGAGTTCGAGCTCAACCTGCGCACGCGGCGCCTGGCAAAGCACACCGGGCAGCGGTTCGAACTGACCAACGGGGAATTCAATCTACTTGCCGCGTTACTGGCGGCTCCGCAACGGGTCCTCACTCGCGATCAGCTGCTCGAAGCCAGCCGAGTGTATGACAACGAGGTCTACGACCGATCCATTGACGTTCAGGTGCTGCGATTGCGTCGCAAGATCGAGGCCGATCCGTCCCAGCCACTGTTCATCGTCACCGAACGCGGTGTGGGATATTCGTTCAGCGCGCCCGTCGAAATTCTTTATTGACCATACCCTAAAGCCTCTGGGCTATGCTCAAAGCCGCCGGCCGTGCCCAAAGCCAGCTGGCTACGCCCCAAGCCGCCCGGCTATGCCCAAAGCGCCGGCCGCGCGCAAAGCCACTCGTGGCGTGGCTGCGATGCCCAATACCGCCCAGCCGACGCCGAAAGCCATCTGTGGCGATGCCCAAAGCCATCCAGCTACGCCGAAAGCCACCTGTGGCGATGCCCAAAACCGCCCGGCTTACGCCGAAAGCCATCTGTGGCTATGCCGAATACCAACTGTCGCTGCCCAAAGACCCAAAGGCTATGATGCCCAGAGGCCACCCAGCGCCTTGACGAGCAGCACGCTCGCGTCGAGCCGGCGCCGGGCAATGTCGATGGCGGTCCGCTCGTTGGTCAAAGCGGCGCTCTGCGCGGTCACCACCTCCAAGTACCCCACTGCGCCACCCTCATAACGCTGCATCGCCAGATCGAGCTCATGCTGTGCGGCGCTGACCGCCCGCTGCTGTGCCTCCGACTCCTCGGTGAGCACGCGCAGGGCCGCGAGATTGTCCTCAACCTCTTGGAATGACGTCAGCACCACCTGGCGATAGTCCGCCACCGCCGACTCATAGCTCGCCTTGGCGCCGTTCAATTTCTGCTTGCGCAGACCGCCGTCGAACAGCGTGCCCACCAAGGGCAGGCCGACGGCCCAGAAGCGGCTGGGCGCGCTTGCCCATTGCGCAAAACCCCCTGATTCGTACCCGCCAGTAAGCGACAGCATCAGATCGGGAAAGAATGCGGCAGTGGCCGAGCCCACGTCTGCGTTGGAGGCCGCCACGAGGCGCTCCGCCGCCGCCACGTCGGGTCGCCGTTCCAGCAATTGCGAGGGGACGCCGGCGGGAATGGCCGGCGGCGCGAACTGCGTGGCATTGGCCGGCAACACAAATGTCGATGCGGCTTCGCCGACCAGCGTGGCGATCGCGTGCTCGAGCTGGGCGCGCATGACGCCGAGATCGATGAGTTGCGAGCGCGCCGTCTCCAATTGGGTCTGCGCCAGGGCGACGTCCGAATCCGATGCGACGCCGGCCGTGAATCGCTGGGTGGCGATGTCGAGTGCCGCCTGAAACGCACCCACGGTTTGGCGTAGCAGCTCGGTCTGCGTGTCCACCCCGCGCAGGTCGAAATAGTCCACCGCGAGTTCGGCGTGCATGCTGAGTTCAACCGAGGCCAGATCGGCTGCGCTCGCCTGCTCCCGGGCCTTGGCGCCCTCCACGGCATGGCCCACCTTGCCGAATAGATCAGGCTCCCAGGAGGCGTTTAGCGCCGCGGTGTTGTCCCACACGGTCTTGCCGGCCATACCCACCCGCCCGACCACGGTCGACGAGGTACGGGCTCGATCGGGCCCGATCCCCGCTTGAACCGTCGGGTAATACCCCGAGCGCGCTTCGCCCACCACCGCGCGCGCCTGCTGAAGCGACGCCACCGCCTTGACGATGGTCTGATTGGACACGGTGACGCGCGCCTCGAGCTGATTCAACGACTCATCATGGAAGATTTCCCACCAGGTACCGCGGTTCTGAGCATCCTGGGGGGAAGCGGGCTTCCAGCCCGGCTGCGGCGCGGCGGCCACGGGGCCGGATGGCCGCTCGGTCGCGGCGCCCGCGGGCCGCTCCTTGAACGCTCCGGGCACATCGACGGTCGGCCGCACATAGGCGGGGCCGGTCGCGCAGCCGGCGAGCAGCAGCGTCAGGGCCAGCGCTCCGGCCCCCGCGCGAATCTTGGTATCAAGTCCGACACTCATATCATTCTCCGACGACTTGGGGGACTGGCAACATTGCTCATGCCGTCAGGCCGACGGTGATTTCGACGGCTTCTCGGCGCCCGACGGCTTCTCGGCGCGCGGCGGATTCTCGACGACGCGCACTGCGTCGCCGGGCGCGATGGCATCGCCCGGGTTGGAGATGACACGCTCGCTCACGTCGAGCCCGGATGTCACTTCCACGGTCGTGCCGAAGTCCCGTCCCAGGGTAATCGTTCGCAGCAGCGCCTTGCCTGTTCCATCGACGACCGCCACCTGCACCCCGTTCGGGCGGAACAGCAGCGTATTCACGGGTACGGACAGAAGCGGGTGGGACGCGGTCACATCGAGATCGACCAGCGCATAGGCACCCGGCAGAACGGCGCCATCCTGGTTGTCGACGTCCACCTCGACACGCAAGGTACGGCTGGCGGAATTGATCGCGCCCGAGGTACGCGCGACAGCGCCATGCAACGGGCGGTCCGGCCGCTGTGGAAGAGTCAACGTTGCCGGCACGCCGGGCTGCATGTCTTGCGCGTAGACCTGCGGGACGTCGACGAATACCCGCAGCTTGTCCGTTTCCGCCAAATGGAAGAGTTCCATCTTCGAGCCGCCGGCGCTGCCCGAATCGATCAACGCGCCGACATCGACGTTGCGCGCAGTGACCACGCCCGCAAAGGGCGCGACCACGCGCTCGTAGGACTGCAATTTGCTCAAGCGGTGCACGTTGGCCTGGGTCGCCGCGAAAGTGGCCGCCTGCGCCTTCATCGTGGCAACGTCCTGTTCGGCCACTTCGCGCGAAACCGCATTGGTTTTCAGTAGACCGACCCAGCGGTCGGCGGTCACCTTGGCGATGTCGTACTGAACTTTTGCCGTATTCTCATCGGCGCGCGCCTGTTCGAGCTGCGCGTCGACTTCGGGCGTCTCGATGTAGGCCAAAAGCTCGCCCGCCGGCACCTGCGTGCCGATGTCCTTGTACCAATGCGCGAGATAACCGTTGGTGCGCGCGAAGATCGAGGCTTCCTGATAGGCCTGCACATCGGCCGGCAACTCGATGCGCTGCACGGTCGGCGCCGCCTTCGGATGCACCACCGAAACCACGGGAATGCTGAACGACTCGGTTTGCGTACGCAGCGCGGCGTGCGCCTTGAGTCGCGGCAGAATGCCGACGCCGAGGGCCAGCAGCACGAGCACGAACGGCGTCAACCGAAGCAGGCGTGTTTTCAAGGGTCGGCCGGTCACTGTCGGATCGCCGGCATGGCGAGTCGCTGTCGAATCGCCGGAATGACCAGTTACTGTCGGGTCACCGGCATCATGGGTCACTCTCGTATTGCCATCATTCATGATCTCTCTCCCATTAATTCGCGGACAGGACAGGCGTCGAGGCCGTATGCGCCTCGCGGCGCTTGAGCCATCCGTGTACCGCCGCAAATACGACGGGCACGAACAGCAAGGTGGACATGGTTCCGAACATGAGCCCGCCGATCACGGCGCGCCCCAGGGGAGCGTTCTGCTCGCCGCCGTCGCCGAGGCCGAGGGCCATCGGCAACATGCCGATCACCATGGCGAGCGCGGTCATCAGCACCGGGCGAAACCGCCCGAGGCCGGCGTCGAGCGCGGCGCGCAGGGGTTCGGTGCCTTGCGCCAGCGATTCGCGCGCAAAACTCACCACCAGAATGCTGTTGGCGGTCGCGATGCCGATGCACATGATGGTCCCGGTCAACGCCGGCACGCTGACCGTCGTGCCGGTGACGAACAACATCCACACAATGCCGACCAAGGCGGCCGGAAGTCCGCTGATGATGATCAGCGGGTCGATCCACGATTGGAAGTTGATCACCATGAGCAGATACACGAGCAGCACGGCGAAGCCGAGTCCGGTCAGAAGGCCTGTGAACGAGGACTGCATGGTCTGCACCTGCCCACGCACCACGATGCTGGAACCGGCCGGTAAACTGCCTCGGGCCTGATCGACGAAGCCGCTGATCTCGCGCGCGACCCCGCCGAGATCTCGCCCCTGGACCGAGCCGAAAATATCGATCACCGGCTGGACGTTGTAATGGGAGATCACCGCCTCCTGCGTGCCGCGATCGAGCGTGCCGAGCGAACCCAAGATCTGCGACTTCGCCGCTCCCGGAACACCGGGGCTTGCGCCCGCCGCCGCGCCGGCACCGGCAGCAGAAGCAGCACCGCCACCGGCACCGGGACTGGCGCCGGCAAGCGGAATATTGCGCAGCGCGTCCAGCGAATCCACCGTGTACTGCGGCGTCATCGTCGCCAGTGGATAGCTCACGCCGTTCTTCGGATTGAGCCAGAAATTGGGTGTGGTCTGCGAACTTCCCGAAAGTGCAATCAGCAGGTTCTGTCCGATCTGACGCTGCTGAAAGCCGGCCTTGATGGCCTCGGTGCGGTCGACGTCGATATTGATCGCCGGCGCATCGTCGGGCTGCTGGATGCGCAAGTCCACCAGACCCTGCACCTGACGCAGCCGCGCCATCAACTTCGTCGCCGCCGCCCGGTTGCCGTTCACGTCGCCGCCGACGATCTGAATGTCGATGGGTGACGGCAGCCCGAAATTGAGAATCTGGCTGATGATGTCCGCCGGCAGGAAGCCGAAGGTAACGCCCGGGAAGTCAGTGTTCAGCGCGGTCCGCAGCTTCTCTACGTACTGTATCGTGGGCTTGTGTTTGGCGTTGAGCGTGACCAGCACGTCGGCGTCCGCGTTGCCGATCGGCGATGCCGAATCGTAGGTCAGGTTGATGCCGCTTACCGGCAGGCCGATGTTGTCCAGGATGCCGCCAAGTTCGGCCTTGGGAATCAGCGAACGAATGCGCGCTTCCACGTTGTCCGTGATCCGCGCGGTCTCCTCGATGCGCGTCCCGGTCTTGGCGCGGAGATGCAGCCGAATCTCTCCCGTGTCCGAGGTCGGAAAGAAGTCCTGACCCAGAAAGGGCACCAGCATCGCGGTACCCAGGCACACGCCCAGGAAGCCTAAGGCTAATACACGGGGCCGAGCCAATCCTCGCTCCAGGCGTCCGCGGTAAAAGTCCCGAAACTTCTCGAAACCGCGCTCGAAGCGGCGCTGAAAACGCATGAAGGGCCCCAGCGGTTTGCCGGCGTCGGCGGAAGCGTGCTCGGCGCTCCGCAGCAGATACATCGCCAGCGTCGGGATCAAGGTCCGTGAGAAGAAGTACGAGGCGAGCATGGCGAAGACCACCGCCTCCCCCAGAGGTACGAACAGATAACGCGCCACCCCGCTCAGGAGAAACATCGGAATGAACACGATGCAGATGGACAACGTCGAGACCAGGGTCGGCACGGCGATCTGCGCGGAGGCCACCAGAATCGCCTCGCGCTTTTCTGTGCCGGCATCGAGGTGATGGCTGATGTTTTCGATGGCGACCGTGGAGTCGTCCACCAGAATGCCCACCGCCAGTGCCAGACCGCCCAATGTCATGATGTTGATGGTCTGTCCCAGTGCCGACAGCGCAATCAACGAGGTCAGGATCGAGAGCGGGATGGTGACGGCAACGATCAAGGTGGCGCGCCAGTTCGCTAGAAACAGCAGAATCATCAGCCCGGTCAAGGCGGCGGCGATCAGCGCCTCGCGCACCACGCCGCTGACGGCGCCGCTCACGAACACCGACTGATCGGACACCGGCTGGATGCCGAGCGCCTTCGGCAGCCCCGCCGCGATCTGCGGCAGCATCGCCTTGACGTTCGCGATGATCGCGAGTGTCGATGCATTGCCGCTCTTCTCGATTTGCAGCAACGCAGAGCGCGTGCCGTTCGTGCGCACGATGTTGGTTTGCGGCGCATAGCCGTCCCGTACGTGCGCGACATCGCGCACGTAGATCACCTGGCCGCCGGACGTACTCACCGGTAGATCGTTGAGAGCCTCGACCGTGGGAGTGCTGCCGTTCAAGTTGACGTTGTACTCGAGCGCGCCGATCTTGGCCGTGCCGCCCGGCAGGATGAGGTTCTGAGCATTGACGGCATTGACCACATCGAGCGGCGACAGGCCGCGCGCCTGCAGGGCCCGCGAATCGATATCCACCATGATTTGCCGCACCTTGCCGCCGAACGGCAGCGGTACCGCGGCACCCTGCACCGTCGCCAGTTGGGTGCGAATGAAATTATTGCCGTAGTCGTACAGCTCTTGTTCGGACAAGGTCTTGCTCGACAGGGCGAGCTGCAGAATGGGCACGGTGGAAGCGTTGTAGGCAAGGATCAGCGGCGGCAGTATCCCGGGCGGCAGATTGCGCAACAGCGACGATGAATTCGCGGCAGCCTCGGCAATCGCGCGATTGATGTCCGCGCCGGGATGGAAGAACACCTTGATCACCGCGACGCCGTTCAGGGTTTGCGACTCGATGTGTTCGATGTTGTCCACGTCGGTGGTGAGCGCGCGTTCGACGGGAGAGGTGACGCGGTGAGCCATGTCTTCCGCCGAAAAGCCGTTGAACGACCAAACGATGCTCAGCACCGGTATGTCGATGTTGGGAAAAATATCGGTGGGGGTGCGCAGCACGCTCAAGGGACCGATGATGAAAATCAACAGCGCGACCACAATGAAGGTATAGCGGCGGCGCAACGCAAGTTCGACGATCCACATGGACTAACTCCTCCCGTTGACTGACCCGTCCCGTCGACTGACCCGTCGTTAATTGGCGGCCAGATTGACCCAGGCAAGTTGTCGATCGATGTCGCCGGCGTGTCCGGGCATTTCATCCGTAATTTGCTGCGAAATAACGAAGGCCGGTCATCGGGCGGCGAGGCGGAAGATTCTTAACCGTTACGGGTGGTGCAATGCACGCAGCGGCGCCGCGGTCGTCGAGCGCCACGGCGGGAAATTTCAACCGTAACCCGCACCCTGGCGCCGGTAATTCGGCTGCAATCGCCGGGGTCGACGCTACGTCGGGGAACAAGGAAACGTGTTCACGACGAAATTGCGAGGGGCAAATGAGTAAATTATGTCAATCTGCCGGCATCCTCGGCTTGTTGCTGACTCTGTCGGCCGGCGCCACGGCCGTCGGCGACGACATGGTGGCGATCAAGCTCAGCAACAACGGTACTGACGATATTCTTGTTACCGTCTATGACATGAATGCAGCGCCGCCGGGAGCGGTCATCGTGCGTCAGAGAATCAGCGGTTTTGCCTGGATCCCGGTCTCGGTGACGGCGGGCAGAGCGGGATTCGGACATATCCAGTGGACGGCAACCAGCGCCGCGGCAGGCCAGCATCGATGCGGACAACGCGACACGCGTGGGCTGGGAAACGACGATTCCGTAGCGGTCTTTGCCGATTCTCCGTGCGTCGCGCGGGCGAGTCGACCGCCGCCGTAGCGATCGTTCAGCCGCGCCGGCGACGATCTCGTACAATTGGGTCGTGAAGCAAGACGTCGAAATCCGCAACTTTCTGACCGAGCGTGGCATCGAGCACGTCAAGATCGGGGTCTTCGATACCGACGGAATCCTGCGCGGGAAATATCTCGCTCGCGATAAGTTCGTGTCGGCGCTCGACAAGAATCTGGGATTCTGCGACGTGATTCTCGGCTGGGACTCGAATGACCAGCTGTACGACAACACGACGTTCACCGGCTGGCACACCGCCTACCCCGATGCCACGGTGCGGGTCCTGCCCGCAACCCAGCGCGATATTCCCTTCGAGCCGAAAACGGCACTGTATCTCGGCGAGTTCGCGGGGCGCGCCGAGTCGGTCTGTCCGCGCGGCACGCTGCGGCGCGTACTCGAACGGGCCGCCGGCCTGGGGTATGGGGTGAATGCGGCGGCGGAATTTGAATTCTTCCTGTTCGAGGAGACGCCGCAATCGGTGCGCGAGAAAGGCTACCGGCAG
>Ga0073928_10009802_pt1 | contig 11562 bp, 8 predicted proteins | sample PaiPotPPA55metaG_FD_76969 | JGI IMG/M metagenome (GOLD analysis project Ga0073928, IMG submission 76969) | Iron sulfur acid spring bacterial and archeal communities from Banff, Canada, to study Microbial Dark Matter (Phase II) - Paint Pots PPA... ...
CAGGTTGGGTGGATGGCTCACGAAAAGCGGATGGTTTTCGCCAGGCTCGAGGGGTCGCGGGTCAGGGCGTCGATGATGTTCCAACCCGCGCAGGCTCCTCACCCGCGCCGGCTTCTTCAGCCCATCGGTCGACGGCGGCTTGCCGCTGTTCGAACTGTTCAAGCCGAGCCGACGCTCGAGTTCGGCAATCCGCGCTTTCAAAGTCGCGATCTCGGCCGCTTGCCCCGCAATCAGCGCAATGAGTTCTTCCCTCGTCGGCTCGGGCGGAGAATCGCGATTCATCGAATCCTTGAATCGAAAACCGTCCCCGCCGTCCAGAAAAATCTACCCGGCCGATGCGAATGGTGGCCAGCCAACCTGGGCAGTTACCAAAAAACAAATGATGTAGCGGCCGTGAGTAGTACGGGCGGTCGCCGTTCCATAGTCACGCAAACTGAAATACTACAACACACACAAGGAACTTAGGATGAAAAAATACCTCTCGATTTGGGCGTCGATGCGCCGCGCACCGCATAGCCTACAATCGGCGCCAACCTTATCCCTGGATGATGCCGGCAACCCTCTTTCAAGTGTGCCGCCGGCCGAGGCGCGCACGGATGTATGATCGCACGCCGGAAGGGAAACCGCTACATCAGAAAACTGCTTGTTCTCTCCGCAACTTCACTGCTGCGTAGCGTAAGCAAGCGCAAAGGCGCGCTCGCCGACTGGATCAGCGCGCTTCTGGCGAAAAAGCCGGCACGCCTCGTCACGGTGGCGCTGGCCAACAAGCTCGCCCGGATCATCTGGGCGATAATGAGGACCGGCGAAATCTTCCGCGCCGAAATATTCGCGAAGGCGTAAGGACGCCCCCTTCCTGCAAGCATATCCACGGAGCAGTTGCACAGATCACAGTTTGAAGTTTGGCAAGCGCATTGAAACGCGATGAACGACACGGTCGCCACCGAAGACCAAAAACAACCTGTTGTGAGACATGAGCTTGAAGCTCGCAAATCTGATAGGGATTCTGGTCGTCGGACTTCATCAGGGCCAGCGGACATATGCGCCGCGCCACCAGGCCGGACATATGACCGCAGCCGACCAAACCGTTCAGCGCAAAAAAAGTGCTTGCCATGAGGCCGTCCACATATGTCTCATAGGTGCTAACGCTGGACACTCAATCTATTGCTTCACAAAACCTATTCGGCATATCTTCCGCGCTTAACCGGACAGTAGTGTAGAGGGATATAGTCTTAAATGTCGGCGGAACTTCGCTTTGATGCTGCTCACTAGCAAGAAATTGGCTTACCTTCACGCGCATAACGGATCGTATCTCGGACAGCTTCAATCGTAGTTCACTTGAAGCTTGTCAGAGAAGGCACCTCGCTTACGGAGTCGGCCCGCGGTGCCTGGCACGCGCCGTAGGTTTGGTCGCTTCAGCAGCGCCTTTAGCATCAAGGGGAGCAGCGCCTTATTCATGTGAATGCCGAAGCATTGGTGCAGTCCGTAACCGAAGTGGATGTATTCGTGCGGCAGCCGCCGCGGATTGAACGCCTTTGGGTTCGGCAGCCGTCTTTCATCCATCATGGCCGAGCCGAACGCGACCAAGACCCTTGTGCCTTCGGGCACGTTGACGGCGCGCGGCGTGCCTCGCCCAATGGTCGAAAGCCTCGTCGCCACGCGGGGCAGGAACGGCGCAAGCGGATCAAAGCGCATCGCCTCGAACACATATCCGGCGAGCAGTTGATCATCATTGTCACGCGCGGCCTGCTGCGCGCCCGCCAGCGCGTCCGGACGGCGCAGCAGCTGCTCGAGCGCTTGCGGGACAACCATTGGCGGCTGCGGCGGACCGCCGACGATGAAGCCCATCAGGGAAGAGCAGATCTGGCCGTCGTCGAAGCCGGGCGTCCCCTGCTTCTGCATCTCCAGACAGCGGCCAAGCACGTCGTCCTGCACCATCCCGGAAATCCGGCGCGTGTCCATGAGGTTTTGGATGTGCTTGCGCAAGGCAGGCGCGATCGCATCGACCTCGGTCCGCAGCGCGGGATCGTCGCCCATGTCAGCGAACTGAAACTCGAACAGTCGCGTCGCCCAGACGCGCAGGTCCTCGCCGGGCGGATCGGGGATGCCGAAATACCCCTGGTAAAGCTCGAACGTGAGCCGCCGCACGAGCGAATCCACGACCTCCAACCGGCCATTGGCACCGATCACGATCTTTTCGCCCAGCCGCTCGACCTCCGGGATCAGGAGCGCGGGAATATCGGCGACGCGGATCACCTTTCGCATCGCCTCCGTGTCATTGCGATACGCTTTCGTGTCATCCATACTCAGGAAGAAGGGGTGGCCTCCCATGATGACGTCGAGCTTCGCGGCATAGGGGACGCGGAACGCCTGATCGTTGAGGAATACCTCGCGCACTTCATCGTAACGCGTCGCGAAAACGACTCCGAGGCGCAGGTTCCACCTGAGAGCCCGCAGGAAGCGAAAGAAAAGCGGCAGCCCGGTCTCCACTCCCCACGCCGTCACCGGTGCCAGCAGCCGGGCCTTGAGCCCGGTGGGCGGCGGCCGCAGCGCGTCTCGTGTCATGCTCGCGCTCATTGGGCCGCCAGGTAATTCAGTGCCGGGATGCTTGGCAGGAAGAAGTATTCGCCGCCCGCCGACTGGATGAAGGTATCGACCTCGACGATCCGCCGCAACGGCTGCTCGCGGATGGTGAAGTGGCCTTTCGGCCCGACCAGCGGGTCGGTCTCGTCAAACAGCGTCGCGAAATTCCGGTTCAAGAGCCAGGTCTGCTGCACGAACTCGAACTGGCGCGCGATGTCGGAGTTCAGGCAGATGAACAGCAGTCCCCGCTCCGCGCCATCATCCTGGTAGCGGCCGGTGAGCGTGGTGCCGTATTTGCGCCCGCGCCGCAAAATGCGGTGGTTGTTCGCCGCGTCGATCAAGGTCTGCGCCGAGGCGAGGTTTTTCGCGAGGCCGTCGCGCGGATTGGCTCTGCGCACATGCGAGCCGGGCGGGCAACCGATGCCTTCGGGGTCGGTCTTCTTGAACCCGAAGTTGTTCTCCGGCTGGTTGTATTTATCCGCGGCCAGAAGCCCTCTGGGACAGAGCAGATGACCGTCGATGTTGCGGCCGATGACCCGTTCCGCGAGCCAGTCGGCGGTGACGTGCGTCGCGCTGGGGTTGTGCGCCCTAATGCGCGCCGCGCCGGTTTCAAGCGATTTCCAGAATGCGGCGACGTGCTGCTCGAGCTCGCGCACCACCAAGTAGGTGCCGTCGAGTCCGAGGTTGCGGAAACCCTCGGGCACGCCGTCCGCGGTCAGACCCGATGCGCGCGACTGCGGGTCGTCGAGGACCATCGGCCCGGGCGCTTTCTCATGATGCGCGTTGGTGTGGCCCAACAGGATCTCACCGAGAGGCACGCCGTGCCAAACATCGCGCGTGGCGGGCTTGCCGTCGGTGAGAATGAGAGAGTCGTTCGCGGTCTCCAGTCCACTTTTTTCGTCATACGGGATCGGCTGCGATAGGCCATCCGCGAAACCGAAATGTTCGCGGCCGATCAGTTTCTCGTCGAGCCGGAGGTCGAGCGGCAGCCGGTGCACGACCTTCACGCCGTGGGGGGCGAGCGCCTGCTTGACGGTTTTGGCCCAGGCCTGGGCGGAGTCTACGTCCTTGTCATAAAGCAGCAGCAGCGCATGCACTGTCATCGGGGTGATGACTTCCCGCTCGTCGCCCTCCGCCGGGCTGCCGACGTCAGCGATCACACGTTCCCACGCTTGTGAGTCCTTTTCCTTGCGTGCAGGAATATTGGCACTCCAGCGTGGACCACCTGGGATGACGGTGCCCTGCCAATTGTCACTGATTTTGTCGCCGAGACGGCGCAGCCGGTCTTCCTGGTACATGCCCTCGCGAAACGGCGCCGAGAACGTCGCGAGCGCGTCGGCCGAGAGTCCCAGTTTCTGCAGGCCGGTCCAGGTGAACGCGATGGAGGTGGCACGCCGATCCCTTCCGTCCGCGTCGGTGATGGGCGCGACGGTATTGAGCGTTTTCAGCCACGCTCCCTTCCCAACGCTGGCGGGGCTGTTGGGCCCGTTCTCCGGCCAGTCGCACAACAGGAACAGTGCCTCCGCCGACGGGAGCTTGCTGAACCCGCTGACCACGATCCCCTGCGTGAGCGTGTCGTGCGGCGGCTTCAGCTTCCAGGTCGGCCGCGTTTTCTTTTCCGGACTGATCACAGGTCCCGCGACCATGCGGCTGCCTCTTTGGGTTTCAGCGTGGCTTTCCGCAAGCCGTCGGCAATGCGGGCGTGACGCTCGATCTGGTCGACTGTGTAATCCGTGTATGCGCTGAACCAGAACCGGCTCACCGCCATGGAGTGGCGCGCCCAGGCCTTGAACTGGCGGCCGTGGCTGGCGCCATCGAGCACCAGGAGGCGGGTCGCCGGGAAGCCGACACCACTGCCCCACGCGAGGGTCAGCCCGCCATGCGCCTTCTCGATAAAGTCGTCGAGATAACTGTCCCAGCTGTTATCGAAGTTCGAAAGGAACATCAGCCTGCTACCGTTGTTAATGAACGCCCAATGGGCGAAGTGAACCGTGCGCATGCTGCCGAGATACCCGTCGGTCGCCAGCACCCGCAGCATAAGACCCAGCCCCAGATGGCCGGTCCGGAACAGCGCCATGCGCAGGACACCCGGCTTGACGAGGACGACGCTCCCCATATGGTTCTGCGGGATCCAGTCCTCGCGGTGCGTCATCTTGCGCAGTTCGCGCTGATCCACTGGCGGCGCGTCATGCTGGGAGTCCCGCCGTTCCAGCCAGCGCAGCCACACAAGGATCGCCGGGATGGAGAATACAAACACGGTGTAGATTCCCACGATGGCAAGGCGAACCATGAGCCCCCAGTTCTGTGCGAAGGCCGGCAAGAAGGAGAAGACGGCTTGGTAGAGCGCGTGGTCGAGGGTCTGCAGGCCTTGGCCAAAGGCATGAATGAGGCCCTCAGCGAACGCTTGGTGGAAGGCCTGGACGGTCTGATTCAAAGCCGGAATGACGACATCGATGGTGGACTTCACGGTCGCCCCGACGACGGCCATCGCGACGACGAGAATCCCCAGAACAATCGTCGCCACGAAGGAAAATGTGATCGGGTTCGCGAAAGAGGTTAGCTTGTTCTTCATCGACAGGGTGAGTCCCCCCGAGTTGGTTGGAGCGGCTTCGCCGGGGCGCGCCGACCGCTTCGCATAAAGCACAAGGCCGGCAACCAGGGGCACGATCAAAAGCAGGAGGAGCGGTACCAGGTCCAGCGCGATGAACCAGCTCGCCCACCCGGGAAAGAAGGCTCGAAGAAAAACCAGAAAGAGGAAGCCCGGAACGGAGAGAGCGAACATAACGATCAGCAGGAAGCCAAGAAGGCGCCCCACGTCGCCCATACGTTGCCGCGCCGGGATGCGTGCCGGAGCCAGTGTGCCGAGCCACGGAAACGGACCGAGTAGCGCGGTGCGCAAACTCTGGTGAATCTGCAGCGCGGTCATGCCGCGGTACGGATTGGGAATGGTAGGATCGGATTGTGCCAGCTCAGCTCGGGTTGCGATGAAAAGCTTGCCGTCGCGCAGGATCCGCTCCCTTTCGAGCCCGCGGTTGCCGTGATGGAAGACGCTCGGCTGCAGCGTCCTGCGCTCAAGATACGGCGCGATGGGATAACGCGAGTTGGCCGCCGTAACGGCGTCGTACATGGGTCCATCATTATCCAAGGGGCGCTTGCAGCAGCGCAGGATCGGCCGAAGATAGTCGGCGAGCGTCGCCTCCATTTGGGCCCAGAACGGCCCCGGCCGGCCGTCGAAATTCGCCTCGATCACGAAGATGGGGTCATAATCGGCGCCCTCGAAAACCGACATCGACAGGAAATGCAACGTTGGGACGCCCCACTTCAGGCGGCCGTAGCGCTCCGTGACGCCGGGGCCGAGGATCTCCTCGTCGCGCTTAAGCGTCTCGATGATGCTCGAAAGACGACCGACGCTGGCCGGCTCGATCTCCAGCACAACGGATAGTGTCGTCTGCCGCATGCGCCCCCCTAGTCCCAGATACAATTCTCACAAGCAATTCGTGTCGTCAATACCTCGTTCGAACATCATCCGCCGCGAGCCATAGAACGGCAGCTCAAGATGCAGTTCGTCGATGCGGCGCATCAAAGCCAGATCGTCCGCTCCAGTGACGGGGTTGGGGCGGTAAATCCCCGAGCGCGCCAGATTCAACAGCGTGCATTGGCGGCGCACCGGCAAATCCTTGGCAGGCCGTTCGACCATCGCTCTTCGATCGGTCGCGCTCATCGCCCTGGCCTCCTGGCCAAGAAATCCCTTTCTACCGTCAGCTGGCCAATCTTAGTGTAAAGCTTGGCCGCCTCGCGCTCGCGCTCCTCCTCGCCATCGCCCGAGGCGCTCGCGCCGCGCACGAACAGGCTCGCGGCGTTGTCGAGAACTTGCTTCTTCCAGGCATAAAATCTGGTTCGGGTGCACGCCGTGCCGCTTCGCCAGCTCCGGAACCGTCGCATCCTCGCGCAGCGCCTCTAGCGCAATTTTCGCCTTGAACGCCGCATCAAACTTCTTGCGTGACTTCGTCATTTCTCGCTCCATCGGTTGCGACAGAGCAGCACGCTTTACACCTTAATCGATGGTCCTAAATCCGGGGTCCACTTCAGCCATCGCGTGATTTTTTCCGATTACGCTTGCTGGCGGATAGGCCCCGCCGTCTCCGGCGGCGAGCCAGAGTTTGGGAGAGGAAATGTTTGCGGGTTGACGGAGACGGGCTGCTCACGCCCCGTCGCTCATGTGACGAGGCGCGGGATGCGCTCCAGCGCGTGGCGCAAGATGTCCTGAGCGGGACACGATGTTGGCAGATGAATCCTGATTATCGTCTTCATTTCGACGACGCGCGCGGCGAGCTTGATGAGCCGCAGGCGCAAAGTGTCGAACTGCGCGACGCGCCACATCGAGCGCTTGGGCATCGAGACGCGTAGACCCCACATGATCCAATAAGCGCCGGCGTGGAGGAACAACCGCAGTTGGTTGGCCACGGCCTTGGTGCAGGAGGTGCGATCCGCCGCCAGATGCGTCTTCCAGGATTTGATGTGATTTTCGGCCTGTCCGCGCCGGCAGTAGCCATCCTCGTAGAGCGCGCGCGGATTGCGGCCCTCGAGGTTGGTGACGACGAAGCGTGTATTTGGTCCGTCCGCCCCAGCCTCGACGCGGGCGATGATGCGCTCGACGCGGCTCCAGCTCGCGGCGCCGTCGAGAAACTCCGTGAAACGGCGGACCTTGCCGTCCTTGGGCGCCGCCTCGAAGCTCGCCTTCGCCTTGGCCTCGAGGTCCACTATGTGCTTGCGCAGGGTTGACGCCGGCGCGACGCCGAGGATGAAGTCGAGGCCATTGGACCGACACCAGTCGAGAACCTCCGGACAGCAATAATGGCTGTCGCCGCGCAGCAGAATTTTGGTCTTGGGCCAGTTGGCGCGGATCGCCCGCAACAGCCGACGCAGAAAGGCTTTGATCTCCTTGCCGCCCGGCCGTTTGGCGGGGCGAAGCACGGCGGTGATGAAGCGGCCCCCGCCGTCGAATACGACGATCGGCTGAAAGCCATATTCGCCGTAATGCGCGTTGAACAGCCGCAATTGCTGGCCACCATGAACTGCGTCGAATGTGTCGTCGATGTCGAGCGTGACCCGTTTGGGAACCTTGTGGAAGGACTCGCAATAAAGATCGACCATGGCGCGGCCCATGCGCAGCAAGGTGCGGGCGTTTGGCAGATTCTCCAGCCGCGAGATCGTCGATTGCGAACACAGTTCGCGATCGGACGGTGACAAATCGAGCGCCATCTTGAACATCGGATCGCCGCGCAGCGAACTGGCGTCGTTTCCGTCTTCATATCCCGCCGCGATCATCAGCAAGCGAAAGCGAAGTATGTCGGCAAAGCTGTGTGTGATCAGATCGGGCGCGCGCGGGTCCACCATGCAGGCGGCCAGCCGATCAGCGACGCGAAGGCGCTGCTCAACCTCGCGCAACAGCACAACGCCGCCATCGGACGAGAGCAAACCGCCATCGAATTTGGCGACGACGGTCTTGCCGGAAACAGGTGACAGGCCGGGCAGCGGCAGCATAGGATCGTTCATGGCGGGTGTGGTTTCCTGAAATGGCGCGGATCGGATTCTATAACCAAATCAAATCAGTTAGTTAAACTACATCCGCCAGCCTGTGCTGCATAATGCAGGCTAGCTCATCAATGACTTTTTCTGGGCTCAAGGACCGCAATGCACGCCATGGGGTCAGAGTCTGCCTGCGGATACTGCTATAGCGTTGGCCTTCAGCTGAGCTGACCAAAAGTGTGGCCGACTTTATGTCCACTTTTGCACTTTTGATAATGAACCGCTTTGGCTGAACGTCCAATGGGGGCCGGGAGCGGACCGGCGGCTCGTCGAACGAAATGAGGGAGAAGCCGCCACTTCTTGAATTCGCATTCGGTGCGGCGCCAAACGACAGGCGCTTCCTGGCGAGTAGCACCCAACCAATAGACCGCGCTATTGATCGGCGGCGAGCACTTCCATCGGCGCCATCATCCCTTTGTCTTCGTGTTCCATAATGTGGCAATGAAACACGAAGCGCCCAACCTGCTGTTGGGCGCCGAAGTTAATGGCGATGAAAACGCGGCCGGGGTTATTGGGATCGGGCGTGCCGTCCTTCGTAAGGGCAGGCGGAACGGGAAAGGTGTCGTGCCAAACGTTGGCGTCCGTGGCCTCACCTTGATTGAAGATCGGATTGCTTGCCAGCTTGTTGTTCGGGTCGTCCAGTCTTACGACCTTGAACTTGGTTTGATGAATATGGAAATTGTGGATTTCGTTGGTCCGGTTCACGATTTCCCATAATTCGGTCTCGCCCTGCTTCACACAGATATGCTTGGTCGCTCTCCAAGCTTTCTCATCACCCATCATCGGCATGGTCCGCGGAACGATGATATCGGACTCGACCTCCGGGTTCTGCCCGTCTTTGGTGACGATGCTGCTGCCAATGAAGAACCACTGATCGTTGCTGTCGAGTATGATGCGCCGCCATTGGCGCTTCGCGGCGGTGTTCTCGAGTGTCGCCGACGAACATCCCTCAGGTAGACGCCGAACCGGCGAGCCATTGGAAATCTCAGTAGGAATCCTCAGCTGAGGCTCAAAGGCCGCGCCCGTGGGCAAAACATTGTCCCCACCGAAGGAGAGCTCGGCCAACCGTGCCGTCGGCCACTCGTCGGCGTCATTAGGGCCGGCCCCGGTCGAAACGTGTTTGGTAGACAACGTCACTTCAGACGAATCCTGAGAACCGCCGATCAATATGTCCGCGCGGCTGGCGGGAAGCAGGAGAAGGCTCATCCTTTGAGCGAGGCGCACAGCGGGCTGCCGGATCGCGGCCGCCATTTCATGCATGCGCAGGGTCACCGATTGGGTCGGAATGTCTCCGGGCATAGCGCCGTCGAGCCCAATCACATAGAAGGGCGATCCTCCGTTCGGATATTGGCCAAACCGAAGATCGTAGCTGACCGTTGGACTCTCGTTGACAATTCGAAGCAACGCATAATGGCCTTTGGCCACAGGGATGGCCGGATCAAGCTCCCCGTTGACGGTGAACATCCAGATCAGCTTGTTGGCGAAATGATCGGGCCGGGGCACCGCCTTGTCGCCCGTATCAGCGGGCACGCACCATCCGTTAGGCGCTTCGTCGCACGTTGTAGGCAGGAATCCGGCCGTCCATTCTGCTGGGTAGGGCGCAGTACCCGAGGCTTCCTTAAGCCCAATCCAAGTTGCCGCAGCCTTCGACTTGCCCGCGAGTTTACTCGGGTCCTTTTCTGCCGAAACGATGATGTCCTTCAGAACGATATAGTGCGATTCAATGCTACCAATGAAGGCATCATCCTTGTAGGGCAGGCCAAGATCCGACATCCGACGCAAATAGTTGATTGGAGAGCCGATCGCGATCGGTCCCGCCATACCTGCCGAAATCTGCCGCTGCGCCACTCCGTGGATGTGAGGATGGTACCAGAAGAGCCCCTCAGGGTGCTCTACTCGCTGCCCACCCGGGAAGTCGAGGGCGGGCGGAAGATCGATGTCGTAGTTGAAGCTTTTGCCGGGAGCGACGGAGACGAAGATGTTGTCTCCATTGCCTGTCGTCAAGGCGCTGTGCTCTATCGCTCGCGCGTTCTTAGGAGATACGATCAGGCCATGCGTGTGAAGATTGAGTTCGTTCTCGGTTAGCGGCATGACGTGATCGCCGCTGTGATCGTTCGGATTTCGCGGATCGAGCGTTGCCTCGATCATAGTGAGGGGGGCGGGCAATGCGCCAAGCTGATTTGTGAGCTTGAGCTCGAAGTCGTCCCCTGGGGCGAGTTCAAGCACCGGTGGAAGATATGTTCCATTGAGGGTTTCGGTGTTCACAAGATATGGTCCAACCGGTACGATGGCTCGCTTCGCCGTAAGCGCCAGTTGAACTCTCGGAGAGGCGCCCGCAACGAGGTGATGCATTGCGCAATCAGCTGACGGAACGGCTGATGAGCATACGGAGAGCGCAGGCATTTCTGCTGCAGATACGGTTGAACAGTGGCTTGCCAACGTTGCGATAGAAATGAGAATAATGCGATATTTATAAACGCCTAGGGCACGATTATTCATAACCCTCCCCACCTGTAAATATACAGAATTGCCTGAGAGCTTTACGTTTACGTTGCGGCGTCTGGAGTGTTGTCGCTATACTTTCACGGAATGGACATGGCCCGCCCCTCATTGGACTTCGCGTTCGAAACCACCGAACAGCTCCGACCTAGCCTCGTTCTGAGGGGATTATGAATATTTCTCGCAGCAACGCAACTGAACCAATGACCGCTTTTAAGGTCAAGGATCTGTCTCCGGAACGAAGGAAAGGCTGCTCCGCAGCGGCACCGCAATTTCGTGAACGACTGCTTCTGAGAATCGGAACCTAGCCTTGGAACGACGAGGTTGGGTCGATTCCGGCGGTTCGACTGCGGACCAGCGAATGACCGCTCCTGGGCGCGACTCGGGCCTTCTGTAAAGTCCGCTATCCGGTCGCTATGGGATGGTAAGGCGACCTTGAGGAAGCCGTACGCAACAAGCTCGATTTGATGAGTACGCGCGCTAGCAAATGGGCCTGACGGCGCGCCCAGTCAGTAAATTTCCGGCACCCCACTTTGAATCTCCCACATCCGGCGAGGAGCCACACCACGACGATCTCCATGTGCGTCCCATCGCGCAGGGTCCGCGCCGCTTGGAGGCTTCATGGTTTTCCGTCCTGAAGGCCGACACGCAGGAATGAGGTGAGCCGTGCCGCCCATCATCTACAAAGACCACCGCGGAAACCGGCTGCCGTCCGTCACCACCATCATCGGACGCTTCAAGGAGTCCGGCGGCCTGCTCTACTGGGCCAATCAGCAGGGGCTCGAAGGCAAGACGCTCGACCAAGCGCGCGCGGAGGTGACGACACCCGGAACGCTGGCGCACAAGGCGGTCGAAGACCACATCAACGGCCGGCCCGAGACGGCGCTCACGGGC
>Ga0073928_10009803_pt1 | contig 11561 bp, 9 predicted proteins | sample PaiPotPPA55metaG_FD_76969 | JGI IMG/M metagenome (GOLD analysis project Ga0073928, IMG submission 76969) | Iron sulfur acid spring bacterial and archeal communities from Banff, Canada, to study Microbial Dark Matter (Phase II) - Paint Pots PPA... ...
GGGTGCCGCGCTCGAAGCCGATCTCGATGTACTCGGCTTGGTCCGGTGCTGTCGCGGGATCGGCCGTCAGGCGGAACATGTCCGCCGGCGGTTCCGCCCACGGGTCCTCCAGGACGCCGCTCTCGAAGCTGAGGTGCCAGAGGTTCTGGTCCATGCTGTACGGCTTCTCCCGGGTCACCGGCACCGGGACGCCGTGGGCGCGCGCGTAGTCGATCTCCTCTTCCCGCGAGCCGAGCGTCCACTCGCGCCAGGGCGCGATCACGGCGAGCTGCGGGGCGAGCGCCTGATACGCGAGCTCGAAGCGCACCTGATCGTTGCCCTTGCCGGTGCAGCCGTGCGCCACCGCGTCGCAGCCCTCGGCGAGGGCCACCTCGACCTGGACCCGGGCGATCAGCGGCCGCGCGAGCGCGGTGCCGAGCAGGTAGCGGCCCTCGTAGATCGCGTCCGCCCGCAGCGCCGGCATGATGTAGTCGGTCACGAAGATCCGCCGGACGTCCACGACGTGCACCGCGTCGGCGCCGCTGCGCCGGGCCTTGTCCTTCACCTGGTCGAAATCGTCGCCCTGGCCGACGTCGGCGACCACCGCGACGACGCGCGCGCCGGGGTGGCGCTCCTTGAGCCACGGGATGATGACGGAGGTATCGAGCCCTCCGCTGTACGCGAGTGCGATGTTCTCGGGCTGTCCCATGCCGCTCTCCTTATCCGGCCGGCGTCCCCCGTGCGGGGGACTTACGCCGTAGCTTTGGCCTGCGACGCCTGCGCATCTCGCGGGTTAGTCCCCGAAGGGGATGAAGCGGCCACGTCCGCGAGCGCCGCGCCGAAGAGTTCCATCGCCCGATCCACGTCCGCGCGCGTCGCGATCAGCGGCGGCACGAAGCGGATCGACGTCGGGCGCACGTTGTTGACCAGCAGTCCCCGGGCGAGGCACGCGGCGACGACCTTGTCCGAGGGCACCGTCACCTCGGCCGCGATCATGAGCCCGCGGCCCCGCACCTCGGTCACGAGGGATGTCTTCTTCCCCATCTCGCTCAGGCGGCTCATCAGATACGCGCCGGTCTCCTTCGCGTTGTCCACGAGACGCTCGGCGTCAATCGTCTCGATCACGGCCAGCGCCGCGGCGCAGACGAGCGGGTTGCCGCCGAACGTCGTGCCGTGCGTGCCGGGCTGCAGCGCCTGCATGATCTCGTCGCGCGCCACGACCGCGCCGATCGGCACGCCGCCGCCGAGGCCCTTCGCGAGCGCCAGGATGTCCGGGACGGCCCCGGCGTGCTGGTAGGCGAACCAGCGGCCGGTGCGCCCGAACCCGGTCTGGATCTCGTCGAGCGCGAGCAGCAGACCCTTCGCATCGCACAGCCGGCGGAGACCCATGAGGTACGCGTCGTCCGCCGGATTGATGCCGCCCTCGCCCTGGACCGGCTCCATGAACACGGCCGCGGTCTTGGGGCCGATCGCCCGCTCCACCGCGCCGAGGTCGTTGAACGGCACTTCCACAAAACCTGGGACGAGCGGCTCGAAGCCTTCGTGGTACTTCGGGTTCATCGTCGCCGACAAGGCGCCCATCGTGCGGCCGTGGAAGCTGTGCGCGGCGACGATGATCTCGTAAACGTCCGCGTTCCGGCGGGCCCGGCCGGCCTTGCGGGCGAGCTTGATCACAGTCTCCGCCGCCTCCGCGCCGCTGTTGCAGAAGAACACCCGCCCGTCCGGGATCCCCGTCACCGCGACGAGCCGCTCCGCGAGCCGCGCCTGCTCCGGGATCTGATACAAGTTCGAGACGTGCGCGAGGCGCGCGGCCTGCTGCTGGATCGCCGAGACAAACTTGGGGTGCGCGTGGCCGAGCACGTCGACGGCGATCCCGGCGACAAAGTCGAGGTACTCCTTGCCCTCGACGTCCCACAACCGCATCCCGCGCCCCTCGCGGAACGCCACCGGCGCCCGGCGATAGTTGGGGGCGAGCACCCGGCCGCTCAACTCCGCGATCTCGCGATTCGTCATCGTCACCCTCCTCCTCGATCTCCGTAGGGGCTACGGGGTCAGCATCGTCCCGATGCCGCGCTCGGTGAACAGCTCCACCAGGAGCGCGTGCGGCACCGTCCCGTTGATGATGTGCGCGCTCGGCACGCCGCCGCGGATCGCGTCGAGGCACGCTCCGACCTTCGGGATCATGCCCCGGCTGATCGTGCCGTCCCGGGTCATCGCCTCGGCCTCCGCGGCCCGCAGCTCCGAGATGAGCGTCCGGGCCTCGTGGTCGGCCCGCCCCGCAGCGTCGGGGTCCCGGTACACGCCGTCGACGTCGGTCAGCAGGATGAATTTGCTCGCGCCGACCGCGACCGCGAGCGCGCCCGCGGCCGTGTCGGCGTTCAGATTGTAGCTCGTTCCGTCGCGCCCGATGCCGATCGACGCGATGACCGGGATGTAGCCGTCCACGCTCACCGTGCGCACCAGGGCCGGGTCCACCGCCTCCACTTCACCGACCTGCCCGAGGTCCACGTCCGCCTCGTACTTCCGCGCGAGCAGCATGCGTCCGTCTTTGCCGCTCAGTCCCACCGCGCGGCCGCCGGCCTGCGTGATCGCCGAGACGAGCGACTTGTTCGCGCGGCCCGCCAGCACCATTTCGACGACTTCCATCGTCTCCGCATCGGTCACGCGGAGGCCGTGCACGAATTTGGAGGGCTTGCCGAGCCGCTCCAGCATCCGCGTGATCTCGGGGCCGCCGCCGTGCACGAGCACCGCGTTGATGCCGGCGCCCTTCAACAGGACGAGGTCTTCCGCGATCGTCGACCCCCCCGCCCCGCCGGCGCCGACGTCGAGTACGCTGCCCCCGAATTTCACGACGACCGTCTTGCCCTTCCAGGCGTTCACGTACCCGAGCCCCTGGGCGATCACGCCGCCGGCGAGCACGGCCTCACTGGTGGCGACCATCGGTGTCCGGCTCATCGTGCGCTCACGTAAGGTAGTGCGCGTTTTCTTTGACGTACTGCTCGGTGAGGTCGCACGTCCACATCGTCGTCTCCGCCTTGCCGAGGCCGAGATCGACGACCACGGTGATGGTGTCGCCGGCCATGTAGCGGGCGACTTCTTCCAGGCTTTCCGGCTCTCCGGCCGGGCCGCCCCGGTCGGCCACGAGGACGGGCCCGATCCGCACCGACATTCGCTCCGGCTGGACCTCCGCCCCCGACCCGCCGACCGCGACGAAGATCCGGCCCCAATTCGGCGAGCGGCCGTAGATCGCGGTCTTGACCAGCGGCGACAGCGCGACCGCCCGCGCCGCGCGGTAGGCGTCGTCCTCGCTCTGCGCGCCGCGGACCGTCACCTCGATCAGCTTGGTCCCGCCTTCGGCGTCCCGCGGGATCATACGGGCGAGGTCCGTCGCGCACGCCGTGAGGGCGGCCTGGAAGGCGTCGAGCGCCTCCCCGGGCTCCGTGATCTCCGGCAGCCCGGCCTCCCCGTTGGCCAGCAGCAGGATCGTGTCGTTGGTGCTCTGGTCGCCGTCGACGGTAATCCGGTTGTAGGACACGTCCGCCGCGCGGCGCAGCGCCGCGTGCAGCAGCGGCACCGCGACCGCGGCATCGGTCGTCAGCACGGTAAGCGTCGTCGCCATCTGCGGGTGGATCATCGCGGCGCCCTTCGTCATCCCGCCGACCGTGACCACCTGCCCGCCGATCGGCACCTGCACCGCGGCCGTCTTGGCCACCGTGTCGGTCGTCATGATCGCTTCGGCGGCGGCACCGCCGTCGGGGCTGAGCAGGCGGACGGCCTCGGGGATGCCGCGCCGGAGGGCCTCCATCGGCAGGAGCCGGCCGATTACGCCGGTGCTGCACACGTACACGAGGTCTTCGGCGATGCCGAGCCCCTGGGCCGCGAGCAGCGCCATCTCCCGCGCGTCGCGCATCCCCTGGTCGGCGGTGCAGGCGTTGGCGTTCCCGCTGTTGAGCAGCACGGCCTGCCCGCGTCCCGACCGGACGCGCTCCACGTCGAGGAGCACCGGCGCGGCCTTGACCTTGTTGGTCGTGAAGACGCCGGCGGCGGCGGCGGGCACGCGCGAGAAGACGAGGGCGAGGTCCTTCTTCTGCGGCTTGATCCCGCAGTGCACCCCCGAGGCGACATACCCCTGCGCCGACGTCACGCCACCCTGCACCAATCGCGACACGCTGCCCGCCATGCTCCCTCCTTCAGCCGATCCTACGGATACAGCCCGGGCGTGCGGAGGCCCGTCTCTTCCGGGAATCCGCACATGACGTTGAGGTTTTGCACCGCCAGGCCGGCCGCGCCCTTGCCGAGGTTGTCGATCGCCGCCATCGCGATGAGCGTCTGCGTGCGGGCGTCGATCCGGACCGCGACGTCGCAGAAGTTGCTGCCGAGCGTCGCCTTGGTCTGAGGCAGCGCCCCGTCCGGCAGCACCCGCACGAACGGCTCGGCCGCGTAGGCCTCCCGCAGCAGCGCCTGGGCGCCGGCGGTGTCCGACGGCCGCCCCAGGCGCGCGTAGGCCGTGACCAATATCCCGCGGGTCATCGGCGCGAGGTGCGGCACGAAGGTCACGCGCACCGCACTACCGGCCTGCGCCGAGAGCTCCTGCTCAATCTCCGCGGTATGGTTATGCGTCCCGACCGAATACGGGCGCAGGTCCTCGTTTGTCTCCGCGTACCCGAACCCGCCGGACGCGCCGCCCCGGCCCGCGCCGGAGACGCCGGAGACGGCGTCGACGACGATACCGTCGCGCGCCGCGAGCCCGTGCTTGACGAACGGCACGAGCGCCAGCAGCGCGGCGGCCGGGTAGCAGCCACAGTCCGCGACGAGCCGCGCGGCGCGGATCTCGCCGCGGTACAGCTCGGTCAGCCCGTAGACCGCCTCGGCGAGATAGCGCGGGGCGGTGTGCTCGAACTTGTACCACACCGGGTACAGCGCCGCGTCGCGCAGGCGGAAATCCGCGGCGACGTCGATCACGCGGACGCCGCGCTCGAGCAGCTCCGGCACGAGCGCCATGGCCCTGCCGCTCGGCAGGGAGACGATCACCACGTCGGAATCCGCCGCCAAGGCCGGCGCGCTCGCCTCCTCCGTCACGAGGTCCACGAAGCCGCGCAGGTTGGGATACAGGTCCGAGAGACGGCGGCCTTTCTGGGTCTCCGCCGTCACGTGGGTCAGGCGCACCTCGGGATGGGTGGCGAGCAGGCGCACCGCTTCCGCCCCCCCGTACCCCGATGCCCCGATGACACTGACCCGCACCGCCATTCGCCCGCCGACCCCCGAAAACCAGAATAGCATAATCATACAGTCTGGTGAATAAACTTGCAAGGGTCTTCCGGGGGGGGCGATTTCCGGGCCCGCCTACTCGATGACGCCCGCGCCCAGTCCTTTTCCGAAGACGTCGGCGAACAGCGCGCAGATGAAGGCCACCGGCAGCAGGCCGAGCATGATTTCCGCGAACGTTGGGCCCGGATCGTCAATGTCGAGCAGGTCGCTTCCCACGTCGGCCATCAGCGTCATGTTCTTGTGGTCCGAGACGAGCGTGAACGTGTAGAGGTAGTCGTTGAAGACGACGGCCGCCCCGAACAGAATCACGGCGGCCACGGCCGGCCACGCGAGGGGCAGGAGCACGTCACGTAGCACGCGGAGTGGGCCCGCACCCTCGACCTGGGCGCTGTCGACCAGCTCCGCAGGCAGTCGGCGGAAGTACGTCCAGAACACCCAGGCCGCAAAAGGGATCACGAGCGTCGGATAGACAATGATCAGCGCGACCATGCCGCCGTATAAGTGGAGGCGGGACAGCATCACCGCCAGCGGGATGAAGAGCACGCCCTGAGGGAGCAGGTAGGCGGCGAACAGCACGAGCGCGATCGCGTTTGAGGAACGCGTGCGGTAGTAGGCGAGGCCCAGGGCAGCGAGCACGCTCGTGGCGAGACTGATGATGATCGTCGCGACGGTCACCACCGCCGTGTTGAGGATAAGCCGCCCGAAGTCGGGATCCGCGAGCACCTGCGCGTAGTTACCCATCGTAAACTGCCCGCCCGGCCACCAGGGGTTGCCGCTCATCAGCTGGGTCTTGCCGCCCTTCAAGGAAACGACCAGCATCCAGTAAATCGGGGCGAGCGAGAAGACCAGCATCCCGCCGAGGAATGCGCCCACAGCCAGCCGGCCCCCCGCGGGGGCGGCGCCCGTTAGGAATGACGCTGCTCGACGCGGGGCACCGCGCCATCGTGCGGTCATCGGCGCACCACCTCCCGCAGCAGATAGGCAAGCATGAGGAAGTATGCGGGCAGGACTGTGAAGGCCACGGCGCCGCCAACCCCCACGTCACCGTCGCGGAGGGCGACCATGAAGGCCATGTGAGGGATCGTCTGTGTGTGATTGGCGGGACCGCCGTTGGTCAGGACGTGGACGATGGCGAAATCACCGAACGAACCCATAACGGAGAGCGCCGCTCCGAGCACCAGGGCGGGCCGCAGGAGCGGAAGGACGATGTGCAGGAAGCGCTGGCCGCCCGTGGCGCCTTCCACCCGGGCCGCCTCGATGATGTCGGCGCCGATCGAGCGCAGGCCGGCCAGCAGGAGGACGGCGAACAGACTGGTCTCGTGCCAGACGTTGACGGTGATCAGGCTCGCCATCGGCAGCGGACCGAAGCTGCCCAGCCAGTCGACTCCGTTCGGAACCAATCCCGACTGCATCAGAATGTAGTTGATCGCGCCGTGGACGTTGCTGAAGAGGTAGTACCAGGCCATCGTTCCCATGGTCAGCGGGAACACAAAGGGCAGGAACAGCAGGGCGTAGACCAGGCGGCGGCCGGGGAAGTGGCGCGCGATGGCAAGGGCGACCGCCATCCCAAGTATTGCCTTGATGACGATGCTCGCCACCATGTAGACGAGCGTGTTGCGCACGGCATCGAAGTACGTCGGCTGCCGAAGGAGATACGCGTAGTTGGCGAGACCGACAAACTTGCCCAGCTCACCAACCTGTGCGTTGCTCAGGCTGAACCAAAGTGCAAGCGCGAGCGGATACCCGATCGCCCCCGCCACGATGAGGAGCGCGGGGACCGGCAGCAGCGTTCCCGCAACCGTCCGGCGGCGTGGGTTCGCCACGCGGCCGCCACTGGGATGCTGCACCGTGAGCGCGTTCATTCCCATCGGCGGGCCGCCTAGCCCTTCACGGCACCCGCGGTCAATCCGGCCACGAAACGATCGACGAAGAACGAGTACAGCAGCGCCACCGGAAGCGAGCCGAGCAGCGACGCCGCCATGAGCTCGCCCCAGAAAAACTCGTCGCCGCGGATCAGCTCGCTGGTGACCCCCACGGAGATCGTCTTCGCGACGGTGTCGTTCATGAAAATCAACGAGTAGAGAAACTCGTTCCAGGAGAGCGTGAAGGCGAACATCCCGGCGGAGAGAATCCCCGGGATCGCGAGCGGGATGACGATCCGCACCATCGTCTGAAGGCGGGTGGCGCCGTCCACGAGCGCCGACTCCTCGAGCTCCCGCGGGATGCTCTTGAAGTAGCCGATCAGCAGCCAGGTGCTGAACGGGATCAGGAACGTCGGATACGTGAGGATCAAGGACCAGAGGTTGTTGAAGAGATGCAGCTCCTTGATAACTACGGCGAGCGGAAGGAAGAGCAAGGTCGGCGGCACCAGATAGGTCACGAAGATCCCCCACCCGATCGCGTTGGCGCCGCGGTAGCGGAAGCGGGCCAGCGAATAGCCGGCCAGGATGCTGCACACCAGCGAGATACCGGTGGAGACCACCGCGACGATCGTGGTGTTGAGGCTCCAGCGCCCGAAGTGCGTCTGCGTGAGGAGATGGCGGTAATGGTCGAGCGTCGGATGGATCACAAAGAGCGGGCTGCGGCTGAAGTCGAGGAGCTCCGACGGCGATTTGAACGACGTGATGAACATCCAGTAGAACGGAAAGAGCGTGACGAGAACCAGGGTCCACACCGGGATGTAGATCCGTACCCAGCGGCCGATCGCGGTGTCGCCGATGTCGTGCCCGCGCGGCCGCTCACGGCGCCCCCGGATGACGCCCACGCCGTTGACCCCGCTCGAAACGGGGGCCGTGCCGCCCCGCGCAGTCGGGGATGCCGGCCCCGGCTGCGCGGGGCTGAGCTGCCGGAGCCCGCTGAGCAGCGCCATCAGTCGTGCCGGAGCGCGATCAGCACGCCCGCGGTGACGATCGACAGGACCGGAAAGAGCACGAGGGAAATGGCGGCCCCGACCCCGAGGGAGCCGCCCTGAATGGCCTGGGCGTAGGCCCAGGTCGCGAGCACGTGCGAGCTGCTGTAGGGCGCCCCGTTGGTCAAGACGTACGGCAGCTGAAAGTCGGCGAACGTGAGGATCGTCGACAGGAGCAGCACGACGAGGAGCACCGGCCGCAGCATGGGCAGGGTGATGTGCACAAACTGGTGCCGGCGGGTGGCGCCGTCCACTTTGGCGGCCTCGTAGAGCTCGACGGGGATGACCTGAAGGCCGGCGAGGAATGAAATGCCGTAAAACGGCGCCCCCCGCCAGACGTTCACGATGATCATCGACGCCATGGCCGCATGCGGTGTCCCGAACCAGTTCACCCCTCGGACCGCGAGGCCGGTGTGCGTGATGACCCAGTTGACGACGCTGAACGTCGGGTCGAACATCCAGCGCCAGGCCAGCGTGCTCAGCACGGTAGGGATGATGAACGGCAGGAGCAGCGCGGCGCGCACGAAGCGCTGGAAGGGAAAGGCCTGGTTGAGCAGCACCGCCATGAAGAGCCCCAGCGCCAGCTTGAACACCGTCGTGACCGCCGTGTAGACGAACGTGTTCCAGATGCTCGCCAGGAAGACGCGGTCGTTGAGGAACTCGAACCGGTAGTTGGCCAGACCGACGTACTGCCAAATCTCCCCGGCCGCGGCGTTGGTGACCGAGAGCCACAGCCCGATGAAGAACGGATAGGCGAGAAACCCCACCAGCAGCAGCAGCGCCGGCGCGAGCAGCAGGTACCCAAGCGGCGCTTCACGGTCGAGGAAAGGGATGCGCGGGCGGCGGAGCGCCACCCGCGGGGTCTGCGCTGCCTGGGTCGCAGTGTTCAACGGTGCTCCTGCCGGTTAGGGACGCCCGTAGATCGCCTTGAGCTTGGCCTCCGCGTCGGCCATCGCCGCCTTGCTGTCGCCGTTGGCGACTGCCTTGGCGAACATGTCGGCGATGACGAACTGTGTTTGCGACTGGGTGGTCCATTTGCTCGGCGCCGCGGGCCACCCCGGCCAGTTGCCGACCGGCTTGCCGCGGAACGTCACCACGTCACGGAACACGGTGAGCTTCGGATCGGTCTTCCAGACCGGATCGTTGTTCTGGGCTTCAAAGGCGCCGGCGTTGTACCCTCGGGAGGCCGCCAGCCACTTCGAATAATTGGTCTTGTCCATCAGAGACAGGACAAACGCTTTGGCCGTGTCCACGTCGCGCGACCACCGCATGACGGCATGGTTGAGGACCAGGTTCATCGCGAAGTTGCCCTTGGGCCCGCTCGGCATAGCCGCCACACCGGTCACCTTGTCGAACTTGTGGAACTCGACGACCTCGCGGATGTAAATGCTGGCGCCGTTGAGCGTCGCGCTGATCCGGTCGGCGTGGTAGGCCTGGTTGTTGTCGGGATCGAGCCACTCAGGGTACCATTTGATGCCGGCCTTGGCCGCCCGAATCGCCCACTGCAGTGCCGCGTCGGTCTCGGGGGAATTGATCCGGACGGTGTGGCCGTCCTTATCCACCTCCTGGCCGCCGAAGCCCCACAACACCGGGTTCCACATCGTGAGCGAGTCGCCGTAGGCGTGGCCGATCGTCTGCGCGATAGGCTTGCCGGTGGCCTTGACCACCTTCTCACCCACGACGATCAACTCGTCCCAGGTCTTGGGGAACGAACTGACGCCTGCTTTTTGAAAATAGTCCGTCCGGTAGTGCCACGCGTTCGGCACGTGGCAGTACGGAATCGCCCGCCACGCTCCCCGGACTTTGGTGAACGCCTCGTTGACAGGATGCACCTTGCCGAGCGCGCCGAGCAGGTAATTGACCTCGTTCGTCACGACGACGGTGGACGCGGTGTACAAATGCGGCCAGCTGTACTGCATCTGGATGATGTCGGGACCGTTGCCGGCCGCGACCGCGGCGACCGTGCGAGGCTGGAGTTGATCGCCGCTGACGGTCTCGATTTCCACCGTGCAGTTGTTCGCGTCGCCAAACTCTTTCGCCTGACGTCGGATCTCGGCGTCAGCCTGGGGCACGAAGCTGTTCCACTGCAGCAGCCGGATGCGCGCCCCGGCGCGAGGCTTGGGCATCATCGCCGCGGCCATCCCGCCGCCGGGCGCGCCCAGCACCGACCCGGCCGCCACGGCCGCCGTGGCCGCCCCGGTCGTCTGCAGGAACCTGCGCCGTGTCCAACCCTTGCGTCGCCGCATGCTGTCGTCCGCCATCGAAACTCCCCCCTGCCCCTGTGAAATCACGTGGTCACAGTCGTCCGTCCGGTCTTCTGGGAGCCGGACTCTTCGTAGGGCCTCTGAGTTCCGTTCGAGGTGCTGAACTCCTTTATCCGCGGCGCCGGGCAGGCGCCGCGCTCCGGGACGCGGCAGGGCTTAGAGCGGAGAGACTTCCATCGCCGCGTGCGGCGCGGGGATCTCCCCCGCCTTGATCGCGGTGAGCACGTCGAGGAACGCCGCGGCGGTATCGAGCGACGTGAAGCACGGCAGGTGCCGCTCGAAGGCGGCGCGCCGGAGCGCGAAGCCGGCCCGCCCGGGCGTGCGGCCCCGCGTCGGGGTGTTGAGCACGAGGCTGACCGCGCGCTCGTGCACCAGGCGCAGCGCCGTCTCAGGATCGCCGTTCTTGCTGACGTGGATCGCGTGCACGCCGTGCTCGGCGAGGTACCGCGCGGTGTCGTCCGTCGCGTACACCGTGAACCCCAGGTCGACAAACCGGCGGATCAGCCCGACGGCGTCCGCCTTGTCGCGGTCCGCGATGCTGGCGAGGAGCGCCCGCTGCTGCTGGTCGGGCATCTCGATGCCCGCGCCGACGAGCGCGCGGTACAAGGCACCCGGCAGGCTGCTGTTCTGCCCCATCACCTCGCCGGTCGACGTCATCTCCGGCCCCAGCAGGACGTCGAGCTGCGCCATCTTCTCGCTGCTGAACACCGGCGCCTTGACCGAGACGCGCGCCGGCGCGGGCAGCCGGGTCACGCCGGGATAACCCAGGTCGGCCAGGCTCCGGCCGAGCATGACGTGCACGGCGAGGCGGACCAGCGGCGCGCCGGACGCCTTGCTGACGAACGGAATGGTCCGGCTGCTGCGCAAGTTCGCCTCGAGGACGTACACCCGGCCGTCCTTCACGACGAACTGGATATTGAGGAAGCCGCGCACGCCGAGAGCGCGCGCGATCGCGACCGTGGCGTCGACGATCTGGTCCGTCTCGTCGGGTCCGAGGTGCTGCGCCGGGAACACCGCGATGCTGTCGCCGGAGTGCACGCCGGCCCGCTCGATGTGCTCCATGACGCCCGGCAGGAACACCGCGTCGCCGTCGCTGATCGCGTCGACCTCCACCTCGGTGCCCTCGACGTAGGTGTCGATGA
>Ga0073928_10009804_pt1 | contig 11561 bp, 9 predicted proteins | sample PaiPotPPA55metaG_FD_76969 | JGI IMG/M metagenome (GOLD analysis project Ga0073928, IMG submission 76969) | Iron sulfur acid spring bacterial and archeal communities from Banff, Canada, to study Microbial Dark Matter (Phase II) - Paint Pots PPA... ...
ACTCGCAATCGTACTAGGCCAAATGGCCCTCACGCCCGGCGCCTACGCAGCCGAGCGCGTTTCGCTCATTTCAATACAATCCGGCCATTCGGTGATTCTGCGCACGCCGGGCCTGGAGCGGCTGGCCGTCGGCGACGGCCGTATCGCGGGTGTGGTGCCGATAGGCAGCTCGCAGATTGTGATCAACGGCAAGGCCCCTGGTCATACGACGGTGTTCGTATGGACTTCCGGCAGCCGCCTTACATATGAAGTGACCGTGACGGAGCAAGAGGTGGACGATCTGGCGCAGATGCTGCGCACCTCCGTGAGCGATCCCAATGTGGAGATCGTGAGCTTCGGGCATTCGGTTGTGGTGCGCGGGACGGTTCGCGACGGCGCCGAGTACACGGAGCTCAGCGATATTCTCAGTCATTTCGATAAACTCGCAACGTCAGAGAAGTACACGGTCGTCAACGCGGTCTCCGTTGCGCATCCGCTCGGTGATTTGCAGCACGATATCGCCAATATCCCGGGCGCGAGCGATATTCGGGTCGACCCCGACGGCAAGGGTAACGTGGTTGTCAGCGGGCGCGTTCACGACGCGGTAACGGAACAGGCGATTCTTGCACGGGCTCGCGGAATAGCCGGCCAATACCTTTCCAGTGATGGCAAGTTGATCGATCGACTGAGCACCGACTTGGTCAGCCAGATCGACATCAAAGTTTACATCTTGGAGATCGACAATACGGCTGCCAAGAGCCTGGGCATTCAGTTACAGTCCGCGACGTTCCAACCGAGCGGCACGTACACTCTAGGCGGACCGAGTTTCCCGGTCGTTGAGAATGCGGTCGGTCTAGGCAAAGCGCTCACCAGCGGTGCGTTCTTCCGCACGATCACGCTCGCGCCGACGCTAAACTTGCTTTTGCAAGAAGGCCATGCGCGCATGCTCTCGGCTCCCGACCTCGTCACGACGCCGGGCAACGCCGCAACGTTCCTGGTCGGCGGATCTTTCCCGATACCCTACTCAACCGGTCTTGGGCAGGTAAGCATTCAATACAAAGACTATGGCGTGCAGCTGAACGTCACGCCCACCCTGCTCGGGAACGGCGCCGTTGAAGCAAAGATCGCACCGGAAGTATCGGATCTCGATTTTCAAAACGGTACCGTGCAAAACGGGTTCATTATTCCGGGCCTGAAAACGAGCCGGCTTTCCACGGACGTCATCACGCAAGCCGGTGAGTCCATCATCATGGGCGGCCTGCTGCGGCGCGTCGAGACGCGGACGATTCAAAAGATTCCGCTGCTCGGCGACATTCCGATCCTCGGCCAGCTCTTCCGGTCGACGAATTATCAAAACCAGCAGTCCGACGTCGTGTTCGTTATGACGCCGGAAATAATTACGCGATAAGGACGCGCGAATGAACGAACTCGTGCTGCGGCCGGCTCCACCTTCTGTTCCGGTACCTCGCACGCTTGCGCAGACGCTGACCGAGCTGCCTTTTGGGTCGCAAACCCAGATCCGGGCGCGCGACGGCCAGCTCTCCGCATTTCTCGCCTACGCCGGGTACGATAAGCACATTGGAACAGTGAAGTATGCCTTACGGGTGCTAAACAATACGTCGGTTCCCGCCTATGCGCGGTTGTTCGTCGATGCTGGTGGAACGCAAGTCGCAGCCTATCCCCGCGATATCGAAATTGCCCCGTTCTCAATGCGCGATGACGTCATTCCGGTACGTATGGACGTTACCGGCCCGTTCGACCGAGCCATTGTCGCAGTTTCATCGGAAGAAAACTACTTCACCATTGAGGCGCCGCCGCCACCGCGGCAACGGACTCATTGGTCGAAGTGGTGCGCGCTTGCCGCCATTCCTATATTTGCGATGGGCGCTGCGCAGGTGTGCAAACCGCGCATTCTTGACGTAGCCGCACCGAAGAAAGCGATTGCGGGCACGACACTTCAGGTACCGTATCAGGTTTCCGGCGTCGGCAGCGTCGAGTACGACTTCCAGACGCGCGACGGTTTGCGGCTCGCCGCTGGACTGACCTCGCAGTCGGGTGTCTTGAATCTGCAGATTCCCAAAAACGGTGTCGGCGGTCCCTATGCTCTGCATCTACGCATGCGCAATGCGTTTTGGCGCGCGGAAAACGTGGCGAACATCGCGGCGGTCGTTCCGGTAACGGTGAAAGCGAAAACCTCAAGTGCGCCAGGCGCGTTGATTTCAAATCTTTCGGTCGCACCTTCACCTGTCACCGCCGGCAAGACGATAGCCGTTCGCTACGCGACCGCGGCTCAATCCGGCGACATATACCTTTTGGACGCCGCGGGCACCACGTGGGCGCACGCCCCTCTCTCGCTCTACGGGTCTACACAGCTCGCCGTTCCGCAAGCCGCCGCGGGAAGAGAGATGCGCGTCGTGCTGCATGCGCAGAGCGGGAAGGATCACGCCGAGAGCTCGGTGGCTGTAACCGTTATGCCCTCGCAGACTGTTGCACGCACGGCTGCCATGCCGGCGCAAGAAGCGGTTTCGGATGCTGCCCCCAGTGCTGTGCCCTCTGCCGTGCCTACGCTGACCTTGTCATCCCAAGTGGTTTCGCCGGGCGATACGATTACGGCAACCATTAGCGGCGTGCATGGTGACGTGCGCATTACGTTGATGAGCACCACCGGGGCGACGCTCTCACAAGGCGACGCGGACGAAAGCAACGGAGTAACGCTCAATGCGCCCAACGTTTCGACGCCGACGACGTTCTTTGTCGTCGCGACCCTGACCAACGGCGTCGCCCAGCAAAGCATCGTAAAACATCTCGTGGTCACGCCTCGGTAAGAATTGCCGATGCGTCCAGCGCTGTGGAAGGCAGTTCTCATAGCCGCGATCTTAACGTTCACGGTGCTTGAAAGCGCGACCACAAGCGCGTTCGACTTTCGAGCCTTTTATTGCGCAGGTGCCGCGGTGCAGCAGCATGCCAATCCCTATCGCACCGAACCCTTGCATTCGTGCGAGCGCGATCGCACGGACGGGTACTTTGCGGCATTCTCGCGCGCGGTTGCTCTCCCGGCGCCCTTACCCGGGTATGACATCGCGATTTTCGCGCCGCTCTCCGAACTTCCGTTCGTTGCCGCGAAGGCGATTTGGAATATCGTTATAACGATTGCTATTGGGATTGCACTGGTCGCTCTTGTGCGAATGACCGGCATCTCTTTCCTTGCCGTATTCTCAGCGCTATGGTTGTCGTTTCTCTTGCCGTCGCTCCAATTCGGTGAATTGATCCCGATAGCCGTCGCCGCGATTTGTGTTGCCGCGCTTTGCGCGCAGCGCGGACGATGGGCGGCGGCGGGAGTGGCTGCGGCCGTGGCACTCGTCGAACCTCACCTGGGCTTGCCTGTCTGCATAGCGCTTGCGTGTTGGGCGCCGAAGGCGAGAATGACCCTTCTCGCATGCGCGGGTGCCTTGGCGCTGATCTCAATCCGCACGCTCGGAATTGCACAAAACGTGGAGTATTTTTCGACCGTGCTGCCGCTGCACGCACTCTCGGAGATCGGGTCCGACGCTCAGCTCAGTCTTTCCGTCGTTTTACATTACCTCGGCATTTCGGATACAACAGCACTCCGTATCGGCGCTGCGTGGTACGCAGCGGTGGTCGTCCTAGCGGTGTACGCGTCGCGCGCGCTTGCTCGCCGGTGTTCAGATGGCGCATTTTTGATTGCGGTGCCGGCTGCGTTGGCGGTCGTGGGCGGCTCATTTATTCACGTGACCGACATGGTCGCGGCGCTGCCCCTCGCGATGCTCGGATATGCGCGGATACCGCAATACAGAGTCGCCTTCATCGGCGCGATTATCTTGCTCGCCCTACCGTGGTGGCACCTGGCCCTATTGCTTCACCAGCGACAGTACGCGATCGTTCCGATGACCGCCGCGGTTGGGCTATACCTTGCATGGGATCTTTCGCGTCGAAACGTGCGTTTTGCTTTGGGCTGGAGCGCCGCCGTTCTCATTGCGTTGGTGGGAACCAATGCATGGTACGTTGCCAGTTCCGACGCATATCACCGGACTGCGCCGCCGGTACATATCACGATCGATCGGGCTTATCCGGAGGCGAGCTGGGCCTGGACAAATTCAAAGTTCATCTCAACAGGTTCGCCAGCATCATGGGTGTTGCGTGCTCCGAGCTGGGCAGGGCTCCTTATCGTTTTGTTCGGGACTCTCGGCCTAGTGCTGCGTCGCCGCGTGGGCTCGCAGCCTTTGGGTGAAGTGACCTGATGTTATCAAACTGGTGGTTTGCCGCCCTATTATCGATTGTCTGTGCCTCGATGGGACAGGTGTTGCTCAAACTGGGCGTGCGCAACGCGCTTCCGGCTGATGCTCTACGACACCCCGCTTTGCTCTTGGGTGCGATCGTGCACCCCTATGTCCTCGCGGGCATCGCGGCGTTCTTTGCGAGCATGTTGTTCTGGCTAGTAGCCATAAATGGGCGGCAGCTATCCGCCGTGTATCCGCTAGCGTCACTGGCCTATGTCCTCGTGACTATCGCGTCAGTCGTAGTCTTCCGCGATACCGTAACCATACAGAAGGTGCTCGGCATCGCGCTAATCATCCTCGGCATCGTCGTGCTGAATGCCGGCGGAGCCCTTACAACGGTAGGTGAACGATGATTCTCGACCTTCCAAAGAGCGCGGGGAAGCGAAACGGAAAAACGCGTGAACGGCTGTTCGATCTCGTCGTAATCGGCGGTTTCGGTCATGTCGGGCTGCCGCTTGCTGTAGCGTTTGCTGCGGCCGGTGCAAAAGTGTGTGCCTACGACATTGACGAGGCGGCCGCGCAAAAGCTGCGTCGCTTCTCTATGCCATTCATTGAAGCGAATTGCGAACACGAACTGCGGTCGGCCGTCGAGAAAGGGAACCTGACGATCTCACTCGATCGCGACGACGTCTCCCGCGCTGACATGGTGATCATTATCGTGGGAACACCGGTCGACAGACATCTCAATCCAGACTTCGAGGCCATGCAGAATCTTCTGGACTCATATATGGATTGTCTGGTCGACGGACAGACGCTCGTGCTGCGCAGCACAGTATATCCGGGAACGACCGAAAAGATCGCCCAGTGGATAAAGGATCGTGGTCGCGGTATACACATCGCATTTTGCCCCGAGCGCATCGCCGAAGGAAAAGCGCTCGAAGAGCTCTCCTCGCTTCCGCAGATTGTTTCAGGGTGTTCGCCGCAAGCCGTGCACAATGCCGAGAAACTCTTTGGGTGCGTCGCAAGCGAGGTGCTCATCCTTGAACCGATCGAAGCCGAACTAGCCAAGCTGTTCAACAACGCATGGCGCTACATGCAATTCGCCGCGGCAAACCAGTTCTTCATGATCGCAAACGATCACAACGCGGATTTTCATCGTATCCACCACGCCATGACGCACAACTACCCGCGCGCAAAGAGCATGCCGGGGGCCGGCTTCGCGGCAGGTCCATGCCTATTTAAAGACACGATGCAACTCGCGGCGTTCAACAATAACAATTTCTCCTTGGGCCACGCCGCCATGCTAATCAATGAGGGGTTACCGAACTACATTGTGAACCGGCTCAAGCAAAAGCACAGGCTGCGCTGCCTTTCGGTTGGGATATTAGGAATGGCCTTTAAGGCGGACATCGACGATCCGCGTGAGTCGCTCTCGTATAAGCTGCGAAAGATTCTCGCGATTGAGTGTGCGCAGGTACTCTGCTCGGATGCCTATATCTGCGACCCCGCGTTCGTTTCGACCCAAGAATTGCTGGATCGCTGCGACATTGTTATCCTGGCGACGCCGCACAATGATTATCACGCACTGGCGATTCCTGCCGGAAAAACCGTAGTCGATGTTTGGAACGTCTGGGGTCGAGGATCGGGTCTCTAACATGAGTTCGACGGCGCTTTCCCTGGTGTGCCCCGTGTACAACGAAGGCGAGAATATCCGCGCAGTTGTTGAGGGCGTCAGTCGTTGCGTCAGCACCCCTTGCGAGCTCGTTCTGGTTTACGATTTCGATGAGGACAATACGATCGCCCCCGCGGCCCAGGCTGCCGCTGATTGCGGGATCGACCTCGTCTTGTGCAAGAATACATACGGCAAAGGCGTCGTCGGTGCTATCAAAACAGGCATTGAGTCGGCCCGGGCACCGGCTATCGCGGTGATCATGGGCGACTGCTCGGACGACCTTTCCGCTGTCGATGTCATGCACGAAAAAATAACCTCCGGTGCGGACCTGGTTTGCGGCTCGAGGTACATGCGCGGCGGGCGGCAAATCGGCGCGCCGCCGCTCAAGGCCTTTCTTTCCAGAATGGCCGGCCTATCGCTGCATGCGCTCGTTGGGTTGCCGTCTCATGACGCGACAAACAACTTCAAGATGTACGATCGCCGGTTTCTGCGCGCGACTCCAATCGAAAGTAGAGCGGGCTTCGAGATCGGCTTGGAACTCACAGCCAAGGCGTTCGTTACCGGATTCAAAGTCACGGAAGTCCCCGTAACCTGGACGGAGCGTGACCGCGGGACCTCGCGTTTTCGCTTGCTCAATTGGCTTCCGCACTATCTTCGTTGGTACGTCTACGCCCTGATTCACGCGCGACGCAAAGCTGCTGCAGTGTTCTCACCCCCGTCCGGGCCGGGAAGCATCTAAGTGTCCAAAGTCCTTTGTTTGGGCGGCGCGGGCTTCATCGGCTCGTATATCACCCGAGAGCTGCTGCAGCACGCACACCAAGTGACCGTCGTGGACAATTTCTCAAAATACGGTCCGGTAGAGCATGACTACTTTGCGCATCCAGCGTGCGAACTTGTCGTCAAAGACGTTCGTGGAATGATGCCTGACGAGTTTCAGGGCTTCGATTACGTTCTATGCCTAGCAGCGCTTATCGGCGGCATTCGGTACTTCCACAGTATTCCATATCGTATTGCACGTGAAAACACCGAAATACTGACTCGCGCGATCGACTGCACGCTGGATGCCGCACCAGAAGCGCTTTTTGTCTACTTCTCTTCCTCGATGGTTTATGAGCGCGTGCTACGGCCGGTAACGGAAGCAGATGCGCTGACCCAGCAAGTTCCGCTGACGAACTACGGCATGCAAAAGTTGTTCGGCGAGTATCTGGTTCGCGGCGCTCACGAGGAGTACGGCCTGCGCTATTTGACGGTGCGCCCGTTCAACGCCGTTGGAAGCGGCGAGTTGCCGGCAACAGGCCGCGACGGTTTAGTGGAATTCGGCATGGCGCACGTCATTCCGGATTTTATTTACAAGGCGCTGATCCGGCAGTCTCCGTTTGAGATTTTCGGTGATGGCGAGCAGATCCGCACCTTCACGCACGCGCGCGACATCGCATATGCAGTCCGCCGATTATTGGAGATCCAGGTCTCCGAAGACGATTTCAACGTCTGCGGACCAGTTAGTATTAGCATGGCAGACTTGGCTATGCGCATCTGGCAGCACGTCAATCCGCAAGTCATGTTTCCAGGATTCTCGCATACGCCTGTGCCGCCATCGGACGTGCGGATGCGTATCGGGACCAGCGAGAAATTAATGCGCGTCCTCAGATGGCGCCCGGGGCTCGGCATCGATGCCATTATTGACGATTCGCTTCAATACGTGCGCGGGCACATGACGTGGGATGCGTCAGTTCGCTGAAGGACTGCGCAATATGAGCATCTGGAGGCACTGGCCGGTCGCGGCGATTACGGCCTCTGCTATAATTATCCGTTTACCGGCGCTCCTCCACGGCGGACTCTGGAAAGACGATGCGTACACGTACGTTGACATAACCGCGGGCTCGTGGTCCAGCCTTTTGCAGCATCTTGCCATTACCGAGGCCCATCCGCCGTTATTCTTCGTTCTGATGTACGGTTGGGTGAAAATCTTTGGAGTCAGCGAACTAGCGTTAAGCCTTCCGGCATTCGTTTGCGGGATCGTGATGGTACCGGTCGTCTATCGTCTCGGCGTGCTGGCTCACTCGAGGCAAACCGGGTTGTTGGCGGCCATTTTCTGTGCGGCCGCGCCTCACGCGAACGAGTTGTCTTCGCAGGCGCGGCCCTATGCGCTTTCCGCGCTATTGTGCGCGGTACTCGTTACGCTTGTATTGAGCGCGACGCGCGGAATGACGCGCCCGCTCTTTGCCGGCATTGCGGTCACAACTGCGCTGCTCGTCTACACGCATTATGTTGGGTTGATTGCCGTAGGTGCCCTCGCGATTTGGACGTTCGCTGTGCCCCAGTATCGCCTGCGTGCACCGCCAATTGCGGCTGCGCTTGGTCTCGGAATGCTGCCGTTTGTATTAATACTTCACCGGTTTGCCACTACCGCGGCCACGCAACCGCTGCGTCCCCCGGGCTCCGGTTTTTCCGACGCCATCATAATTTTCGCTTCCCACCTTCGCGAGGCAGCCCCCGTAGAAGCGGACGGGTTGGCCGTTGCCTTTTGGTTCGCACTGTTGGCTGCTGCGGCACTTGTGTCCGCACGACGGCGCACCTTGACGTGGTCTACGTTCTTACTCGCAACGGTATGCTTGTCGGCATTCCTGGTGGAGGCGTTTGCGCATATGGCTGAAGTGCGCTACGCATATCCGTTTTTTCCCTGCGCATGGACGGTGTTCGCAGCGATCTTCGTCGAAGCAGCGTTGAGCTTAAAGACGTTATCTGATGTTAAGATAGGGCGATGGGCATTCGCTTTTGCCGCGGCGATGTTGTGCATATTAATCGCAGCAGATGTGTCGTGGGCGCGCGAGGCCTGGTCTGTGCCGCGCTCCGGTGTGCGATCGTTAGCAGCGAGCGGAGTCGAAACTCACAGCGTTTATTTGTTCGCACCAGACGTTGACGCTGCTACCTTCTACTATTATTCGCGGGCATGGCGACCTCCCATAGACGGTTTTCCGCGTATCCGGCATCCAGAAATTTCGAGGTTTGCAGACTATATCGCCGTCCGCCAGGACAGGCGCTTGTTACCCATCGCGGAGAGTTTAGCAGCATCATATCCGAGGCGCGGCTTAAAACGGTTGCACTACGTCATCGATGAGGACGCTATCGCGAATCGTACGAATAGCCATTCGGGTTATGGCATGGTATGGAATCTTTTCGATTTTGTAAAGCGAAAGTATCACTTAAGGGGATGCGCGAACTACCACGGACGGTTGGAAAGCGTTTCCGACTGCGTCTTCGTGCTGGGCGGATGAAGTATTTCTCTACGGGAGCCATGAATGATCCTCAAAAGCGCGTCTGATCTCGGCAGACATTGTGGCTGAACTTTCGCGTGACTCCGGCAGCCGTTTACTCGCGCGTAATAAGTCGAAGGAGAGCGTCGTCTCCGATCGGGGACGTTTGGTTCTTCTGAGCTTCCTCATGCTGTTTGTGGAGCTCGCCCTAATCCGGTGGCTAGGCTCGAACGTTCTGTACCTGTCGTACTTTTCCAACTTCGTACTACTGGGCAGTTTCCTCGGAATCGGCGTAGGCTTTCTACGCGCGAAATCAACAACGGATTTGTTTCCCTGGGCTGCGACGATGCTGGCGTTCCTTGTCGTGTTCATCCTGCTTTTTCCGGTGGAGATCGATCGTTCGGGAGGAGAGCTCATTTACTTCGGCGCTGGAAGCACACCCAGCGGCCTGCCTATGTGGGTTATTTTGCCGGTGGTTTTTTTGATGACCGCAGCGGTGATGGCCGCCATAGCACAAGGCGTTGGCCGCATGTTCGCGCTGTTCGAGCCACTCGAGGCCTACCGCCTTGACATACTTGGCAGCCTGGCCGGAATTACGGCATTCTCGTTCCTGTCCTTTCTCAGCGCTCCCCCCATAGTCTGGGGGATTGCAGTAACAATCGCGTTTCTCGCGCTGTACGGTCGATCGACGAGAGCGCTCCACGTGATCGCGCTGCTCGGGATGCTGGTCCTGCTAGGGCGCGAAACAATCACACCGGGCGATAGCTGGTCACCGTACTACAAGATTTCGGTGTCGAACTTCGTTCCCGGTGTAAAGCTCCTAAGTGTTAATGGCATTCCGCACCAGGTGATTGTCTCGATGGCGCGGCGCAAGCAAACCGAACCCGTCTACTTCCAGCCATACCATCGTGTTCGGTTCAACCAGCTGCGTAATGTCCTCATCATCGGAGCCGGGAATGGAGGAGACGTCGCCATCGCGCTCGCCGCCGGTGCCAAGCACGTGGATGCAGTCGAGATCGACCCGCGTATCTACCAGATAGGCCGCGAGATCAATCCGAACCACCCGTATCAGGACCCTCGGGTGACAGTGCACATCGACGACGGCCGAGCCTTTTTACAGCAAAGCCGAAGCCGCTACGATCTGATCCTATTCGCTCTTCCTGACTCGCTCGTGCTAGTTTCGGGGCAGTCCTCGCTGCGGTTGGAAAGCTATCTGTTCACGATCGAGGCGATGCGTGCTGCGCGGTCGCACCTAACGCCTCGGGGCGCATTCGGAATGTACAATTTCTATCGTGAGGTCTGGCTCATCGATCGACTCGCAGGCACTCTACAGGTAGCGTATGGGCATGCGCCGTGCGTACAGTCCGTCGGCAAGTACGGGCCGCTTTGTTGATGGTCGGTCGCCATGAAGGTGATGTCGCATGTGCGAACACTTGGAGCGCCGGAACGAGACCCGATCCTGCGCCGGTCGACGACGATCACCCGTTCCTCTATCTGCGAACTCGCTCGATTCCACCGCTGTACCTGGTTACCATAGCGGCGATACTTTTGGCTTCGCTTGTTTTGATTCGTCTGGCTGCCGGGCCGCTCGCGCAAATGCGGAACGACTTGGATCTGTTTTTCATGGGAGCAGCGTTCTTGCTGCTTGAAACGAAGAACGTCGTGCAGTTCGCGCTGCTCTTCGGTACCACGTGGTTCGTGAATGCTTTGGTGTTTTTCGGTATACTCGTTTCGGTGTTCGCCGCAATCGAGCTCGCGCGGCGGGTGCACCTGCGCAACCCGAGCCGCCTTTACCTGGCGCTTTTTGCGACGCTCGCCTTGGCGTGGATGATCCAGCCGGAGAGCCTTTTATCGCTCGGCGTTCCGCTCCGATTTGCCGCCGCAGTCTCGCTCGCATTCGCACCCATTTTCCTGGCAAACTTGGTTTTTGCGGAGCGCTTCCGGAACGTCGGGTCGTCAACGATAGCGTTCGGCGCTAACCTATTGGGCGCAATGGTTGGCGGAATTCTCGAGTATTCGTCGCTGATATTGGGATACCGGAGCTTGCTCGTACTGGTCGCGCTACTCTATGGCCTCGCGTTCGTGTTTGGGCGCAAACAGCTCCGCTCGAGCGCGCCACTGCCACAAATCATGCAAAACTAAACGGTTTGGCGCCGCCCGCCCGCGGGGTAGGAATCAAGTCCTATGCGAGCGGCACTTGCGCGAATCTCCTCGACCTACTTGGCGGCCTACATTGCGGCTGCAGACGCGACCCTATGGTTGGCCGCTTTTCCGTTCTTGCTGTATTGCCGAGACTTGCTTGCCCAGCAGCGCGTAGCGATACCGGTCATGCTGTTGATTCTCGTCATCAACATTCTGCTGCTCGGTCTCATGGGCTCCGCCGTCGTGGCGACAGGCGAACTGATTCGCCGTGGGTTC
>Ga0073928_10009805_pt1 | contig 11561 bp, 15 predicted proteins | sample PaiPotPPA55metaG_FD_76969 | JGI IMG/M metagenome (GOLD analysis project Ga0073928, IMG submission 76969) | Iron sulfur acid spring bacterial and archeal communities from Banff, Canada, to study Microbial Dark Matter (Phase II) - Paint Pots PPA... ...
GGCCGCACTCCGCGCTCGCGATGCGAAGACCAAACGAGAACCAACTGTTGACGATCGGGAGAAAGCTGCGTAAGTGACTAATGAGCCGCTACTCAATTTCAACAGCGAAGCGGACATTCCCGGATAAGCGCATCGCTAACGTTGGCGATCTCCAGAGTCCCCGCCATCGAGTGAGGTTGCCCATCGAAAATGAGAAGGTCATACATAGGCGCTACCTTAAGCGCCTGGGCGACCGTACCGAACGGTTCAACAGCGATGTCTGGGGTTATGGAGCCGCGCTCTCGCCGCTGCTTCCAATCCGTGCTCGTACCTTGCGAAATGTCGAGGTCGGCGATCTTAACCTGCCAACCCGCAGCCGCATACTCACGTGCCACGAGGCGCGCGATTGTGCTCTTCCCAACTCCACCTTTCTGGGAGATCACCCCGATGAGGGCCGCCATCCTCACCACCTCCACACCACCTGTCGTGCAAACACATTAGATGGATATTTGGGCTTTATCGCTGACCGGGGTGAGCGCAGCGCGAAACCTTCGCACCGCAGGCGCGAGTGAGGGTCGCGAACAGGCCTCGGGATCGAGTTATGGCCGCGAGGAGCCGGACCACCGCGCGATCCCCATATTGGGCACGGGTTGCCGGTGTTCCGCATGGCACCGTTTGCCATAATCAGCGTAGATCTGAACCGTGGCTGTTGAAACTCAGTTCTTAAACACGAGCCTTTCGCGGCCGCTCGGCGACATGGATTTCCAGCAGCCGGTCGAAGTGTCGCTCGATGGTTGGATGATTCGAGTAAAGGTTCATGAAGTTCGTCGGTGGGGATTCGTCCGGGACTTCCGTTGCGCCTTGCGCTCCATCCACTCACGGATTTGCGAGCGGTTGAACCTGTAGTCATGCGAAACGCGGAATGCCGGCATCGTGCCACTCTTGGCTTGCCGGTAAATGGTTGAGACTGAGACCCGCAGCCGGGCGGCCACCTCCTGGGCGGTCAGCACCTCGGCCTCCGGGTTCAACAGGACTCTGCGCGTAACCGTCGCATGCCCCCGTGACGCTTCATACGTTGTCGATAAACAGAGGAAACGGCGCGTCGCGGCGACGGCGTGACAGAATCAGGTTGAAGCCATGGATCACGGATGAGTGTTCGCGCGGAGCTCGCGTATAGTGCAACAGGTACTGAAGTACTGCCAGTCAGTGTTGTGCGACACAAAAAGTAAGCGACCTGGCGGGCGAGGGCGATCCGCTGAGTTTTGGACCGAGCCTCTGGTTGGTGACGGTCAACGTCCCGTCGTTGTAAATACCGCTACCCCAGGGAACGTATCGGAGGAGCCTGGGCGATTGTCAGGTTCTTGAGGTTTTGGCGTCGCCTGCCGCGACCTGGACCGCCTGGCCGCCATCAATCATGATGCCGGGCGAGGCGGGGCCGTTGATGGCTGTCAGTAACTTGCGGCAGTGTACTAGCGAGTGGGATCGTGCCGGTGACGCTGAACCGAATCGTGTCGTGGCCGGTCCCGGCGGCGAAGCCATTTGTTGCGGTCATCGTGTTGGCCGCGGTGATCGGGTCGCGCAAGGCACAAATATTAACTGCGCCCGAATCGGGGCAAGCGAGTTGACGGTAATCCTGACCGCTGGCGCGGCCGTGCTTAGCGGGAGTGCAAAGGCGACGGCCATCGCCGCTGCCAGCGCCGCGCGCATGCTGAGCACTGCCCTCATTCCAGCGACTGAGCTCTGTTGCTTGCTCAGCAGCAGCCGTGCATTCAAGTCCGGTCGGGGAATTGCTGGTTCTTAGCTGACCATGGGTTACGCCTCCGGGGCGGTGGTGTGCTGGGCATGTCCAACGGTCAAATTGCGGTGAAAGTCGCCTCTTTAATCTTCGCGAAGCCTGCCTGGCGCCGCCGGAAGACAGTGGTGAAGGAAGGTGAAGCGCAAGGGCGCTGTCGCGAGGCGGGGTTCAGAGGAAGCGTGGAGCGCGGCTCGCCTGAATTCTGTGAGAGCCGCAAACGACATTGGCGATTGAGCCGACCGACCGCCATTGCCCGGAGCCTGTCTGTCCCCCCTTAACGTGAGTCATGCGAGCCGCATGGTTGATGCGCTAAACCTGCTTCTTCGGTTCGGAGCAGTCGAAGCAGTGTCCCGCGCGGTCCCTAAACTCCAATTCGCGTCCGTCTCTGTTTGCGCGGAGATAACAATCGGGAGTGGAACGAAAGTGCACTCGACTAACTGCTCGGACGGTCCGAACATCGTGAGCCGGATCATCACGAGGTGTTCATGGTGCATCATCTCGGCCAACAGCCGGCCGTTTGCGCGACTTCGACGTGCCTCAATCATCGTGCATATAGATGTCGCGGCAGCATCGGAAAATGTACGGTAGGATTTCACGCAATGTCGTCCCCTGGCTTAGGACTGGCAAAAATGATGGCTCCGTTGGGGGATGACGTTCTGATACATCAGCGGTTAGAAACGAGGTGAGAGGATGACTCGACCTGATCGGAACCTGACCCTTAGCCCCCCTTTTAGGAAGGGGGGTCAGCACCAAGGCTGTTACAAAGCGCTATCGCCTACTATAGATACGGGCGAGATCGATTGGTCAGGTTCTTTTTCCCCCTGCTGAAGAGACTGTCGGTTTTCTCGGGTGGCCTTTGTTCGTCATGCCGACTAAGTGAGCGAGGCGGAAGCTGAAGCGAACGGGCGGAGGGATCGCGGCGAAGCGATCTGCGTGAAAACGCGTGTGGGAGAAAAGAAATGGTCCGCGTTGATCCTTCGACTCCGCTCGCGAAAAAATGCGAGCTCCGAACGGAATGACAGGCCGGAAGCGCCGCGGAGGAGAAAATCGACAGCCTCGTAGGGAGAGGGCTTGTCGGTGAGATGGATCGATGAGAACCAGATCGCGGATCGGTGTCGCTATTGGCATGCTACTCTGGTTTTTTTGTTCCGCGGCCCAGGCGCAGTCGGTGCTGCAGTATCACGGCTCGACCGACCGCGCCGGTCACTACGTGATCGCTAATCTTACCGCGCAGCGCGCGCGCTCGATGCACCTCGATAGTGCTTTCGACGGTCGCGTCGACGGGCACGTCTACACCCAGCCGCTACTGTTCCATGTGGCTGGTCATGAGCTTTTGATCGTTGCGACCGAAAACAACGTCGTTGATGCGCTCGACGCAAGCACGGGCAAATTAATATGGCAAAGATCAGTGGGGCAGCCAGTACCCCTGTCAATGCTGCCATGTGGCGATATCAACCCGCTTGGCATTACCGGAACGCCAGTAATCAATGCGTCGCGGCGCGCGATTTACCTCGACGCGATAGTCTTGACTAGAGCCGGACCGCAGCATCTGGTATTCGGCTTATCGGTGGATAACGGCCGGGTCCTGCCTGGCTTTCCGGTGAATGTCGGGCAAGCGCTTGCGGCGCTGGGAATGCACTTCACGCCGACATATCAGAATCAGCGGGGTGCGCTGCTGATAATGCGAAACACCCTATACCTCCCTTACGGTGGAAATCAGGGCGACTGCGGGCGTTATCACGGCTGGGTCGTCGGCGTCAGCCTCGATGACCCCGGTCGTGTGATCGCGTGGAGCACGCAAGCTGCCGGTGGAGGGATTTGGACACCTGGAGGCACTGTTTCGGACGGACAATCCCTCTTCGTAGCCACCGGCAACACTTTCAATGCTTCGCAGTGGATGGATGGCGAGGCCGTGATTCGATTCGGCGTTGATCTTAAGCCTCCGGCCAGCCGTGTCGACTATTTCGCGCCAAGTGACTGGCCTAGACTGGACGCGTACGACCTCGACCTCGGTGGCACCAATCCCGTGACGCTGAATTTGGGCGGTTCACATCTGATTCTGGCACTTGGGAAGGACGGCAAGGCGTATTTGCTCGACCGCGACGATCTGGGTGGGATTGGTGGAGCGCTCGCGGTTGAGAAGGTTTCCAGCGCGCAGATCATCACCGCTCCAGCGGAGTATCCGGGGTCAACTGGCGCCGCCTTTGTTGCCCTCCATGGCTTGGGTAGCAGGTGCCCTCGGACGATTTTCAACCCTTCGCTCATCGTCCTGAAAGTTCAGGTGCAGCCAACTCCGGCGATCTCAACCGCGTGGTGCGGCTCGCTCAACGGAGCCGGTGCGCCGATAGTCACGACAACCGACGGCATCGCCAATCCGATTGTCTGGATGGTTGGCGCCGAGGGTGATGATCAGTTGCATGCGTTCCGCGGTGCAGACGGGCAGCCGCTGTTCACAGCTTCACAGTCAACGATGCAAGGTCTCCGGCATTTTGTCACGATAGTCGCTACGCCAGAGCATCTGTACGTGCCGGCCGACGGGCGGGTCTATGCTTTCACGCCGTAGCTCGGCGATTTGAGAACGAATGCTTTTCGTTACCTTGATCTGCGGTGCGGAACAGCAAGCAGAGCAGGGAACGGCCCGGTACGCCGTCGCCCTATCTTCCTCGCGAAACGCAGTGTCCGGCTGAATCGACGCAGCAGCCATGGCCTTTTCGATTGAACTCTTATTGACCAGCCACGCCTAAAATCTCCGCGACGTGCGACCTGGCGGTCGGCGTGAGATGGTCGGCCGCTATGACTGCGACGATTTCATGGCCTTTCGGCAAACCGAGCTTCGACAGGCCGAGCAAAAAGGAACGGGCTTAAGAGAGCAAGCAAAGCGACAGTCGCGTTCTCATCAAAACACGCTCTCCGATGGGGAAGTCATCTTCCTTCAGACCTCCGATTCTAGATGGGCGCCGTGAGAAATATTCCTGCGAACAACGCGAATGCATCTATGGTCACCTCGCGTGCGGCTTGCGGAGTTGTGGAGGCTTAATTCCGGTAGCTTGGATCACGCTACCATGCAGGTCTTCACCATCTTTCTGCCACGTGCTCCAAGTCACGTGATTCGGCCCACGGGCGAAAAGAGAACCGCGCTCGCCCCAGTACTAAGTTTGACTTCCTAGTACCGGTACCTAGTAGGTATTGTCATCGAAGTAATTAGTGCGATCGGTATGGAGATCCCGCTGGGATGCATAATCGTCCAGGCCAACACCCAGATAATTACCCGCATTCGGATCCAACTTGATCGTGTTATGGGTAACCTGCACATGAGTAACTTTGAACCCGTCTGGCCTAGCAGTCTTGTTGACAGCTATGCCTCCAGGCCTGCTGCCGCTCGTAAACGGGCCCGAAACTTCCACAAATATGGTGTTCCCGAAAATCACGCCGTAATCAGAGGCCCGATAAGTGATCTGGCCATTACGTCGGCAACACGCGGTAATCGTTGTGCCAACTGGTCGCGAATGCATCGAAGTATTCCGGTTGTGCCGGGGGATGCGGTCGTTCAGGTCTCCTGATTCGACGCGAGCAACTGTTGATGCAATTCGCGGATCGCCTAGAGCAGTGCCACCGGATCGAGCGCGGCAAATTGCTGCAGAGGCGGTGCTTGATCGTCTCATCGACCGCATCGTAGGTTAGGAGCCTCTGATATGGTGTGAGCGGTGGATAGTAGCGTTTATAGACCTGCGTCGCGTTGCTTGCTAGCCAGCTCGAACGATGGCTGGAAGAGATTGACGTAGAACCGGGCGCTCTCGTACAAGCGCTGCAAGGCGCGAGCCGCGGCAAGCCCCGCTTAGTCTTTCGTATCCGACCAGATGGCGAACTACCGCGCCGTTCTTCTGCTCGGCCCATGCCTGATTATTCTTGTGGTAAGCCCGCGAGCGGGTCCATTGGATGCGGCACTAGTCGCAAAAGCCTCGCAACGTCTCATCCACGAACACGCTGTCGTTATAGGTATCGAGACCACGCAGAGCGAAAAGAAAACGCTGCGCAATGGCATTGATTCTTTCGACCGCCAGACTCTTCCCGTATTGCCAGGGCTGCGCATTCAGTCCAGCCGCGGTGAATATCGGTCAAGGTCAGCTCTGGACAAAGTTCCCACCTTCTTTCGTTCCGCCACCGTGTTCGACCATATCGCGCTCGCAGTAACCAGGCGGGGGATCACCCCGATCGGCAAAGTCCGAACCCGACACTCTGCGTGATCGGCGAGCCTGTGCACCAGCGGGCGCCGCCGCGCACGCCCGGCTGCTTCGCGTTCCGAGCCCCGTGGCGACGCTCACACCAAGGGGCTTGGTTCTGACCACATCGAACTTGAGATGGCTGTGGCGATGGTGACTCAATGCGCCCAGAGATGGTTGACAGGCGCCCGCAATATCAGAAATGGCGCGGCAACACGGCTCTTGCCGAAAGCTATAAATTGAAAACGATGTGGCATCACAAACCGCCGGCCCTGACTTGCGTGCTGATTAGCCCAATGTCAGCTCCAAAGACCACCAGCGCTATCTACTAGTCACTTGACACTGGCATGAAGTGAGTAACACATGCCGGCAGACGACGGATCCAATTTCGATGCCTTCCCGCAATGGCCATTTTCTGCGCAGCCCTGGCCTTTCTCTCGCAGGAGCGACCGCAAGGGGTTTCTTCTTCCCGAGCTGACCTTTTGCTTCTGCATTTCATAAATAAGACGAACTGCTGCAAAAGGGTGTGATTTTTGTTTTGCTGACGGCATTGACATAGGCTGAGTCAGCCGGTATTCAACATCGGACCGCCTTTTCGCGATTGCCAATAACGGGGATAGGGGAGGGTTTATTATATGCCTCTGATTGGCAAGTGCTGTTCCAGACACCGCCGGGAGCTTCTTAAACACGGAGCTCCGGTTCGTACTGTTAGCTTGATCGATATCCATACCTTTGGCGGTCGCGGATCGCCTTACTAATAGTTCTTCCTCATACATGCATTGAGCGGTAACGGCAGAGCCGTTCTCCGTACCGGGGGAGGGGCGGAGCGTTCGCTGTTTGCCGGCAAAGCCCCAGTCATTGCCGCGTGGGGGAAGCATTTAGCCTCCGCAGCGGGGGGCTTCATTTAATTTGTCAAGCCGGCTTGACTCATGGTCAAGCCGCGGTGTGGAGGCCTGACTACGATGGGCAAGGTGAGGCAAAGCCGCCTCTTGGCGGGGCGGCTGATATTCGTCGTGGTGCTGATGACAATGGGTTGTGTCTTCGTTTCTTCGAGCAAAGGAACGGCAACTGCGTCATCGACCGCCGTGCAGCCAACCGCACCCGCTAACAATGCAGTAGTTAGTGGGCCGCTGGCCGGATGCCCTACTATTCCTGGGACGACTACGCCTGTGGGCGCCGCGTGTTTTCCACCATCGCTCCGTCCGAGCCTGAATAATCCACAGGATCCAGTCGCTTACGGAGCGGACAAAACCGGCGTGAATGACAGCGCCGCAGCGATCAACGCCGCCTTGGCCGCTGGCGATGTCTATTTCCAAACGCCGGGAACGTACTTCGTATCTTTAACTGGCAACAATGTGAGAACGGCAAGTATCGTTCCCCCTGCCGGCAGGACTATTGAATGCGTACCCGGCGTGAGCCTAAAGGAAACAGCGACCAATTATGCTGCCTGTGGCGGCGACGCTTGCGGCATTCTTTCTCTTCTGAATCCGGGGAACACGGTAGTCGGGTGTGATTTCCAAGGCGGCAATTCCGCGCCCGGTTCGATCGTGGAAAGCCAGACCGAAGGCCCGGACTTGATTGACGTATCGAGCAACAACGAGACGATCGAAGGGAACACTTTTGAAAATACGTGGTCGAATTCAGCGGTACAGGTCAATAGCAACTATACGGGCATTCCTCCTTCTAATTTCTTGATCCAGTACAATACCTTTACCCATAATCCTGGCTATGCCATAAACGAAGCCGCCACCGTGGGAGGGACGATACAATATAATATTTCGCATGATGCGAATATCAGTCCCGAGTACGATGCCTGCACTAACACTTACCCTCGCGTCACTCAGAATGTAATTACCCAATACAATGAACTGGACGTGACAACCGCCACTGCCTACTCGGGGTGGTCGTTTTTTATCGGTGGCGGAACATATCCCAATGGCTGCGACTACTCAACGAACATCGTTCGGAATAATTATTGTACGAGTGAGATAAGCCAACCCGCATGGCTCTGGACCACCTCCAGTGGTTATACGCAGTTCCCAGCGCATTATAGTAATAATATCGTGGGACCAAATTGCGCTCTCCGAACCTGGTGACCGCGTATGTCTGTTGAAGACGCTGAAGCGGATGTGCCATTTGGTGATGCAGCGTCATACCATCCTCGGAGCACACTGTTATTTTCCAGGTTGGATCTAACTGTTGAAATAAGGTAGTCGGCTATCAAGCTGGTGGACGCAGATCAGTGCGTCCACCAGCGGCTCGCTGCTAGTCGGCGGACTGCGGCAAGCATTACCGTCGGCAATAGCGCGCCAGCTCCAACCCAACTGCGACGTCGACACTGGCGCCTGCAGGTAAGTGCGATCATGAAAACGACCCCGACTATGACAGACGACGGACTGAGGCCCGCTCCGCTTCATCCAGGCCACCGACTCCCAACTCCGCGAAGAGCAACAGGTGGTCGGAGGGTTCGCTAAAACGCACCAGGAAGCGACTTTCGGCTGGAACGTCGCCTTTTCGGACTGACACCCGCCACAGGCGGTGCGCACTCTTCTCGTTTTCTCGAAGCGTTGAACGTAACAAGTGTGGTAGCATACGCATTTCTCCAAACAGGAAAAGACGCCTTACGGGTGCGATTCTGTGTCTGGTAACCGAGCCCGGAAGCGTTTCAGACGCAGAGCCTCGGCGCTGTTCGCCTGGTCACCATCCATACCTTGGCAGTCGCGAATCGCCCTCCTAAATGTTGCTCGCCATACTTGCATTCAACGGTAGCCACAGAGCCGTTCCCGATGCCCGCGGCGGATCTTCTTAGTCCCACGCAGGATTGGGTCAGCGGGGCGAGCTCGTCGCATCCACGCAGTCGCGGGGGTTGATAGGATCTGCCGCTGGCACTTTCGGCAAGTTGCGGAAATGGCGCCAAAAATTTGGCGCCAGAGGCAAACTCGGCAGTCGAGCATTCCGGGATCGTGCTCATTCGGTCTGTTCTTTCGGTCTGCGCCAGATTTCAGAACGGGCACGCATCACAATTTTTTGTTGCACCAAGCTGGTGGAGATTTACGAGCAGAAAGGATCCACTGTGGACGCGCAGGACCCGAGCTCGACGATCCGGCTCCGGTTGAGCTCAAGGTCTCGATCACCGCGCCCCTGGAAAGTGTCATGGGTGGACGGCCGCAGCCGCGTTTACGAAGTGATGCAGCGCAAGCGTACGCTATCGATTGGGATTATCGAACGAACGTTTTCCGCATCCCAGGGAAGGTCCTCATTCGCCCCGTTCCAGCGCGTGCGTCGCCGTTGTTCGCGTGGAGCTTCCGAGATCGATCGATAAAGCTGACGGAACCCAACCATGCTGAATGAGAGCAGCTCCGTTATGAGGCTCAAGGAACTGCATTTTGGCTGCAAAGTTACTCAATACCCTGACATACGCACATAGCCAATGATTAAAGCTATTTTCGCGCTTTTGGGCCTATGGGCTACAATCGCACATAGTGCTTGGGCAGCAGAAACCCCACCTCTTCTCACGGGGCGTGCGGCATTCAGTTGTTTTCGCGCTGATGCTCCTGGCGTCCGCAGGAAGATAACGCCTGCCGATCTCCCGCCCCCATTCGCTACGAAGTCGGCACGAAATGACCCAGCTATTGTGCCTCAACCACGCGGTGCTACTCTTCGAGTTGCGTCCGGTTTCGTTGTGCAAAAGATCGGAAGCGGACTACATGATCCACGCGTAGTCCGCGTTGCACCAAACGGGGATACCTTCATTGCCGAGAGCGGACTGGGACGTATGCGCGTCATGCGCGCGGCTGATGGCGCGACCAACCTCGAGCGAAGCGAGATTTTTGCGGCGGGTCTTGCGGCGCCCTTTGGCATTGGGTTTTGGCCACCAGGGCCAAATCCGCAGTTCATGTACGTCGCGAACACAGGCTCAGTAGTGCGCTTTCCCTACCGCAATGGTGACCTCAAGGCTCGGGCTCGCAGTGAGACAGTCGTCGATCTTCCAGGCGGTGGTCATTTACAAGGTGGCGGACACTAGACGCGTGATGTGGTTTTCTCCAAAGATGGTTCCAAAATGTTCGTCTCGGTAGGCTCCCGATCAAACGATGCTCTGAGCGTGATTCAGAGTCGTTTTCCAGGATTCAGCCAATTCGCTGCACGGTATGGTTTCGGTGCGATTGCGAGTTGGCTCATTCCAAGCGGCCTCATCGGCTCCGAGGAGCGCCGTGCTGACGTGCTACAGTACAATCCCGATGGCACAGGCTTTCTCATATTCGCCACCGGGTTGCGCAACTGCGTTGGGATGGCGGTCAACCGGACCACTGGCGACCTTTGGTGTTCCACCAACGAGCGCGACGGCCTGGGCGATGATTTGCCGCCGGACTACATCACAAGAGTAATAGATAGAGGATTCTACGGATGGCCTTGGTACTACATCGGCAATCACGAGGATCCGTTTCATCGGGGTGAACGCTCCGAACTCAAGAACAGGGTAATCGTCCCCGATGTGCTGATACAGGCCCATTCGGCTTCGCTAGAAATGACCTTCTACGATGGGCGCCAATTTCCACAGGGATATCGGGGGATGCTTTCGCTGCCGAACACGGCTCGTGGAACCGATCATGCCTCACGGGTTACAAGGTCATTCGCGTGATCGTACGGGACGGGAAACCCACCGGTGAATTCGATGATTTCATGACGGGCTTCGTGACGACGGAAAGGTCTGGGGACGGCCGGTCGGCGTGGCTGTCACGAACGATGGCTCCCTAATCGTGACGGAGGATGCTAACGGCACCCTCTGGCGTATCTCGTACCGAGGCAACGGCTAAACAGTCCCAGAACTCTAGACGGTGTACACGTCCGCGACAGCGCGGAGAACTCGCGAAGCATCCCAAGGCAGGCTTGCCTCGCGCTACCGCACGCTATCACATCCACTGACCTGCGCCAGGTGGCTCAACCATGTGGAGCGCTGGTTCGGCCCTATTACCCAGCAGGGAATTCGGCGCAGGTCGTTCCAAAGCGTTAGCGAGTTGGTGCAGAAAATCGACGCCTATGTCGTCAGCTACAACCTGCATCGCAGTCAGCTCGTATGGACCGCCACAGTGCCGACTCGATCCTCGCAAAGCTTCAACATCTCTGTAATGTCATTAATGGGACAGAATACTGGCTGTCCACTTTTGCGGCGGACATAACGCCGGGGAAATCATGCTCGGCGAGGCAGGGCCGCCGAAATCGAGCAACCGATCAAACGGCTTCGTCACGAACGACCAAGATGCGCGTATCCGTGAAGGCCCTGCCGGTGGCCATGGTCTAGCAGGATGCGGAGTGCGCCGGGATAAACCGGCGTGGAGTTGTGAATGAAAGAGTCATACGGGAAAGGAGTAGCGAACCATCCCGACCCCGAGTCATGCGTGGCCAGCCGAAAGGCTAGCATAGAAGCGTTGACAGGGGCACATGCAGGCTGGGTATTGAGCTGCGAAATAATCGCGACCAGAGTGCCGACGTCGTTCCGTATGGCGGAAGGCAATACCGGCAGAGACGCCATTGCGAGTCTCCGCAGGACTCTGCGCAGTCTAAGACCC
>Ga0073928_10009807_pt1 | contig 11559 bp, 12 predicted proteins | sample PaiPotPPA55metaG_FD_76969 | JGI IMG/M metagenome (GOLD analysis project Ga0073928, IMG submission 76969) | Iron sulfur acid spring bacterial and archeal communities from Banff, Canada, to study Microbial Dark Matter (Phase II) - Paint Pots PPA... ...
CGCATTGTATTGGCATTCCGATAGCCTCTTTTCCTTTTCCTGGAAAAAGAGGCCTTTGCTTTTTTGGGCCGCTTTTTCAGGCTCGTCCTCAGCTATTCGCGGGTACCCTGCCCTTCGCGGTTTTTCGAAGGGTGGGCGACAAGAAAGCGAGTAGCTCCATGTCTCACTACGAACTGCGGTGTCGGGAATGCGGACGGACTTGGGGAAACCAGCCCCGGTCTATCTGCGACGATTGTTTCTCTCCTCTGGAAGTTGCTTACGACTATGACGCGCTGCGCGGGCAGCTTGGCCAAGGAACGTCTAGCCGTGAACGCATTTCCCAGCGGCCGCCGAACATGTGGCGCTACGCCGAACTTTTGCCCCTCCCCCAAGGCTATGAACCGCGGCTGCCGGTCGGCTTCACTCCACTGCTTCAGGCGCCGCGTCTCGCTCAGCATTTGAGTGGGACGCTAACTGGAACGACCGCCGCCGCGAATAATCTCTACATCAAGAACGATGCTGTCTGCCTGCCTACGTTGAGTTTCAAAGACCGCGTAGTCGCTGTTGCTCTGTCGCAGGCGAAAGCCTTCGGGTTCGACACTGTGTCATGTTCCTCCACCGGGAACCTGGCCAATGCCGTTGCCGCACACGCGGCCCGCCTGGGACTCAAGGCATGGATCTTTATTCCGTCAGATCTCGAGCCCGCAAAAATTCTGGGCACCAATGTCTTCGGAGCGAAAGTCGTCCGCATCGCCGGCAACTACGATCAAGTCAACCGCCTGTGCTCACAAATTGCCGACGAGCATCGCTGGGGCTTCGTCAACGTAAACCTGCGGCCCTACTACGCGGAGGGATCGAAGACCGTCGGCTTCGAAATCGCGGAGCAACTTGGCTGGCGGCTGCCGGATAATGTGGTCTGTCCCATGGCTGGCGGCTCGCTGATCGTTAAGATCAAGAAAGCGTTCGACGAACTGGTCAATTTCGGCCTGGTTGAAGGCAAGGAAGTGAAATTTTTCGGAGCGCAAGCCACCGGCTGTTCTCCAATTTCGACAGCGGTCAAGACCGGCAGCTCCGAGATCGAGCCGCAGAAGCCATCGACGATTGCGCGCTCGCTCGCCATCGGCAATCCTGCCGACGGGCACTACGCGATCAAAGTGATCAAGGGCAGCGGCGGATGGAGCGAAGATGTCAGCGATCCCGAAGTCATCAATTCAATCAAACTGCTGGCGGAAACCGAAGGCGTTTTCACCGAAACCGCGGGCGGCGTGACCGTGGGCACAGCGCGAAAACTTTATCGGCAAGATCGGATCCTTCCAGAAGAAACGACTGTGCTCTGCATCACCGGCAACGGATTGAAGACGACCGATGCGCTCGCCGGCGTCTACGAGACTGAACCGGCGATTGCGCCGAAGTTGGCGGAGTTTGAGCGCTACCTGCAGCAGACGTTGAGACCTTCCGATATCCCCGGCGTGATCGCCGAAGCCGAGGCTGTGGAAACCTAATCATGCCCATTACAGTACAAATTCCGACCGCATTGCGCCGCCATACCGCGGGCGTGGGTTCGATCACGTGCGCAGTGTCAAATCTCGGGGAACTGTTCTCTGTTCTTGACGAAAAGTTTCCCGAGCTGAAACCTCATCTGCGCGATGACAAGGGTCAAGTCCGGCGCTTTCTGAATATTTATGTGAATGAGGAAGACATCCGCTTCCTGGGCGGCCAAACCTACGCTTTCCAGGAAGGCGATGAGGTTTTGCTCGTGCCATCGATCGCCGGTGGCGCGCGGTAGCTCGCGATCAGGCTGCACAAAACATTCCATCGGCACACATCTGAGCCAAGGCCGCTGCCCGGCGGCCTGATTTATTTGCGTTTTGTTCTACCGAAATTCCACGCCGCGATTCTCCGCTAATCAACAAACATCCCTAACACTTTGTCTTCAGGCGCGTGTGTGGAGGAGTGATGTTCACGAATGGAAAAAAGAGTCCAGGAATTCACTTACTGAGCTCAGTCGGTCGCTACCAAATGATTCGCACACTCGTCTCACTCCACAAGTTGTCACACGAGCCTATCTGCTTTCCGGTGACAGGCCACGAGCAGGTTCCTGACAGCGCCCTTGGAGCGTGCCATGAAGGGTCGCATGTTCGTAGCATTCCTGTTGCTGGGCAGTTCGGTCGCTGCGCAACTCAATGCGGGCCGCAACGTCATCCGGCGAGTCCAGGTGCGGGTTGCCCTGGAAAATGGAGTCTGTGACGCATCTATTAACGTCACGCTGATCGGGCACGGTGGTCCGCTGGCCGAAAGCGCGCCCAATGATCGATGCGAAGTGGAGTTCTTCAACGTGCCGGAAGGCGACTACCATGTGAAGGTGTCTGGTGGAAATTTTACCAATGCCGATTCCGGGAGCATCAATATGACCGCGGCGGGTCCGGCCGAGTTCGAGATTCAGGTGAAATCGCGGAACGAACCGGAGCGCAATTTTGGCGGGCCCGCGAGCGCGTTTGTGTCAGCTTCCGATCTTGGCGTCCCGGGCCGCGCCCGTAAAGAACTGGACAAGGCCAGTGAGTTGGCCGACAAGCAGCAGTTAGCCCAGGCCGTTCAAAAGCTGAACAAAGCCATCTCCATTTATCCGACCTACGCACTCGCCTATAACAATCTGGGCGTAATTTATGCGCGCCTTGGAGACTCGGTGCGAGAGCGAGAAGCGCTGCAAAAAGCCATCAGTCTCAACGACCACTTTGCGCTGCCCTACGTTAACCTGGGAAGAATGCACATGGCAGCAGGCGATTTCCCTGCCGCGGAAACCGTACTGGATAAGGCTTTCACTCTCGACCCTACCGATCCGATGACCCTGACCCTGCTCTCCTACTCCCAGTTCATGGATCGGCATTTCGACGAAGCCATCACGACCAGCCACAAAGCTCATTCGGTCGGGAAGCCCCACGCTTTTGTGCATCGCGTGGCGGCGCGTGCCTTTGAACAGCAGAGGCAGGGAGCGGCGGCAATTGCAGAGCTTGAGTTATTTCTCAAAGAGGAGCCACCCGGTCCGCGGGCCGACGCCGCGCGCAAGGAATTGGAAACCGTCAAAGCCGTTCTTCCCGTGAATCAAAGCCGCGACCAACCCCCGCACTGACCTAGAGTGGAGCGGCCACTGCTGGACGAGCCTGGCTCCATCCCGATTCGAGAATCGTAAGAACGTCTCGTGGCAGCCGCTACTGAAAGAGTTGTGTTGGTGCGATGCCGGTATATATAATCTAACTAACTGGTTAATTAATGGCAAAGCTTTTCAATCCGCGGAATGGCCTGCCACGCCGCATGGGTTCGCGCGGTCAGCCGAAAGAGAGTCGTGCCGCCATACTGCAGGCCGCCGCCAAGGAATTTGCCGAGCACGGAATTGCGGGCGCGCGCACTGACGCCATTGCCCGCGAGGCTCGCGTCAACAAGGCGCTCCTCTATTACTACTTCAAAGATAAGGAAACACTTTACGGTGCTGTGCTCGATAATGCGTTCTCCGGCCTCAAAACGACGGTCTTCCGGGCGCTCGACAGCAACTTGCCTCCGCGCGAAAAGATCATGGCCTACGCCGGCGCATATTTCGACTTCATCGCTTCCAACCAGATGTATCCGCGCCTGATGCAACGCGAGATGATGCGGGCCCGCGAAGGCAAATCTCAACACATCGACAAAGTGATCAAGACCTATTTCCAGCCGATTTTCGCCCGCGTCAGCGAACTGATGCGCAAAGGAATCGCGGACGGCGAATTTCGTCCGGTTAACCCCGTGCATTTTGTCCCCTCGATGGTAGCGATGATCGTTTTCTATTTCAGCAGCGCCCCCATGATGCAGAAGATTGTGGGATTCAACCCCCTCACTCGGGAGCGGATTGCCGAGCGGCGCGCTGCAGTGCTGGATTTCATTTCCGCCGCGTTGTTCCGCCCTGATCACAATGCCGCCACGCAAGGAGCACGCCCATGAGCGCGCGTAACCGTTTCGCCATTCTTCTCGGAATTATCTTGGCGATTGCCGCGGCCTACTATTTTCTTTCTACCGATCACTCGCGCGATCTGGTGCTGATCGGCACTGTCGACGCCAACCAGGTCATCGTAAGCGCGCAGGTCGAAGGCCGCATTCAGAAGTTGCTGGTGGACGAAGGCACTCCCGTGAAGGCCGGAGATCGGATTGCTGTGCTCGATCCTTCCGAGTTGCAGGCGCAGGAGGCCGCAGCGACGGCGACTATCGCCAGCCTGCAGCATAAAGTCGCTGAAATGCAGCACACCGAAAAATCGACCTCGGGTTCAACTTCAAGCGACGTGGCGAACGCACAGGCCAAGCTGTCGTCGGCAAAGGCGCAATTGCTGCAGGCCAAAGCCACGCTGGAGCGCACGGAGAGCGACAGCCGCCGCGCCATCGCGTTGGCCAAAGCCGGAATCGCTTCCGATCAGGAGCGTGTGCAGGCAGAGACCAACTTACAAGCCGCGCAGGCCACGGTTCAGGCGCAACAGGAATTGGTGAGGGCCGCGGAAGCCGACCTGAACGCTGCGGTCGCCCGTACGCAGCAGGCGAATGCCGCCAAAAGCACCGTGGCTTCCACCGAGGCTGACGTGAAGAGTGCGATTGCGCAGAAAAATCAGGCCGCCGTCCGGTTGGGGTATACCAATGTATATGCGCCGGTGAGCGGAACCGTCTCCGTGCGCGCTGCCCGACAGGGAGAAGTAGTCAACATTGGCGCGCCCATCGTTACCATCGTCGATCTCAACGATACCTGGGCGCGGGTGGCGATTCCTGAAACCTATGCCGACCATATCGGATACGGCGACGTGCTTCGCGTGCGCTTGCCGGGTGGAACCGTCATGAGCGGCAAAGTTTTCTTTAAGGGCGTGGAAGGAGACTTCGCCACGCAGCGCGATGTCAGCCGTCGCAAGCGCGACATCAAGACTATCGTGCTCAAAGTTCGAATGGACAATCCCCGAGGCGCATTCGTTCCGGGCATGACCGCCGAAGTCCTGGTTTCGCCGGAGCAATTAAAAGGCGGCAGCGCACAAAGCGCCGCAACGGCGGAGCAACAATGACGGCCGAAGAAACTCTACGAAACGCCGTGCCAGCAAATTCCAGCTCCGTGCTGGAAAAACCGGTCTACGATCCCACCGCGCCCTCTGCCATCGAGGTCGAGCACATCGTCAAAAAGTACGGCGACTTCACCGCGGTTGACGATGTCTCATTCAACGTCAAAGAAGGAGAAATTTTCGGACTTCTCGGTCCCAACGGAGCAGGGAAGTCGACGCTGATCCGCATGATGACTACGTTAATCCCGATCACGTCCGGTAAGGCTCGCATCGGAGGACACGATGTCGCCAAGGAACCGAACGCGGCGCGACGGATGATCGGCGTGATTCCCCAGGCGCTGACCAGCGATCTCGACCTCACCGTGGAAGAGAACATGAATATTTACGCCAAGCTCTACGACGTGCCGGCGAAAGAGCGCAAGCAGTCGATCGAGGAACTTCTGCAATTGGTCGACCTGACAAAGTGGCGCAACGCGGCAACCAAGACACTTTCCGGCGGTATGCGACGCCGCCTGGAAATTGCTCGCGGCCTGGTGCACCATCCCCGAATCTTTTTTCTGGACGAACCTACGACCGGACTGGATCCGGTCTCCCGTGTTGCGGTGTGGGAAATGCTTGGAAACATCAAGGAGCACCGCCAACTCACTATTCTGATTACCACGCACTACATGGATGAAGCCGACCGCTTATGCGATCGCATCGCCATTGTCGATCACGGCAAACTGGTGGCGCTCGACGCGCCCATGGCGTTGAAGGCAAGCGTGCCAGGATCGAACGTAATTGAAGCGCAGTTTGAAAATGCCCCTTCCGATTGGGAACAACGTCTTCGCGCGCTCAATGAAGTCACTTCAGTGCAGCATGAAGGCGCCGGAATGTATCGGGTGCTTACCGGCAACGGCTCCCGGACTACCACCGAACTGGTCGAGATGGCCGTGCACAGCGGTGTGCAGGTGAAGTCGCTTTCGGTGCAGAACACCACGCTGGACGATGTCTTCGTTCATTACACAGGAAGGCAGCTGCGCGACGAATTGCAGAAAGCGTATGCCTTCGTCATGCCACAGCGCCCGGGACTCCAACCATGAGTTTACGAATATGAATCGAATGATGGCGATTGTCGAGCGCGAAATGCGGAAGTTCTTTCGATCGCCGGCGTTAATGCTGGCGTCGATGATCTTTCCGCTGGTGCAGTTGATCATCCTCGGCAACGCTTTCGGCGGAAAAATTCACGATGCCCGCGTCGCCATCGTCGATGAGGACGGCGGCCCACAGGCATTGCGGGTCCGCGAAGCCTTCGACTCTGTGCGCTCCAACATTCGCACCTTTGTCCCCATTTTCTACGACAGCGACCGACAGGCCATGGACGATGTGCGTAACGGCAAATTGGAAGGCGCCGTGATTATTCCCCCGCAATTTTCTCGTCGCGTGTACGAGGAAAACCATCCGCGCATCGCATTGGTCGTCGACAACAGCGACAACTTTATGAGTTCGGCGGTCGAATCCGAGTTGGCGGATTTAACCAACTCGCTCAATCAGCCCACCGTCTCGCCGCGCATTCTGCAGCAAACCGCGCTCGACATCGTCGAGCTTTATCCCTACATCGAATACATGAAGTTTCTGCTGCCAGGATCGCTGGCGCTCGCCATGTTCGTGTCGGTCATGATCGGCGGCGGCATGCTTTACATCGACGACAAGGCGCGCGGAGTGCACGAGGGCTACCTGGTCACGCCAATCACCAAACTGGAACTGGTGCTCGGATTGAACCTGGCCGGCGCCATCAAGGCTGTGATGACAGGCATAATCATCGTAGTGATCGGATCTCTGCTGGCTGGCGTTGGCACAATCTTCAATCCGGTGACCGACCTCGGCTTGCTGATCATGATTGTGCTGACATCGCTCGCGTTCAATACGATGATGTTTCTGTTGATGGTGCGCATCGAGGACCCGCTGGTGCCACGTGCTATGTTCGGCATCCTCAACACGCTGCTTTTTTTTCCCAGCGGATCGGTGTATCCCATCCAGGCCTTTCCTCCATGGCTGCGGGTAATCGCGAAGTGCGATCCATTCACTTACGCGGTAGATGGCTTCAAGTGCTTGCTGCTGAAAGAAACGACTCTCTCCGCGGTCTGGGGAGACATGCTCTTCCTTTCAATCTTCGCCGCAATCACGCTGGGCATCGCGATTCCGCTATTCAAGCGAACCCTCTAGAAAAATTGAGTAATTGGGAAATTTGGGAATTGTGCAATCGAAAAACCCGCCAACTCCCGTTCGACGAATTACCCAATTCCCAAATTACCCAATTTCCCAATCCCTCATCTGGGAACTTTTAACTTGCCCACCGTGTCCGTTATGCTAGACAGGTATGACACTCCTGGATGCTCAAGAGTACGACGCGGAAAAATCCCGGAAACGCAGGAAGCAGATCATTTCGGCGATCGCGATTCTGGTGATTGTCCTGGCTCTGGGCTGGTGGTTCCGCTATTGGCCTGAGCAACACATCGTCGGAAGCTTCTTCGCTGCCCTGCAGAAGCAGGACTACAAAACGGCCTACGGCATCTGGATGCACGACCCGCAGTGGCAGCAGCATCCGGACCAGCATCCGAAATATCTGTTCAATGATTTCTATCGGGACTGGGGCCCGGGCGGGGAGTGGGGCTTGATCAAGACCTACAAAGTCTATGGCGCCAGCACTTGTCCCGGCGGCGGCAGCGGCGTAGTCGTGGATGTGATCGTGAACGATCGCACGGAGCACGCGCAGGTGTGGGTAGAAAAATCGGACCACACGCTCAGCTACCCGCCCTGCGAGTTGATTTTCCGCTAGAAGCTACACTCGCGTCTGCGAAAGCAATTCCACGGTTTTCGTCAGGCTCGGGCCATCGCTGACATTCAGGCAGGTCTTCGAACGATCGATCTGCCGCATCAACCCGCATAAGACTTTCCCCGGCCCAACTTCAACAAACGTTTGCACACCCTGCGCTATCAGCAGGCGCATGCATGGATCCCACTTCACCGATCCCGTGACCTGCCGAACGAGAGTATCGCGGGCGCCCAGGTCGTCCATTACCAGTTCCGCCTCCACGTTGCAGACGACGGGATAGACGGGCTTATGCATTGTGAGTTTATCCAGATCGACTTCCAGCCGAACCTGCGCCGGCTTCATCAGTGAGCAATGGAACGGAGCGCTGACCGGCAACAGCTTGGCGCGTTTGGCGCCGCGCTCGTCCGCCAATTTCGCAGCCCGTTCGACTGCCGCTGTATTGCCAGAGATGACGATCTGCTCCGGCGAATTAATGTTGGCAGGTTCGCAGACTTCGCCCTGCGCCGCGTCCTGACAGACTGCGGCGACCTTCTCCGACTCCATTCCGAGGATGGCCGCCATCGCACCTACGCCTGCCGGAACCGCTTCCTGCATGTACTTGCCCCGATTGCGAACCGTGCGGACGGCGTCCGCAAAACTGAACGTCCCAGCGGCAACGTGCGCGGAATATTCGCCCAGGCTGTGCCCTGCGACATAGCTCGGCTTGGGCATGCGCGTCTCGAGCACGCGCAGCGCGGCGATCGACGCCGTCAGAATCGCCGGCTGTGTAATCTCTGTCAGACGAAGCTGGTCTTCAGGTCCTTCGAAGCAGAGAGTGGAGAGCTTGTAGCCGAGCGCCTCGTCGGCTTCGTCGAAGGTCCGGCGGGCGGCCGGGTATTTATCGGCCAACTCTTTGGCCATTCCGACAGCCTGCGAGCCTTGGCCGGGGAACAGCAATGCAATTGTGGTTTCAGCCATGAAAGTATTTGCTTAATTGGGAAATTAAGTAATTGTGTAATTTTCAAACCGTGCTGCGGGCTTCCTTAAATTACCCAATTACCAAATTATCCAATTATTCAATCTTCAATTACCCAATCTCCGCCGGCGCCGGGCGTATTGCAGCCAGGCCGCGCTCAATCGATCCATTAATTCCACTCTCCGAAAATTCCGCCGCCACGCGTACCGCATTCTTGATTGCGTTTGCATTCGAGGAGCCATGAGTAATGATGCACGCGCCTTTTACTCCCAACAGCGGAGCCCCGCCATACTCGGTATGGTCGAGCCGCTTCTTGAAATCGGTGAAGGCGCTTCGCGACAGTAACGCGCCCACCTGGCGCGTGATAGTGGCTTTCAGAGATTCCTTCAAAGCGGTACGGACCAGGTTCGCAACGCCCTCGGAAATCTTCAACGCCACATTGCCCACAAATCCGTCGGCAACTATCACGTCGACCTGCCCGTTATACAGATCGCGCCCCTCCACGTTGCCCACAAAGTTCAGTGGAAGGTGCTTGAGCAACTGGAACGATTGCCGCGTAAGCTCGTTCCCTTTGCTTTCCTCTTCGCCGATGGACAGCAATCCCACGCGCGGTCCGGCGCTTCCAGCTTTCTTTCCGAACATGGCGCGAAAATAAATGTCGCCCATCACCGCAAACTGTTCGAGATTTTGCGGGGTGCAGTCGACATTGGCGCCCACGTCGAGCAGCATGGCAGGATTCCCCGGCGCGGTGGGAAAAACCGCGGCCAAGGCTGGTCGGTCGACGCCGGGAACCGCGCCCAACACGACTTTTGCTGTGGCCATGGCCGCGCCGGTGTTGCCGGCGGTAACGAATCCGGCCGCCTTTCCCTCGCGCACCATGCGCAAACCAACGCGCATCGACGAATCGCGCTTGGCGCGAATCGCCTCCACTTTGTCTTTCATCGTGATGACTTCGCTGGCGTGGATGACTTCGATAGCCAGTCGCGCGGCCGCCGGGTGGCGTTCCAGTTCCGCCCTGACCACGGTTTCCGGACCGATCAAAAGCACCCGCACGCCGTATTGACGGGCCGCTTGTATGGCGCCCTCAACCTCAGGCTTGGGAGCGCGGTCCGAACCCATCGCATCCAGCGCGATCACGCTACGCATGGTGTGTATGAACTAGCTGGCTTCTTTAATGTTGAGGACTTCGCGTCCCTTATAGTAACCGCACTTGGGGCAGGCGCGATGCGGCATTTTCTTCTCGTGACAATTGGGGCACTCGGCAAGACTGTGGCTCTTCAGTGCGTCGTGAGCGCGTCGGGTCGAGGTGCGTTTCTGGGAGTGTCGCCGTTTTGGATTAGGCATGGTTAAAATTCCTCTCGTGAAAAGCTGTCAGCTCTCAGCTTTCAGTTTTCGAACTCTATGATCGACTGCCAAGATGCGTTGATCTCAACCCGAGCGCATTGGCTGAAAGCTGACGGCTGACAGCTTTAGTGCTCCAACTTGCTGCGAATTTCTCGCAACGCCGTCCAGCGCGGATCCTCGATCGCAATCCTGCAGCCGCACGGTCCTTCATTCAAATTCTTGCCGCAGTGCACACACAAGCCCTTGCAATCTTCGCGGCACGTGACTTTCAACGGTAACGCCAGCAGAACCTGCTCGCGCAAAACGTCTTCGAGCAAAATCCCGTCGCCCTGATAATAGCCGATTTCGGCTTCGGCGTCGGTTACTGAGAGCTCGTCGCGACCCGCGTCAGCACCGAGCGGACGATATAACAGCTCGAACTCGCGCGTTATATTCTGGGCGACCGGTTCAACGCAGCGGGCGCATTCCAACTCCAACCCCGCCGTCAACCGTCCGCGAAGCCGTATGTCCTTGATTATCTGATGCTTGCCATGATGCTCTTCGACAATCTCGGCGTGTCCCGACGTTTTCAGCGGCGTGCGCTGCCGGGCCTCGCCTCCCAAATCGATGGCGTCGGGCGCAAACTCCTCCTCGAAATCCAGAGGACGGCGTTCCAATTCATGGATGTCCAGAAACATTGCGAAACCTCCGCGCTAAGTTGCCGACCCGTTCCGCGGAAGCACGCCGAAGAGGCGTAAGTACCGCAAGGAGCAAGACTTAGGATAATGGGGAAGGTATGGTGATGTCAAGAAAATGGCCAGCGTTCGAAGCCCGCGAAAGTGCTAGACTATCCCTAGGAGTTCCCTATGGCTACCCTATACGTGGAGAATGTTCCAGACGATATTTATAAGGCTTTGCGCAAGCGCGCCCGCACCAATCGCACGTCGATTGCGGCGGAAGTAATTTCGCTTTTGGAACACTTCGTTCCAACCACAGAGGAGTTGAAGCGTCGCAGGGAATTCTACGACCGGATGGCCGAACTGCGAGCCAAACCTCCTCTAACTCCCGGCCCCTTCCCCTCGTCTGAAGAGATGATTCGCGAGGACCGAGAACGTTGACGACGTTGATCCTCGATGCCAGTGTCGCGATAAAGTGGGCAATGCCAATGGCCCGGGAGCCGCTCACCGACGAGTCCCTGCGATTGCTGAAGCGCTACGTCGACAGCGAGATCGAGTTCATTGTGCCGGACATCTTCTGGGCTGAAGTGGGCAATGTCTTGTGGAAGTGCACTCGCCAGCGCAGATGGCGCCAGGATCGGGCTGAAGCAGTCGCAACCGACATGAGGAGTCGCGATTTTCCGACCGTGTCATCGCTTGTGTTGCTGCCAGAGGCCTTGAGAATCGCTTTCGCTTACGATCGATCCCTTTACG
>Ga0073928_10009808_pt1 | contig 11558 bp, 8 predicted proteins | sample PaiPotPPA55metaG_FD_76969 | JGI IMG/M metagenome (GOLD analysis project Ga0073928, IMG submission 76969) | Iron sulfur acid spring bacterial and archeal communities from Banff, Canada, to study Microbial Dark Matter (Phase II) - Paint Pots PPA... ...
AAACCGCATCCCTGAAAATATTGGTCTCGGCCTAAGTCTGTAGCTGCATTGAGGAAGATCTGTTTTACCTCTTCCGGACGCCCTATGTATTCGCGTCGAACCGATAGAAATGCGGCAAGTGCTCCGGAGACATGGGGCGCCGCCATACTCGTTCCCGTGTCTTCGATATAGTCGACCGAGACGTGCGGCATCTCTTTTTCGACGGTCTGTTTTCTTGCTCCGGCCGCACATGAGATGATTCGTTCGCCCGGAGCGATCAGGTCCGGCTTTCTGCGCCCGTCACCGGTCGGTCCCTTCGACGAAAAGAATGAAACACCGTAGGTGTGAGGCATCTCTCTATGTGTCGCCCCGACAGTGATCGCGCATTGGGCATTGCCCGGGTCATTGATGCTTCCTTCCAGGTAGGTCGGTTTCATCACATCGTCGACGTTCACAACGCCTCGCCCGGTGTTGCCTGCGGACACCACGACCAAAACTCCGGACTTCACGAGCCGATCAACTTCAACACATAATGGACTGTGACCGCAAGCGAACCACTCCGGATCAAAACCATAGCCACAACTGATATTGACCCCGTGTACTTTGATGTCGCGCCCGTCGGCATTCAGTTTCTGGATGTGGGCAATTCCCGCAATAATGCTGCTCACTGAGCCTTTGCCATTCTCGTCCAATACGCGAACACTCAGGATTTTTGTTTTCGATGCCATCCCCGTAATTTTGGTGACGGGCGTTGCCTGATATTGAGGCGTAGGGCCGTCAGGTCGGCCCTGAATGATAGCGCTGTATCCGCCCGACTTTTGGTTCGGTTCACCCGCGATAATTCCTGCGACATGGGTTCCATGCCCAAATAAATCGATGCACGCTGAGTCACTCGTGCCGTCGATTTTTGCAAAGTCCGCGTGAGCCAGTTCTGGTGGCAACTCCAGATTGGCATGCTTTTGAAAGTGCGGGTGCTCCTTGTCGACTCCAGAGTCCATCACCGCCCAAACGATATCTTCCCCCAACGCATTAAAGGCGTTACGGACGGCGTCCGCTTTGATGGTGACGATGCTTTTGCTGATGTGCCTCTCAATGTCAAAGTCCGGCCAAATTCGATAAATTGCACAGCTGGCTTCTTGGCTTCCAGCGGCCCGATCTCGTTTTACCAATTCGAGAATGACCGATTCTTGCAAGTGCGCGAATAGGTACTGGTCTGTCAATTCGCCCTTTCGCTGGTCTATCAGATTACCTTTAATATCCGAACCGCGACTTTTAAGGATATCTTGCAGAAGCTTCGTGACCTTGTTCTTTGCAGACGGCCGACCACCGACAAATCTCCAATTGATATCAACGATGATCGGGTAAAGTTTATCGGGATCGCCGTCCGCCATGAATTGGATCAGGGGCAGCGCCAAAACCGAGCGATGCAGAGAATCCAGCGCCCGTTTCTGCTTTTCTGCAGGTCTTAACTGACCGCGTGGCGTCAAGCTTGGCTTCGGTTTGCGAGCAGGCACGGAGGGGGGCCTTTGAGTTTTAGGTTTTGGGTTTTGAGTTTTGGGTTTTGAGTATTGAGTACTGAGTATTCGCACCCGTGAATAGCCGATCTGGACGCAAAACTCAAAACCCAAAACCTAAAACTCAAACCTACTGCTCGCTCATCGGAGCCGACCTGGTTGGCCAGTGCATTCCAGCACGGCTTGCCATAAGTCTCCAGAAGGATCGACTCTGCGCCGCCCATTGGTGACAAGTCCGAACGGAATATGGACAAAAGTACCGTGCCACTGGCCTATTAACATGTTCGTTTTGCCCGCCATCCCAGCGTGAACTGCGTACTGAGCCAAACGCAAACAGTAGACGTTATCCTGCGCCGATGCCGGGACGCTTCGGATCGTGTAGCTTGGATCGATATATTTCAGGTTTAACTCAATCCGCCGACTCTTGAAGAATTCACTGATCTTATTCTTCAGGAACTCTCCGATATTGCCCAGTCGCCGGTTTCCTGATGCGTCGGTCTCCGCCGGATCGCAATCCATTAGATCCTGGCCGGCTCCCTCGGCAACCACGATCACAGCATGCTTTCGCTTAGCCAATCTGTACCTGAGGGCCTCAAGCAATCCCGATGGGCCATCGAGATTAAATGGCACTTCGGGGATCAGACAATAGTTGACGTGTTGACCTGCCAGAGCGGCGTAACAGGCAATGAATCCTGAGTGACGACCCATGAGTTTAACCAGTCCGATCCCGTTCATCGCCCCCATCGCCTCCACATGGGCACACGACACTGTTTTTACAGCTTCGGCAAAAGCAGTGTCGAAGCCAAAACTCTTGTCCAGATACATGATGTCGTTATCAATTGTTTTGGGAATCCCGACCACACTCTTTTTGAGGCCCCTTCGGCGGATTTCGGCGTTAATCCTCGCGCCTCCCTGCAACGTTCCATCCCCTCCGACGACAAACAGTAGATCGACGCCGAGTTCTTCCAAATGATCCACCATTTCGCCGGCGTCTTGCGAGCCACGGGAACTTCCGAGGATTGTGCCGCCAAACGTGTGAATTGTTGAGACTGATTCAGGGCGCAGGGCCAGAGGAACATGTCCAAGACGTGGAACCAACCCCTCATAGCCGTAGCGGAGGCCGAAAATGCGAGTCACACCATACCTGTGATACAACTCCATCACAATTCCCCGGATGATATCGTTTAGGCCTGGACAGAGGCCTCCGCACGTGACGATTGCCGCGGATGTTTTCGCAGGATCAAAGTAGATCTTCTCACGTGCCCCGGCCATTTCGAAATCAAGAGGTCTCAGACCGCGCTCGAATACGTCACGGACACCCTCCATCGAGTCGTCATGAATCACCCGGTGTTCGTCAGTTCGAAATACTTGTGATCCCAACTGTCGATGCCGCAATGGCGACAAAAATTGGCATTGCCCTAGTGATTCAATGATCGCTTCCATACCCTGCCCACAGCGAAATGCACCGACGCAAAAGCTGCAAGCCCCGATTTTAATTTTTGAGCAAAGTTTTGAGTTTCGCGGCGTTCACGCGAAACTCAAACCTAAAACCCAGAACTTAAAACGGCCCGGGGATACGGCGGTAGAAACGCTCTCCGGGAGGCCATGGCCTGGGAAATTGCTCCGGCGGCCCGTTGCGCTGTCCGGGGAAAGCTCTCAGTTCGTTCAGGGTCTCATTGTCAAGCCTCCCACTCACGGGCAGCCCCTCTTCCTGTTGAAGCCGTAAAATGGAATCGGTCGTTGCCGGACCCGGGCGCCCGTCGATGACGGCCCGGAAAAAGCCTCTTTTCATCAATTCTCCCTGCACAGCAAAGAGTACATTCTCTTGGATCTGAAACGGCGCCCGTTCGTAAATCGTTCCCGCGAAAAGCCGTGGATAGGAGGTCGCGACTTCGGGAGCTGAATATGGGGCCGGTTGGGCCTCATCGTAATCCTCGGGACCGGGACGTTGCGGCACAGGCTGGCCATAATCCTCCCTGGGCGGCTGTTGGTAAGGAGCCTGTTGGTAAGGCGGCTGTTGGTGATATTGGCTCTCGGGCTGTCGATTCGACGGACCTCCGTTATCCTGGTACCCAGGTGCGGGTTGCCCAAGGCTATCGCGCGACAGGTGCAGCGAGTGCAGAGTTTCATCGTTCAATTGACCGGTAACCCTGAGCCCGTAGCGAATCTGGTAACGCCGAATTGCCGCAGAAGTCTCATCACCTCCCTGTCCGTCTACCTCGCCGTAATAAAAACCCTGATCTTTCAGTCGTTGTTGAATGGCTCGGGTCAGATCGTCGGCCCAAAGCGAGCCGGCCATCATAGCACATGAAAGAAGTAGGAAAGTCTTCTTCATCGGAATCTGGACAACACTGATTCCAGATCGGCATCCGGCACTTCGACAAAAGCGGCGTGCGACACGGCAGTCCCCCGTTCAAGCAGGGCGGCCTCGATCGTATATTGTTCAAGCCGCGATTTCACAAAATCTTTCAGCACCGATTCTTCCGGAGCATCCGCCTGATCCTCGCCAGAGGCGTAGAGACCGGCTCCCCAGGCTTTAATAGCGGCCTCCATGGCATTTCGCAGATTCGATAACTTAGCCCGACTCAAGATGCGTTCCACCTGCTCCAGTCCGCGGCGAGTCCCCGCGATGGCCCCAAAACTTTCGCGACGCTTTCCAGCGCTCATTGCATTTGCATGCATCGCACCGTCGTAATCGAGGCGGACAAAAAGATCTTCCTCTTGGGTTTCCCCGACTTCGGCAAACAAAATTCTTGCCAGGTAGGGTGCGCCGTAAATCTGTTCGAACGCTTGTTTCAACGCAGGACTGAAAGAATAAGTCGCCATGCGACGCAGAGAAACATCCGCAGCAGAGCGAGTAAAGCCTTCAGTACTCGCCAACTCAATGGCCATTATCCGCAGCCGTTCGATGTCACCCGGGTGCCCGATACCGCCCATCGCGATTCGGTCATAAATCTCGAAGATCTTTCGGCGGTCGCGCCCGAATGTCAGCAACAGTATGCCGCCAGAGAAACTAAGACCGATCGTTGGACTTCCGGGAGCAAGTTCGTTTTCAATGTATTCACGGCGATTAGAGATCGCCTCGACCCAACGGTAAGGTTCGTCAATCATGCTACGTGCGTTCGGAACAACTCGGAAAGCTTGTCGTCTCCCACTGTCTCGACCCCTGTCTTGGTCACGATTTTTATGATTGGAAAAATTCTGCCATGACGATCGATCGCACCGGTTGCGGTATCGGCTTCAGCCGCCGTGTCCAGAGCCTTGAGCGCCAGGAGGGTCGACTCCTCCTGAGTCCGTTCCCGCAACGGTTTTGCGCCCCAGTTGTTCTCGTAATAAAGCACGCTCCTGACCGCGAGTGCTCCAGAACCGCTGGAAGCGAAATCGGTCGCCTCAAATTGGGCGCCCATTGCGTCATAAAAGAAGACCTTGGCTGGGTCCGAACTTTTCTTGTCGTATGTCGCGAATAAGGGGACAACAACTCCAACCCCCTGCATCACCATCCCCAGATTGTCGCGCAACAACTTGGAGAGCGCGCGCACTTTGCCTTCCAAGCTCATTTCCTGCAACTGGCTGCGCCGATAAAATTGGAAGGAATGCTCCAGAATCCGAGCCATCTCCCAAGCAGTCGCGGGCGAACCGGCGATCGCCATGACCGAATGGCGATCGATCTCCAGAACCTTATCAGCGCGATCATACATGACGACGTTGCCGGACGTGGCCCTTCGATCTCCAGCCACTAGAACACCCCCTGCGAATTTGAAACCTAAAATTGTGGTGGCAGTCGTTTCCTTGAGCTCCGAACGATTGCCTGCGCTATTGGGTATGTCGCTAATCAGCCGCCGCTGTTTCAGGACAGACAGGAAATCACCGGCTAGTGGGCTCGATTGATTCGATCCATCCATGCTACTGGCCGGTGCGCTGCCGGTAACGCTTTGACTGATTCGGATCTACTTTGCGCATGCGCTTCAATAGGTCCTTGGTATCCGGCTTGGATACATCCGGTGATCGAGGTCCGTCTCCGTCCCCCTGCTTTGGCTCCCAAGGAGCTGGAGTTGGTGGTTTTTGCGTCCTTTCGGGCATGAGGAATAGTACTGATTTTCGCGGTTGAAAGCAAATCATGATCGACGGACTTGGGGGCAAAGAACTAAAGGACCAAAGAACTCAAGGACTCAAGAACTCAAGAATGCTGAGATGCGGACCTCAGCGCGAGACTGCTCGTTCTTCTCGACTTCTCGAGTCCTTGAGTGCTTGAGTTCATTTATTCTGAAACAAGCTCTACGGCGAAGGGGAGGGAGTCGGGGTCTGCGAGGCCGGAATCTTGATCGTCTGTCCCGCCTGGAGCTTTTTCGCGTCTCCGATCTTATTGAGCTGTTCGATATCTTCAACCGACACTCCGTACTGTTTCGAAATTTGAGTCAATGTCTCGCCTTTCGCTACAATGTGTGTCTTTGTGTTAGTGGCGTCGGCAGGAGAGGGATTATCGACACCCGCGGTGGCTGTCGCGGCGCTCGGATTAGCCAACGCCGCTGTCGGGACCGGTTCGGCTTTGGCAACGGGCGAAGAGGACTTCTGTTTTAACGATTCGGCGAGTTTCGCCACCTCCTGAGTTAGCCGATCGATCTTCTCTTCCTGCGCCTTGATCTCCGCTTTCAAATTTTCGAACTCAACCATCTGAGCCTTAAGCGTCAGCCCCTCACTTTTAGCTGACTCGGCCCCCTTATCCTGAGCTAGAGCAGTCGAGAAAGGCATCAACGTCAGAAGCATCACATGGGAAATCCTTTTCGCATCCATCTGCCTCTGTCTACAATCGCCCCTGGAACCATGCAACCATTTCCTCCGTCGTTGTCCTCGTTGAATCTCTGGGCGCGTCCCTGCAAGGGTGGCTCACGTCCCTTATGGCGGGCAGCGCCGGAGGCGTATCCCTACCGGGATGAAAACTGGCGATACAAGTTGAATTGTGGTAATTTTAATAAATATTAAAAAAGAATCCCTATGACTTGGAAAGTTGACCAGGGTCTATCCATCGGATACAAGAAGCGGCCGATTGCGACCGTGACCGAGCAGATCCTCTTTGAGGCCGGCCAAGTCAGCCTTCTACTTGGGCTTAATGGCCAGGGAAAAACGACTTTAATGAAGACCCTGGCCGGGTTGCTCCCACCTCTCGCCGGGAGTCTGGCCCTGACCAACGTGCTCTATCTCTCCGATGATGTCGATTTCCCGGCCAACCTCACCCCACGCGATATTATTAAATGCCTCGATCCAGGAAGGAAATTTCGGGCCTTGGGAAGCGAAATGCTGGCAGGGTTGGAGATCGAAAACAGGAGGTATAGCCTCCTTTCCAAGGGCAATCGTCAGAAAGCGCGCGTCATATTTGCCGAAATCATCTCGAGAGTGAGAAAGGTAAATTTCCTCGGGATCGATGAACCGTTCGCCGGGTTGGATTTCCAGGCTAGAGATTACCTCGTCAGCCGATGGCTGGAGAATGTTAGCCGCGAGCGCCATCTGCTCGTTAGCATGCATCCTTCGGAAATCCCGGTGGCGCCTTCCCAAATCCTTCTCGTTTCTGAGGGAAAGATTTGGACGGTGCCGCCTGGCACATCCTGGCCCGAGATTAGAGTGATCCTGCAAAAGCCCAAGGACATTTCGGTGTGAGAGCGATCTATCTAATGCATCTAAAACTGGTGATCCGCGACAAGGATTGACAGGGCAGAAAGGCATGCTGCGCAGGCAAGAAAACGGTGCGAGGACTTGTAAATATCATAATTTATGATATTTAGTAGGTGCCAGGTGCCGATAGATCGCAAGTCGAGCTGAGGAAATCCCAGACTACGCGCTTCCGGAACCCCGGTTGAACTGACCGATATAATAACATTGAGAACCCAACAAATAAACGGCGCCGGGACACCTGGTGCGGAACCTCAGAGAGAAAGCGCGCTTTGTAAGAAGACGCTAGAGGAATTGAAGGAGCTCGGTTCAGACATGGGGCCATCATTTTTCCCTGAACTGCTCGAGACGTTTGAGCACGACGCGCTCGTCCACTTTGCCGCGCTGCGATCAGCCATTGCAGGCTGCGAGACAGGACGACTCCGCGGAGAAGCCCATGCGCTGAAGGGAGCGAGCCTCACCATCGGCGCGCAAGGCATGGCAGATATCTGTCAGGCGTTGGAAAACCTCGGGAACGCGCGAAGCGTGGAGGGCGCGCCAGAAGAGCTCGCACGGCTGGACCGCGAATTTGACCGTGTGAAAAACGAAATCGAGCAAGAAAGCCTGATCCGTTGAAAATCCTCATTGCTGAAGATGAGCATATTTCCAGGATGGTGACGCCGACCAACTGGTGCCCCGCATTCAGGTCGCCAGACGGACCTCGGCCTGTGCCTGCATGTCGCCAAACTTGAAGGCCTCCTGCCGATTTGCTGCAGTTGTAAAAAGACTCGCGACATAGAGGGCAATTGGCAATCCAAGGTACTCACATCTTCAGCGGCCAGAATCCCGTCGTTTTCAACCGGTGGCACCTCGTCTCGTTTCGACGCCTCAATCGTGGTTTGGGCGCCGGCCAAGGCTAACCCGTAGGCTTGGAAAACATGGAATTAATGAAAAATCTGAAAGCTTTGCGTCTCGATCGACCTCTGACGACAAAATTCTGGCTGTATGAACCGAAATCTAGAAGCGTTTAAAAAAGTGCTGCGGTGGCTGCCAATGACGGGTTCCTTGACCCTGATGGTGATGATCTGCCTTGTTTCCGCCGGCAGTTTTTCCCAGCTCAAGACTGCGGATTCTTGGCGCGAACACACCTACAAAGTGCTCGCAGAGGCGCAAACATTGCTCAGCGATCTCTTCCGCATGGAAGGAGGTGCGCGTAATTACGTGTTTACCGGACAAGCCGCTGTCTTCAAGACTTTCGAGGAAAGTGTTAATCGTGCGCCTCAACAACTAACCCGACTCAAACAACTCACGGTTGATAACCCGGGGCAACAAGAGCGTCTAGGGCCGATCGGCTCGGAGCTGGATGAGGTGATAGCCTTTTCACAACAACTGGTTGATACCCGCAATACTTACGGGATCCAGGCGGCAGTTCTTTTCGAATCAGATGGCCAGAGAATGGCTTCGATGAATCGGACTCTCGCGGATTTGCAGGCGTTCACGGACGAAGAGCGTCGGCTGCTCGGCCAACGTTCCAAAAAGGCTGCAAACGATTTCCAGAACACGGAGCGCTTGGTCATGTCCGGGAGCATACTGGCTGCCCTACTGCTTGTTCTGGCGAATTTTATGACCAGCCGCGCCTTGGCCACGCAAAAGAAACTTACACATGCGGCCCGGGCGGCTGAACTGGCCAAAAGCGAGTTCCTAGCAATCATGAGCCATGAGATCCGCACGCCGATGAACGGCGTCATCGGTATGACGAGCATTCTTGCCGATACGGAACTCACCGACATGCAGCGGGATTGCGTCAGCACCATCAGCAGCAGCGGCGAATCGCTCATGAACGTGATCAATGACGTCCTTGATTTCTCAAAAATCGAATCAGGAAGGATGGAACTCGAAAGCCGTTCGTTTAACGTGCGGAATTGCGTCGAGGAGGCGCTCGCTCTTTTTGCCGCCCAGATTCGGATCAAAGGTCTTGAAGCTGTTTATCTGGTCGCCCCTGACGTTCCTTCCCACTTAATCGGCGATCGTATGCGCCTGCGACAGATTTTGGTCAACCTGATTGGCAATGCCATTAAATTCACGTCTCAGGGTGAAGTCGCCGTCAACGTTGAATGCAAAGGGCAGGACGAAGAGGGCTGCGATCTCGAGTTTTCCGTGACCGACACGGGTATTGGCATCTCCAAGGAGGGGATTGAGAAACTTTTCAAAGCATTTCAGCAAGTCGATACGTCCACCACCCGCCGTTACGGAGGGACCGGACTCGGCCTCGTTATCAGTAAACGTTTGGCTGAATTTATGGGGGGAACGATATGGGTCGAAAGCGCTCCCCGCTCTGGATCATCCTTCTTTTTTTCCGTGACTTTGAAGGCTTCAGAAGAATCTGCGCCCGACCATCAGTCACCCGACGCCAGCGTTCTGGTAACACACACCGCACTCATCGTGGACGACAACGCCACTAATCGGCGCATTCTGGAGATTCAATTAAAAGTTTGGGGAATGAAAACGGTCTGCGCTTCCACGGGTGCGGAGGGCTTGATAAAAATGGCGGAACAATACTTTGACGTCGTTTTGATCGACTTCCAAATGCCGGAAATGGATGGTCTGACCTTGGCGCGAGAGATTCGCAAGCGGATGCAAACGCCTCTCATCCTCCTTTCGTCAACAGGGGAGATAATCGAAGGAGAGGATGCAAATCTGTTTCAATTCCAAATCTCTAAACCCATCAGGCACTCCTCTTTGTTCAACGCACTGTTGAGTATAATAGGAAAGGGACCAACAGAGCGGCTGAAAATCACCGAAAAAAAGTTCGACGCCTTCATGGCGACTAACTATCCGCTTCGGATTCTGTTGGCCGAGGACAACTGCGTAAATCAACAGGTTGGTTTGCTCATGCTTTCGCGACTGGGATATAGTGCAGATTTGGCGGTGGACGGCCAGCGGGCGGTGAATGCTGTCGAGAAGGCTCAATATGATCTGATCCTTATGGACATTCAAATGCCCAACATGAACGGGATCGACGCGGCTCGCATCATTCGGGACATGCTGGGCGCAAAATGCCCTGCTATTTTTGCGCTGACAGCAGCGGCTCTTGAGGGCGACAAACAAAGATTCCTAGATCTCGGCTTTGAAGGCTATTTGAGCAAACCGCTGCAAACTCATACGCTTCGGGAAACGTTGAAGACGGTCCATTCCAACACCCAGCTCGCAAAGGTGTAAGACTTTACGATGGGAAGGCTGGAATCGGTGGTGCCCGTACTCCGATCACCTCACGGATTACCTTGAGAACTCATGATGAATGGGCCGGCAAGATTGACCGTTTCGGCTAGCCCTTTCTCGGTGCGCAGTTTAACTAGCCAGTTGCGTTGCACCTCAGCCAAGGCCTCAGGAGCGTTCCCGCTCTTGTGTGCGGCATCGTAAAAGTCGCTCATGATCTGCACGGTAACCTCATCGCTGATCGGCCAGAGCGTCATTAAGAGGTTCTGCACGCCAGCTTGGATAAAACCTCTTCGCAAGCCCATGACTCCTTCTCCGGCTCGCGCTTCCCCTGAGCCGGTGTCACAGGCCGAAAGTGTCACCAACCAGGTCCCTTGCAAATCCAAGGTACTCACATCTTCGGCGGTCAGAATCCCGTCGTTTTCCACCGGCGGCACCTCATCTCGTTTCCAGGCCTCAATTGTGGTTTGAGCACCAGCCAGAGCTAACCCGCTCCGATGCATCGGGTTCTTGAAAAACCTCGATTTGATGACGCTCTGCCGATCGTTCAACAACGCGTCAGGTTGTGTCGCGGTCGGATCCTCCTTAGCGAAGAATCCATGGGTGGCCAGATGCAGAATGTAAGGCGAACGGATCTTGACCAGCGCTTCTTTTGTCGCCTCTTTGGCGGTGAAATCAGTAGGTGTCCAACCCCAGCCAATAAATTTTTTGATCAATTCGTCACTTTCTTTCTGTGTGCCCGTTAAACTCTCGAAGCTCCAATCTTCGACATCCCTTTTTTCGCTGCCTCGAATCGAACCTGACCCGTTGTCTGGCTTGGCCAACATTGCTGTTGATGCGAGATCAAAATCCGGATTAGCAAACAGAACGACTTCTTTACTCGTTGAAGGCTTAGGCTCGCGCAGCAGGTCGCGTCCGCTGGCGACGTACTGGACCTCGTATGTTTGAGCCAGGAACTGCTTGTCTTTGGTCAGTAACGTCGCGAAGGAGATAAAGTTCAGCTCTCCATCCGGGCTGATGATGATCCTTTTTATCTGACTTGGCAGCGCCTGGCCAATCGGGGCCCAAAGTGCCTCATAGAGCGCCTGGAGGTTCGCCGAGAGTTCCTCCTCTTGCGGCGAACCTCGGACCAAGTTTCCGTATCGTCGCACTAAATGTTCTATCTCGTTCGCTTTACCGAGCGGAATCCAGAGGGGCGCACCTTTG
>Ga0073928_10009809_pt1 | contig 11557 bp, 11 predicted proteins | sample PaiPotPPA55metaG_FD_76969 | JGI IMG/M metagenome (GOLD analysis project Ga0073928, IMG submission 76969) | Iron sulfur acid spring bacterial and archeal communities from Banff, Canada, to study Microbial Dark Matter (Phase II) - Paint Pots PPA... ...
CATCGGTATCGGCGCCACTGACGATGACCTGATCCGGGTGTATGCCGAGTTCATGCGCGACAATCTGCGGCAACGCCTGCACCATCGTGCCCTGCCCGAGCTCAACGCCAGAGGTCACAAGCGTCGCGCTTCCATCAGCATTCAGGTTGATGGTCGCGGTCGAGGAACCGACAAAAATGAACCAAGTTCCCACGACTGTGGCTCTGCCATAGAGGCGATCACCAGCCAAATGCTTCTTGTCGGGAGACGTCTCACGCAGGCGCGCCATCCGCTCGAGCATCGGCCCAAGCACGTTACCTTCGAATACCTGCCCGGTCGCGCCGAGGTCTCCGTCGCCCAGCACATTCAGCCGCTTGAACTCGAGCGGATCCATGCCGATGGCCCGACATATCTCGTCCGTATGACATTCCAGCGCGAACGTATTATACACACCGTTGCACGCACGGAAGGCGCCGTTGGGAGCCGTGTTTGTGTAAATTGCTCGACTCGCCAATTTGACGGAGCCAAGTCGATAATTGCCGCCAAGCGTGTGCGCAGTCATTGTTGTCAGGAAAATCTGTTCGCCCCCATATGCGCCGCAGTCCATCAGTACGACTGCTTCGCGGCCAACAATCTCTCCGTTTGGGGTAACCGCGGAACGGATCTTTATATCGGCATTCTCGCGGCAAAGGCAGGTGAGCATCTCTTCCTGTCTGGAATAGACGAGCCGCACCGGTTGGCCGGTTTTGCGCGCAAGAATCGCGGCATAGGGTTCCAGAGTGCAGTCGAATTTCTGACCGAACGCTCCACCAACAGGAGGGACTGTAACGCGTACACGAGAGGCCGCAACACCGAGCAGCTTCGCCGTCATGTTGCGTACTGTCCACGGGACTTGGGTGGACGTCTCGATATGATATCGTCCGTCCTCATAGGAAGCTACGACAGCCCTGGCTTCTAGCGAAACATGATTCTGGCGTCCGACACGGAAACAGCTCTCGACAACAACGACGTCATCACGTGCGAACGCCGCTTCGGTATCCCCGCGGATGACTGTCGCCTCCCAGGCGATGTTGCCACCGCGCGCTGCGCCCTCGAAGAGGATTTCGTAATTGTTCCAGTCGGGATGGATCAGAGGAGCGCCCGGAGCGAGTGCATCGGCCATGGTGAGCACGGCGGGCAGAGGCTCGAGTTCGACTTCGATCGCGCGAGCGGCCGCCTGCGCCTGTTGGTAAGTGTCGGCGGCAACCGCGGCAATCTGCTCACCATGAAATCGAATCACGCTCGACGCGAACAACGGATGGTCGGCGATGCCGATACCGTGCATTCCCGGCGCATCCTCGGCAAGGGCGATCGCGCGCACGCCCGGCATTTGTCGGGCGCGAGTGATATCGATTTTCAGAATACGCGCAGATGCGACTTCCGATCGCAGAATCGCCGCATGGAGCATTCGCGGCAGCATGCGGTCAACGGTGTAGCGCGTGCGCCCCCGCAGCTTGTCGCTGGCATCGCGTCGAGGCAGGTTCATGACCGCATTTTCAGGATTTGCCATGGTCATCCCTCTCCATTCCCGAAGAGCGCTCCGCTGCGAGTGACAGCGCCGCGTCGATAATCCGCTCATAGCCTGTGCAACGGCAAATGTTGCCGGTCAACGCGCCTTTGAGCTGGTCACGGTTCGGATTGGGCGTGTGTTCGAGAAAGTGCGTGAGGCTTATCATCATGCCTGGAAAGCACATTCCACATTGCACAGCATCATATTGTTCCATCGCCTGCTGCAGCGGTGACAAGGCGCCGACCGGAGCCAATGACTCTACCGTTCGCACTGTACAGCCGTCAGCCAGCCCGACCGGGATGAGGCATGACATCACCGGCCGTCCGTCTAGCAGCACGGTGCAGGCGCCGCAGAAGCCCTCACGACACACGACTTTCGCACCGGTCAGAAAGAATTCATCCCTCAGAACGTCGACAAGTGGAGTCAGCGGATCCTTGACCGATAGCCGATCGTCACCATTGATGTTAAGATGCAGTGACATGAATCTGGTCTGTTCGTAGAGACATTCGTCACGATTCCTGTTGAATAGCCTGGACGGCGCGGCGAACCAGGCTCGTGAGGACTTTGACGCGATACCACCCGGGCGCCTCAATACCGTCGCGGCCCTGAAAGTCCTCTGAGTATTTCTCGGCTTTTTCCGCGGCACTCCCCGTGTCGAGGGCGCAGCCAGTCAAGTCAGCCTCGAGCCGTTTCCAACGGCGCGCTGCTGGCTCGACCGAACCCACCACCACGCGAGCGCTCGTCACGAGACCGCTCGTACTCAACACCGCGGCCATGCTTACAATTGCTACTGGATAATCCCCTGCCTTGCGCAGCGGAAGCCTGACATGAACCGACCTGCATGCCGTGCGGGGGACCACCACACGACGAAGAAGCCAACCGGGTTCCATGCTCGTCCTAACCTGCAGGAACTGTTCCAGCGCAATCCGTTCAGGTCCACGCGGCGTTTCGAGATCGAGTTCAGCCTGAAGACACATCAGCGCGGGCACGAGATCGGCGGCTGCGAACTTCGAGGCGCAAAGGTTTCCTCCGATGGTGGCGACTTGACGGACAGCTGGATTGGCGGAACCGCCGGCAGCCTGTCCGATCGCCCGGCATTCTGGAAGGAATGCAAGAGAAGTCGCCAGTTCGGCGTGCGTGACGCACGCTCCAATTCTTATCTCATGATCGAGAATCTCAACATTTCGAAATTCGTCGATTCTCGAAATCGCCACATAGGATAGGTCCTGCCGTTCTTGCCTTATAGGGGCGCGCATAATCCATGTCGCGCCGGCGAGTGGAACTCCGGCGTGCCCACGCTCGGCCAGGGCGGCTAGGGCGTCGGGCAACGATCTTGCGACATAAAAACGTCGATCATCCGTCATGGGCATAAGAACTCACCTTCTCCGACGTGACATCGCAAATCATTTAGCCACCATCATGCTGGCTTCCGTTCTTTCCATGCCAAGACGCCGAAGCAACTGGTGATCGTTACCTTCGCTGGGATTGGGGGCCAGGCGGTCACCGAAGGTGCGCGTCCCGACGATCGATCCGTAATATCGTGCAGATGTATCGATGTTATGGTTGTAGTAGTCGAGACCTGCTCCTGCTAGCTGCTGCGCCTGTTCCCGGTTGAGCATACTCAAGGTCATGCAGGTTTCCATTCCGAGCGCCTCAGCGGCGTGAAACGGCTCGCCCTGCCCCGAGGTTCGCTAACCGCACCAGTTTCGCACCAGAAACGATCTCATCAAAACGCAACGAACGCAATCGAACGCACATGAAACCGCAGCAAAATCAACGAAGCTGAGCTATGTCCTTCCGCTCATAACGGTCTGGTTGCAGGTTCGATTCCCCGCTGTACGTCGCGCAGCGATTGAACCGCAAGAGTATCTTCGCCCCAGCGGGGTGAACGCTGGCTAAGCCATAATCGCCATGGCGGCTTTGGGCATTCCGTCGATCTGGACGTAGGCCGATGACTTCCGCTCTTCCCCCGGCAACGGACATTGTCAGAGCGGCACCTTGGTCCGTTTCGTGCCGAGAGGCGACATCGCACCCGCTTTCTTCGATCGGCTTGTTAGCGAGTATCAAGCCGAGATGCGGGCATGGGGTTGATGACGTTTCGTTAAAGCGAGTCGGGCCTACCCATTACGAGTGTGAGGGCGATCACATCGCGCAGCCTCCACGTCCGGCAACGTGCGAAGCGGAAGGCAATTCTGCCGACCCTAGCAACCACATACTTGGAGACTACTCATGATCGACAGCAAAGTTACCAAGAACGACGGCCTGAAGCCTGCGGCTTCGCGGATCCTCGCCCGCCAGCTCGCGCGGCCGCTCACCGACGACGAGATCGACCACATTGCCGGCGGCATGATTTCGCGCGCCGGCGAGACCAGCGTCCACGCCACCACGCGTCTTTCCGATACGTGGTCGGGCACGGGCTGCCCCGAGAACGACAGCGACTGTTGATTTACCTTCTCCCCGTCGACCTATTGCGCCGGTCGGCGGGGATCCCTTTACTCGAGCCATATTCAAAGCAAGGGGTCGATATCCGATGACCGTCCTCATTCTCGGCTTTCCCCGCGATATCCATATTCATGCGGTCCGCTGGGCGATCGAGCAGGCGGGGGGGCGGCATCACACCGTCTACGCGTCGGACCTGCCGCAGGTGCTGCGGTCATCAATGCACATTACGCAAACCTCGCAGGCCGTCTCGGTTCGTGATGGCCGGAGCCATGGAGCAAGCGGTGACTGGAGCACGGTCTGGTTCCGCCGCAGCGGGCTGCCGATGCGGCCGCCTGGCATGTCCGACGCGGATTGGGCAGTGGCTTCACGCGAATGCGACTACCACATCCGCAACGTGCGGCGGCTCATCGCGCCCGACGCCTTCTGGGTCAATGATATCGCGGCACGTGAGGTGATGTTGCTGAAGATGCCTCAACTCATTGCTGCCGCGCAGGGTGGTTTTGCCATCCCGGAGACGCTCTATAGCAACGATCCCGAAGAGATCCGTCGCTTCTGGGGTGAGCATCGCAAGGCGGGCGTCATCTTCAAGCTGCATTTGCAGACGAATTGGCATGCGCAATCGAGCGGCGAGCGCCATGCGCTTTTCACCACCGAGCTGCGCCAGGAGAACCTTCAGGACGATGCGCCGCTTGCGGGCTGCCCGGCGATTTATCAGCGCAAGGTCGATAAGGCCTACGAACTGCGTGTCACCTGCATGGACGAGCGCTGCGTGGCCATCCGTCTCGACTCGCAGTCGCGCGATTCGACGCGGCTCGATTGGCGATCGGATATGGTGGAGCCGCTCAAGCCGGCGCTTGTCGCATTGCCACGCGCGGTCGAGGAGCGGTGTATCGCGCTCATGCGCAAGCTCGGACTTGCCTTCGGCTGCATCGATCTCATCGTTACGCCCGAGGGGGAACACATTTTCCTCGAGGTCAACGAGATGGGGCAGTTTCTGTGGGTTGAACAGGACGAGCCAAGATCAGAGCTGCTCCGCTGCTTTGCGACGCTGCTGCTCGATCAGCGGCTTGGGCCATCGAGTCGGCTCGTCGGCGATGAAAGCTTGAGTTACGCGGGCTTTCTCGCTTCCGGCGCGTGGGAGCGAGGCTACGCCGAGGACGGCGAGAGCCATGCCAAATATTCTCCTCCGGGCATCATCAACGAGCCTTGACCGGCGATATCAGGCAAGCCTTGCTGCCTTGGCCTGAGCGAAAACGCGCCGGGCAAGCTTCAGATGCGGCATGTCGCTCATCTTGCCATCGAGGCTCGCGTGAAATCGACTCCCGCAGTACCAACCAGAGCCCGAATGTGGTCGGGATCGAGCGCCAAGGCACGCTCAAAAAAGCCGCGCGCTTGCGCCAAGTATTCGTTGGTCAGCCCCTTGTAGGTGTACGCCAAGGGCGGCCCGTTAATTGCAGAGGCGGCCGGTTGCGAGCCGAAACGCTATCGCTGAATTGAAATATACCGTAAGTTGAGCCTTTCGCCAGCAGTTGGATTTCATGATTTCTTGGAAAACGAATCGACGTTAAAGCCAGGATCAGCGCGCCAAATTGGATGGCACCATGACACAATCACGTTTTCGGCACGCGATATTTTTTGTTTTCGGGCTTTTGGTCACCTTGATCGGCGTGAACGCGATCCGCGCCCAGGAACCAGACGTTCAATTGAAAACAAATATTCTTAAATTCATAAACGCATCACGCACGTCGAATCTCGCCGAGCTAAGATCAGTCACCACGCAGGCATTCAAACAGGCCGACCTGCCAAGATACGCGATATTGGCCAGGCTCGGTTCCGTATCCGACGTAAACCTCGGAGAGGTGGAGAGCTTACTATCAAATTTAACAGTCGTGTCTGTGGACGCTGAACATGAGCACGGATCATCGTCGTGGACCTTCAGCATTGACGTTTCCAAAAAGATTTTGGCGGCGCAACTGGAACATGCTGAGGTTCTTGGACCGGAAAAAGTCATTTCCGGCAGTGCCCGACATCACCATTCATGGGGAGGATCAAGGCGGCCAGTTGTTCTTGACTGCGATCAGGCTCCCGCTGCTTGTAATAAGGACCCGCGTTTGGTCGAGTTTTTCTACGCGACGGACCGCAACGTAACTATTACCAACAATATCGCCAGCCTGGACCCGTCAGCCCCGCGTTCAGGAAAATTAACATACGGTGTGGCGGCTGTGCACATTCCAGAGGATCACGAGCCAGGAAGAATTGAGCTACCCTCCGAGTGGCACTTCATTTCCTTCGAATTCAAGTCACCTCTCGACGAAAAGAAGCACTTTTCGATTCGACGTCTTGCAGCGACATCGCTTGATGACTGGAAGCAATTGCTGAAACTGCAAGTGGAGGCGACAAACAAAACAGCCCTGATCTTTGTCCATGGCTTCAATACCGGCTTTGAAGAAGCTCTTTACCGAAACGCCCAAATTGTGTGGGACTTACAGTACCAGGGAGTCTCCGTGCTTTTTTCCTGGAGTTCGAAGGGCAAGATTCAAGATTACCTCTACGATCAAGATAGCGCAGACATTGCGCAACCGGAATTCATCGATCTTCTAGGCAAACTTCACGACAGCGGAATCGAACGGGTGGATATAATTGCCCACAGCATGGGCAATCGCGTCGTTCTGCCAGCTTTGGATCAGATCGCGAGCGTTTCGTCGCCGATCAAAATAAGGCAGCTAATCATGGCGGCGCCTGATGTAGCGCGCGACAAATTCATGATTCAGCTTCCTTTGGCGCAGAAGGTCGTCGAAGGGTCAACCCTTTATGCTTCTTCGACCGACAAAGCCCTGATCGCGTCGACCCATTTGGCTGATTTTCCCAGAGCGGGCATGATACCGGCCGCCGGTCCGGTGATCCTTCCTAACTTGGACACCATCGATGTAACGGCTGTCGGAGATGAAATATTTGGCCTGAACCATTCCGTGTTCGCGACCAACCGCGCTGTAATGGACGATTTAAAACTGCTGATCATAAATGAGATGAAGTTGCCTCGACTCTCCCAGGTGCGGCGGTTCCCTGATCCTCCCCAGCAACCCACCTATTGGAAATACAAGTAAAGTGCGGTCCATAGCTCGGATTGCAGCTTGGACGGGCTGCCCGCGCCGTTCCCGGGCACGGCAATCGATCTCTTCGCGCAGCGAAACGTTGTGCATATCGTTCCGAAACATGCGGGCATACGCGTTCGGCCTCTATTTTTCCACGGGCGGAATGAAGGCACAAGTGAAGCGTCCAAAACAGAAAAGGGCAATCCGTATGAAACGTCTCAGCATACTCGCCGCCTTGACCTGTCTCGCGGTCCAGTCGACGCATGCGCAGCAGAGTGAATACGGCGACATGACCGACGTCCAGATCAAGGCGATCCAGATGACGTCGCTCGCAACGCTGGCCGGTAGCCACGGCAACTGCCCAAGCTTTCACGTCATCGCGACCGCCCTGTCCGAAGAGTGGTACGCCGCCCGCATTTTCGTTGATCGGCCGAATTTCAGGAATGCCATGAATCTCGCGATGCAAGGCCCCTTGGAGCAGATGAAAAAAGACCAGGCTGAGTTCTGCCGTGCAGCCTGGCAACAATTAGGGCCGGGCGGGCTCTATCGCCGTCAGTTGCTTGAGGCGAACTGAAAGCGGAGCGAAGCCTGGAGTTGGTCTGCGCACTGCTACTCGCCACGTCGATCGGTGCTGGGCGACACATTGGCCGGGCGGCACATTGGATGAGAGGGATGATGTTGCGGCGAGAAAGCGAGCGATGGGGAAGTTCTTTTGCTGACCGTAGAAACTTGTGAACAAATCGACGAAGAAAAACATCTGATCCTTCACCGATCTTTAGCTCTTTGAGCGATTCTTTTGTGATCAACAAGTCTTTTTCATCGGGAGCAACCGGTACGACTGCCATATCAACGGTCCGATCTGTATGCGCAAAAACTCTCGAAACGCCATTCCCGGAAAAATCGAGCGGTGCGAAAACCGGGTCTCCTTCCTTTAAGTTCATGCGAACATAGACTCTCTTGAGGTCGTTGCCTTGCTCATCCTTGAGAACGCGTTTTGCTGTAACGAGATAGCCGCTCAGGTTGGACCCATCGCCAATTGATCCGATTGAATAATTTGTTTGATCCACTAAAATGATCGAAACAAACAGAGGGGAAGAAAAAGTCATGTACCTGAAACTTGCATTCGCTGTGATCGTTCTCGCCGCTTCGCTTTCTTCGGCACAAGCCTGCAGTCCCTGGGACCCACGCGGTTGCTATGAGCATCATGCGGGTCATCACCATCACAGCGTCCATCACAAAACACATCATCACCACGTCCATCATCACCACAGAGCGTAGCCAGAGCCGACGTCCATTGCTGCAGCGCCCCGCCGCCGAACGGGAAGTAGAGGGTATTGCCATGTGGGCACTGGCCGAAGCAGGCCACTCGCCATTTCGAAACAGGCCACGCACGAAAAGCCCGGGGAACGGCCCCGGGCTGATCGCGAATATCAGCTAACGTGAGTGAATGCCGGAGCGAAACCGAACTATCCGAGTTCGTCTGTTCAAAAGGTAACACTGGAACGTCCGCTGCCCCACGAAAAATTCACGCGCGAGCGCTCTGCGAACGGCGCGGGCAGAATGGATTTGCTTGAGCCATAGGCAAGGCCGCTCGCAAGTTGGCCCGCCTCGCTGGAATCTTTTATCCGGCCCCTGCCACTACGGAGCGTATTTTTTGATTTCACAAGTGTACGATGCTCTGTGGGCGGATCATCGCCTCGCAGGGAGGAAGTCATGAAATCCCTTTTAACAGTCTCATTGGCAATACTCGCAGGCGCTGGAATTGGCGCGGTAGCGGTTCAGACTCTTCATGCTCAAAATAAGCCGCCGGTCTACTTTGTTGGGGAGACCGAGATTTCGAATCCGGACGCCTACGCCAAGGAGTATTTGCCCGTCGTCATGGCAGACATCAAAGCGAATGGGGGCCGCTATATCGCGGCGGGAAAGGCAACTCCGATGGAAGGAGAGCCGCCGAAATCGCGCATTGCGGTGATCGCCTTCGATAGTCTGGAAAAAATCCAGGCGTGGCGCAGTTCGGCAGCGTTCAAGGAGGCCCGGAAGATCGGCGACAAGTACGCGAAATACCGCTCTTACGCCATCGAGGGTGTGCCGCAATAGCTCACACGACTTCTCGTGTCATCGAAGCAGGAGGCTGCCAACCAAGGGCAGCCTCTTTTGTCCGGCTTTGACGCCTAGAACATGATTTAGATTGATCCGCAAAAGGCAACGGCAACGAGCTCCCTCTCCCCTTGTGGGAGAGGGTTGGGGCGAGGGGTGACCCTGCCAGACGCCGCTACTTTCCAGTGCCCGAACTGCGACGCGCAATACAAATTGGTGCGCGTAGCGGCGCTTCCGTCGCGTAGCCTGCCGAGTTCAACGTCGTCGTTTCGTAGACGTTAGAACGCCCACCGACCGCAAACACCGCGACGCCAAACCACACACCTGCGTATATGTCGGCGTGTTTGACGAATGGTCGATCTGGCGACACAGACGCCGGCGATTCTTGTCCTGAAGGGACCACAGCCAAAGGCGACTTGCGTTACAAGACCATCCGGCTGGTGAACCGGCGCGGCCGGCATGGCTTGCGCCGACGTCGTGAGAGCCAGGGCGAACACAGCAATGGCGATTGATCTGATCATCAGCTTTCTCCCATGGTTCGCGGCGACAACATTTTGAAGGAACTTGATGCCCGACGGCCGCTTTAGGTGAGTTGATCCGAGCCGCTCCCGAGCTTAGCCGCAACCCTGCTACGAGTAACGTGCAGTTTGTGCCAAAGTGGACTTCATCGTGTGCCGCGCAGCATTTCGTCGCGCCGCCGAAACAGGAGTGGAACCGGCAGGCGGGGAATATCCGGGGATTGGAGGCTTTATGGCTCACGACTATCGGCCGGGCATGAAGATGTATCAAGTCGTTTGGGAACGCGATGGAAACCGTGTTGCAACACGCGCGCTTCACGCTGCCGACGAAGCCGACGCTCGTTCGAGGGCTATATGGTTAGGCGATCGGGTCAGTCGAAGTTACGATGATCTTGTAACAGTCGTTGCTACGACCCGTGGGCGATGGCCGGAACATCGAAAGGAGAGACGATATGACTAACACCACTGGATTGACGCCGGTTGTCGACAAAATGGACCGTCGGGCCGCGCTGGTGCTCGGGGCCGCCGCGGCATCGGTCCTTGCCGGCGGCGAGGACGCTGGCGCTCAAGGTGCTGCTGGTGCAGTTAAGAGCTACAATCCTGTGACCGTCGCCACTCCTCTCGGTCCCTATAGCCACGCCGTTGAAGTTCCGCCCAATGCGCGGTGGCTTTATATCGCCGGCCAGATCGGCAATGCACTCGACGGCAGCATGGCGGCCGATATCGACGGGCAGGCCGATCAGACCTGGAAGAACATTGAGGCGATCCTCGCCTCCGCCGGCATGGGCGTTGAAAACCTGATCAAATGCACACATTACCTAACGCGCGCCGATGATGTGGCGGCGTACGGCAAAGTGCGCTCGCGCCATCTGGGCGACGCGCGACCTGCTTCGATCTTCGTGGTCGTCACCGCGTTGGCGAGACCGGGGATACTGGTCGAGGTCGAAGCCGTGGCGGCAAAGGCCTAGAAGGGCGCGCGATGTAGCGAGCTTCTCGACTGCCTGGAAGTCAGGCCCCGCGCTGCGACGGCCAGGCGCCAACTTCCGGTTTGGGCCCAACTTCCTCACCACCAGCGCTTCAAGCGCGATCGTTTTGGCTCATTTCGCCGCTGCCGCGAGGCTCCTGAAATCCACGTCCGATGCCGCGGCTAGATAAACGAAGGCCGACCATGTGGCGACAGCCTGGTCGAGCTGCTTGGGATCGATCTTGTCGAGCGTGTCGTCCGCGGTGTGATGGGTGTCGAAATAATCCAGTCCGTCCTGTTGCAGTGATACCACCGGCACACCGGCCTTCTGCAGCTGGCGGATGTCGCTTCCGCCGCCGAGGGCGGGCCGGCGATCGAGGTTGGCGCCGAGCGGCGCGATGATCCGATCCAGCATGCGGCCGAAATCACTGCCGGCGGCGCCGGCAGGAAGCTGCACCGAATAGACATTGCGCGCGCCGAAATCCGCCTCGCCGGCCACCACGATCTTGCCGGCTTCGGCTTCGTGCGCCTGGGCATAGGCGGCGCCGCTGAAATTCATCTCCTCGGCGCCGAACAGGACGACGCGAATGGTGCGGCTCGGACGCTGCGGCAGGCCTCCGATCAGCCGGGCGGCGCCGAACACAATGGCCATGCCGGCGCCATCATCGGTGGCGCCGGTGCCGAGATCCCAGGAATCAAGATGTCCGCCGATCAGAACGATCTCATCCGGACGCTCGCTGCCCCTGATCTCGCCGACGACGTTCCAGCACGGCGCGTTGTCGTGAACCGTCGGTGTCAGCACAAGCCGGATCCTGACCGGACCCTGCGCCGCCAGCCGCTCGAGCTGCTCGGCGTCGGGGATCGCCAGCGCCGCCGCCGGAATCCGCGGCGCGCCGTCTTCGTAGTTGAGGGCCCC
>Ga0073928_10009812_pt1 | contig 11555 bp, 11 predicted proteins | sample PaiPotPPA55metaG_FD_76969 | JGI IMG/M metagenome (GOLD analysis project Ga0073928, IMG submission 76969) | Iron sulfur acid spring bacterial and archeal communities from Banff, Canada, to study Microbial Dark Matter (Phase II) - Paint Pots PPA... ...
CTGCTCAAGCTCATCCAGGCCGCCGACTACGACGTCAAGCGCGCCGAGAAGGGCATCGTCTACATCGACGAGATCGACAAGATCGCACGCAAGAGCGAGAACCCTTCGATCACGCGCGACGTCTCGGGCGAAGGCGTGCAGCAGGCGCTCCTCAAGATTCTCGAAGGGACAACTGCGAACGTTCCGCCGCAGGGCGGCCGCAAGCATCCGCACCAAGAGTTCATCCAGATCGACACGACCAACGTGCTGTTCATTTGCGGCGGCGCGTTCGACGGCCTGGAAAAGATCATCGAGTCACGCGTCTCATCGAACTCGCTCGGCTTCCGCTCCACTCCGGAGTCGAAGAAGGAGCAGCGGGTCGGCCGGCTCTTGCAGCAGCTGATGCCGGAAGATCTGCTCAAGTTCGGACTCATTCCGGAGTTCATCGGGCGTCTGCCGATCGTCGTGACCCTCGACTCCTTGGATGAGCTGGCGCTGCGCCGCATCCTCGTCGAACCGCGCAACGCGCTTGTCCGCCAGTTCCAGAAAATCATGGGCATGGACGGCGTGGACCTGACGTTCACCAAGGAAGCGCTCATCGCGATCGCCATCAAGGCACAGGGGCGCAAGACCGGCGCTCGCGGCTTGCGCTCGATCTTGGAAGAAGTGATGCTCGACGTCATGTACGATTTGCCGTCGCTGCAAGGCGTCAAGAAGTGCGTCATCAACAAGGAAGTGATCGAGCGTAAGGAACAGCCGACGCTGATCTACGCCGACCGCCCGAAGGACCTGCCGGCCTAGAGCGTCCTCGTGGTACGCCCGTCTTCGGGCGCATCACATGAAAGGGGGCATGTTGCGATGGATCGTCGTCATCTATGGCGGCTCCGGATGCTGCTTTTCTTCCCCGTCGTTGGCGCACTCGCACACTCATCCGCCGGATCTGCCGGCGCGGCGCCCCGATTCTCCAGTTATGCTGCATGCGGCTGGAGGGTGCAGCAGGGCGGACTGTTTCCGGGGTATCCATCGTACCTCAGCGGCGCGTCCGCAGACGGTGTGTCGGACGTGTGGGCGGTCGGCGAGTTCGCGCCCGCAAGCAGTCACAGTACGCCGGTCGGCACGCTCGTCGAGCATTGGAACGGTGCGAAATGGACCGTCGGACCAGCCGTGAATCAGACGCTCGGCGAGACGCATCTCGTCGGGGTTTCCGCTCTCTCAGCATCGGACGTGTGGGCAGCGGGATATTACGGAGACCCGTTCAGTGGACCGATCTACACGCTCGCGGAACACTTTGACGGCGCGAAGTGGTCGATAACGCCGACGCCAAACCCGAAGGCCGACTTCGAAACGTATCTCAGCGGCATTGCTGCGCTTTCCCACGCCGACGCTTGGGCGGTTGGTGAATACTACCCCGCGAGCCAATCCAGCGCGCAGACGCTCGCCGAACATTGGAATGGCAGCAAGTGGACCATCGTCCGCACCGTGAACGTCTCGTCGTATCAGAACGTGCTCGCCGCCGCCGCCGGCAGCGCAAGCAACGACGTCTGGGCCGTCGGTGGCGCAGAGGGCGTCAGCAACGGCGGCCTTGCGGAGCATTGGGATGGGCACAAATGGACTGGGTCAAGCGTGCCCAGTCCCGCGGGCGCCGTTCTCTCCGCAGTAACAGAAATCGCTCCAAACGATATCTGGGCCGTCGGTAACTATCTATCGACGTCACCGCCGGGATACTTCACTCTGACGGTGCATTGGGATGGAAACGCGTGGAGAGCGGTGAGCAGCCCGAACGTTCCGCATCGCTTCTGGAATGCGCTTCTGGGCGTAGCGGCGGTTTCGTCGAAGGACGTCTGGGCGGTCGGCTACTGGGAGACGGCGCAAAGCGGCGGCCCGACCGGTCCTCTCGTCGAGCATTGGAACGGAAAGACTTGGAGTATCGTTAGGGCGCACAACATCAATGAAAGCGCGGGATTCGGCGCCGTGGCCGCAACGCCGTCGACGCTCTTTGCGGTCGGCGGCTACGCGGTTTCGTCCGGCGTAAACTCGACGCTCGTCGAGACGACCTGTAGCTAAACGCCCACGAGCTAAGCGCTGGGGGGCGCTGCGGCAGACGGGCGGAGACTCTGAACCTTTAGCTCGTGCCGCGCGCTGCCAAGGCACGATCGATGGTTTCGCGCAGCGCCTCGACAGACACCTCATCCTCGTACGCGAAGCCGTTGATGAAGAGCGCCGGCGTGCCCTCGATGCCGCTGGCATCGCCGGATTTCATGTCCCGCTCAATGCGCTTGCGAAACTCGTGCTGCTCGATGGCCTTCTCGACGGAGTCGGCGTCAACCCCGATCGCCTGTGCGTAACGCCGCAAGTCCGATAGGGCGAGCGCATTCTGATGCTCGTAGAGCTGGGCATGCATCTCCCAGAACTTGCCGGCAGCGCCGGCGGCCTCTGCCGCCTCCGCGGCGGCCTCCGCATGGGGGTGCATCTGCAGCGGGTAGTTCCGAAAGACGAAGGCGACGCGCTCCCCATATGACGCGAGCACGCTTTCAATCACGGCGTAAGCGCGACCACAAAACGGGCATTCGAAGTCGCCGAACTCGGTGAGTACCACCGGTGCGTCCAAGGACCCGCGCACATGGTCGCCCGGTCCAGGCTCTGGAGTGAGGTCTTCGCCGTCTTGCGCCAATTGAAGAACCCTCCGCCACCGCAGAATTCGTGGAGCGTTAGAATCCCGTTGGCTTATACACGGCAATTCCCGTCGGTGTGACCATGCCGCTAGTGAACGACTCGAAGTCGGTCGTATGGCCCTTCTTGAAGCCGGTCACGAAGCCCGAATAGTTTCCCACGAACAGCGTTCCCTTGCTGTTGAACCCGAGCGCGTATGGCTCGTGAAGCGGGCTCGAAATAGTGACGAACGGCGTGGTCTGGCCCAGGTGGTATCCGAGAACGGAGTTCGAGGAATAGTTCGAGATGTACAGATCGTTCGCTCCGTCGACCGCTGCACCCGTATCGTCGGCAAGCCCGGTTAATCCGAGGTTCTGTGGCGAAGTTGTGCCCGCCGGCACCTCCCATACCTTATAGTTGCTGAACGCTGCATCTGCAACGTAAAGGTTATCGCTGCTGTCGATGGCGAGGCCGATCGGAAGGCCGAAACCGTTGACTTGAACGGACGGCGAGGTCGAGCCCTTCGGGAACTCGAGCACGTAGCAAGAGCCGACGCTGGCGCCGCTCGTTACGTACACCGTGCCGTGCGAGTCGACGGCGATTCCGTTTGGATTGACGATTTGCGTCGAAAGTGTAACGCTCGGCGACGTCGCTCCGAAGGGATACTCGGTAACCGTACTGTTCCCGTTGTTGGCGACGTAGATTGTACCTTGCTTGTCGACCGCAACATTGATCGGCAGGTCGATGCCTTGCGTGATACTTCCGCTTTGTGTCGGGTTCTTCACGTTCGCAGGATAGATGCGTATCTGCGGTGGGCCGCCGTTGAGGTCGGAGACGAACAGCGTCGGTTGCTTCCGATCAGGATGAGCCCACCAGCCCACAGACACCTTCGCACGCTGGGCTTCGATAAGTTGTGGCGCGAGCCCGAAACGGACGTCGGCGCGCGTCGACTCAGTCAAGGTCTGCATGGCCGACAAGGCAAGGTGCGTGGGCGTGAGCGGATTCGAAGAAGCGCCGGTGCTGCAAGCGGCGAGCATCGAGGCCGCGATGGCGCAAACAAGTGAAGTAGCCAGGCGAACGAGCATTGGGACCCTCCGCAAGGGCGACGATACCGACCGGAAAGGGCCGGTGGGCGGCCGCCTTCCTCGGGAAATACTCTGCCCCTGCTTGGCTCCTCGAACGCCCCCACCGCGGCGCGCCTTGACACAGAATCGACCGCGTCGGCGTCGCTCACACAGATATGCAACAACGTCAACTAGGACATGGCCCTGTCGTCTCGGAGATCGGTCTGGGGTGCATGGGGATGTCGGATCTGTACGGGCCCGCCGACGAGTCCGAGAGCATCGCAACGATCCATGCTGCGCTCGAGCGCGGAATCACGCTGTTGGATACCGGCGACTTCTACGGGATGGGGCATAACGAACTCCTCATCCACGACGCCCTGCGCGGGCGGCAGCGGGAGGCGGTAACGATCAGCGTCAAGTTCGGGGCGCTGCGCGATCCGGGCGGGAACTGGGTCGGCTACGACGCGCGTCCCTCGGCGCTCAAGAGCTTCCTGGCGTATAGCCTCAAGCGACTGCGCACCGGCTATATCGATATCTACCGGCCCGCGCGTGTCGACCCCGCGGTTCCGATCGAGGAAACCGTCGGGGCCATCAAGGAGATGATCGACGCAGGCTATGTGCGCTACGTCGGCCTCTCCGAAGCGAGCGGAGCAACGCTGCGGCGTGCGCACGCTATTCACCCGGTGTGCGACGTACAAATCGAATACTCGCTCTTTTCGCGTTCCGTCGAGTCGGAGCTGCTCCCGGTCGCGCGGGAGTTAGGCGTGGGCATCACAGCCTACGGCGTCCTTTCGCGAGGATTGCTCAGCGGTCACTGGGCGAAGGATCGCGCCACCGCGCCGACCGATTTCCGCTCGCGCAGCCCGCGGTTTGCGCAAGGGAACGTCGAACGCAACCTCTCGCTCGTCGAGCAACTTCGCGCTGTTGCAGATGCTCGCGGAGCGACCGTTGCGCAAATCGCCATCGCCTGGGTGCTCTCGCGTGGTAAGGAGATCGTTCCCTTGATCGGCGCGCGCACCCGGGAACGTCTCGAGGAGGCGCTTAGCGCGACGGCGCTCGAACTGGGCGCAGCCGATCTCGAGCGAGTCGAACAGGCGGTGCCCAAGAACGCCGCAGCGGGCGAACGCTACAACGAACAGGGAATGCACATGCTCGATAGCGAGCGCGCGCTGCGTTAGCATGCGGGGGCGAGTCGCGTGAGTGGATCCGATGCGCTGGTGATCCTCCAGGCGAGCGTCGACGAATGTGCCGAGGTCCTGGCACTGGCTGAAGCACTGTTTGCCGAAGTCGAGCATCGCAGCGAAGGGGACCCACCCGCCACAACGCGTCACTTGTTGAGCGACGCGCCGGATTTCGTCGCGCTGTTGGCGTGGCGGCAATCGCAAGCCGTCGGGTTGCTGACGCTTTCGCCGGCGGTCGCCATCTACGTCGGGGGAGCGTTCGGCCTCATTCACGAGTTCTACGTGCGTCCCGAAGTTCGCTCGAGCGGCATCGGGCGAATGCTGCTCCACGAAGCCGAACGTATCGGGAAGCGCCGAGGCTGGTTGCGCCTCGAAGTTACCGCGGCCCCGCGAGCCGTCGACTTCTATCTCAACAACGGGTTCGAAGGCACCGGACCGCACCTCAAACGGCTTCTCGGGCCCGTCGAGCCCGATCATTTGACAAGCACGCGCCCGGTGTGATAACGTCTGCGACATGTTCAATGCGCCAGCGGTTCCGTCGATGCGAATGATGCGTCTGCAAAGCGCCGGCGTGGTTATTCGCGCGTGATGTAGCCTTACCAAAGGTCAACGCCACCTCGAAAGCCCTCGCCGGATGCGAGGGTTTTTTGTATTTCCCCCAATCCGTTCGCTTGGGAGTATTCGCGCATGTCACCGACCCGTTACCGTCAGACCGATGCATTCGAAACGCGTGCAATACGCGCCGGGCAAGACCCGTGTAGTGCGACGGGGTCGACGATCGTCCCGATCTATCAGACCGCAACGTTCACACAGGCCGCCGTCGGCAGCGACCTTGGATTCGACTACTCGCGCACGGGCAACCCCACGCGCCTAGCTTTGGAACGTCAGTTGGCCGCGCTCGAGGGCGCGCGGTTCGGCGCCTGCTTCGCCTCAGGCATGGCAGCCGTGGACGCCGCGTGCTCCTTCCTGCACGCCGGCGATCACATCATCGCAACCAGCGACTGCTACGGTGGCACCTATCGCTATCTCGTCGACGTTTTAGCCCGCTCAGGCGTGACGACGACGTTCGTCGACACGACCGACGTCAGCGCTGTCGCACAAGCTCTAACGGCGCGAACCAGACTTCTGTGGGTGGAAACTCCGACGAACCCCTTGTTGCGTGTCGCGAACTTGCGCGCGATTGCGGACCTCAAAGGTCCCAGAGCAGTCGTGGCAGTCGACAACACCTTCTGCTCCCCGTACTTCCAGCAGCCGCTCGCTCTGGGGGCGGATCTCGTCGTCCACTCGACCACGAAGTTCATTAACGGGCACAGCGATGCTATCGGCGGCGCCGTGCTTACGAGTAACCAGCGGCTCTTTGAGGCGATCGCCTTCCATCAGAACGCCGTGGGTGCGGTTCCGGGACCGCAGGATGCCTATCTGACGCTGCGCGGGGCAAAGACGCTCGCGTTGCGCATGCGCCAGCACGAGCGCAATGCTCTAGAAGTTGCTCGTTGGCTGGAAGTGCGCGACGACGTCAAACAGGTCTTTTATCCAGGTCTCCCGTCGCATCCGGACCACGCACTTGCGAAGGTGCAGCAGACCGGCTTCGGCGGGGTGCTCTCATTTCGCGTGACGGGCGGCCCGGAGCGCGCTCTCGCAATCGCCCGCTCGACGAGGCTGTTCAACCTCGCCGTTTCGCTTGGGGGCGTCGAATCGCTCATTTGCTCCCCGGCGGCGATGACGCATAAAACTGTGCCCGAAGCTCGCAAAGCGGCGCTCGGGATCAGCCCGGATCTCCTGCGACTTTCCGTCGGGCTGGAGCACGCGCGCGACCTCATCGAGGATCTAGCGCACGCCCTCGAAAGCGCGCAGACGACGGCTGCCTAACGAGCGTAAGCGCCGCTCTGGAAGCCTCTACTCGTAGTCGGGTGGTAAGCCGTCCTGTGGCTGGGTCATAAAGAACCTGGCGCCGATCGGAGCCGAGATTGGCACGAACGGGCGCGGCGGCTTGTCGAATGCGAAGCAGTCTTTGGCGGGGGAGTTCGCGCGCGCGTCGCTGGCGGCAAGCTGTCCGAGGCCGAATTCGTCCTCCGCAAAGCGCAGGATGCTGCCGGTCTCGAACTGGACGTGCGACACGCGACCTTTCCTGGCATACGGCGAGATGATCAAGAGCGGAACGCGAAAACCCAAGCCGTCGTAGTCGACGAAGGGCGGCGCGACGTGGTCGTACAGTCCGCCCCAATCGTCCCACATCACGAAGATCGCCGAGGTATCCCAGAACTGGCTCTCTCCGACGGCATTGACGAGCGAGGTGACCCACGACGGACCGAAGCCGCCGCCGCAGTTGACGTGATCTGAGTTCTGACAAATCGGCGTGATCCACGTGACGTTTGCGAGCGTCCCCTTAGCGATGTCGGTGGCGAACCTCGTCTGCGGCGCGATGACGTCGTGCTTCCAGTCGGGGCCGTAACGGATATGCCGAACGGCCTGATAGCCCGACCACTCGCCTCCATCGTTGTTGATGCGGCTCGTGTAGAAACGCCATGTCAGGCTTGCGTTGTCCAGCTCGTCTCCGAGCGTCTGGTAATCGAAGCATGCCTGCACCGCCGGACCTGCGGCACGTTGCTGCGTGAGCGTCAGCACCGTGTCGCGCTTGCCGCCATCACAGCCCCAATACGATCCCGGTAGATCGACGGCACTTCCCGCCTGAGCGGCGACGAGGTACTGGTGCGAGACGAAGCTTTCATCGAGATGCGACTGGAACATGCGGTCGCCCAGCACGTACTGTTTTGCCATGTCGAAATACGGCTTGGACTCCGAATGCGGAACGTACGCGTACTGCCCGTTGATCGGGCCGCCACCGGTCTCCTCGCGGTTGAATCCGTCGTTCTTGCAGTCGGTTCCGGGAAGGCTGCCGCTACCGTCGCAGGCTTCGAACATGGCAAAAACCGAGTGATCGATGGAATACTTCGTCGCCAGGCTCACCGGTTGCAGCGCAATTTGCTGTCCATTCGAGTTGTAGCCGCTCGAGGCAGTATCCGCACCCGGAAAGCCTTGAAAGAGGTTGTCGAAGCTGCGGTTCTCCTGCACGATGATCACGATGTGCTGGATCTTGCCGCTCGAGGCGCGGCGTTGAACGAGCGGAGTATTCCCGCCGACCAGTGGGAGGACCGAAGGGTTCGCGTACGTCACGCGCGCCGTCTGGGTCGCGCACGCCGGAAGCAGAAGTACGGCAGCGCCCAAGAGCGCGTGTAACAGTAGACGAGTCATCATGCGCAAGAACCCACAGAGCCGAGAGCCTCGACCTGCTCGCTCGTTTTGGTCATGTCCTGCTAGCACCGGTCCGCAAGGAGGGCACGTCCGCGCGCACAAGGATTCTCGAGTCGTGCATTCCTCGTGTTCACAACAGCCCGAACGAGCGTGATCGACTGCTCCTTTGCGACGTACGCCCGCCTCCCGGGGCTCGATCCTGACGACCTGCTGGTCGTCCAAGCGCTGCGGGAGAGGGGCGTCGGCGCGCAGGCCGGGGTCTGGACCGACCCGGACGTCGACTGGGGTGCCGCACGGCTGTGCGTGATCCGCTCGACGTGGGACTATCCACAACGTTACGTGGAATTCGAGCGTTGGCTCAACCGCGTCGAGGCCGTGACGGCCGTGCGCAACCCGCCCGATCTCGTGCGCTGGAACGCGCATAAATCGTATCTGCGCGACCTCGAAGCAGCGGGTGTCCCGATCGTGCCGACGGCGTGGGTCGTGCGCGGCTCGGCGGCGCGTCTCGACGAGATCGCTCAGCAGCGCGGGTGGACCGAACTGATCGTGAAGCCCGCCTACGGCGCGGCAACGCTCGACGTGTTGCGTGTCGGCCTCGCCGACGACGAACGCGCCGGAGGTCAGAGACATCTCGAACGATTGATCGGTACCGGCGATGCCCTGGTGCAGCCGTTCTTGACATCCGTCGCGAGTTATCCCGAGCGCGCGCTCGTCTTCATAGGCGGCGTATACTCGCACGCCGTCTCGAAGCAGCCGTTCCAGGCGCTGCGGCCCGCGGGCGAAGCCGGCGAGGCGCCGGTGGTAGCAACCGCGGACGAGATCGTCATCGCAACGCGAGCGATGCGAGTGGTGCCGGGCCGCACGCTTTACGCCCGCGTCGATCTCATCCGCGACGAAGCAAACGCAGCGCGCGTACTCGAGCTCGAGGTCATCGAGCCATCGCTCTTTCTGGGGATGCATCCTCCCGCAGTCGCCGCCTTCGCCGACGCGATCATCGCAGAGTTGGCAGCGCTGTAGTGGCTTCCTACAACCGCATGGCTGGACAGAGCCTCGAGCGGATTGCTGCGCTGAGCGACGGCGTCTTTGCCATCGCGATGACGCTGCTCGTCCTCGACTTGCATGTGTCGGACTTGGCCGGCGTGCATAGCGAAGAGGCTCTGTGGCGCTCGCTCGGGGCGCTCTTACCGCGCTTCATCCCGTACATCATGAGCTTTCTGACCCTCGGCATCTTCTGGGTCGGGCAGCAGACGCAGTTGAACCTCTTTTCGCGCAGCGACCGCAACCTAGCTTGGATTCACATCGCATTCTTGTTCTCGACGACCCTCATGCCGTTTTCGACGGCGCTCCTGGCACAATTCATTACGTACCGGGCCGCGCTGATCGTGTACTGGCTCAACGTCGGACTGAGCGGGCTGACGTTGTACGCAAGTTGGCGCTACGCCGTTCGGGTCGGCCTGGTGATGGAGGACGTCCCAGAGCGGCTGCGCAGCGCCGTCGAACGGCGGATCGTCGTGGCGCAGGCGTTGTATGCGCTCGGTGCTGCACTGTGCGCCATCAATACGTACTGGAGCATCGCATTCATCGTCCTGGTGCAACTGAACTTCGTGTTCGCTCCGCGCATTCCGGGACTCTCGAAGATATGATCCGATGTGTGCGGCATAGCTTTCGCGTCGGCAGGGTAAAGCGAAGCAGCGGACGCAAAGTCCGCAAACGAGCTGCCGGCGCGGGTCTTGGAGCCTTGCCGGGCGGCCACGCGGGAGGGATCGTGAGCATTCGAGTTCATCCAGGATACGTGCGACGCGGTGTTGGGATCCTGACGGCGGCCGGTTTGTGCTTGACCCTGACCGGATGTTGTGGGTACTTCTCGTACATGTGCGCGCCGCAGCAGCCGGCAAGCATAACCGCCAACGAGAATGTTGAATCGTTCGCCAGTGCGCGCGACCAAGCGGAGGGCCTGCTCGCCGCCTCCCGGGAGGTCTTTACCGATGCGACCGTGGCGAGTTTGACGCCTCGCTATGTCGCTGCCGCGACAGCGGCGAACGCCTGGATCGATTACGCCGCCGGGGCCTTGCGCAGCGGCGGCTCGTACGATGAAGGCCAGAGCACGCACCGGCTTGACGACGTCGTCACCGGCGTTTCCGCATTCGCAGAGGCGGTCGTGGCCGCAGCAGCGACGCCGGCTAACTTCAGAGCGCCGCTCACCCCACTACCGCCAAGCGCGGTCATCGACGATCTGACGGCCGCTCCGCCGATTGTTGCGTCCGCGGAGCAGGTTCGCAACGGTGTCGCCGGCGGGGTCGATGCAATCCTCGCAGCACAGGGTGCGATCGGGGCGCTCGATCAAACCGACCGTGCTCGGATCGCCGATACCCTAGCGAGCGTAAAATGGAATAGTGCGCAGGATGTGCTCGCGGCGCCGATGGTCGCGCCGGCGTCGCCTATGGTCGCGCCGGCGTCGCCTATGTAGGTCGGCGTTTAGCGGCGCTGACGCGGCCGCAGACCAATGCCCGCCGCAGTGCTGCCGCCGATCATCCCGGCGGTACTGGATTGAGCTCCCAGTGCGCGCACGTTGCCCAAAAGGATAACGGGATAGACGTACACGACGGTTTTGAGCAAACGTACCGGCATGCGCCGGGCAACGAGGTTCAGCGCCATCGCTGCTCCGAGCTGTGCCGCTGCCGAGTGCGTGAACGGCGCGGCGAGGGGATCGCGCTCGTAGCCGCCGCCTTTTAGGACCGCCATGGTCGTAACGACATCGATCGTCTGTTCCACTGCGAGCGCGTTGAGCATCGCTGAAGTCTGATCGGCGCGAGCCGCGACCGGAGCGAGGGCGGCGAGTAGAGCAAGGCTGGCGAGCATGCGTTTCATTCGAGTCACCCGTTGGAGCAGACGAGAATCCGGCCGTGCTTAAACGCGGCGGTCCGGGCGCAGAACCGTGACTAGGGTTACAGTTGGCGGAGGCCTGAGGTGTGATCCTGCTTACTTGCTTCACAGAAACGAGTGGCGCTAAGCCCTAGATTGTACCCGTGCGTACCAGTGTGACGGACGTCACACGTGCCGGCGTCTGCGTCGTTTCGGCCCTGGCAGCGCAGGGTACGCTACAAGCATGGCGACCCGAATCATCGGTGGACCCCGGCTGACGATCCAAGCACTTGACCTTGGACCCCGCGCATACGCTGCTCTCGCAGCCCGCTACGGAGCCGCACGCCGCGCGCTGGATCTGCGCGCCCCGGGTCACGCTCGTGCCGGTTCCGGTGCGGTGGCGATCGCTGCGCTGTGCGGGATTGTCGCGCTCGGGATTGCCGCCGTCGGACTCGTCTTCGTGGCCACCGGTGCGCCCGTGTGGCTGGGTGCTCTCATCGGGGCTTGCACGTTCGTCCCGGTGGTTGCCGCGTGGCAGCGTCGCCCGCGGGAAGTCATCGTGACGCGC
>Ga0073928_10009815_pt1 | contig 11554 bp, 6 predicted proteins | sample PaiPotPPA55metaG_FD_76969 | JGI IMG/M metagenome (GOLD analysis project Ga0073928, IMG submission 76969) | Iron sulfur acid spring bacterial and archeal communities from Banff, Canada, to study Microbial Dark Matter (Phase II) - Paint Pots PPA... ...
CGCCGCGTCGTTTGGTGCCCTCCCACCGTGCGCCGTGAGCTTTGCTGCAGTCCGCTGTGTGGATCGCTCCGCGACGCGTGCAGCGCCGGAATCAGTCCCACCACGATGCCGATCAGCGTCGTGACGCCGAGCGCGAACCCGAATACCGCGCTGTCGAGGCGGATCGCGCTCAGTCGCGGCAGCCCCGCCGGGCTCAGCGCCACCAGCGCGCTCACGCCCCATTCCGCCACCAGCATCCCCAGACCGCCGCCGATCGCTGCGAGCAGCAGGCTCTCCGTCAGCAGTTGCCGGATCAGTCGCCCTCGTCCCGCGCCCAGCGCCGCACGCATCGCGAATTCGCCCCGCCGCTGCGCCCCGCGCGCCAGCAGCAGGTTCGTCACGTTCACGCACGCGATCAGCAGCACCAGGATCACCGCGCCCAGCACTGCCAGCAGCGCCGGCTTCACCCCGCGCGTCACGTCGCCCTGCAGCGAATCGACGATAAATCCGTTCGTCAGCGCCGCCCACGGCGCCCGCGGAAACTCCGCCACCCGCGTCTTCGCGATCGCGTTCAGCTCCCGCCTCGCTTGCTCGATTCCCACGCCGGACCGCATCCGGCCCACCATCCGCATGTGATGGCCCCACTCCTGCGTATCGAGTGAGGTGATGTGTGCCGCGTCGTATTGCAGCAGCGACCAGATTTCCGCCGATGGCGCCAGCACGTTCTCGAACGTCTTGGGCATCACTCCAATCACCGTGTAGCTGTCGCCGTCGAGCGTGATCGCGCGCCCCACAATCGCCCGGTCGCCGTCAAAGCGCCGCCGCCACAGCTTATCGCTGAGAATCGCCACCTTCGGGCCGTTGAACCGGTCGTCCGACGCCTCAAAATCTTTCCCGATGACCGGCGCGACGCCCAGCACGTGAAAATAGCTTGCGCTCACGCTCAGCCCGTCCAATCTTTCCGGCAGCGCCCCGCCGATCATCGTCGGCTGCCATAGATCCGTCGCGGCGATCGCGTCGAACGAGCGGTTCCGCTCCGCCACTTCCCGGTAGGTATGGAACGTAACCTTGCTGCGCGCGCCCTGGAAGGTGTCCCAGATCATCACCAGCTGCTTCGCCTCGGGATACGGCAGCGCCTTGAACAGAATCGGATTCACCGCGCTGAAGATTGCCGTTGTCGCGCCGATTCCCAGGGCCAGCGTCAGAACCGTCACCGCCGTGAATCCCGGTCTGTGGCGCAGCCAGCGGGCCGCGTAGCGCAGATCCGCGAAAAACGCGCTCACGAGATTCTCCCATCCGTGCCCGCGCACCTCTTCCCTAACGGTGGTCACGGAGCCGGCCTCCATGCGCGCGGAGCGCCGCGCCTCCTCGGGAGAAAGCCCGCGCGCGATGTGCGCCGCGGTCGCCTGTTCGAGATAGTCCTGCATCTCGTCGCTCAGCTCTTGGTCGGCCGCCGACCGGTGGGTGAGCACGTGAACGCCGCGCGCGAGTTGCCGCCAGAGTGACATAGAGTCAGCCCTCCGCCTTGAGCAGCCGCGCCACCGCCGCCACGCGCCGTGTCCAATCCGTCGTCTCGGCTTCGAGCTGCTTCCGCCCGCTGCGCGTCAGCGTGTAGAACTTCGCCCGCCGCGAATGTTCCGTCTGCCGCCATTCGCTGTCCAGCCATCCGGCGCGCTCCAGCCGCTGAAACGCGGTGAGCAGCGATCCCGGGTTCACCTTGAAGACTCCGCGCGAAATCTGCTCGATCCGCCGCGCGATCCCGAACCCGTGCATCGGCTCGAGGCTCAGCGTCTTCAGGATCAGCAGATCCAGCGTCCCCTGAATCATGTCCGTGCTTTGTTCCATCGCGGCTCCTCGTAAAATATGCGTCCGAGCATAAGTGCCTTCCTCTTGCTTGTCAAGATGTGATTTCCAAGGGGGCGGCGGGAAACCGCGAACGATGCTAGTGAAGCAGACCGTCCAGCAGCACGATGTCGGAGTTTCCGTCACCCACGGCTGCGAAGATGTACTTATTATCGCGGGACCACGCAACATGCCGCACGATAAACGTATGGCGGTCGCCAAAATCCGTGATCGGGTGCATCTCGCCCGTTTGGGTGGAAAGAAGCCAAAGATTAGTCCCGAATTTGTCGTTCAATGTGAGGGCCAGCCACTTCCCGTCTGGCGATATCACCGGATGCAAACCCTGCCACATGGGAACGCGCGAGCCAGGAATGCTGGCGAGAACAGTAGACGGGGCAGTTTCAGGGCGAGCGACGCGGATTTCGTAGTCCCACAGACCGTTCACGGGTTCGAGCGTCTTAAGATAGTAGAGCGTGGAATCGTCCGGAGAGAGGGCCGGTGCGATGGCGAGGTCGCCGCGGACCCCGATTGCTGGGCCATCCGGTAGAGGCTTCTTCATGAGACGGTACACAGAAGGATTGCGGCGGTCGTAGATCGGCGAATAGTAGGCCCAATGGCTGTCCCAGGACCAGGTGAACCAGGAACCTTTGAGGAAATTGCGGTTGTCGCTGCCGTCGGGGTGGATCAGCCAATAATCGAGTCCGGCTAAACCTTCGTCGTTGTCGATGCGGACGTACGCAATTGTGGAGCCGTCGGGAGACCACACCGGAACACCCAGGATAACCTTCGGATCCTTTTCAAACGTAATCTGGCGGGCTTTCTGCGATTGCAAATCCAGGACCCACAGATTCCCATGGCCGCCGGTGTCCGAGAGATAGACCATTTCGCGATTGTCCGGGCTGAGGCTTGGCGTTTGTACCTCGCTGGTCTGGTGAGTGACGCGGACGGCGCTCCGCACATTCTCCACAGGAGTCGAATCCACCGGAATTTTCCAGATATCAAAAGTGATGCGGCTGCGCGCGAAAGTGATGCGGCCTTGGGCGTCAGCGTCGGGAAACTCATCACCCTCATCACCAAAGGTCAGTTGTTGCAGAGAACCTCCGTCGCGCGAAATTCGCCACAGATGTTGCGTAGGAAGATAGAGGAGCGTGTCGTTGCGAGGAGAACTGTAAACAAACCCCGAGCTATCGGACACCCAGGAGAAACCGGAGATATAGAGGGCATCGTGCGTCACTTGGCGAGCGGTGCCGCCGGACGAAGGCACGAGAAAGATATCGTCCAGCCATTTGTCCGGCGTGACGATAAAGGCGATGGCAGAATCATCGGGAGACCACCGCGGCTGGTGGCAACCCGATTGTTTTGGGAACTGCACGATCACCAGCGGATGGCCACCGTCCCGGTCCGTGCGTACGAGTTCGATTTGATCGGAGTTGAGACGAAAGAACGCAAGTGACTTGCCGTCGTGGCTCGGGTCCACCTCGCTCAGGCTTTCGAGTAAGCGCCGGGGAGTGCCGCCCAGCGCAGGGATTTCCCAGACCGTCGCTTGAGCCCCATGGCTGGCAGGTGGCGTGTAGTAAAGGAGCGAAGCGGAATCGGGGGACCAGCGTGGCCCGAGGTGGTCTCCTTCCTCGTGCGTCAACTGCAGTGGAGGGCCCCCGGCAAGGAGCCGTATCCAGATTTGCCGCGATCCGGTGGAATCGGAAACGAACGCCACGGACTTGCCGTCGGGCGAAAGTGCAGGGCTCTCTTCCATGCCGTAGAAATCTGTCAGGCGCTCGAACTGCACCGGTGTATCGGAAGCTTTCTCGAGGCCGCGGCCGCGAAGCCACCACCCCAGACCAGCGGCCGCGCAAATCAGAACCGCCGCAACGAACCAGGAGAGAATCCGCGAGTCGTGCACCGCTCTTTCAGAATCCACGGAAACACCGGGAAGTGCGGGGCCGCTTCCGGAATCGAGCGTGGAAATCATGGATTCCAGCTGGAACGCCAGGTCGCGCGCCGATTGAAACCGTTCCGAAGCATTTTTTTCCAGGCAGCGCCGGACGACGCGTTCGAGCGCGGGCATTGCTTTTGCGGAGACAGGCAGAGGCGCTGGGTCTTCCTTCAGGATCGAGCTCAGAAGATCCGCATAGGTGGCGCCCGAGAAGGCCCGGCGGCCGGAAAGCATCTCGTAAAGAACGGCTCCCAGACTGAAAATATCGGAGCGGGCGTCGGCGGCACCGCCGCGCGCTTGTTCGGGAGACATATAGGCGGCGGTTCCCAGAATGACGCCTGCGGCGGTCTTCTGGGAGAGGGCAAGCGTGGCGTCGGAGCCAGTATCCTCACGCACAATGCTGGCGAGGCCGAAATCGAGAATTTTTACATGGCCATCGTCGCATATGAAAATATTTTCCGGTTTGATGTCGCGGTGCGTGATGCCTTTTTCATGAGCGGCGCCCAGCGCCCGCGCAACCAGCGCCGCGTATTCTACGGCCTTTCGAGCGGGGAGGGGGCCATTCCGCAGACGCTCCCGAAGCGTCTCGCCCGCGAGTAGTTCGCTGACGATGTAGGGCGTGCCGCCGTGCGTGCCCACGTCAAAAACAGCCATTATGTTGGGATGATTCAGCTGGGCAGTCGCGCGCGATTCGCGTTCGAAGCGGGCGCGCCGGTCCCCGTCGGCACAAAGGTCGTTCGGAAGAATTTTCAAAGCGACGTCGCGTTCGAGTCGCGCGTCGCGCGCCCGATAGACTTCGCCCATCCCCCCAGCGCCAAGCGGAGCGATGATCTCGTAGGGCCCGAGTTTGGTCCCCGGTGCCAGACTCATAAGTGGCCGTGAGTATAACCCGGCGCAACCTTCGCACGGTATCCGCCACTAGCGGCCGCTGCGCCGTCATACATCAATTGACAAGCCGTGTGTACGCTTGTATTTGTTGTTTGGCCCATGGGCAAACGACTCGCGGATTTTCTGCGCTCGGACTTGGGCGTCCTGGTTCTTGTCGCCGTGGCGCGTCTGACGCTCCACCTCGCGACGAATGGCCAGTACGGATTTCATCGCGACGAGCTGCAGACCCTCGACGACGCACGCCACCTCGACTGGGGTTTCGTAGCGTATCCGCCGGTTACCCCGCTCATCGGCCGCTTCGAATTGACTCTCTTCGGAACTTCGCTCACCGGCTTTCGCGTTTTCTCCGCAATGGCTGTGAGCGTGATCATGATGCTCGCCGGGCTGATCGCGAAGGAACTCGGCGGAAGCCGCCATCTCCAGATACTCGCTGCCGTGGCTGCGGGAATCTCTCCCGTTTCTCTCATTCAAGGCGCTGTATTCCAATACGTCTCCTTCGACTATCTCTGGGGCGTCACCGTCACCTATCTTCTCGTTCGCCTCCTGAAGTCGGACGATCAGCGCTGGTGGGTTCCGATTGGCGGAGCCATCGGCCTCGGCATGGAGACGCGTTACACCATGGGCGTTCTTGCTCTTGGCGTCGCCGGCGCCGTTCTTCTCACGCCCGCGCGCCGTTTTCTGCGCAGCGGCTGGCTTTGGGCCGGCGTTGGCGTCTCCCTCCTCGTTTTTCTGCCCAATCTCGTCTGGCAAATGCAGCATCATTTCATTTCTTTGGAATTCTTGTCCCACCTGCACGCTCGCGACCTGCGCCAAGGCCGGTACAACGGATTCTTCCGGGAACAACTTTGGATCTGCGTGAACCTCGTTACCGCCCCTCTCGCTCTCCTGGGCCTATGGTTTTATTTCGCTCGCCCGCAAGGCCGGCGCTACCGCTTGCTTGGCTGGCTATTCGTCGTCAGCTTTCTGCTATTTGCGTTCGCTGGCTCGCGTTCCTACTACGCTGCGCCGCTCTATCCCATGTTGATTGCTGCGGGCAGCGTCCTGTTGGGAGATCTGCTCGCTAGGTTGCGCCCCACCTGGTCGCGTCTCGTCTATGGCGTCCAATGGACGGCGATTCTTGCCGGCGGAGTCGCCTTTGTGTTGCTTGTGATGCCGGTTGCCCCCATCGGCTCCGCCGTCTGGAACATCACCAGCAAGATGCATGATCAATTTCGCGAAGAGATTGGCTGGCCGGACCTGGCGCGCTCCGTCGCCGGCGTCTATGCCTCATTATCCTCGGAAGAACGCGCGCGCACCGGAATCCTCACCGGAAATTATGGCGAAGCCGGCGCTCTCACTCTCTACGGCCCCGCGCTTGGCCTGCCTCATGCGATGAGCTTGACGAATTCCTTCTGGTATCGCGGGTACGACCCGCGGCTGCCGCAAATTGTGATCCTCACCGGCTTCGACCTCGATGAGGGCAGCGAGCTCTTTGGCAGCTGCGCCGTGGCCGCAAAAAACACGATTCCATTCGGTGTCGAGAACGAAGAATCGCGCGACCATCCCGACATCCTGCTTTGCAGGGACTTGCGCATGCCTTGGCCCGATTACTGGGCGCGCTTCCGCCGCTTTGGATGACTTCTGCGTTACTCGGGCGGTGTTCTGCCGGCCGTTGCTGCCGTTTCAATGGTAGAACAGAGTCAGCAGTCTATCCGGCGTCTTTCCAAACGGGGGCAAAACGGGATGCGATTCGCGCAAACTCTCCAGCAACCACCGCGTTATTTCATAAAGTGCGCGGCTATCATCGCTGTGATTTTTCTCGTTGTCCCATGCTGTCCTGCGCAGGCCAAGCCCGCGACCCCGCCGCCTGGCGCGCCATGGATCGGGGAGATAAGCAAGAATCCTGAACTGATGGCGGAGTTTGGCAGGTTAGCCGACAGGCTCCGGCACGAGCTCCAATTCCCACCGGCGCGAGGCGAAAGTAAGTTATTGCCCCTGCTGCCCGAATCGACGGTAATTTACGCCGCGTTTCCCAACTATGGCGACATCGCGCATCAGACGCTGGCCATTTTCCGGGACGAGCTGCAGAAGAGCGCCGCACTCCGCGAATGGTGGCAGCACGGCGAGGTGGCCCTGGCCGGACCCAAGCTGGAGGAGGCGCTGGACAAAATCTATGAGCTCTCCCAATACCTGGGAGGCGAAATTGTGTTGGCGGGCGCCATGCAAGACCGGGACCCGAAGATGCTGATTGTTGCGGAAGCCCGCAAGCCGGGACTGAAGAATTTCCTGCAGCAGCAGATGAATGAGCTTGCCGGCAAATCGAAGCCGGGTGTGCGCGTATTGGAGCCGCAGGAACTCGCCACTGCAGTGGACCGCCGTGGGGACCTGGTGCTGCTGGTGCGCCCTGATTTTGTCGTGGGAGCGCTCGATCTGGCGACGCTGCGCAGCTTCAATGCGCGGCTGGATCAGGGCAGCCAGGGTTTTGCAGCCAGCCCGTTTGGTCAGCGAGTCGCACAAGCGTATGGAGACGGCGTGACAATGCTCGGAGCCGCTGATCTGCACACGATCCTGAGCAAACTCCCAACCGGCACGAAACAAAACGAGTTGACATTCGAGCGCACCGGATTTGCCGACTTGAAGTACCTGATTTGGGAGCACACCAGCGCAGCCGGCCAGCCGGTCAGCCAGACCGAATTAAGCTTCATGGGTCCGCGGCATGGAGTGGCGTCCTGGTTGGCGGCGCCGGGCCCCATGGGCAGCCTGGATTTTGTCTCCCCGAAAGCGATACTCGTGAGCACTGTGCTGCTGAAGAGCCCCGCACAGATATTTGACGAGGTTAAGGAAATCGCGAGCCCTTCGAATCCCAACGCATTCGCGGGCCTTGCGGCGATGGAACAGGCCTTGGGAATCACATTGAAAGGGGATCTCCTCAGCCATCTCGGCGGAGAGATCACTGTCGAGCTGGACGCCGTAACTCCGCCGCTGCCCGCGTGGAGGGTCATCCTGCGGGTGGACGATCCCAACCGTTTGCAGCAGACGCTGGGCACGTTGCTGACAGCCACGAATACGAAGGCCGAACAGGTCGACGAAGGCGGAATCACTTACTACACGACGCGCGTTCCTTCCGGGAAGACGACCACGGAAATCGGCTATGCGTTTGTGGATGGATATCTGGTGATCGCTTCAGGCCAAAAAGCGGCCGCGGAGGCAGTGCGGCTGCATCAGAGCGGCGAATCGCTGGGGAAGTCAAAAAAGTTCCTTGCGTCACTGCCGCAGGGGCACCCGGCGGGCGCTTCCGCGTTGTTCTACGAGGACCCGGTCGCAATGGCGGCGCTGCAGGTGCCGCAGCTGGCGCCGGAGTTCGCGCAATCTTTCGCGCATTTTGCCGGAGAAAGTCTGCCGACCGTGTCCTGCGCTTATGGCGAGGAAACCGCAATTCGCGGAGCAAGCACAAGCTCCACCATGGATGCGGCGGTGTTTTTGGCGCTGGGCGCAATTGCGATTCCCAATCTGCTGCGGTCGAAAATGGCCGCCAACGAAGCGTCCGCGGTGGGTACGATCCGCAAGGTGACCACGGCGGAGGTTGTTTACTCCGCTACCCATTCAGACAGAGGCTACGCACCCGATCTTGCCACGCTTGGACCCGATCCGGCCGGCCACGCGGGTCTCCTTGACGCGCCGCTGGGAAATCCAAGCTGTACCGCGAACGAATGGTGCGAGAAAGCCGGATACCGCTTCACCCTTACTGCCGTCTGCTACAAGCAGGTGTGCAAGAAGTTTGCCGTGGTTGCCATGCCCGTCTCAAGCGAAACCGGAACAAGAAGCTTCTGTTCGGCCTCGGACGCGGTGATTCGCTTTAAGATGGGCCCTCCCTTGACCTTGCCGGTTACTGCATCGCAATGCCAGGCCTGGGCGCCTCTGCAATAGCGGAAGACGAACGATTTCCTCTGGTGGTTCCACGAAGTGTGCGCCGCGAGCGCGTCTCCCGCTACGTTCTCGAAATGTGAAAACAGGAACACTGCCGCAAGCGGGGACTACTCAGGGCAGGAGGAATCGGGTCGCGGCATACGCCGGCGACCAGCAAGGCTTCCAGGTGTTTCCGGGCGCCATGGCGGGCAGCATGCCACCCGGTAGCGCTTGGATGCAGGGGTCAGGCACCCTGACGGGCAGGGCAAAGTCTCCAACCACTGGCTGGGTCGTCATGTAATCCGTGTGGCCGTACCTCCAAAAACACGGGAGCGGAGGGTTGGGTAGGAAATTGCCCGGCCAGGGCTGAATCGGGCCGAGCCGGCCGAGCGCGGCTTTTACGTTGGGATCGCCCCGTTCGATCAGTCCCCCGATCAAGTTGCCACCTGGGTATGCGAGTTGTAGAACATGATCCTCGAAAGAGTAGACGACGCTAATGCGGTCAACTTTTTTCGCGGCTCCTTTGAACTCCTGCAGGAGCGTATCGTCTTCGATCGCGGCTGCCAGGAGAATCAGATTCCTCACCCTGTCGGAGTCCGCGAGCGTCTGGATTGCCTGGAGCACGACGCGCGCGCCAAGCGAGTGGGACGCGAAGGTCAAAGACGCCGCGAAACCAAAATTGTCGCGAACGAACTCACCGAGCATCGTTCCGCTTTTTTCAGCTTCGCTTCCCTCCCACACGTAGTCGATGAATATGGGCAGTACGCAATCGCCTGGCCAGAGAACTCCGATAAACACGGGCTGTACGCCGAACTCCAGCTTGGATTTCCACTGGGTCAGACTCTGGGTTCCGTGTTCGCGATCGACATCGTATCCGTGCGCCATTAGGAACACGTCACGGCCGCGAATGTCGTTCAGAAGGTCATTCGCGTCAGGGTAGAACTTTGCTCCGTCGCTCACCTTGAGTGTGCCAACGAGGCCGCCACGTCCCCATGCGCGAAGATCGAGAAACCAGTCCATGGCCTACCGCTTCACCGATTGCACGGCCTTGGCGGCAGTATTGAGTGCCGTCGCGAGGTCCTTGGCCACTGGCGCGAGCGGCGTAGCGATCAGGCCCACAAGAGCCGCCATGCCTATGTTGTGCCACATCGGCTGATCATTCGATGTGAGCATCCCGAGAAAGTAAGCCGCCGCCACCGCAAGCACGATAGCTACGAGACAAGCGGCTGACTTTGCGGTGGTCCGGTACCGCTGGTCCGCGTTCTGAAAGGCGCGATCGATAGATGTCGCTAAGAGGATGTCGAATCGGCCGTAGGTATCCTTTTCCGCCTGCGTCATGGCTTCGCCGTTTGCCAACTTGTTGGCCACCGAGGTCAGTACGTCTTTGTCCACACCGGTTAGGAGCGCAAGATCGGGAGCAGTCTCCGCATTGAGCCTGAGCTTGATGAGCGTCTTTGCCACGCTTTTTTGATCGGCAACGGCCATACCGTTAACCCAATTCGCACGGAGGGTGTCCGTGATCGCAGATGCCGTCAGCGCAGACCCGGGCGGAACAACCCCGTCGCCTGCAGGAGCGAGCTGCGTCACCAGTTTCCGTATGAACGCAAAACCCGAACTCGGAATCAGCCAAGGCAAGAGTTTGCTGGCATCTACAAGGCCAAACGCTGCTGTTCCAAGAGCGCCTATGGCAGTGATGGCTACAGCGACTTGAGTCGGAGTGGGTGTCTGGAGAACGGCTGGGTCCACGGATGTCCTCCTCGGCTTCGAATGTGAACACTCAAAGAATTACGCTTCAGAAAACGAGCCCGGAGAATCGCACCATTTATAACAGGGTATACGTACCCTACAGGTTACGCTTGGTGCTTGTCAACGGCCCTTAGCCTGGAATTCAAGAAGAGACGTACGGTGGGTATACGGGTGCACAGCCGGATAAACAGCATTCCCCGCTGGCGCCTTGAATTGTGCGCCGCGCGCGCGTCTGGTAGCATCCTTCCGGTTTCGATTCCGTCCCGGGTAAGTCGCGCGCGGCATCACCACCGGAAGGAGAAAGCATGCGGCGCTGGATCTTTCTTGCACTCGCACTCCTGACGCTCGCGGCCCTTCCCGCGGTCTCGCAGCAGGCCAAGGATTGGAAGTTTGCTGTCTCCGGAGATTCCCGCAACTGCGGCGACGTCGTCATGCCCGCGATTGCACGCGACGTGCTCCGTCACAACGTCGCCTTCTACTGGCACCTCGGCGATTTCCGCAAGATGTACGACCTCGACGAAGACATCCAGCACGAGCCCGGGCACCGCTCGCAGAAGATGACCCTTGCGCAATACCGCGAAGCCGCCTGGGACGATTTCATCCGCCGCCAGATCGCCCCCTTCGGCACGCTGCCCGTTTTTCTTGGCATCGGCAACCACGAGCTCTATAAATATGGAAGCGGCAAGGAAAAGGAGGAGCAGAGCCACGCCGATTACCTCTCCACCTTCCACCGCTGGCTCGCCGCGCCCGAGCTTCAGGCTCAGCGCCTCCGCGACAAAGACGACTCCGTCCTCGCCTATTATCACTGGAAAAAGAACGGCGTCGACTTCATCAATCTCGATAATTCGCGCGACTTCGGTTTCGAGCGCGCCCAGTTGGACTGGCTCTCCAAGCGCCTCGAAGAGGACAAAGCCGATGCGAAGATTCATGCCGTCGTCGTCGGCATGCATCGCGCCCTGCCCAACAGCATTTCCTGCGACCACAGCATGAACGAAAGCACCGGCACCGACAGCGGCCGCCGCGCCTACGCCGAGCTTCTCAGCGTGCAGAACGACGCCCACAAGCACGTTTACATTCTTGCCAGCCACTCCCATTTCTTCATGGAGCGCATCTACGAGACCGCTTACTGGAAGAATCGCAAAAGCGTTCTTCCCGGTTGGATCGTGGGCACCGCCGGCGCGGTGCGCTACCTTCTGCCGGAAAACTGGAGCGATCCGGGCAAGCCGGAGGATTTACTGCCCCCGGACATTTTGGCGAAGACCTTCACCTACGGTTATTTGC
>Ga0073928_10009817_pt1 | contig 11553 bp, 9 predicted proteins | sample PaiPotPPA55metaG_FD_76969 | JGI IMG/M metagenome (GOLD analysis project Ga0073928, IMG submission 76969) | Iron sulfur acid spring bacterial and archeal communities from Banff, Canada, to study Microbial Dark Matter (Phase II) - Paint Pots PPA... ...
GCGGCGGTACTTAAAAAAGAAATAGATAACCGCGGTGGTGATGGCCACCGCGAAAAACACGCACACCGCGGTGATGTACACCATCAGGGCGTCGACGCTGGGCGCGAAGTTGGACGCCTGCTCGGGATACAATGGCATTTGCGACTGCACGGTTCTAGTGTGCTCCTTGCTCGCTGCGACCGCTGAACGGTGGACGCAATTTGGGGTTCGACGCGTGCGTATCACGCCGCCGGAAAATCAAGATACCCAGCACGATGGTAAAGATCGTCAGGACTCCGCCGAGGCGAATGATGCGAAGAATGGTGGTGCTGTAGCGCGCGGTCGACGGGTCGTACTCGAAACAGTAAAGCAGCAGATGGTCGATGGGATTGCCGATTTTGCCGGCGGAAGCGTCGACCAGACCCAGGCGCACGTCCCGCGCTGGATATTCCACGCCGTAAAAATAACGCGAGATGCGGCCGGCCGGAGTGAGCAGCATAATTCCGCTGGCGTGTGCGAAGATGCCGCTCTTCTCATTGAAGGAGTAGCGGAAATTGGCGGCCTCGGTTAGTGAATCGATGGATGGCTTCGCGCCGGTAAGAAAATGCCAACCAGAGGCAGTGTCGGGGCGGCCATAACGGGAGAGGGCCGACTCTTTTTTCTGAGCGGCCATGCCGGGCGTCTCGCGCGGATCGAAACTGACGAACACGACCTCGTAGTCGCGCCCAGCGTTAAAGGAAAGCATCTTGAGTGAGCCAACGACACCTTGCTCCACCTGATTACAAAGCATCGGGCAGCCGTAGTAGACCAAGGCGAGAAGGACCGGCTTGCGACCAAAGTAGTCGCCGAGACGAACCTCGCGGCCGCTTTCATCGCGAAAGCCAAGGTCCAAAGGAATCTGCCCGTCGAGCGGAGGCTCGAAGCCCACATTCCGCAAAGCCACCGGCAGGCTCGCCGAAGACGCACCCGCGTTGCCCGGAATGGTCTGCGCATTCGCGGTAATTGCGAGCGCGAGTAGGCATGTGAAGATAGCGACAGAGCCAAACCGAAACAGTTTCATCTACTTCTTTTCCGCCGGCGGAGCGCCCGGCAACCCTTTCTCCGCGATGATCTTCATCGCGTCTTGCACCGGAATTTGCGCGATCCCGGCATTCTGATCGATCCAGCCATACTTCTCGTTCGCCTCCGTGTCCGATTCAATCTTTAGGCGCAAATCCGTCTGTGGATCGCTGCCATGCCCGGGAACGCCTTGCAAGCGAGGCTCTGGCGGCATCGCTTCGTATGCGCTGCCCATTTCCTGGCGGATCGGCGGCGGCGGCGTGTCGTAGTTGGCGGCCATTTTCGTGGTCAGCCGGAGAACGAACACGCAGACGACATACGACAAAATGACGGCTATCGCCAACGCACCGAGATACCAGTAGATCGTAGTGGCTTGGACGTCGGCCTTTTCGTACGACACATCCTCGTGACGAGGCTCGCCATTGACTTCATGAGGCGCGCCATGCGATACGCCGTGAGCCGTATTGGGCATCTCAGTGCTCATTGGGCTCCAGGACCTCCTCCAGCTTCGGATCGCCCAGCGGAAGAAGCGGCATTTTCTGCAATTGCCAGGCGAAAACAGAGAACCACAAGCCTACCAGTCCCAGCGCGGCAGCCAAATCCCACAGGCTCGGTACCGCCCTTGGAGTAAATTCCGGACGCGTCAACCAGTAAATATCGACGAAGCGCATGAAGATCAGCCAGAGCGCCACCTTCGGAAGCGTCGACGGATTGCGTTTCAAATCGCGCGAAAGCAAAAGAAAAAACGGAACGAAGAAGTGAAAGATCAAAATAATGACGGAAACATAGCCCCATTCGCCGTACAAGCGCGACCGGTAAAAACTGATCTCCTCGGGCGCGTTGCCGGACCAGATGATCAGCAGTTGCGAGAAACTGAAGTAGGCCCACAGCATCACGAAAGCCAGCAGTAGTTTTCCGAGGTCGTGCAGGTAACGCGGTTTCAGCACGCCTGCGAATACCGGCGTTCGCGCGAGCAGCACAACCACGCAAATCATCAGCGACATCGACGAAATCAGCTGCCCGGCAATGTACAGGAAGCCGTAAATTGTGGATGCCCAGTGTGGCGACAGCGACATCACCCAATCGATCGCGGCGAAAGACATCGCAAAAACGTAGAGGATGATGCCAGGCCCAGCCATCATTTTCAGGCGACGCCGCAAAGCTCGGTCTTCGCGGTCCACGTCTTGTTTGCGCGACCAGGTGTTGAAGATCCACATCAACAGCAGCCATACCGCGAAGTAAAGCAGCGCGCGAATGTGAAACCACCCGGCCGTTAGATAGTGCTGCTGAAAATCCGAGAGCCTGCCCTCACCCGTAGCTGGCGCATTGAGCCAGGCTCCGTAGAGGTAACGGATTCCGAAAAAAATGGGCGCGAACAAGACAAAGACCAGCGGCAGTGCGCGCGTCGCGGACTCCAGCGGCCGGCGAATCACGATTCCCCACATACCGCCGGTCAGATGCTGCAGCATCAGCAAACCAAGCGAGCCCAGCGACAAACCCAAGATGAAAATAAACGCGAGCAGATAGGAATGCAGCAGGCTCTCCGGCGACTTCACGTACCCGATGATGCAGAGCACCACGCCGATCACGCCGGCAATGAGCGCGCGCTGTTGCAGGCGGCCGACGCTTTCCGGCGCCTTATAGTCCTGCGCGATCATTCCTTGGCCCCTCCTGGCTTTTCTTCGCCCGCGACCTGCGGCTTGGCTGCCGGCGGATGCATCACCTTTTCGCGAACATCGGCGGGGAGTTCCGCGACTCTGGCGTTGCGGCTAAGCTGCAACGCGCGCACGTATGCGACGATAGCCCAACGGTCGCGCGGCGGAATCTGCGCAGAGTACCCGTACATGGCGCCGAATCCATTGGTAATGATGTCGTAGAAGTAGCCATTGGGCGACTGCCGCAGCCGGTCTTGATGGAACGTCGGCGGGTGCTTCATGCCCCGCATGACGATCATGCCATTGCCGTCTCCCTGCAGCCCATGACACGGCGTGCAGAAAATCTTGTAACGACCTTCCCCTCGTTCCAGCAATTCCTGAGTGACGGGCAGCGGAAAATTGTTGGCGTCCTTGGCCACAAACAGCGCGTCGTCCGCGTACGAGCCGCGCGAAACGGTGTTTTCGACCAGCGGCCGCTCCGACCGGCCGTCGGTAAAGAAGTCCGAGGGCGAGAGCGGGCGATTCTTGGGCTGCAGCGCCATGTCCTGCTTCAAGCTGCACCCGGCCAGCAAAACAGCGCAAGCTGCGCCGCATAGCGACTTCAGCGTGAGCGAATGCAAGGCAGCGCGCACGAGGCTAGTCATCATCGCGCACCTCGCTCACGTGGCGAGCGTCGACACCTTGCAGGAATCGCGCCGCTTCGGCCAGTTCAAATTTCTTGTCGCGGGCTTCGATGCACAGGAAGAATCGATCGGTGGTGGCGTGTTTGACGAACCGCTCGACGTTGAAAAGTGGGTGGTGAGGCTGCGGCAAACCGTTCAATGCCAGCATGCCGAACACCGCCGACAGCGAAGCGCCGAGAATCGTCAGCTCGAACGTCACGGGAATGAACGCCGGCCAGCTATTCAACGGGCGCCCGGCGATGTTTAACGGATACGAGATCACGTTCACCCAATACTGAAAGAAAAACCCGCCAAGGCCACCACACAAACCGCCAATCAGAGTAATTAAAGGCACTTGGTTTCGCTTCAGTCCCAGCGCTTCCGAAAGACCCTCGACGGGAAAGGGTGTGTAGCCTTCGATGCGGCGATAACCCACTTCACGGGCTCTCTCAGCCGCATGGATGAGCTGATGCTCGGTCTCGAACTCGCCCAGCACGCCGTAAATGTGTGAGCGGTGCTGGTGGATCATTTGTGTTCCTCAGAGGTTTCCGCCACGAGCTCGCGCATTTCCGCAATCGAAATCGCGGGTAGGACGCGGACAAACAGGAACAGCAGCATGGTGAACAATCCCAGCGTCCCGGCAAACGTCGCGTAATCCCAGAACGTCGCCGAGTATCGGCCCCAAGCCGAGGGCATGAAATCGCGCGTCAAGCTGATGACTACGATCACGAAGCGCTCGAGCCACATGCCGATGTTGATGATGATGGACATCACGAAAAGCATCGGAACGTTGGTGCGTAACTTCTGGAACCACAGCAATTGTGGCGTCAGGATGTTGCAAAGAATCAGCGCGAAATAAAAGTGATTGTACGGGCCGTGAAGGCGTTGCTGGACCAGGAAAACGTCGAATTTGTTGCCGCTGTAGAGCGACAAGAAGAATTCAAAGAAGTAGCCGTAGGCTACGATCAGGCCGGTGGCCAGCATTACCATCGCCATGTTCTCCAGGTGACGCATGGTAATGAAGTCTTCCAGGTCGTAGGCCTTACGCAGCGGAATCGCGATGGTCAAAACCATGGCGAAGCCGGAATAAATGGCTCCGGCAACGAAATAGGGCGGAAAAATCGTGGTGTGCCATCCCGGCACGATGGAGACCGAGAAGTCGAAGCTGATCACACTGTGCACGGAAAGCACCAGCGGCGTTGCAAGGCCCGCGAGAAGCAGATATGCCGACTGGTAGCGATGCCAGTGGCGCGCCGATCCTCGCCACCCCAACGCCAGCATGCCGTAAATGACTTGCCTGGGTTTACCGATGGCGCGGTCGCGAAGCGTCGCCAGATCGGGAATCAAGCCTACGAACCAGAACAAGAGCGAAACCGTGCCATACGTCGAAACCGCGAACACGTCCCAGATGAGCGGGCTGCGGAATTGCGGCCAGATTCCCATAGTGCTGGGATACGGGAACATGTAGTACGCCATCCATGGACGCCCGGTGTGGATCAGCGGGAAGACGCCGGCGCAAGCCACCGCGAACAACGTCATGGCTTCTGCGAAACGATTGATGGAGGTGCGCCATTTTTGGTTGAGAAGAAAGAGAATGGCGGAAATCAGCGTGCCGGCATGGCCGATACCAATCCACCACACAAAATTGACGATCGCGAAGCCCCAGCCGATGGGGATATTGATGCCCCAGATTCCGACGCCCTTGGTGATCAGCCACGCCAGTGAGACGGTGAGCACCATCACAAGGGTGAAAGCCAGCGCAAATCCCGCGAGCCAGCCGAGCGATGCGGGACGCGTCAGCACGATGGCGCTGATCTTGTCGGTGACCGTGCCGTACGTGTGGCCCGGCTCGATCACCGGGGAGAGCCGGCGGATTTCAGGCGAATTGAGAGGCGGCTGGCCGACGCTCATGCCTTCTCCATATTCGGGTTAGGATTGCGCACTGCCGACAGGTACGTCGTACGCGGACGGGCGTTCAGCTCGCCGAGAATCGAGTAATTGCGTTGCTGCGCTTTCAACTTTGCGACCCGGCTATTCGGGTCGTTGGCATTGCCGAAAACAATTGCATCGGACGGGCAGGCAGCTTCGCAGGCGGTTACGATTTCGCCGTCGCGAATGTCGCGGCTTTGCTTCTCCGCCTCGATGCGCGCATTGTTGATGCGCTGCACGCAATAGGTGCACTTTTCCATCACGCCGCGGCTGCGCACCGTAACTTCCGGATTGCGCAAAAGTTTGAGCGCGGGAGTTTCCCAATCCTGGAAGCGCAAGAAATTGAACCGGCGCACTTTGTACGGGCAGTTGTTCGAGCAATAGCGCGTGCCCACGCAGCGGTTGTACACCATGTCGTTCAAGCCTTCGGCGCTGTGCACTGTGGCGCCAACGGGACAAACCTGCTCGCAAGGAGCGTTTTCGCATTGCTGGCAGGGCACCGGCTGGAAGAACGTGGGTGGATTCGCGAGGGCGTCGTTGTCGTTGGTGCTCGGATCGTCGGTGCTGGTCTCGGCTTGGTAATATCGGTCGATGCGAATCCAGTGCATTTCGCGGCCGCGCATCACCTGATCTTTGCCGACTACTGGAATATTGTTTTCCGACACGCACGCAACGACGCAGGCATTGCAGCCGTTGCAGTGGTTCAGGTCGATGGCCATGCCCCAGGCGTAGCCGGGATACGCAAATTCCTTGTAAAGCGAGACCTCTTTGGGTGGCGTCTCGTCGCCCTCATGCGCGAATCCCGGATTCTTTTTGTACTCCTCGAGGGTACCCGAGCTTAGAATCTTGCGCCCTTCTATGTTGAAGTGATACTGCGTGCACGCCATCGGATATTCCGCGCCTGTCTTGCTGATCTTTCCTCCGGAAGCTGTCCACATTGCGCCTGAGGAACGCACCGCGTTGGCGTTAAACCCTTTGTTCGTGCCCGTATAGCCCGCGAAGGTGCGGCCGTAGCCCAGGGGAAGAACGATCACACCGTCGGCCTGACCCGGCAGGATCCACGCCGCGGCAGTAACCTGGCTCCCGGAGAGCGCGATATCAATCACATTGGAAAGAATCTGGCCGTGTTCACCGCCGCGCGCGGCAACACGATGTGTCAGAGCAAGCTTTTCCGCGGTCTTCGGGCTGACCATCGCCGCATTGTCCCAGGTCAATTTGGTCAGTGGCTTCGGCAACTCCTGCAGCCAGCCGTTGTTGGCAAATCGTCCGTCATAAACGCAGGGATCCGGACGAAAAATAAATTCGAGTTCTTCCGACTGAGCTGCCTTCGCGGGCGGAAGACTGGCCGGATTAAATTTCGCGCTCACGCTGATCGGCGAATAGGCCGAGTTTGCCACCACCCCGTCGTTCAGCGTTTTCCGCCAGAACTTCTCGAAGTCGCCGTTGCCGGCCGAGGCCTTCAAGCGTTCGCGAATCGCGTCGTAGGCGTTCACGCCCGGCTTGTCGCTGTAGGCGGCCAGCACATCGTGCGCGGAACGCGTGTAGTACAGCGGCGCGATCAGCGGCTGAATGACACTAACCGTGCCGTCGAACGCGCGGGTGTCGCCCCATGCTTCAAGGTAATGCGATTCCGCGACGTGCCAGCGGCAATGCTGCGCGGTCTCATCGAAGTAGGGACTGAGTTGGACCGTGTTGCGGACCTTCCGCAATTTTGACGCGAAATCAAAATCATGTGGCGTGTCGTAGACCGGATTGCCGCCCAGGATCAGCAGCGTATCAACCTTGCCCGAATCAATGTCTGCGCAAAGCTCGCGCAGCGATTCCAGCTGATTCGTTGGATTCGCTTCGACCGGTTCGGTGTAATACAACGAGTTCCCGACATTACTGAGCGCCGCATTAATAGCGTGCGCCAGGGCATGCACGTCCGCGGACTGTTGCTCTCCCGCGATAACCAGCGAACTTCCTCGATGTCCCTGGAGATCTTTCGCCACGCCGTCCAGCCACTTTCCGGCAGCGGGCGAGAGCGTCCCGCTTCCGCCGAGGCCCAGTTTCGCGGCAAGCGCCCGCGCAAAGTGTTCGACCTCCGACGCACGCAGTGGCAAGCGATGGTCCGCGCTCGAGCCGGTCACCGACGGCGTCGGTTCCACGACGTACAGGCGGTTCATCGCGCTGCTCAGTTCCTCGACCTGTGGATCCTGCTCGAGCTTGCGGCGTTGGTAAAACGCCTTCATATAGCGAACATGCCCGGGACCGCTCGCAAGAAAATCGGAATCGAGCGACAGAATCACTTCGGCTCGTTCAGGGCGATAGACGGTGTTGACGTAACGCCCGAAGGCCAGTTTTCCGCCTTCGCGTGCGCCGTCGCTGACCGCGGACTCCCATTGGTGCCATTTCGCCTGAGGGTACTGCTTCAGCAGCGCGCGCATCTGGTCGGCGATCACCGGCGACGTGATCGTGCCAGTCAGGATGCGGAAGCCGGAGCCGTTGGTGGTCTTGAGCGCTGCGGCATCAGCCTGCGCGTTATCCAGGAATCCGGACCAGGTACGCAGTTCGCCCGCATAGGTAACCGTTTGCGCGCGGTCTGGATCGTACAAATTCAGCACCGAAGCTTGCGCAAATGCGTTGGTAGCACCCTGGCTCGAAGGATGATCGGGGTTGCCTTCGATCCTGGTCGGACGCCCCTCGTGGCTTTCGACCAGCAATCCAATGGCGTCGGCGCCGAACGGCATCGCCGTCGCGAAATAGAGCGGCTTGCCCAGCACCATGCCGTCCGGCTGCTTTACGTACGGCACGATGTTCGACTGCTCGTTCGATTTGCAACCGGCGAGGCCGGCGAATGCCAGCGAAGCCGCCATTAATTTCAGGAAATCGCGGCGGTCCACCGCCTCATCCCACTCCGAAGCCTGGCGCGGAAACTCGCGGTGCAGCAACTCTTCAAAGTGAGGATCGTCCGCGAGTTCGTCCAGCGTGCGCCAATACTGCTTACCGCTCTTCGATTGCAGCCGCGCCCGAACCGCCGCCAAATCCAGCGGTCGATTGCTCGAGGTTAACTCCGGCTCGGTCTCTTCTCCGTGCGACTTGTGCGAGTCTCCGCCGCTCGGGTGCATCGCAAAATAACTATGTTCGTCTTCGCGCATACCGTCCGTCATCAAACGTTTCAACTCGCTGCTCTTCGACTAGCGATGACATGTCGAGCAACTGGTGAGCTCGTTCGCAGTACGAATCTTATATTCTACCGCCAGCTTCTTACCAATCTCAGCCTGATCGCCTGGCGCCTTCCAATCCATATTAAAAACCTGATCGTGCGGCCGCAGCACATTCTCCGGATGGCGGTGGCAGTCCAGGCACCACGACATTTGCAGGGTCGACGCCTGAAACATCAGCGGCATCTGATTCACTTGCCCATGACACGTAGAGCATCCCACGCCCTTGGCCACGTGAATGCTGTGATTGAAATAAACGTAGTCGGCCAGTCGATGGATGCGAACCCACGGAATCGAATGGTCCGTGCGGTAGCTCTCGCGGACCGGCTCCAGGTACCCGGCGCTGTTAAACAGCACGGAGTGGCAGTTCATGCACGTCTTGGTTGGGGGAACACCCGCGGTCGCGGAGAATTCCACGCCCGTATGACAATACCGGCAATCGATGCCGTCGTCGCCAACATGGTGCTTGTGACTGAACTGAACGGGCTGATCACGGGTAACGTTCTGGTTCGTCAAATAGGGCGAACGCGCCGCCAGGAGAACGCCTGTCAGCGCCAAACCCGCCAGAAAAAGTGACGCGAAGACACTGAAACGGGAGATGAAATTCGTGCTGCGGTGAAAAATCTGCGCCATGTTTATGTTTGCACGTTGAAGGTGAGCGCTCCAGAAGGGAGCGGCAACCTAGGCGTCCACCAAGTCCTATCCGGGATGTGCAGGCCCGAGTCCAAATTTGACGCGATGAGTTTCCAACAAAACTTTCTGGAATGCAACTGGTCAACACTCTTTTCGTTACTTTTTATAAGGTCATAAGAGTGAAAGATTGAGATAAATTCGAAGGCTTCGAATCGCCGGAGCGTTCCGACGTTGGCTCATGCCAATGGATTCCACCAAACCGCAAATCCCAGCCATCGTTTTGGTCCAGTGCCTCTCCCTTCAGGGAGTCGGATGCGCCTCGCAGTCCTTCCGACGCATTTTTTTCTTCACGGGATTTGTGGGACACTTGGCCCGTGCTATCTTAGGAGCACTTTGTCGCACCGCTCGCGGCGAAGTCTATCCGCTTCGCGCGGACAAGGTGGGTTTTTCCCTGGACGTGGGAGCGGTGCGTGAAGCTGCTGGGGCGTGGTCCAATCGGTAGGACACCTCACTGTTAATGAGGACGGTGAAGGTTCGAATCCTTCCGCCCCAGCCAATTTCTCTATGAAAATCGACGAATTGGTGTTTCCGACCGTTTTAATACCTGAAGTGGATTGAACCGAAAAGAGAAAATTTCACGGTTCGGAGAGCCATAACGCGCTATTGATAGCCCCGCGCTGGCGAGCGCCAGCGCGGAGCATATGGTGGTGTGTGGCGAGCAGTTTAAGGTGCAACGGCGATGGGTGTTTTTGGTGGCGTACAGTCAGTTGCTGGTGGCAAAGCCTGGGTCACGACAGTGTTCAGCGATGGTGCGTTCTTGAAGTCGAACATATCTTCGAGGGTGTGTGCGTACTGATCTCGCAACGTCAGGTGTTCTGGAGTTCCGCTGGCTGCGAGGAAACGCTTCTCGATCAAGGCCAGCATGGAGGTGTGGTCGCCAATCGTATGGGAAACGTAGTGGGGCTTTGAGAACGGCGAGACGGCTACAAAAGGAATGCGGATGCCCAGTTGATTAAAGTTTGGGCAACTGGCTGGATAAGGTCCGGTGGGATTTGCGGCCATCTGCGGGCAGAGTTGAATGGCCTCTTTTACACTGGTGTCGGTGGTGCTTATGGGATTGCTGGAGCACTCCGCGCCTCCGCCCGGCTGCTCACTCGACGGCGGATTGGAAAGGTCTTCGCACTGGCCGGGATTGATGCCGTCGGGATTCAGCGCCTGATTTTGAGGAGCCTGCGGCGGGTCAGTATGATCGTAGAAGCCGCCGTGTTCGTCGTAGGTCAGAAAGATGATGGAATCCTTCCAGCTTGGACTGTTACGAACGGCGTTGATTACGCTGGAGACATAGGCTTGTCCCCGCTGAATGTCAGTGGGCGGATGCTCATCGTTTTCAGCTGTCGTACCGGTCAATCCAAAGTTGGGGTCCACGAAGGAGACCGAAGGTAGCGCCCCCGCTGCGGCTTGGGCGAAAAACGTCGCTAGAGGCAGAAAGTGCGGGCCATTGTTGCCATTGCCGGTGTTGATGAACAGACGGAAACTGGCTCCCTGTGGAGCGTCTTGAAAATAATCGGCCCAACTGACGTTGTTTTTATCCAGTAAATCAAAAATCGTTCCAGTAATGGGCTTGTAACCGGTGCTCCCCGGTGGAGGAAGAGTGTCGTCGGTGGTGAGATGACCGAAAGATGTGGCGCCCATGAGATAGGAACGGTTGGGAAATGTCGGACCGAGCACTGAAGAAAAGTGCCGGTCGCCGATGGCGAACTTCTGCGCTAAATCGTAGTAAAAGGGAATGTCCATCTGATCGTAGAAGCCGATCGTTTGATCGTCGGTGGGAGTCTCCACGCCGTTATCGATCTGCTCGGTGCTATCGTTCACGCGCACAAATCCATCGCTGAGGCTTTGCCCCAGAGTGTTCCGCGGATTTGCGTAGTTGGCTTCCTGGTGTGTCGGGAACCAGGAGTGATTCAAGTCTAGAATGACGCAGCGGCTGGTTTCGTGGAAGGCGAAGACCTGCCCACCGTTGTCGTCAAGGTTGGAATTAAAACAGTGCAGCGTGCCGGAGGCGTCCGACATGCACGACAGGCCATCGACGCAAGAGTGATCGTCAGCCTTACAGCCACCCGGTCCGCTCGGGCGGTGATAGGGAGTGCCGGGCGCGTAGAGCAGCGCGCCGAAGTAGTTGTCGAATGAATGATTTTCCTGCATCACGATGATGATGTGACCTTCTGTAAACCGCTCTGAGCGAGTGCTACCTTCGGACCTGCCAAGCAAACCAATAAGAGAATTACCCACAACGAACGTATCGTTGTTTTTGCACGGCTGCGACACCTCTGTTTTTTTAGTTGGGGGCCAGGAGGGAGCCAACAGTATGCGAAGATATTTCGATGAGAATATGAGGATTCGATGAAAAACTGCTTAACGTGGCGTTACTTCTGA
>Ga0073928_10009818_pt1 | contig 11553 bp, 8 predicted proteins | sample PaiPotPPA55metaG_FD_76969 | JGI IMG/M metagenome (GOLD analysis project Ga0073928, IMG submission 76969) | Iron sulfur acid spring bacterial and archeal communities from Banff, Canada, to study Microbial Dark Matter (Phase II) - Paint Pots PPA... ...
CTGCGTCGGGGTAACGGGCGTCGGAGGGGTGGCCAGAGGTGAGCCAGCAGGCGGCGCTGGTGAAGCCGGTGCTGGAGCCGGGGGTGCTGACGCCTTGGCGGGCTGCGCCGGCGCCACGGCGGGCCTCGGCGCCGTCGGTGCGACTGGCGCCGCGGCCGCGGGTGGCACTGTCGGGGCGATCGGTTCGAGCGGCGCGGCCGGCGGCGCGGTCGATGCCGGCGGCGCAGCATCGGCCGGCGGCGCGGTCGAAGCCGGCGGCGCGGTAATCGCCGGCGGCACGGTCGCGGCCGGCGGAACCGCAGCGGCAGGTGGTGCGGTCGCAGCGGGTGGCGCTGTCGCGGCCGGTGGAACCGTCACGGCGGGGGGCGCGGCCTCCCGCGGCTTGGTCACCGGCGGCGCGGAGTCGAACGTGTCGGGCCAGCTCGAGAGCGGCTCAGAGGTCGCACCCGGCGACGAGTTGGCCAGGCCCTCGCTGATCGTCGAAACCGGCGGCCACGCCGGCATCGTGTGCTCAGTCGGCGGTTCCGGAGGCCACACATCGGTTTCCACTGGAATCGCGCCCTGGTCGGGAGCCGCCTCTTCTATAGGCGCTCCGGTGGGGCGCTCGGACGGCTTGTCGGGCGGGCTCTGCGGACCGCCCGCCGGGGGCCACGTCCGCTTCGACGTGGTGGCCGGCAACTCTGTTTCGTCAAGCGCCTCGCCCGGCGGGGCCGGCACCGTCTGCGCCCATTTCGGCGCGGGCTTTTGCATGGGCACGGCCTGCTTGGGATCGGTGCTTTGGGCGGACTCGGCGGGCGGTTCACTCTTGGACCACTCGGGGTCGGAATCCTTCTGCATCGGCAGCGCCGGCAGCGGGTCCGCCTCGGCAGCGGTTTCGGCCACGTCCTGGGTTCCGTTGTCGCTCACGGGCGGTGCGACGGGGACGGTCCTCGCCCATACAGGAGTCGTCTCGTGCGTGGGCACGGCAGCGACCGGTTCTTCTGGCGGCGAGGTCTCTGGCGGCCCGTCGGACTCTGATTCCAAATCGATCGTCAGTCTAGCCGGGCGCTACTGAGTTTGATTCAGGGATTACGAATCACAAAGGGGCGCCCTGCGCGCTCCCGGTGGCGAATACATTGGTCATCGCGTCTTCAGCGAGCGGGTCCGGCTGCTGCTCCGCCCAGTCGGCGGCGTCCGACGCCTCCTTGTTGTATTCCTCCTCGATCTTCGCCGCCTGGTCGGCGGTGATCCAGCGACGCTCCTCGAGCAGCGCCGCGAAACGCGCGATCGGGTCGTGCTCGGACGCGTCGGCGACCTCTTCTTTGGTCCGGTACTTCAGGTGGTTGTCCTCGGAAGTGTGAGAATTCATGCGCCAGACCTTGGCGTCGATGAGAGTCGGGCCGTCTCCCCTCCGCGCGCGATCGACGGCGTCCCGGCAGGCGGCGTAGCCGGCCGGTACATCGGTCCCGTCCACGGTGACGCCCGGAATCCCGTAACCAGCGGCCCGGTCGGCGATGTTGGGATTCGCGGTCTGGAGGCGGATCGGCACCGAGATCGCATAGCTGTTGTTCTCGCAGACGAAGACCACCGGAAGCTTGTGAACCGCGGCGAAATTGACGCCCTCGTGGAAGTCTCCCTGGCTGGTCGCGCCGTCCCCGAATGTGCACAGGGTGACCGAACCTTCGCACCGGAGCTTGGCCGCGTAGGCGATTCCCGCGGCCTTGGGGATCCAGCTCGCGACCACCTGCGAGACGGGGGCGATCTTCAGCGCGTGGTAGCTGTAGCACCCTCCCGGGATGTTGCGTCCGGCGGAAAGCGGATCAGCCGCTTTGGCGAAGACCGCGAGCATCCACTCCTTCATCGTGAGGCCGCGGACGATCGAGTTGGCGAGCCCGCGGTAGTGCGGGACCAGCCAGTCGTCAGCCCCCAGCGCCGCCGTCGAGGCGACCTGGATTCCCTCGTGCCCGCGGCTCGACCCGACGAACGGGGCGCGGCCCTGCTTGACCAGGATGTGCATCCGGTCGTCAAGCGCCTTCGCCATGCACATCCAGCGGTGAAGCTGGAGGTACTGCTCGCGCGTCGCGCTGTCGGTGCGTGTCGTGGTCGCCATCACTTTCCGCCATGGTCGGCGAGCGCGCGAGCGATGTCCACAACCTCGTCAGCGCTCAAACCCATGTGATTCAGGTGATCGTAGTACCGGCGCTGGAAATCGGAGAAGTCGCTCCGCTCCGCTCGCTCTTCGCGAACGCGCTTGACCTCGGCGAGCACGGCGGCCACGAGCTCCTTTTCGGGCTTGATCCCGGCATCGCGCAGCGCGTGCTCGATGACGAGAGCGCCGGAGTGCTTGCCATAAACATAGGAGACCTCGGCGCCCAGGTCGGCCGGCGGTATGAACTGGTAGATCGCGGGGTGGATGAGCATGCCCGCGGTGTGAATCCCGGACTCGTGGCTGAAGACGTTGAGGCCGATGCCCGGCTCCGTCGGCTGCACGGGAATCCCGCTGATCTTTTCGAGATGACGGGCGAGAGCTCGGAGCTTCTCGTACTTGAAGCCAGGGATCTCGATGCCGAAGAGGTAGCGGAGCTGCATCAGCACCTGGTGCATCGGAGCGTTCCCCGTACGCTCGCCGATGCCGTTGACGCTGGTGGTGAAGACCTCGGCGCCGGAGCCAAGCGCCATCACCGTGTTCCACGCGCCCAGGCCGAGGTCGTTGTGGAAGTGGACGACGAGAGGCGCGTCCGGCGCCGCGGCCTTGATCGCGGGGATGTACTCGCGGACCGCAAATGGTGAATAGCAGCCGACAGTGTCGGGAGTCGAAGGGCGCGTCCCTCCAGCTTTGAGGCCTTCCCGGTGAAGCTCCGCAATGTAGTCGACGTCCGCACGGCTGCCGTCTTCGCCGCCGAACTCGATGGACTTTGCGCCCTGCTCGCGGGCGTAGCGGATCGCCTCACACATCATGCGCAGGTTGGCCTCGCGGTAATGCGATACCGGCAGCTCGAGCCACTCGGACTCGGGAATCCCATCGCGATGCAAAAGCGTCTTGCCCAGCTTGTATTTGACGTGCAGGTCCGACGCCGAGGTGAAGATGAAATACGTCACCTCGTCGCGCTGGTAGCCGAGCGCATCGATCACGCGCATCGTCGCGTCGATGTCGCCCTTGGTCGAGCGCATCATGCAGACGACCTCGAGGTCTGCCCGCAGCTCTCCCCTCTTCCGACCTTCCAGCACGAGCCTCAGCGTCTCGCGCTCTCCCTCCGAAACGGAGGGAAACCCCACATCCAGGATGTGGACGCCGATGTCGGAGAGCATGCGGGCGAGCTGGTACTTGTCCTTGGGAGTGATGGAGACACCGGGCATCTGCTCCCCATCCCGCAGCGTGTCGTCGTAAACGCGAATCTTGTCCGAAGGCGGGAACTTCAGGTCGTGGGCAAAACGGCTGGGGTCGCGTGCCAGCTCGTCGAGCGGCTCCTGCAGTTCTACGGGTTTGGAGTCATCCACGAGCGGTAGTCAGGCGCCGCCGCTCTTCCAGCCGCCTGCGCACCCACGGCACAAGGCCGCCCATGTGCAGCAGCTCGTTCATGAACGGCGGAAACGCCTCGCACCGGTACTCGTCGCCCTTGGTGAAGTTGCGCACGATGCCTTCCTCGAGGTCGACCTCGAGCTCGTCGCCCTCATCGACTCCCTCAGCCGCCTGCGGCGATTGCAGGATCGGGTAGCCCATGTTGATCGCGTTGCGAAAGAAGATGCGCGCATACGAGTCGGCGATCACCAGCGCGATGCCCGCGCCGCGAATCGCTACCGGAGCGATCTCCCGCGAGGATCCGCATCCAAAGTTCGAGCCGCCGATCAGGATGTCGCCCTGCGCGACGCCCGCCGACCAGCCCTCGCGGCCCGGCACGCCCTCCATCGCGTGCTTGCCGAGCTCCTTCTCGTCCAGCGAGTAGATGGCGTACTTGGCGGGGATGATCTGGTCGGTGTCGATGTTGGCGCCGAACTTCCACGCGCGCCCGCGAATGACCTTGGGAAAGGTCATGCGATTCCCGCACTCCCTCCCCGCTCGCCGGGGAGGGTCGGGGTGGGGGGATCCGGCCTGATCACGCGATCCCCGCAGGCATTTTCTTCAGCACCTCTTTAGGGTGCGTGATCACGCCCGTCACCGCGCTGGCAGCGGCCACCGCCGGGTTGGACAGATAGACCAGCGCCTTCGGGTGCCCCATGCGGCCGGGGAAGTTGCGGTTGGTCGTGCTGAGGCAAACCTCTCCCTCACCGAGCACACCCATGTGCCCGCCGAGGCACGCGCCGCACGTTGCGGTCGTCCACGCCGCACCGCTCGCGAGGAAGATGCCGATCAGCCCTTCCTTCTCGGCCTGGATCGCGACCTGGTGCGATGACGGCGTGATGATGAGCCGCACGCCCGGCGCCACCTTGTGCCCGTCGAGCACCGCCGCGGCCCGGCGCAGGTCGGTGATCCGCGAGTTGGTGCAGGAACCGATGAACACCTGGTCGAGCCTGGTGCCCGCCACCTCCGACAGGGGCGAGTAGTTGTCGGGCGACATCGGCCGCGCGACTCCGAGCTCGACCTTCTCAGCGTCGAACTCGAAGACCTTCTCGTACTCGGCATCGGAATCGGAGGTCACCGGCGTGTACGGCCGCTTCGCTCGCCCGTCGAGGTACTCCCTGGTCACCTCGTCGAACTCCATGATCCCGTTCTTGGCGCCGGCTTCGATCGCCATGTTGGTCATCGTGAGGCGGGCTTCCATGTCGATGTGCTTGAGGGCCTCGCCCGTGTGCTCCATCGCCTTCGACCGCGCGCCATCCACGCCGATCTGCCCGATCACATAAAGGATCAGGTCCTTCGCCTCGACCCATTCCTTGAGGCGGTTGTGATACACGAACTTCAGCGTCTCGGGAACGCGGAACCACAGCTCGCCGAGCGCGAAGACGCACGCGAGGTCCGTCGACCCGATGCCTGTGGCGAAATTGTTGAGCGCGCCGTAGGTGCAGCTGTGCGAGTCGGCGCCGACGACCAGCTCCCCGGGCAGGACCAGACCATTCTCGGGCAGCACCGTGTGGCAGATCCCGCCCTGCCCGACCTCGAAGTACCACTTGATCCCCATGTCGCGCGAGAACTCGCGGGTGAGCCGGCCGAGAGTCGCGCTGGCGGCGTCCTTGGCGGGCTGGAAGTGGTCCTGCGTGACGGCGACGCGCTCGGGATCCCAGATCTTTTCGGCGCCCATCTGCTCGCGCATGATCTTGCCCGCGGGCGGGATCGTGAGGTCGTGGCCCATCGCAAAGTCGACCTTGGCCAGCACGAGATCACCGGGGCGCACACTCTCGCGTCCGGCTCCGCGAGCCAGGATCTTCTCGGTCATCGTCATGCCCATTGGCGCTTTCTTAATCCCTCAGCCTTTTTGCGACGGCGTCACCGCACTCACCGGTCGACAGGTTGCCGCCCAGATCGCGCGTGCAGTCGCCCGCGCGAATGGCCGATTCGACCGCACCCTCGATCGCTTCCGCCATGTCCTCATGACCCAGGTGTTTCACCATCATAGATGCGCTCAGGATCGCCCCGATCGGGTTGACGAGCCCGCGGCCCGCGATGTCCGGCGCGGTGCCGTGCACCGGTTCGAACAGACCGCGTTTCGTCTCGGGATTGATGTTGCCCGAGGGCGCGATTCCCATGCCGCCGATGAGCTCGGCGGTCAGGTCGGACAGGATGTCCCCGAACAGGTTGCCCGTGACGATGACGTCGAACTGGGTGGGATCCCTGACGAGCTGCATGGCAGCCGCGTCCACGTAGAGGTGGCGCGTCTTGACCTTTGGATGGCTCGCGCCAACCGCCTTCCACCGCTCCTGCCAGAGAGCGCCCGCAAAAGTCATGGCGTTCGACTTGTCGACCATCACGACCTCACGCGCGGCAGCCCCGAAGGCGTACTCGATGATCCTGGTCACGCCCTTGTAGGTGTTCAGGTCCTCCTGGATCGCGACCTCGTCCTCCGTCCCGCGCTTGAAACGACCGCCCATCCCTACGTAAAGCCCTTCGGTGTTCTCGCGCACGATCAGCAGGTCGATCTTTCGCCTGTCCTCGCGCCGCAGCGGTGACAGGCGGTCGTCGTAGAGCTTGGCCGGACGCAGGTTCACGTATAGGTCAAGCTCGAAGCGCAGCCTCAGCAGCACTCCGGCCAGGTATGTCGCATCGTTGACACGCGGATCGCCGACCGCGCCGAAAAGGATGGAGTCGGCTTTCTCGAGGTCCTCCCAGGTGGCCGTGGGTATAGGCTCGCCGGTGCGCATGTACTGATCGGCGTTGACGTCGAACTCCTCGAACTCGAAGTTCGCTCCCGCCGCACGCAGCACCTTGATGGCTTCTGGGACGACTTCCTTTCCCGCGCCGTCGCAGGGCAGGACCGCGATCTTTTCAGTCATCAGGCACGTGCCGTCTCGCGAGCCAGCTCGCGCAGCCTGTAGCGCTGGATCTTGCCGGTCACGGTCTTGGGCAGCTCTGGCACGAACTCGATGAGGTGCGGATACTGGAAACGCTGCAGGCGCGACTTGCAGTGCTCCTGCAGCTCGCCGGCCAAGGCGTCGCCCGGAACAGCGTCGCCCTTCACGATCACGAATGCCTTGACCTTCGTCAATCCATCGATCGAGATGCCCACGACCGCGCCTTCGGCCACCGCGGGGTGCTCCAGCAGCACCGACTCGATCTCGATCGGCGAAACCCAGAGGCCGCTGACCTTGATCATGTCGTCGGAACGGCCTTCGTACCAGTAGAAGCCGTCCGCGTCGACCCGGTAGCGATCGCCGCTGAAGAACCACTCGCCGAGGATCGAGCGCTTGGACTTCTCGTGCTGCGCCCAGTAGAGCGCCAGGGCGCTGTCGCCCTTCACGTAAAGGTCGCCGGCCTCGCCCTGAGCCACCGGCTCCCCGGCGTCGTCAAGGATCTTCAGCTCGTATCCGGGGACGGGTTTACCGCTGGAACCAGGCCGCACGTCGTCGAGCCGGTTCGAGCAGTAGATGTGCAGCATCTCGGTCGACCCCACGCCATCGAGGATCGTCAGGCCGTAGGCGTCCTTCCAGCGGCGCCAGACCTCGGCGGGCAACGCCTCGGCGGCGGCCACGCAGTGGCGGATCGACGACAGGTCGCGGTCTTTGGCGCCTTCGAAGTTGAGGATCGCGTTGTAGAGGGTCGGGGCGGAGAAGAAAAGGGTCGGGCGTCGCTTCTCGATCGTGTCGAGCACGGTGGCCGGCGTGTGCCGCCCGGCATGCAGCACCGTCGAGGCGCCGACCCAGTAGGGCATGGAGAGGTTGTTGCCGAACCCGTACGCGTGGAAGAGGCCTGTGGTCGAGAAGGTAGTGTCCTGCTCCTTGATGCCGAGCACCTGCTCGCCGTAGGTGACGCACGTGAACGCGATGTCGTGCTGGAGGTGGACGACGGCCTTCGGCTTGCCCGTCGACCCGGAGCTGTAGAGCCAGAACGCCATGTCGTCCTGGCGGGTGGGAGCCGTCGCGATCTCGGGCCCAGGCGTGATGTGGTCGGCGCGCAGGAGGCGGGGTGCGGTGTCGGAGCGGGCGGCGGCGGGCTTGAGCTTGTCTTCGGTGTTGGCGTCGACAACCACGACGCGCGCGAGGGAGTCCTCGATGAAGTGGTCGTAGTCCTCGCTGCGCTGCAGCAGGGGGTTGACGGGGACGGGGGCGGCGCCCAGGCGGAGCGCGCCGAGGAACGCGGCGACCCAGCCGGGGCCGTCGTAGGCGGCGATCAGAACGCGCTCCTCGCGCCTGACCCCGAGGTCGTGCAGCGCGTGCGCGGCCCCGTTGGACAGCCTGAAGAGGTCGAGGTAGGTGAGGTCGCCGGAGGCGGAGTAGATGGCGATCTTGCTCCCGCGGCCGGCCTCGAGGTTCCGTTCGAGGAGGTCCGCGCCGACGTTGTAGCGGTCCGGCAGATCCAACCCCTGCATCTCAAAGGTCAGTGTAGTTTCGGGCCAGGCTGGGGTGGGTAAGGACTGTGAGGAGGGTGTTGGGGCGGCGCGGGTGGGCGGAAGGACTGCGAATAGGGCGTCGGGCGGGGCTGGGAGGTTTGAATGTGGGTCCGGAGTGAGAGCGCTCTTGCGCAACTTTCCGGCTCAATTTGCTTGACAAGCGAACGTTTGTTTGGTAGTGTGTTTTATGCTCGCGACGCAAGACGTGCAGCCTTCAGCGGGCGCTCAGGCTGCCGAAGACGTCACGTACGCACTCCGTCAGGTGGACCTCTGGCTGCTCCGTGCCTCCGATGCGGCGGCTCGCTTTGCGGCCACAGATGTCTCGGGACCGGCGCGCAAGGCGCTCAATGTCCGCGACCGGGGCTGCACCTGGCCGGGTTGCGATCGGCCGGCGAGCTGGACCTCGGGCCATCACATCCGGCACTGGTTCCACGGCGGGACGAATGACCCCCAACCTGACCTTGCTTTGCTACCGCCATCACTGGAATGTGCACGAGGGCAACTGGCAGATCGTGCGAGACGCCGACGGCCGCATCGTGACGATCCCGCCGACCGTGACATTTGGATTGCCAAGAGGGCCGGATTAGCCCCTGTTAAGGGCGTTCTCCCCGCCGAAATTGATAACAACTATCCAGCTCGTGGGCAGACGCAGTCGAACGATTACCCGCCGACGCCAAAGAAGGCAACTTCTCGAGAGGTTAATCGGCACTCTCGCTAAACGCGACTTGCTCATGCTCGAGTTTTGCCGGTTGGCGGCGGAGTTCTCGGATAAGCGCGACTACGACACTGCGGTTGAGTGGTTAACCCAGAACTGTCACATGACAGAAGACGATGCCGCCGACTCAATCGCTATCGGGCGGCGTCTCATGTCACCGCCTGCTTCCCGGGTAGAACTCCCGCCTACTGCCTGACTACCGCCGCGGCTCCCTTCCGTAGCACGTACTTCTGGATCTTGCCTGTCGCCGTCTTCGGCAGCTCCTGCACGAACGTCACGCTGTGCGGCGCCTTGAAGTGGGCCAGGCGTTCGCGCGTGTACGCGATCAGCTCCGGCTCGGTCGCCGTGGCACCCGCTTTCAAAACGACGTACGCGTGCGGGGCCTCTCCCCACTTCTCGTGAGGCAGTCCGACGATGGCCGCCTCCTGCACGGCTGCGTGGCGCAGCAGCACGCCTTCCACCTCGAGCGACGAAATGTTCTCTCCCCCGCTGATGATCACGTCCTTGATCCGGTCTCGTATCTCGACGTAACCGTTCGGGTGGATCACAGCCGCGTCGCCGGTGTGGAACCAGCCGTCGCCCATGACCTTCTTCGTGGCCTCGGGGTCGTTGTAGTAGCCCTGCATGATCACGTTTCCACGCGCGACGATCTCGCCCAGCGTCGCCCCGTCGGCCGGCACATCCGTTCCTTCGCCGTCCACCACGCGCAGCTCGCCCGATGTGATGAGCTCAACGCCGGTCAAGGCCTTCAGCACACCCAGCTCTGTGGCGCCCAGCTTCTTGTGCTCCGGCCGCGGCTCGCAAATCGTGATGAAGGGCGCGGTCTCAGTCAGGCCGTAGACCTGCGTCACCTCCCAACCGAGATCGCCTTCCATGCGCTCGATGGTCGCGGCGGCAGGCGCCGCGCCGGCGGTGATGACGCGCACGCCTTTCGGCACCTCGCCTCGCACGCCGGCCGGGGCGTTGGCGAGCGCGATCAGGATGGTCGGCGCCGCACACAACCAGCCGACCTTCTCGTTGCGGACCAGCTCGAAGACTCGAGCCGGCTCCACCTTCGGCAGGCAGATGTGCGTGCCTCCGACCGCGGTGATGATCCAGGTGAACGTCCAGCCGTTCGCGTGGAACATCGGCAGCGTCCACAGGTAGCGGTCGCCGACCGTGATGTGAAAGTGAACGAGCGTGCCGACGGCGTTGGCCCACGCGTTGCGGTGCGTGATCATGACGCCCTTCGGCTTGGCCGTCGTGCCGCTTGTGTAGTTGATGGTGAGGAGATCGCTCTCGGCGATGTCGGGTCGCTTGAAATCAGCATTCGCCGACGCCAACGCAGCTTCGTACTCGATCCAGCCCTTGCGGCCGCCGGCGCTGCCCAGCGACACGAAGTGCTCTACTCCGCCGAGCTGGTCGCGGACGCCGTCAATGGCGTCCAGGTAGTCCGGGTAGACGCATAGCACCTTGGCGCCCGAGTGCGATGTGATGTAGACGAAATCCTCAGCGGTCAGGCGATAGTTGATCGGCACGAGGACGGCGCCGATCTGGGGCACGGCGTAGAACGATTCGAGCTGCTCGTGCACGTTCGGAGCGATGTAGGCGACACGGTCGCCCTGCTTGACGCCCATCCCCTGCAACGCGGAAGACCAGCGGTCGCAGCGATCAAAGAACTGCTCGTAGGTGAGTCGAAGGTCTCCGTCAACCACGCCTTCCCGGTCGCCATACAGCTTCCGCGAACGTCGCGCGAACTCCAGAGGTGTCAGCGGGGTCTCCATGCGGCCTCCTTCCTTACGGGTTGAGCATCAGGGCGAAATCAGCTGCCTGGATGCCGCCCACGAATGCGCTGTGTGCCCTGGGTTCGAGCTCCACGGACCGCTCATACACGAACGCGTAGACATTATCGATCGTCCAATCGCCATAGCCCTGGATGCGCAGGCCGTAACGCAAGCCCTCGTCCTTGAGTCCGCGCGAGTAAAGGTCCAAAGCGCGGGCGTGGATCGTCTTCAGGATCTCGAGCTGCATCGTCAGCTCGGCGATGGTCCTGGCGTCGCCCTCCGCCTCGACCAGCCGCTCGACCTGTGTTTCGAGGTCGGCGATCTCCTTCTGGTAATCGTCCACCCCACGGACGAGTCTACCGCCGGTGTGGTAGGGGCGAGGCCGAAAACCTCGACGAGAGATTCGGCGATCCAGGTGGCCCAGATCCGGGTGAAGCTCCGGGCAGCGGAGCGAGCGCATCGTCCATGCGTGAGCGAGCAGCGCAAGAGCTGAACCCGGAGATGGGCCGCATGGGCGCCGAAGATCCGTCGACGGCCTTTTCGGCCGCGCCTCTAGTGAATGAGGTAGTGCGTGGCTACCGTGCCGGCGATCAGGATGGCGATGATGTTGACCACCTTGATCATCGGGTTGATGGCCGGTCCGGCGGTGTCCTTGTTGGGGTCGCCGACCGTGTCGCCGGTCACCGCGGCCTTGTGCGCCTCGGATCCCTTGCCGCCTAGGTGGCCTTCCTCGATGTACTTCTTCGCGTTGTCCCATGCCGCCCCACCGCTCGTCATCTGAATAGCGAGGAACAGGCCGGTCACGATCGCCCCGAGCAGCATTCCGCCGAGCGCTCGCGGGCCGAGGATGAAGCCCACCGCCAGGGGCGCGATCACCGGGATGACGCCCGGCAGGATCATCTCGCGCTGGGCGGCGGCGGTGACGATGCGCACCGCCGTCCCGTACTCGGGCTTGCCGGTCCCTTCCATGATCCCCTTGATCTCGCGGAACTGGCGCCGCACCTCCTCGACCACCAGGCCCCCCGCACGCCCGACCGCCAGCATGGCGAGCGAGCCGAAGAGGAAGGGCAGGATGCCGCCGAGGAACAGTCCGACGATGACGAGCGGGTCGGACAGC